>Ga0123337_10006079_pt1 | contig 11645 bp, 7 predicted proteins | sample frozenSSSSmetaG_FD_89792 | JGI IMG/M metagenome (GOLD analysis project Ga0123337, IMG submission 89792) | Glacier valley bacterial and archeal communities from Borup Fiord, Nunavut, Canada, to study Microbial Dark Matter (Phase II) -... | ecosystem: Environmental > Aquatic > Freshwater > Ice >...
AAGAGGATGCAAAATAATTTCATGGTAATAGTATAACGCATGATAAAATACAATTATTGTGCCACTACAATTTTTTCTCCAGCAGCAGCCTTTTGTTGAAATATGAAGCAGCCTCATGAAGATAGTTCACCATCTCCATCCATTTATCGCGGGGCAGATAATTGACTTTGTAAATCTTGGTGACCTTCATGATTAGTTTGCCATCTTTTTCATCTACTTCTGTCGTGAAGACACCGGCTTCGTTTTCAAAACTCTGATTAAAGTCTGCCAGATTAATGCAGCGGTAGTTTTTGGGTAATTCAATATTGATATCCCATGTAAAATATCTTCTGTTGCTGTTGTATACATCGCCAAAACGTTCATTCACCTTGTAGTTTGAGAGTTGGTATTGCTCAGAAATCAGTCGGCCAAGATTTAGTACCATAATAGAGTCACTGGAGGTTTTATCGAGCAAGCCATTGGCTTTAAATTCAACTTTAAAACTATATTCAGCTGTGTCATCATCCGTGAAATTGCCATCTTCAAATACCCTGAAACTGTCAATCTCAATTTTTTTGAAATGGTATTCATCGTATAAGAAATTTTCCATTTTTCCTTTGTGATATTGTTTGATATAGATTTTCCAGAACGAATCTACGCGGTCCAATTCCTTAATCAGGTTTTGATAAGCATCAAAAGACTTAAAAGAAATTTCATCACTGTAAATCTCGTTGTAATTTACCCAACCGCTGAATCTTGCCGGTGTATACAAATCGATATGTCTGAACTGGCTGATGATTTCGTCGCTGATGGAATATTTCTGTTGCCCGGTATAGGTATATTTGTTGACAAAACTATATTCATAAGATTTGTCATCGCTCAATACAATTTCGGAATAATGTTTCAGGCTATTGCGTTTATAATCCACTACCGGATATTTAATGACCTCGTATGGATCTGTACTTTTAGGGTTGAATATTAACAAATCAGAACCTGATAAAGAGCCAAACTGTTCATAAATATTGCTTTCCTTGGCATAACTTGTAATATACAAATTATCGCCGGTTTTATTGGGAATATAAAGTCCCCAAGTGACCTCGTATGGAGAGATGACATCTTCAAATTTCCCATCATAACCATGCATACAAGCCATCATTTTATAAGGAAGTTTAATCTTATCGCAGAATCGTGCAAGCAATACTGCATACGCCATGTCTGAAAATTGATTTTCATTTAAGTCATCATTGTTGGTCAGAAATTCATGGAATTTATTCAGTTTGTCAAGTTTGTTTTTATCTTTTTTGGTGAAGGTCTTTAAGAATGCTGTAAAAAATTTGTCGAGGGATGCCTCGGTATAACCTTCCGGATATTTAGTGGTATTCAGATAGTACAAGTATTTGGGAATATATTTTTTGTCATTATAGATTTTACGGCCCAGAGCTACAATGTCTTCTTTTTCTGTTTTCCCAACAGCAAACTGGTATGGATAGAGTATCGCCTTTGCAGGGTCTGTTTGCACAAGTGTAAATTTAAGCACAGGGTGATGCAGATAAGAATAACTGAAATCCTCCCGCTTGTATGCCTTGATGTTGTTGAGTCTGCATTCATATAAAACGCTATTGCTTGTGGGTTTTGAAGTAAATGAAAAGTTGCAGTTCAGAGGTTTTTGCACCATGCTAAGTTCTTTAGGGACATTGTAAATAATCAGACCGCTTGCAATGGGATATTGTTCTTCCAGAAACCTGTTTTTATAGACTAAATATCTGTAGAGATTAAAATTGGGAACATTTTGAGATTTTTTCTCGAGTTTGCCATTATTAAGAATAACTTTTCTGAAATCCTTGATTTTAGTTGTATAAGTATATTCAAACTGATAGTCAATGATATCACCTATTTCCAGATTCTCTAAAGGGATTTCTTCTGAATCTTTCTTTTTCTGCTCATCATCATCTTCATCTTTATCCTCATATCCGTCGTCAGGATAATTTTTGTCATAATATTCATAAATCAGATTCACTTTGCCATCGGGTTTTATCTGGTTGAGTACATATCTTTTTAATGCTTTGTTCTTGCTTAGTGTACTGAAAGCATCGAGAGCCGAAATGTCTTTAAGTTTGTATTGTGCGCGGTATACCACGTTTACCTTGTAATCTGAGCCACCGGCATTGCTGAAAGTATATTCTTCAAAAAGCCTTACCATGACAATCGATTCATTCTTAAATGTATCGCTATAGTCTTCCAGAAAATAATTTTGTTCGTATTCAGACTGTGCATGAACAAAGGAGCACAGAAGAAACAAAATCGCGAATGTCAATATGTTTTTCATTGATGGATATTTTGTTTTCATTATGGTTTAGATAATTTCAATGTAAGTGTTATAAAAAGCTGACAATTTTTCGCAATCTTTCATGAATTGTTGCAAACGGTCCACAGGTAAATAGTCTTTTTTTGTGATGATGGTTTTGTTGTAAATAATGGTGTTCCCAACCTGCTTCATTTCCAAAATAAAGGTGTAATACTCATTGTCGATATGAATGTTTTGGGGCATTCGTATGGCCTTCTGTCCGGGTTGAAGATTAAATGTCACAGAACGTTTGATGAAGTTTTTATGGTCAAGGTCATAATCCACACGTCTTGTTGAGTCAAACCTGACACCATCAAATTCCCTGTCCCATTCAAAATTTACGTAGGTTTTTCCATTTGCACGTATAATCTGATTGTCCACCAGCAGATTAAAACTGATTTCAGGGTTTTTATCCCTGTTGCCAAGGTCTGAGGTTACAATATTTTTTACAGTATAATCGATGTTTTCATCTGAAAGATATTCATATAACACCTCGTCTTTTTTCTGTGAGCGCAGGTAATTATAACTTCTGATAAAATCGAGTTTGCTTTCACCTTTAAAGGTTCGTTTTACCTTTACATTCAGTGAATTATTGACAATATCAATCGTTTCTACGGACGCATGTTCGTTGTGTTCGTAGCCCCACTCAGGAATAGTTTCAATGCTGTATTTGTCACCATCTTCAACAATGCATTGCCGCCCTTGTATTCTATTAGCATATTCATTGAGCGCACAATAATTTTCAGTGCCATCTAGAAAAATAAACTTACCATTGAATTTAACAGCACAAATTGCGTGATTATCTACTGGTAAGCCCGGAATATCGTAGCTGAAATTTTGATGTTTAGTGCCTATCCATACCAGTCTGGCATCGTATCCGAGAACTTTCAGCATGTTTTTTGTCAGATTGGCCATACCCTTACAATCACCATATCTTTTGGTAAACACATCCGAACATTCATCGGGCCTGAAGCCTGCGATACCATCCTCAAAGGCCACATAACGGATATTATCTTGTATCCAGTAATAAACAGCTTTGATTTTTTCTTCATCTGTTTTTTTGTCTTTAACAAGTTTTTTAGTGAATTGTGCAAATACAGAAGTGTCATTCCTCAGGTTGGAAGATACAAGCTTATACCAGCGATACAGGTCATCCGTGTTTTTCATGATGCTGTGTGATCTGCCGTCTTTAGTGGCGGTTTTGAAATGAAAATACAACATAGGGTAATTGTAAGATGGTCCCCTGTCTGAGGTATAATTCTGGAAAGCTTTAAGCCTTTTAAAGGTGTAAACAAGGTATTTCACCTTTTTGCCAGTAGATCCTGTTTTGGGATATTCTGAAATCGTGTCCTTTGTATAGTTTATACCGGTGAAGTTTTTTTCAATGATATCAAAATTGAGGTATTCGGGTAGGGCGATTTTGACAATTTTCTTTTGTGTATAATGGTCTTCGGCAATGTATAAAACACTATTAAATTTGGCGTCCCTGCATTCTTCAGTGTATTCATAACTGATGGTTGAACCCCTTACAGGTACGCTTAGGTCGTATATTTTATAACGACTGTCGGTCTTGAAATACATGTGTCCGTCATTACTCTCATCGCGTTTTTTTAAGGTGGCCGTATTGTTATCAATACGCGCATAAAAATTGCGAACAGAAATCATGGAATTATAATGTAAAACAATAGGCTCCTCAATAAAATCCTTAACGGTAATATATTCATATTCATAATTTGAATTCATGAATATTTGTCCGTCCGGCAATGGACGGTCGGTAAGTTCGGGGTTTTTAGAGAAAGACTTTGTTGTTCTCTTTTTTGTTTCAATCTTGCCGTTAGGTTTTAAACTGCCGGTATTAGCTTTATCAGCAATTTTTTGCAAACTGTCATTCATTTTTGCTAGGCTATCAGCACTTTTATTTTCCGCTATATACCCTTTATAGTATTGAGAAGAATCATATTTGTCGTTAAATTTAAAATCAATGCTGACTTTGATTTTTTGATTAACAATGTCTTCGTCCGGAAATTCGTCTGAGAGGTCGCCGGCCTCGCTTATGCCATAAGGAGTTACTGCCATGGCTTCTTCGCCGACAAATACAGATTTTGTCTCGAAATTGCCCGGTATGTGAATCTTAGGCACTGAGCAGGAAATGAAAAGAATGATGACTAGAAATGTGAATTTATGTTTCATTACAAGTGGGATTTGTTTTGTTGTGTTTTAGTTTTCAATAATAATAAAAAAAGGAATGTCAGCAAACCATTGACAAAAATTATCTCATTTCCGAATTTATAGCCATTCAGCCATTGGTCGCCATATTTCATCAGGAAAAAACAAATAACAGGAGAAAGCAGGCAAATAAATGGTATCCATTTATCCTTGAAATTTAATGTGGTAAAAAGTCCGGCGGCAAATAATCCGATTAATGGTCCATAAGTCAGTGAAGCCATCATCAGTATGAGGTCGATGGTAGATCTGCTGCTGATAAAATATTTGATGATGATAATCACCAGAAGAAGGACAATGGCAAATCCAATATGGACGGTATGCCTGATGTTTTTCTGATCCTTTTCTGTATACTTCTGGTTTTTGCCAAATCCGAGAAAATCAATGCAAAATGAAGTGGTAAGTGTCGCCAGCACAGAATCTGCACTGCTGAATGTTGCAGCAGTTAAGCCAATGATGAAGGCCAAAGCTGTAAAAGCACCAAAGTGATTTAACGCCAGGCTTGGAAACACATTATCTGTCACTATTTTTCCTGTTGTTGGATCTGTAGGTAAAATCAGGCCTTTCGCCTGAGCAAAATAATACAATAGAACACCCAGAGAAAGGAATAATACATTGACCAATACCATCACAAAACTAAACCAAATCATGTTTTTGCGCGCTTCTCCCAATGACTTCATACTGAGGTTTTTTTGCATCATGTTCTGATCAAGTCCGGTCATTGCTACCGTAAATAATGCACCCCCGATAATATGTTTTAGCCAGAAATTACTCTTTAAAACGTCTGTTTCTATGGTTTTGCTGTATGGGCTGTGTCTAACAGATGTAATGATATCGCCTATGCCCATGTCCAACTGACTGGCTATGGCATAAATGGACAGACAAACGCCAAGAATCAGGAATAATGATTGGAAAGCATCTGTATATACCAGGGTTTTGATGCCGCCTTTATAAGTGTATAATAACATCAAGCCAATAAAAACACTGGCAGTTAAGATAAAAGGAATATGAAAACTATCAAAAATAAACAGCTGCATAACGCCAATGGCAAGCATTAATCTTCCTCCTGCACCCAGTAAGCGGGAAATTAGGAAAAAGAAGGAGCCTGTTTTTTGGGCATTGTTGCCAAAACGCTGTTGCAAATAGCTGTATATAGAAATGAGATTTAGCCGGTAATAAAGTGGTAAGAGAATAAAAACGATGATAAAATATCCCAGGAAATATCCAAAAACAACTTGAAGGTAGGTAAGAGATTGGTGAAAAACAGCTCCCGGTACAGAAATGTATGTCACGCCGCTTAAGGAATCGCTTAACATACCAAAAGCAACCAGATACCAGGGTGATTGTTTGTTGCCAATAAAATAGGAAGCGGCATCAGCTTTTTTGGCCGTAATTCTACTGATGAGAATCAATGCCAGAAAATAAGCAATGATGACGCTAAAAAACAGGATTGCAGACATAGGATAATCTATAAAACTTAAAAACAGGAAGAAGTGACAAAACCGGGCTTAGAAGAAAAAACAATTTGTCTGACGGATGTTGAATTTGGGTTTTCAATATTAAAAATTGACCAAAAATAGAACTATTTGAATAAATGACAAAAAAAATAATCATTCTATCGATGGCAGAACATTTCTGCACGCTTGTTTGTTTATTTTTGTAATCCTCAAATCCTGATTTTAAATCGTGTGTTTAAACTATGGAAAACGGGAATTAATAGATATGAAAATTCAAAAAACCGAAGAAGAATGGAAAAAAGAGCTCGGCCCTGAATCTTATAGGGTGTTGAGAGAAAAAGGAACTGAAAGACCTTTTACAGGCGAATATGAAAAACACTGGGAGCCGGGCATTTATATATGTAAAGGTTGCGGAACGGAATTGTTTACCAGTGATACCAAGTTCGACGCCGGTTGTGGTTGGCCGAGCTTCTATCAATCTATTGATAAATCAAAGGTGATGGAAAAGTCCGATCATTCTTTTGGTATGACAAGGGTGGAAGTATTATGTGCCAATTGCGGAGGGCACCTTGGACATGTATTTACCGATGGACACGGAACGCCTACAGGACTGCGTTATTGTATTAATTCTGCCAGTCTCGGGTTTGCGAAAAAAGCATAAGAAGCCCGGAAATTAAAAGGATTAAAGTGGAAGTGTTTGACTTCTATTTTTTCCTGAAAAAGATGCTGATAGGGACTCCGGTAAAGTTAAAATTCGCCCTCAATTGGTTTTCCAGAAAGCGTTTATAGGATTCTCCAACATATTGGGGTAGATTACAGAAAAATGCAAAACAAACCGAGTTGGATGGCAACTGCTGCACATATTTGATAGAGATGGTTTTGCCTTTAATCCCCGGAGGTGGAGTGGCCTGAATAATCGGCAGCATCAGCTCATTGAGTTTAGAGGTCTTAATCCTGTTGGATAAGCGATTATATACATCCATAGCTGTATCAATGGCCTGAAATATACGTTGTTTATTCAGTGCACTGATAAATATCACAGGATAGTCAGTGAAAGGCATTGTGCGCTGCTTGATATGTTCTTCATATGCTTTGGCTGTATTGGTCTCTTTTTCGTAAATATCCCATTTGTTGACCAATATTACTACACCCTTGCCATTTTTGTGCGCCAGAAAAAGCAGATTCATATCCTGAGACTCAATACCGTTAGCGGCATCAAGCATTAATATACAAACGTTACAATCTTCTATGGCTCTCAAACTCCTCATGACCGAGTAGAACTCGATATTTTCTTCTACTTTTGATTTTTTTCTGATACCTGCTGTGTCCACCAGTATCAAGTCTTTGTCATAAGCCGTATACCTGGTGTGCAATGAATCACGGGTAGTGCCTGCAATATCAGTGACAATATTTCTGTTATATCCAAGTAAAGCATTGACAAATGATGATTTGCCTACATTAGGTCTTCCAACTATCGCTATTTTGGGTAATTTGGAGATGGCTTCATCCTCAAATTCCCGTCCATCTTCAGCTGGTAATAATTCAACAATTTTATCCAGTAAATCTCCGGTTCCACTACCTGTAGCCGATGAAACTGTAAACATTTCGCCAAATCCAAGGCTATAAAACACAGCCGCATCATTAATCTGGTCATGGTTGTCTACTTTATTGACAACAAGTATGACAGGTTTTTTTGATTTGCGAAGAATATTGGCAAACTGATTGTCTAAATCCGTTACATCTGTCGATACGTCTACCATAAAAATCAGCAAATTAGCCTCTTCCACAGCAATTTGCACTTGTTCTCTGATAGCTGATTCAAAAATATCCTTGCTATCTCTCACGTATCCGCCTGTATCAATAACATTAAAGGTTTGCCCGTTCCATTCACAGTCACCGTAATGCCTGTCGCGCGTTACCCCGCTAAAGTCATCCACAATGGCTTTTCTTTCGCCTACAAGGCGGTTAAACAAGGTGGATTTTCCTACATTGGGTCTTCCTACTATAGCTACAATTCTCGACATTTGGCTGCAAAGGTAAGCATTTAAAATTTAAGGGGAAAATAAGGTGTGGAAGTCGCCTGTATATACCTTCTAACAAGTAATTAAAATGTCATAAAGTTTGGCAGTAAGCGCAAACGTTTAAACATGAACAGGATGCATTTCGGGCAATAGTTCAACAATCAATTCAAGATAATGTTGGTCAATCTCATCAAACTCGCCAAAATTGACACTGTCAATATCCAGAACTCCAATCACATGGTTGTTTTGAATCACGGGAACTACAATTTCAGAATTGCTTTCAGATGAACAGGCGATATGCCCTTCAAATTGGTGTACGTCGGGAACAAGGATGGTTTCTTTTCTTGCCCATGAACTACCGCAAACGCCTTGGTTAAAACCAATCAGGGTGCAGGCTACCGGTCCCTGAAACGGCCCAAGTTCGAGCTCCTGACGTTGGTTAACAAAATAAAAGCCACACCACCAATGGTGAAATGTACTTTGTATGGCTGCTATGACATTGGCATAATTTGCAAGCCAGCTGCATTCAGGGTCAATCAAGGCCTGCACTTGCACAATGAGTTGTTTGTATTGTTCAATTTTTGGAGACTCTGTCATAACAAGATTAGATTTCTGTACAATATTAGCAAATTATAGAGAAAACAACTTCATTTATCTATAATATCGATAGCGGCTTGGACTATAAAAGGGCTTAAAAAATGAAATATAAGTATTTTTATTGGTTAAAACACATAGGAAAATTTAAAACTATAATGCATAGAAAAGGGCCAGACGCGAAGCCTGGCCCATTCTAAAAACTAAAACTATGAAAACACAATACAAAGGTAATGTTAATTTAACAAAAAATATAAAAAGTTATTTTTCCCTTGTTCTCATTTCAGGACACAGATAAAAATGCACAAAAAAAACCCTGCTCATGTATACAGATGAACAGGGTTTAGAATATTTAATTCGAACGTTATTCTTCGCTCAAAAAAGGATACCTGTAATCTTTAACAGGAACAAGTGTTTCCTTAATTGTTCTGGTACTGGTCCAGCGCAGAAGATTTGCCTTGCTACCGGCTTTGTCATTGGTTCCGCTGGCTCTGCTTCCTCCAAATGGTTGTTGACCGACAACCGCTCCTGTAGGTTTGTCGTTGATATAAAAGTTTCCTGAAGCGTGTCTTAATTTGTCAGTTGCCAGTGTGATGGCATATCTGTCCTGAGCAATAACTGCACCGGTTAATGCGTACTCACTGGTAGTGTTGACAAGGTCAAGTGCGTAATCAAATTCATTTTCATTGTAGACGAATAAACTCAGTACAGGCCCGAAAAGTTCTTCACACATGGTCACATATTTAGGATCCTGTGCGACGATAATAGTAGGTTCAATAAAATAACCTTTTGTTTTATCGCAATTGCCTCCGACAATAACCGCAACAGTACTATCATTTTTAGCATCGTCAATGTATTTCTTGAGTTTGTCAAATGATTTTTCATCAATCACCGCATTCACAAAATTCCTGAAGTCTTCGGTAGGACCAACTTTCATGGTTTTTACTTCAGCGACAAGTTTCTCCTTGATAGCTTCCCAAAGATTTGAAGGGATGTAAGCTCTGGAGGCAGCAGAACATTTTTGTCCCTGATATTCAAAGGCTCCTCTTGCCAAAGCTGTCACTGCTGTGTCGATATCGGCACTTTTATGCACCAACACAAAGTCTTTTCCGCCGGTTTCACCCACAATACGCGGGTAAGTTTTGTATTTGGCAATATTGGCGCCAATGGTATTCCACATACCTCTGAAAACACCTGTAGAACCTGTAAAATGCAATCCTGCAAAATCAGGGTGATTAAAAATAATATCACCTGTGCTTGCCCCATCTGTATATACCAGATTGATAACACCGGCAGGTAAACCCGCTTCAATAAATATTTCCATGATGACATGTGCAGAATATACCTGCGTAAAGGCAGGTTTCCAAACCACCACGTTACCCATCATAGCCATACTGCTCGGCAAATTACCGGCAATAGCAGTAAAATTAAATGGGGTTAAAGCAAAGGTAAAACCTTCAAGTGGTCTGTGCTCCAATCTGTTCCAAATGGCTTTGCCGTTGGCTGTTGGTTGGTCGGCATATATTTCAGACATGTATTGCACATTAAATCTTAAAAAGTCTATCAATTCACATGCAGAGTCAATTTCAGCTTGGTATGCGTTTTTTGATTGCGCAAGCATGGTGGCAGCATTCATTTTAGCGCGATAAGGACCTGCAAGTAATTCTGCAGCTTTCAGAAAGATAGCAGCCCTTTGCTCCCAAGGCATATTTTCCCACATTGGTTTTGCAGCCAATGCAGCTTCTATCGCTTGTGTCACATGTGATGCGTCCCCACGGTGGAAATTACCAATCTGATGCTTAAAATCATGTGGCGGTGAAATGGATTGTAATTTATTAGTCCTCACCTCCTGTCCATTGATATACATAGGGATATCTAAAACCTCATTTCTCGCTTCCTGTAGGGCTTTTTTAAGGGCAAGTTTTTCCTTGCTTCCTGGAGCATAATCCAATACAGGTTCGTTGATAGGAGCAGGTACTTTAAAAAATCCGTTCATTGCTATTAAAATTTGAGGTGCAAAAATAATGAATAATTTACAATGTACAAAGAGGGGCAAGGATATAGATTCTGTGTTAGGGTATAGTGACCAAGAAGTGGAAACAAAAGTATAATAATAGACTCAACTTTCTCCAAAGATTGCCCTTTTTATTGGACTCAGTCTATTGTTAATTTTTAACAAATCGAGATAAAAAATAATTTATATAAGGGGGAAATTTTAGAGGCAATTGGAGAATTAAGGAATGAAGAAGCTTTGGATTTATTAAAAACATTGAGAGAAAGTAGAAAACTAATAATAAGGAATGCCGCTAAAGATGCGATTCAAAAAATACTAAACCCAACATCTGGCGGCCAAAAACCAGACTAAAATGCTAAAATCAAAATGTATTTGCCAATTGTTTTTGCCTCACCAATCCTTAAGAATTTTCTGCAATTTATTAAAATGACATGAAAACATCATTCTTGATTGATTTCGCTCTATTTCGAAATAGCCATGCTTCTCCTGTGCAAAATATAGGCGCCAAGAAGAATTGTTAATGAGCTGGCCAGCCAAAGCCAATAGCCTGTTTCCAGACTTTTTATTTTACTGTAATGTCCTGCCTCATCGTCAATCACATGGTCAAAAAGCATGAAGGATAAGATTAAGGCCGTTGAAATAATTGACAACCTGAATGCTGTCCTGCTTCCGCGTTTCAAGATGATCAGTGCGAAAAAAATGCAAGGATTTGCCAGCCACGTAAATGTGGCCCCAACGTTCAAATTAAAATGGCTTCCCTGACCTTGAAAGAAATCAAGTATGTCCGATAGTATTGAACCGAAATCCAATAAAATGCCAAGCCAGCCAAGTAAAAAAATCAGGTATGTATCGCCACACTGATTTGTGCAAAATGATTTTTGAGTAAATGCCAACCCGAAAAAAATCAGCGAAATCAAGATAGTTATATTGGCGATTCTTTTGCTGGTCATTATGTCAATTCGGGTTGGCAAAGTTAGAGGTATTTGAATAAATAGAAACTGGTTTATATTTAT
>Ga0123337_10006080_pt1 | contig 11645 bp, 7 predicted proteins | sample frozenSSSSmetaG_FD_89792 | JGI IMG/M metagenome (GOLD analysis project Ga0123337, IMG submission 89792) | Glacier valley bacterial and archeal communities from Borup Fiord, Nunavut, Canada, to study Microbial Dark Matter (Phase II) -... | ecosystem: Environmental > Aquatic > Freshwater > Ice >...
GATTCCGCTTTTTTCGGAAATCTTCGCATCAGTGATCGGCTGTGTGGTTCCGGGCGTGATCCTCATCATTCTCATGGCACGCCATCGCTTGCCCGACACGATCGGGTACAGGAAGCCCGAGGGGTGGCTCGCTTGGCTGCGCTACCTGTTTCTCGCAATGTGGGTTTTGCTTTTCCTGCTGTCCGTGATCGAAGGTGTTTCTGATGGAGACGAGGGCACGGTCATTTCAAGCAGCGGGACACTGCCTTTGATTCTCGCTGTCTTGTGGGCCGACCCAAAACCCCGCGGGGAACTCGTCATAAGCGCCGGGATCCTGCACGACGGCGATCCCGCTAGTCTGGAGTGAAAGCGCCCGGGCCTCAATCCATCTCGATGCGGTAGCGCGGGATCGACGGGTCGATTTCCCGGCTCCACGCATCGATCCCGCCGAGCAGGCCGTAGGTCTCGTGCAAGCCGTGGCCGCGGAACCATGCGACTTGGTCGAGCACGTTTTTCCCACTGTGGTCGTAGAGCAGGATCCTGGCGTTAGACTCGGCGGCGAAGAGTTGTTGTTGGAGTTCCTGAGTGAAGAATTCCGAGCCAGGGATCACCACAGCATCGTGTTCCTCGCGCGTGCGGAGATCGACGAGACGCAGATCCGACATCTTTTCTCTGGCCTCGGCGGGCTCCATCCACATTGCAGAATCATGGATATGGCTGGCAAGCAGGTGTGCGAGTACTTCGTCCGCGGGGATCTCAGACCGGGCACAAAGCTCGGCGAGGGATTCATCGTTGGAAAACGCGCAGCTTTGGCAGCCCCCGAGGTGGTAGCGGGCGAAAATCGCGCGCTTCGCCCCGGGCAGGGTCTCGAGAATGAGCCCCATCGGCGAGTCAGTGGAAAGATCAGTCGCTTGCATCGCGGGAAACCTAGTCGTCCCGGCGGGGAAGACAACCTTGTGATCTCGCCTCTTCCTTGGCGAGGAACGCCGCCTCTTCTTCCTGCGAGTGGATTTGTAAGAGCGCCTGCACCCCATGGGTCGCGGCGGTGGCTTTGAGAATGCTGCGGATCGCGGCAGCGGTGTGACCTTCCCGGCCGATCAGCATGGCTACGTCCTTCTTCACCAGGACGAGTTTGAAGCGCAGTCCGGCAGGCCCCATTTCGGTGACTTTGATCTGAGCGCGGTCCGGCTCATCGATCAGATTTACGGCGATGAATTGGAGGAAATTCTTCAGCCGGACGATGACCGACTGCATTTCGGACCGGCTGATGGTCCTTTCCGCTACCGATGCCGTGCTTTCAGCAGACCGAAGGCTTCTGAAATCCCAATCCATCACCTTGTAAGCGGCGGTTCGCTTGACGAATCCGACGAGATCGATTTCCTGGTTCGCAGCTTTTTTCACCGCAGGCAAGGTGGATCTGAAATCCCACTCCATCACTTGGAGACTCCCTAACCGGCTCAATGAACGGGCGATTTCAAGCTCCCGGATCTCCGTATTCAAGAGACCCATAAAATCCCACTCCGCCACCTGGATATCTCCGAGCTGCTTGAGGGAACTGGCGATTTTGGAAATGCGTTTCGTCATCGATAACGCCCGTATCCTAGACCGTAGCCCGCCCGCCGCTCAAACGAAAAATTGCGCCCGGCAGCAGCGCATCCCGGACGGAACCTCAACGGGCGGCCGATCCTCCCCGCGATTTTTACGCTGTTTTCAACGAGAGTTCTGAAATATGCTCCCGACATGTCGAGGGAACGCGATCCGGACGAACCGAAAATCTACTTTTTGCCGAACTTAATGACGGCCTGCAATCTGGCGTGCGGATTCTTCGCGGTGCTGATGATTTTCAAGGGCATCACCGAAGTCAGGCTCATCGAAGTTCAGAAAATGACTGGATCCGGCAAATTGCCGCCCAAGGAAGTCTATGAAATCTCCAAGCAATACTACGAGTATGCGATCCTGCTGATCTTCGGTTCCTGCCTGTTCGACCTGCTCGATGGCCGTCTGGCGCGGCTTGGTGGCCAAGAGTCCCCCTTCGGCCAGCAGTTTGATTCGCTCGCGGACATCATTTCGTTCGGAATGGCGCCGGCGATGCTGCTTTCCAAAGCGGTGCTTTTTCCACTCGGCAATATCGGCTGGGCGATCGCCCTGATCTACCTGGTTTGCGGAGCAATGCGCCTGGCGAGATTCAACTGCCTGGCGGTGCTGCCAAAAAAACCCGGTGCTTCGACCGATTTCCGCGGTCTTCCAATTCCGATGGCGGCGGGCTTCATCGCCTCACTGACGTTTTTGTTGATGGATTTTTTCCAAAATGACCACGAGCTCGGACTGTGGAAATACATTCTCGCCGGAGCGATGCTGGGGCTTTCCCTGCTCATGATTAGCGATGTGCGCTATCCGAGTTTCAAGAAAGTGGGATGGAATACGCGGGGCACTTTGGGAGCTATAGTCATCGCGGTGCTGCTTGTTTTCGCGACTGTCCAGTTTCGCTACGTCATGCCGGTGGCGCTCTTCAGCTTGTTCCTGCTCTACGGTTTCATTCGGCCGTGGGTTTCCCAAAAACTGCGGAAGGAAATCGAAGTAGAAACGGAGGCTGAGGAGGATGCAGCGGTCCCTCAACACCCGCACGAAGACGCCGAAAATGAAGTCTAGCATGGACCCGCTGAAACGTCGCTCCCGCTGGGTCACCCTGATGCTGGTCCTTCTGCCCCTGTGGCTGCTAGGATCAGGAGCCGGGGCGCTTTGGTATTATTTCCACCGCGAGAAGAAGCTGGCGCAGGTGGAGCAGGAACGCTTTGCCCAAGCCGTTTCAGTCCCACTCATGACCGATGATTTGCGGAAAATCGTCGAGGTCATCGGCGAGAGGAACGCCTCATCCCGGACTGCCGCCGCGAATTTGTCGCGAACCGCCTCGATGATCGAGGGCTTGCTAGGCCCGTCGAACACCGGCTATGCGGTGAAACGGACGAACGGACCCGCCGAGTGGCCGATTCTGCAGGTGACCCTCGCGGGGAAAAACCCGCAAGCGCCCGCGCTCTGGGTGCTGACCTCCTACGACAGCCGCGCCGGATCGCGCGGTGCCGAGGCAAACGCGACCGGACTCGCTGCGACACTGGCCGCCGCCCAAGCGCTCGCCCGCGACAAGCCCCTGGCACCCGTTCATTTCGTCTTCCTGCCCCACGCGAATGACGCGGAATCCCCGATCATCGAGACTGCCGCGAAATTTGTCGAACTCGCAAAACCCGCCGGCTCGCCCAAGGCAATCCTCTGTGTGGAATCGATGGGCGCGGGCGAAACGCTGTGGCTGAGCTCGCGCGAGGTCACCGCCGCTCCGCTCAAGCTCGTCTCCGGTCTCGGAGCCGTTTACGGGGCAGAAGTCGTTTGCCTTGGGGAGGATACGGATCTTGCCAGCACGCTTTTTGAAATGAATCTGCCCGCGGTGCGGGTCTCCACTCGGCCTCTGGTCACCGCCGACGAACAGGATGAGCGGCTTCCCTTCGCCCCGACCGTCGCAGCCTCCACCGGACGCTTGATCGAGTTGATCCGGCGCTGTGCCACCAAGTAGAAGCGCACGAACGAAGATTCCCGGTTGCGGTTCTCTCGAATCGGTCCAAAATCTAATTCTCAACGAAATCAGCGGCGGTAGCTCTTCTCACTCGGCTGATTCCTCCCCACCTCTTCCATGCGACCCACCGACCTTGATCCCACGTTCATCTCCCACGCCCCCGGCTACTGGTCCGAGGAAGCCTTGGAAAACTGGGATGACCACCGCTGGCAGCTCAGAAATCGAGTCGATTCACTCGCGGACCTCGATCTGCGGCTGAACCTCACCGACGAAGAACGCGCCGGTGTCCTCCTCGCTGGCACCAAGCTCGCGATGTCGATCACGCCGCACTTTTTCAACCTCATCGACCACGATGACCCGGATTGCCCGATCCGGCGCCAGGTCATTCCCCGCATCGAGGAAGCTTGGAACGCGCCAGAAGAAATGGCCGATCCCTGCGGCGAGGACTCCCACATGCCCGTCCCCGGACTGGTGCACCGCTACCCGGACCGCGTACTATTCCTCGTCACCGACCGCTGCGCCTCCTACTGCCGTTATTGCACCCGCTCGCGGGTTGTTTCCGGCGTCGGCGAGCAACACCTTGAAACCCAGTGGGAACCGGCGTTCAAATACCTCGAAAAACACACCGAAATCCGGGACGTCTTGCTCTCCGGCGGCGATCCCCTGCTCTTCTCGGATGACCGGCTGGACAAAATCCTCACCCGTCTCCGCGCCATCCCGCACATCCAGTTCATCCGCATCGGTTCGCGGATCCCGATTTTCCTGCCTCAGCGTATCACACCGGAGCTCTGCGCGATGTTGAAAAAGCACCACCCGCTGTTCATCTCGATCCACACCAACCACCCCCGCGAGCTGACCACCGAAGTCCGCGACGCCCTTGGTCGCCTCGCCGACGCCGGCATCCCGCTCGGCAACCAAAGCGTGATGCTTCGCGGCGTCAACGACAGCGTGGAAGTCCAGAAAGCGCTCGTTCAGAAGCTGCTGATGTGCCGCGTGAAGCCGTATTATCTCTATCAGTGCGATCTCATCAATGGATCGTCGCACCTCAGGACTCCCGTCGCGGAGGGCGTCGCAATCATCGAGGGCCTGCGCGGGCACACCACCGGCTACGCGATCCCGCAGTTCGTCATCGACGGTCCCGGCGGCGGTGGAAAAATCCCGATCAACCCGAACTACGTGGTCGATACCGCCTCCGGGCGGATCACGCTAAGGAATTTCGAGGGCGAAATCTTCGAGTATCCCGATCCCTCGCCGATCCCAGCCTTGGACTTGGACAGACTGCATCAGGAAGCGCTCAGCCGCTCGATGTGAAGTTCAGCCCATTCCGCTTGCGCTCACGGTCCGGTGTCCTAGCATCCAGCGCTTTCCAAAGCTCTGTAGCTCACTGTCCTCATGAATCGCATTTTCGTTGAAAAAAAAGCCGCCCACACCTCCGAGGCGCGCCATCTCCTGCACGATCTCCACCAATCGCTCGCACTCCCCGGGCTCGTGGCCGTGCGCATCGTTCAACGCTATGATATCGATGGACTTACCGCGGAGCAATTCGACTTGGCCAGCCGCCTGATTCTGTCCGAGCCGCAGGTGGACTCCCTGTCGGAAACCCTTTCCACCGCCGAAAACGAAACCGCCTTCGCTGTCGAATTCCTACCCGGCCAGTTCGACCAGCGCGCCGACTCCGCCGCCCAGTGCGTCCAGATCCTGACCGGCAAGGAGCGCCCGCCCGTCGCCTCGGCGAAAATCATCGTCCTCCAAGGCAACCTCACCGCCGCCGAAGTCCAAAGCGTCAAATCCTACGTCATTAACGCGGTCGATTCGCACGAAGCATCGATGGCCGTCCCGAAATCCCTGAAACCGAACACCCACGAGCCCGCCGACGTCGCCATCCTCACCGGCTTCTCCGGCCTCAACCCCGCCACTCTCCGCGCCGACCTCGGCCTGGCGATGTCCGCCGAGGACGTCAGCTTCTGCCAAAACTATTTCCGCGACGAGGAAAAGCGCGACCCCAGCCTCACCGAGCTGCGGATGCTCGACACCTACTGGTCCGACCACTGCCGCCACACCACGTTCCTGACCAAGATCGACGAAGTCACCTTCGACGAAGGCACCGAACCTGTCCAACGCGCCTGGCAAACCTACCTCGCCACCCGCAGCGCGCTCGGCCGCGAGGACAAGCCCATCACGCTGATGGACATCGCCCTCATCGGCATGCGCGAGCTCAGGAGATCCGGCGAGCTCGACAACCTCGAAGTCTCCGAAGAAGTCAACGCCGCCTCCATCGTCGTCCCGGTTTCCATCGACGGCCGCCCGAACGAAGAATGGCTGGTGATGTTCAAAAACGAGACTCACAACCACCCGACCGAGATCGAACCCTTCGGCGGTGCCGCCACCTGCCTCGGCGGCTGCATTCGCGATCCGCTTTCTGGACGTTCCTACGTCTATCAAGCGATGCGCGTCACCGGAGCCGGAGACCCTCGCACGCCGTTTTCCGAGACTCTTCCCGGCAAGCTACCGCAGAAAAAAATCTGTCAGGTCGCCGCCCGTGGTTACTCGTCCTACGGCAATCAGATCGGCCTCGCCACCGGCCAGGTCGCGGAAGTCTATCACCCCGGCTATGTCGCCAAGCGCCTGGAAATCGGTGCCGTCGTTTCCGCCGTCCCCCGTTCGCACGTCTTCCGTGGCTCCCCATCTCCAGGCGATGTCATCCTACTCATCGGCGGCCGCACCGGCCGCGATGGCGTCGGTGGCGCCACCGGGTCCTCAAAGGAACACACCGACACCGCGCTCGAAAACTCCGCGGAAGTCCAGAAGGGCGACGCCCCCACTGAGCGCAAGATCCAGCGCCTCTTCCGCAACCCGGAACTCACCCGCAAAATCAAAATCTGCAACGACTTCGGCGCGGGTGGCATCTCCGTGGCCATTGGAGAAATCGCCCCGTCGTTAGAAATCAACCTCGACGCAGTTGCCAAGAAATACGACGGCCTCGACGGCACCGAACTCGCGATTTCCGAATCCCAGGAGCGCATGGCAATCTGCGTCGATCCCTCGGAAATCGATTATTTCGTCAACGAGTCCGACAAGGAAAACCTCGAGTGCAAACACGTCGCCAACGTCACCGACAGCGGCCGCCTCGTCATGACCTGGCGCGGCAAAACCATTGTCAACCTCTCCCGCGCCTTCCTCGACACCAACGGCGTCCAACAGACCGCGACCATCCATGTCGGCGGAATTTTCAAACGCCCAGAACCGTCCGCACAGACACTCACTGATTCACTTGCGGACCTCAACATCTGCTCGCAAAAGGGCTTGGGCGAAATCTTCGACGGCTCGGTCGGCGCGGGCACCGTGCTCTGGCCCTTCGGCGGTGACCGACAACTCACTCCGCCCGACGCGATGGTCGCCAAGCTTCCGCTGCTAGAAGGCGACACCGATGTCTGCACCTATATGAGCTGGGGCTTCAACCCCGACATCTCTGCTTGGTCGCCCTTCCACGGCGCGCTCTATGCCGTCACCGAATCCGTCTGCAAAGCGGTCGCCGCCGGCGCGCAACTCTCCGACATCCGGCTCACGCTCCAGGAATATTTTCCAAAACTCGGCAACGACGCCACCCGCTGGGGACTGCCTTTCGCCGCCCTGCTCGGAGCCTATCAGGCGCAGCACGAGCTCCGCCTCGCCGCCATCGGCGGCAAGGACTCGATGTCCGGCTCGTTCAACGATCTCGACGTGCCGCCGACGCTCGTCTCCTTCGCACTCGCACCGGGCAAAGCCAGCCTCGCGCTCTCTCCCGAACTCAAACAGATAGGATCAACGATCTCCTTCATCGAAATTTCGCGCGATGCGGACGAACTACCGAATTTCGCCGAGCTCCTGCAAGTCGCCGCCGCGTTGCATCAGCTCAACTCCGGCGGAAGAATCCTTTCCCTCCACCACATCGGCAAGCCCGGCATCGCTGCCGCGCTTGCAAAAATGAGCTTCGGCAACCACATCGGCGCGGAGATCAACACCACCCTCGACCTCGCCCGGGAGCGCTATTTCGCCTTCCTGATCGAGCACTCCGAACCACTCCCAGCGGAATTCAGCTCGGTTGAAATCGGCCACAGTTCCGAAGCCGCCGCGCTCGTTCTCAACGGCGAGGCCCACACCCTCACCGAGCTCGAAAACGCGTGGTCCGGCACCTTGGAATCGATCTATCCGACGAAGCAGGAGCCCGCAGATGACGAAGCCGCGGTTCAGGAGATCCCCGTCTTCTCCTCACCCAAGCTCCAAAATTCAAAATCCAAAATCTCACGACCCAAGGTCGTGATCCCCTCCTTCCCCGGCACCAACAGCGAATACGATTCCGCCAAAGCCTTCCGCGAAGCGGGAGCGGATGCGGAAATCCTGGTGTTCCGGAATCTAACCGCTAAACACATCGAGGAATCCCTCACCGCCTTGGCCGCACAGATCCGCCAGTCGCAGATCCTAATGCTCCCCGGCGGCTTCAGTGCCGGCGACGAACCGGACGGCTCCGCGAAATTCATCGCGACCATCATCCGCAGCCCGCGCGTGGCAGATGCCATCATGGACTTGTTAAAGAACCGCGACGGCTTGATCCTTGGCATTTGCAACGGCTTCCAAGCCCTCGTCAAAACCGGCCTCGTCCCCTACGGCGAAATCCGTGACGCCGCTGCCGACGCGCCCACGCTCGTTCATAACGGCATCAGCCGCCACATTTCCTGCTATGCCCGTATCCGGATCGTGAGCACGCTTTCGCCGTGGCTGGCTAACAGCCAGGTCGGGGACATCCACCGCCTGCCACTTTCGCATGGTGAGGGGAAATTCCACGCTTCCGAACAAGTCATCGCCGGGCTCGCCGCCAGCGGCCAGATCGCCACCCAATACTGCGACGCCGACGGAGCGCCTTCCATGGACATCGCGATCAACCCGAACGGCTCGCTCGCCGCCATCGAAGGGATCACCTCCCCCTGCGGCCGCATCCTCGGCAAAATGGCCCACTCCGAACGCTCCGGCATCCAAGTCGCCAAAAACATTCCCGGCACCAAGCACCAGCCGATATTTACAGCCGGCGTCGCTTACTTCGCCTGATCGTGTCCAGCATCCCGCCACCCCACGCGATGCACACCTACCCGCCAAATGAAATCTGGGCAAAGCGGTCCGGAAAACTAAGCTTCCGGAGAAGGAATTTGACCGTCAAAACGGCCTCCGCCACATAATTGTTTCGTTGCGCTTTTATTCCCTGATCACTGCTCCCGCGGCACTTTCCACTTCTTTCTCCCCCTTTTTCCCCGCCTCCTGTCCGACCACCGGCTCTTTCATCGGCCTTCATCCAAAAGCAAATTTCTAACACTCATTCCCACATTGAAAACCCAATCCCTGCTTATTCTCGCGGCGTGCGTTCTCACCGCCCGCGGAGCCACCCGCGAATCGTTCGACGCCTCGTGAAAATTCGCCCGCTTCGGTGCCATGCCGGACGGTTCGCAACTCCCGGAGCCTGTCACTGCCACGGAGCCCGCCAATGCTCCACCCGCTGCGCCCGCTTTCGATGACTCCAACTGGCGAGCCGTCAACCTGCCCCATGACTGGGGCATCGAAGGCCCGTTCCGCGCGGATCTGCCGAACGGCACCGGCAAGCTGCCATGGGCCGGCATCGGCTGGTACCGCCGGACCCTCGACCTAACATCTACCGACCAAGGTAAGGCGCTCTTCCTCGACTTCGACGGCGCGATGTCCCAACCGAAGGTCTTCGTCAACGGCAAGCTCGCGGGCGAATGGGCGTACGGCTACAGCTCCTTCCGCATCGACATCACTCCCTTCGTGAAATTCGGTGAGGCCAACACCATTGCCGTCCGTTTGGAAAACCTCGCCGATTCCTCCCGCTGGTATCCGGGAAGCGGCATTTACCGTCACGTCTGGCTGGTGAAAGCGAATCCCACCCACATCGCCTACAACGGAATTTTCGCGCGTCCGGAAAACGTTACGCCAGACTCCGCGGACCTGGTCGTCAGCGTGGCGCTCGCTCCGGGTGCCAGCTCTGGCCTGAATCTCGAAATGGTTTATGAAGTTTTGGACCAGAATGGCAAACGCGTGCAGCAAGTGCGCGGCCCTGCGGACAACAAGGACGTCCGCCTCAAGCTCAAATCCCCCATCCTCTGGCAAACCGGAAAACCCTACCTCTACACTCTGCGCAGCACACTCGTCCGCGGTGACGAAAAGCTCGACAGCGAGGACACCCCGGTCGGCATCCGCAGCGCCACATGGAAACCGGACGGCTTTTACCTCAACGGCGAGCGCGTCCAGATCAAAGGCGTTTGCAACCACCACGACCTCGGCGCCATCGGCTCCGCCTTCAACGAGCGCGCCGCCGAGCGACAACTCCAGTTGCTCAAAGACATGGGCTGCAATTCCATCCGCACCTCGCACAACCCGCCCGCGCCACAGTTGCTAGACCTATGCGACCGCATGGGCATGCTCGTGCTCGACGAGCTGTTCGACGCCTGGAAGCTCGCCAAGAAAGCCGACGACTACCACCTCCACTTCGACAAGTGGCACGAGCGCGACGTCGAGAACTTCATCTGTCGCGATCGCAACCACCCCTGCGTGATCGCATGGAGCACCGGCAACGAGATCCCGGAACAGGCGAAACCTGATTTCTTGTGGGTCTCGGAAAAATTGACCAAACTCTTCCGTAGTCATGATCCCACCCGGCAGATCACCCTTGGTATGAACCACCTCGGCAGCGCGCTCACCCCCTTCGCCGACACCGTGGACATCACCGGTCTCAACTATCCGGTGAAGGATCCGAAGATCGTCGCCAAAATCCGCGAACGGAAACCGGACGTGCCGGTAATCACCTCCGAGAGTTCCTCCTGCGTGAGCAGCCGCGGTTGTTACTTCTTCCCGGTGAAATGGGACAAGGGCTCGGGATTCCGCGGATTCCACGCGAGTTCTTACGAGCTCTACGCACCCGGCTGGGCCAACCGACCTGACCTCGATTTCGAACTGCTGGAAAAGAACCCCTTCATGGCCGGCGAATACGTCTGGACCGGCTTCGACTACCTCGGCGAGCCGACTCCCTTCAATCCGGACAGCTCCAACGCCCTCAACTTCGACAACGAGGACGACAAGAAGAAGGCGATGGAGCTTTTCGAAAAACTCGGCGGCAAGTCCCCGTCCCGCTCGTCCTACTTCGGCATCCTCGACCTCGCCGGATTTCCGAAAGACCGCTATTATCTCTATCAGGTGCACTGGCGGCCGGACTTCCCGATGGCCCACATCCTGCCGCACTGGAACTGGCCCGAGCGCGCCGGCCAAGTCACTCCCGTGCATGTCTTCACCTCAGGCGATGAGGCGGAACTCTTCCTCAACGGCCAATCGCTCGGCCGGAAAAAGAAAGAGCCATATCAATACCGCATCGTCTGGGAGGACGTCGTCTATCAACCCGGCACGCTCACGGTGAAGACCTGGAAGAACGGCAAACCCTGGGCGCAGGATGATCGCTCCACCACCGGCCCGGTTTCCAAACTGCTCGTCACCGCCGACCGTCCGGAGATCAAGGCGGATGGCAAGGATCTCTGCTACGTCACCGTCACCATCGCCGATGACAAAGACCGCCTCGTTCCGCGTTCGATGAACCGGCTCCAGTTGAAGGTGGAAGGCAATGCCGAGATCGTTGGCGTCTGCAACGGCGACCCTACCGACCTGGAGTCCATGCAGGGCGACACCCTTCCCGCCTTCAACGGCCTCTGCCAAGTCGTGCTGCGTGGCAAGGCGGGAAAAGCAGGAACCACAACCCTCAGCGTGGCATCAGAAAAACTCCCGGTTGGCAAAGTGACCGTCACCATGAAATGATCGTTTCGTGGGATCATCCCGACAGGTTCCTGCACCCCTGCCAGCCATGCGCGTCAAGTTCAGGTGGATTGACCGCAATGCGATCCATTGGACAGTCCAAGAAGAGGTTCCATAGGTTATCGTAGCGATGGACGGGTGGAAATCTGCAACAACCTCGTGGAAAACGCGATCCGTCCGACCACGCTTGGTGCCAAAAGCTGGTTGTCCCTCGGCAATGAGGATCCGGACAGAAATGCGCCATCCTCTACACCATCGTGGA
>Ga0123337_10006081_pt1 | contig 11645 bp, 7 predicted proteins | sample frozenSSSSmetaG_FD_89792 | JGI IMG/M metagenome (GOLD analysis project Ga0123337, IMG submission 89792) | Glacier valley bacterial and archeal communities from Borup Fiord, Nunavut, Canada, to study Microbial Dark Matter (Phase II) -... | ecosystem: Environmental > Aquatic > Freshwater > Ice >...
CGAAGTCTGCCTTCGCGCCTTTGTGGCAGTGACTTTAGTCGCCAGCCGAAGTGGAACAGTTTAATCCTTGAGAGTTAAACTCTTCGTAAGAAGGCTAACCACCCCCCAACCCCCTCCTTCGCAAGGAGGGGGAGAGAATACACGCAGCGTAAAATTATACCCTCGCACAATAGGTCGAAAATACACCGTGCAAAACATATCCGTCCGTAGAACGACTGGCGGAACGCCACCGAGACGGTGATTTTTGATTAATTTTCAACCACCGGTAATCAGCTCGTGCAAATCGTATCTGGTATTGCGTCCGAAGGACGCTGGGCGGAACGCCAGCCAGACCGGGGTTTTAACCAGGGGACATAGTACGCCAGCCAAACTGATTTTTTCAACCCAGGGTCACACAGAAGGCTGTATAGATTCGGCTGTAACCGCTGACTAACTTCCGAGATGTCCGACGAGCGTCGGCAATTCCGTCGCGCCGAACGAGACGTTTAGTTTGCGACTTACTTCGATATTGTCCCCGTCGAACTTGCAGATAAAGTTCAGCAGATACGGGGTTCGATAAAAGCAGAACTGTATCGAGAAGGTGTCGTCTGCCGTCCAGATTCCCCGCGACATCACATGACCGTCTCTGGCGCCAGGCGGCACGAAGTAATCGATCATGTGCGACTCGCCCTCGATCCAGTCGCCGATCCCGCAGGCAGTTTTATGCTCGCCGTGCGCGTCCCGCAGACTTAGTGTCGCAGAATTATCCTGAAACGTAAGCGTCAGCGCCTCGATCTTTTCTTTATCGCCGTCCCGGTTGTTTTCGATGAAGGGTTCGTTTTCGGGATCGAAAAGGAACGTCCTGCCGGACATTTGCTCGACGCGCGGCGAAGTCGGCTCCCCTTCCAGTGTCGGCAGCGCCAGTCTCGAGAGCGTTGTTTCGAGCTCACCGTTTTTGAGATCGACGCTGCTATCAGGCGCGATAGGGGCGGTCTGCATCGCTGGCAGCAGATGTGTCCAGGCGGCGTCGAGAACTGCCTGCATACTACTGACGCCGCTCTGAATGGCGAGCACCGCATCCTGTTCCTGTATCACCACGCAATACTGCCCGAATGCGCCGTCGCCGCGATAAGAGCCGTGCTGGCCGCGCCAGAACTGGAAGCCGTAGCCCTGCGACCAGTCGCTCGTCTGAGCAGGGTCACCGTTGGAAATCTGCGCGGATGTCGCCTGCGCAATCCATGCCGCCGGAACCAACTGCTGCCCGTTCCAGACGCCCTTCTGCAGATACAACTGTCCGAATCGCGCGATATCTTCGGTCTTGATGCTCAGTCCCCAGCCGCCGGTATTGATGCCGCGCGGGCAGTTTTCCCATGTCGCGCCCTCGATACCGAGCGGTGCAAGAAGCCTTGGCTCGAGATAATCGAGAATCGTCATTCCGACCGTTTTCTGCACGATGGCGGAGCAGAGATAGGTCGCCGCGCTATTGTAGACGAACTTCGAGCCCGGCGCGAGTTCGACCGGACGCGCCAGCACACCTCTGACCCAGTTGCCGTCTTTATCGTCGTGCATATTGCCCGTCGCGTCCGTGTCGTGCCCGGTGGACATCGACAGCAGATGCCGCACCTGCATCGCCGCGAGGTTGGCATCTATATGTGCGGGCAGATCCTCCGGAAAGAAAGCCGTCACGAGCGAGTCGAGCGTAAAGTGCCCCTCTTCGATCGCAAGCCCAACGGCGGTCGAGGCAAAACTCTTACTGAGAGAATAGAGCATATGCGGGTATTGCGGAGCGAAGGGCGTCCACCAGCCTTCTGCAGCGACGCTGCCGTGCCGCAGAAGCATAAAACCGTGCAGCCCTCCAACCTTTTCGTTCACCTCTTCGATGAATTTCTGTATGCCTTCTGGATCGATCCCAACAGCTTCGGGAGCGGAGCGAGGCAGGCTGCTGATGGTATTATCATGTTCGGAAATCATGGCGGGCACGTCCTTTGCAGTTCGGAAGCCGTGATGCAGGAATAAAATGTGATGCAGGAATAAAAATTGAGAGACGACTTCCTATTCCGCCGCCGCATATCGATTTCCTGCACACTCATCGTTCGACAAATTTCCGCCGGTCATCCGGCGGTCAGTTCTGCACGATCTGGCGACCGATTACGACGCCGACGGCGTCCTCAACGAGCGCGACGACCATATCCGGCAGACCGAACCGATCCTTGATACCGCGACGCACATAGAAACCGATATACGAAGCGGTCAGTGTCGCGAACCCTCCGATGAGCGCCCCGGTGAGCTTCGAGCCTCTGCCCGCTTCGAAAACAGCGCTGCCAGCGAGTGCGCCCATTGTGACGCGAACCGCCAGTGGCAGCGGCGCGATACGGTTGGGCGCTTTCGGGAGTTTATCGACGATGAACTCGCCGACCGCCATTATCTTTAGCAGAGTTGCGACGTTCGGCGACGCGAACGGCGCGAATGCGGTTCCCTCCAGCCTGCGATCGTTTCGATACTGGTTGCGCACGCTCAGTATCGTCGGCGCGAACGTCGAGCGCAGCCCGGAGGCGGTTCCCAGCAGAAAGGCGCGGGTCACAAGGTCCTGCTGTCGGAAAGAGGGTGTGAAGTCTGTGTTTTTCAGTGTCTTTTTCAATTTTGCTCCTCGAATATGTTTTCTCATCACAGTATTTACTGTCCGCCGGAAGACGCCCTTTATCCTCTATTTCGTTCCCTGTATTTTGTGCTCGAAGCCGCCAAAAAAGACAGATCGAATCCTGCTGGAGCTTCGCTGAAACTGCTCCGAAATTCTCTCGGTACAGTTGACAAAACTGTACGTAAATGGTACAATAGTAACAGCAAATAAGATCGAAATCAAAGCTTTAGATTGAGAAAACATTGACATCGAAGTAGCGTTTTTGGGTGATCCGTAAGCAGGCTTTTTATACGGGCTGGGAGAGGCATTCAATGCACTTCGTCCGCCCGCTTTTTTTGAGGAGAGAACGTTGGCAAACGACGATATTCCCGCAGTCCCGAATGATAATAACGATACTCCCGCCGCATCCCCGACTGGCACGATGGTAATTGATATTGAGTCTGAACTCCGTCGTTCGTACCTCGGTTACGCTGTCTCGACATTGATCTCACGCGCGCTCCCGGACGTGCGCGACGGCTTCAAGCCCGTGCAGAGACGCATTCTCGTGGCGATGCGCGACCTCGGCATCGGACCCGGCAGCGCGCGCGTCAAATCGGCGCGTGTCGTCGGCGACACGATGGGTAGGTACCACCCCCATGGTGACGCCGCGATCTATGGCACCCTCGTACGCATGGCGCAGGACTTCAGCCTGCGCTACCCGATGATCGACCCGCAGGGCAACTTCGGGAGCGTCGATGGCGATCCGCCCGCTGCCTATCGTTATACGGAATGCCGCATGACCCCGCTCGCGATGGAGATGCTCGACGAGATCGAACGCGACACCGTCGATTTCATGCCCAACTACGACCAGACCGAGCGCGAACCGATCGTGCTGCCCGGCAAGTTTCCGAACTTCCTCTGTAACGGCGGCGAAGGCATCGCCGTCGGCATGAGCACGAGCGTCCCGCCGCATAACCTGCGCGAAATCATCGACGCCACCGTCTACCTGCTCGATCATCCCGACGCCTCCATCGACGACCTGATCAAGTTCGTTCCGGGTCCCGACTTCCCGACCGCCGCCTTCATCCTCGGCACCAAAGGCGCGAAAGAAGCCTACCGCACCGGACGCGGCAAAGTCATCATGCAGGCGGCGCTGCAGGTCGAGCCGATGGACAACGGCAAGAGCGTGATCGTGATCACCGAACTGCCCTACCAGGTCAACAAAACGCGCCTGATCGAGCATATCGCCGACCTCGTGCGCTCGAAGCGGCTCGAAGGCATCACCGCGCTCAACGACTACAGCGCCAAGGGCGTGATGAGGATCGAAATCGAACTGCGACGTGACGTGATGCCGAAACGTATCGTCAACTTCCTGCTCAAGCATACGGCGCTGCGCCAGACCTTCGGCATCATCATGCTCGCCCTCGTCAACGGGCAGCCGAAGATGCTGAACCTGCAGCAAGTGATCGCTCTCTATATCGCGCATCGCAAAGAGATTGTCGTGCGCCGCACCCGCTACGAACTGGCGCGCGCGAAAAGTCAGGCGCATATCCGTGAGGGTATGCAGATCGCGCTCAACTTCCTCGACGAGATCATCGCGCTGATCCGGCGCGCGCCAAGCAGCGAAGTGGCACGCACCGAAATGGTCGCGCGCTTCGGGCTGACGCAGATACAGGCGGAAGCGATCCTGAATATGCAGCTGCGCCAGATCTCACAGCTCGAACGCCAGAAGATCGAAGACGAGTATCGCGGACTCCTGCGCCAGATCGCCTTCTATGAGGACATTCTGGTGACCCCCGCCCGCGTCGTCAGGATCATCAAAGACGAGCTTCGCGGGCTCAAAGATAAGTACGGCGACGATCGGCGCACACGCATTCTGCCCACCGAAGCCGACGAGATCACCGAAGACGACCTCGTGCCGGAAGAGAAAACGCTCGTCACGATCTCGCGGGACGGCTATATCAAGCGCGTTCCGATGGACACCTACCGCACACAGAAGCGCGGCGGGCGCGGCGTTCAGGCGGCGAATTTGAAAGAGGAAGACCTGCTCGCGCACCTGTTCGTCGCGACCACGACGCACTATATCCTGTTCTTTACAAACCGGGGACGTGTCTATCGCCTGAAAGCCTACGAGGTGTCGCAGACGAGCCGTCAGGCACGCGGTCAGCATATCAACAACCTGATCCAGATCGAGCCGGGCGACACGATCACGGCGATCCTGCCGATGAAGGATATGCTCGGCGGAGGCTACCTGCTGATGGCGACCGAGTATGGCGAGGTGAAGCGCACCGCGCTGATCGAGTTCGCCAACCTGCGATCGAACGGGCTGAACTGCTTCGACATCGAAGAGGGTGACAACCTGAAGTGGGTCAAGCCGACCGATGGCAAGCAGGAAGTGATGCTCGTGACGCGCAACGGCAAGTCGATCCGCTTCAAAGAGGAGAATGTCCCGGAGCGCAGCCGACAGGCGGGCGGCGTTCGCGGCATCGATATGCGCGACCCCAAAACCAAAGAGCTGACCGACCGAGTAGTGGCAATGGATATCGTCAGCCCGACGAGCCAACTACTGGTCGCAAGCGAGAATGGCTATGGCAAGCGCACCGATCTTGCCTCCTACCGCGCCCAGACTCGTGGCGGCAAAGGCATCCTGACGATGGACGTCACGGCGAAGACTGGCCCGATCATCGATGCAGCGGTCGTCGAGCCGGACGATAAACTGATGGTGCTGACCGAAAAAGGCGTCATGATCCAGATGGACGTCGAGACGATCCGCAAGGCCTCGCGCAGCACACAGGGCGTGAAGCTGATCAACGTCGGGGCAGGCGACCGCGCCTGCACGATCGCGCGGCTGATCGACGAGGAAGCCATCGCTGAGGAGGTCGCCGCCGCCGTGGGCGAAGCCGTGAAGCCGATCGAGCCACCCAAAAACGGCAAGACGAACGGCGCTTCGAGTAATGGAGCAGACAGCAACGGCGCGAAGTAACAGCCCTCACCCCAACCCCTCTCCCTACCATTCGTACCTCATTAGGGAGAGGGGCAAATACACAATGCTCTCACGTTTGAGCCTCGTTCCAGGGTCAAAACCCCGATCCGACTGGCAGATGTATGATCTAGGGTTAAAACCCCGATCCGTCTGGCAAAGGCAGCACATTCGGCTCCGATTTGAATGTGCTTTAATTTTGATTTCGCCCAGCGTCCTTCGGACTCAATGCCAATCGCCAGAATTGTGCCCCGTCCGGTCTCAGCCCCCTCTTCAATGTGATCTGGTCAATGGAATATGGCGGGCTTCGCATCTCCAGACCGGGTTTCAACCCCGTGTCGAAACAAGGGTTGTTCCCGCTTCATCTATTCTCTCCCCCTCCTCACGAAGGAGGGGGTTGGGGATGGTTCGCCTCCGCGAAGCGCGAAGGAGGTATTGGCGAATGAGGGCTGAAACAAAGAGTCTGCCCAGTCGGGAACAAGCGATGAGAAGGTGTCGTCATAAATCCAGACCTGCTGTTTAAGTGCGATTGTCAAAATCGTTATGCTAAGAATCGCCATTTGCAGGTCAAAGTTGCCGAAAGCCATTGACAACCGCACCAGTTGTCACTATAATGGGATCGGTCGCCTCATGATATGAGTTCCTCCCGGAAACTTCATGAATAGATTTTATGTGATCTGCGGAGAAATGGACTGGTACAGATGCACGGGTTCAGAAACAGAACAAAACGAAGTAGGCATTCCGGCTTCACGCTGATCGAACTGCTCACCGTGATCGCGATAATCGCGATTCTTGCCGCGCTGCTGTTTCCCGTCTTTTCCACTGTGCGCGAACAGACCCGCCGCACGAAAACGATGACACAGATGCACGATGTCTATGTTGCCCTCAAGCAGTATCACGAGGACAACAATCGTTACCCTGCCTCACTGCTCGGCTTCGTCCAGTATCTCGATAACACGCAGACTCCACCCTATATGGATTTTTATACCGGCACTGGAACGCCCGCCACGATCGAACAACTGACTTATCGCCCGCTCAATAAGGGGCAGAAGTATATGATCAACGATAAAACGGCATTCATCAGCACGGTTTCGACCTCGAAAGACCCGACGATAGTCACGACCGCTTTGTATCCGCCGACCGTCGGTCCGCTGCTCGCTAATCAGCAAGTTTTTTTCAACGCCACGATGGCGAACAGCATCTTCAAAGACCCGATCGTGACGAATGACTATCCGCCGAACAGCGATCTCAACAAGACCAAGCCTTTCGTGACAGTGCCGCCGATCCTCGGTACGCCCGCTTACTACTATGCATATGACAGTTTCGATACTGGACCCCAGGTTGCCGCTGATGGCACGATCGTTCCCGGCGTACGTGAACTGCACTACAGTTTGGACTGGACAGGCGTGGTCAGCCGCAAAGACTACAAGCAGTTTACCAATCAACTCAAATACGGCACGAAAGCGCCCGATGATCGTACTGTCGTCACCTGGTGTACCGATCACGTCGCCTACGCACACTCCGACAAAATTCTTGTGCTGCTGTTGAATGGCACGACCAAAGCCGCCGATGCGAAGACCTTCGCTGCTGCGGGTCCACTCGGCTATATTCCCTAAAGCTGTTACGTTATTTCGTGAGATATTCTCTGTTTTGATCTTCTATTGATTTTGCGTTCATGGAGACCAGCATGACCAGTCGAATGCACCGGCGGACCGCAGCTAAGCGCGCCTTCACAATGATCGAGCTACTCGTCGTGATCGCGATAATAGCGATTCTCGCCGCGATACTCTTCCCGGTCTTCGCGACCGTGCGGGAGCAGACGCGGCAGAGCAACACGATGAGCAACATGCATGCCGTCTACCTCGGCGCTCGACTCTACAATGAAGATGAAGGGCACTATCCGACGACCCTGTTCGGTTATGCAGCAGCGGTGCTGCAATCAGGTAACCAGAACCCGAATGGCGACCCGAACAAGACGAACTTTCGCCCGGCCGTACTCGGTGATACGGGCGCGACAATGCCCTTCCTCGCCCAGATGCCCGGCAGTGGTCAGTTGCCGAATATCGTGCCGATGGACCGTGCCGTCGAGGACTTCAGCACCGGCAAGGGATTGAATACAGGTTACCTGTATGGCGAGCAGATCAAGGACATCAGCACCTTCAGTTGCACGGATCGCCTGATCTCCAATAAGCAGGCAGTTACCGAAGTCTACTGGCCCCGCAACACGCCGATTGCCAACGGAGGACTCGTCAAGGTCGCCTGGACGCAGGGCGCACCCGGTACGTGTTCGCTTTCCGGTGACCGCGACTTTCCGAGCAACGCAGAACAAACCTACGCTGATGTGCCCAAACTGTTTTACACGATGGACAGTATGGACATCGGGCCGATGCTCGATGCGAACGGTAACGTGATGAAGGACGGAACCGGCGCGGTGATGTACGAACTGCACTATTCGCCCGATTGGTCGCACGAACTTTACGACTCAGCCAACGGCTGCGATACGGACACCGGCGCAGTCGGAGGAAAGCCGCTCGTCACGCAGTTGAAGTACAAAAATCCGCCGACTGAGCGCACGATCCTGACCTACAACACGGATCATGCCGCCACCGCAGGCAGCCCGAGCGTGATCATCCTGCTCAATACGGGTACGGCACGCAAGATCAAGTATGATCAGGCTTTCGCCCAACTGCCCCTGAAATATCAATAGAATATCAGCAGGGCTTTTACAAAGCAATAGATCGATCGAGTCCCGCAGGGCGGGGAAGCCGCGCACTACAGAAGCACCTTCCCCGCCCGAACTTTGTGAAAACCGGTCGACGAGTCGAACAACTTTCCTCTCCCGCAGCGTCGGTAAGGTAATAGAGCGTGAAGACACCGTCGCGACCCGGCGACTATAGCGAACCCGGCTCGGAACATTAGCAAAAATAAGGTCGTCGAAGACCTGTACCTGTATCGAAACTCACTGTCCTTTCACTGAGACGACAGTGATCAGCCACACCGTATCCAGCGCGCACGCCGCCGCACAGCACCTCCGCACCGAGGGAAGACACCGGGCATGAAAATCAGAACTGCATCGCATACAACAAACGGCTCTTCAGACAGTGCTCCAGTCACTGAAACGACCGGTACTATCCGTGAGACACAGCGCGGCTTCTCGCTCGTTGAGATACTGGTCGTGCTCGTGATCCTGCTGATCGGCATTCTGGCGATCGTGCGTCTCTTCCCCGGCGGCTTCCTGACCATCCAGCGCACCGGAGAAACGACCACCGGCGGCGCACTCGTTTCGCAGCAACTCGATGCATTCAAGGGCAACCCTTTCCTGCCTGAAAATATCTTCTCGGGGACGATCGACAGCGCTGGCGATTTCCTCGCGATCCCGCTGTCGAATCCCAATGATCTGACCGACGTCAGCCCCGGCGATCTGCCCGCCAACACGCACCCGACGCTGCTCGACGATCTCTATCTCTCCTCGGACATCAACCGTATCAAATACGTGCAGGCTGAGACGTTCCCAATTCCGGTCGGCACACCCAACGGCGGCGCGACACAGTACGGCTCCGTCTATACCCTGCAGCTCAATCCCGTGTTCAACCAGTTTCATACCGCGCCGAGCGGCGAACTGCGAGACAGCATCGTAGCTTCCGGTCTGCCGATGACACGGCTGGAGCAGAGCGCACTTTCGACGAACGCGCAGCCCGATCCGACCGCTGTGCTGGAAAACGAAAACCAGTACGCGATGGACTACGATAACGGCAAAATCGCCTTTTCCCCGCGCTTGCTCGAACCGAATCGTCCGACGTTCCGCACCTTCGTGTTCCGCTACGATTACTACACGACGGACACGCCGCCGCAGCTTCTGCCGATGACCGCCAACATCATCGTCAACGATATCGACCCGACATCGCTGCCCGCTGGCGTCGCGCCGCGCCCGCTGTGGGTGGACATCTTCGACGGTACGAACAATGTCAAACCCGCCAACTTCATGTCGTTCCGACGCGACAGCGACGATGTCAGCCGCCGGTTCCGACTCGTCTCGCTGACGCCCCTGCAGACAAGCAAGACTCAGCCGCTGTTCACCGACGACCCGTACGAATATGTCTGGTACACCAATAATGGCGCGAACAACGCGAATGTCGGTGTGCTCGTCTTCAACCCGCGCGGACACGTCAATGCGAACCTGGGTGGCGGCGGCATCGTCAATCAGCAGTCGCTCAAAGCGCGCGTCGATTATCTGACTTTCGACAACCATATCATTCGCGATCAGCGCTCCTGCCCGACCCAATCGCCCTATGCTGTCAAGCTTTCACTCGGTCTGCTGCTGACCGACGGCGATATCGGCGGGGATGGCACGGTCTACAGCGGAATGTATCGGGGCGGAGCCGCGAACTCCTCACCCGACATTATGATCTACAACGGCAACAGCGGTCAGGAGATCGCGGAGTACAGCGTAGACCCGGGCGACAAAACGATCAAGTGGCGTTACTGGGATTCGACCAAAAGCGTTCTTTATGCACCCGCGCCGGTTCGCACCAACTTCGATCCGAAGTCTGGCTTCATCACACTGGACGCCTCTTATATCCAGGCGAACAACCTCCAGGGCGCGCCACTGCGCATCTACTATAAGACGCAAAAAGAGTGGGGAATGCAGGTGCAGAAGGCGGCAGCGCATTACACACAGACGGCGACGGCGAGTGACCTGCTGACCAAGCCGAACCTGTTCTTCATCGGCGATGGCACGAACGGCAGTAGGGCAACGCGTCTCTACTTCTCACCGTCGGAAGCAGGCAAGACGGTTACGCTGGGCGAGTACTACCTGAAGCTGAACGGAAACAATAACAATACGCCCTACACGCACGAAATCTATCAGATTATCGACAATCAGGCGCAGTTCGACACGATCAGCGGCAACCCATTGCCTTACATCGACATTACCGATCAGCATGCAGATGTGAAGAGCCAGACGCCGACGTTCACCAACCAGGTTACCGGGCGCGCAATCTCCTATGTTCAGGGCGTGTCGCTCAAGTCCCGCGTAATCTGGCGCAGCAGTGACCGCTGGCGCAAAATCGACAACGACACGGTTCTGCAGTCGAGCAGCCAGTAGTCGATTGAATCCGTATTGTAGGGGCGCTGCTTGCTGCGCCCTCTTACGGAGCGCTTCCCACACCGTAACAGGAACATTCGCTCGAAACACTTTCGGATACCGGGGCAATCACAGCCATGAAATACACCGCGCCGCAAACAACCTATCGCACCCGCACCCGTCAGGCAGCACAACGTGCCTTCACGCTGCTGGAACTGCTCGTCGTGATCGCTCTCACGGCGGTTCTGATCATCCTGATCTTCAAACCGCTCACGGACAGCATCAACCTGACGAACCGCGCCGGGACGCAGATCGAAAGCCAGACCGCCGCCCGCGAAATCCTGCGTGAGATCACGACGGAACTCGCCAGTGCTGCCGCCGTCTATGACAACTCGAAGCCGGAAGCGAAAGTCAACCTCTGGCTGAGTGACAAAACGGGCGCTCCGTTCGTCTACCCGGCGCAGTATGCGAAAATCGATTACGTGATGGCAGCGCGGCAGCTCGAAAACCAGTCCGCGAATGGTAAGTATATCACCGACCCGACCACCGGACAGCAGATACAGAAGGACACCGATCCGCAGAACATCGCGCTTTCCGTCACGCCCGGCCGTACGATCACGCGCATGTTCCTCGGTTCCCGCGACAATACTTCGGGTCCCGACACCTCCGGCGGAAAAACTTCTGGTATGCCGGTCGTCAATCCTCTGGCAAACCCAGTTGTCTTTCATGGTTATGCCAACCGCTGGGAAGATCCGACCAATACGCAGGTCGATAATCGCATCTCGCTGTTCAAAGCGGAGGTACAGGCATTTATTCTCGATCCGACCGGCGCTACCAAAAAATTTGTGCCGAACATTGCGCTGTTCCATACTCTCAATGCCACCACCGGCTTACCGGACAACGACCCGACCAACAACAATATCATCATCGACGACCCAAACTTCTTTTATGATACGACTCTCATTCCTGCCGCCTATGCACCGCCC
>Ga0123337_10006089_pt1 | contig 11637 bp, 8 predicted proteins | sample frozenSSSSmetaG_FD_89792 | JGI IMG/M metagenome (GOLD analysis project Ga0123337, IMG submission 89792) | Glacier valley bacterial and archeal communities from Borup Fiord, Nunavut, Canada, to study Microbial Dark Matter (Phase II) -... | ecosystem: Environmental > Aquatic > Freshwater > Ice >...
AGCGCCAGCCCGCCCAACGCGCCAGACCAGGTCTTGCCCGGCGAAATATCGGGAGCCAGCTTTTCGCCGCCGATCTGCCTGCCGGCAAAGAAGGCGGCCGAATCGGTCATCCACACCACGGTGCCCAGATAGACCCCAGCCCAGACCCCGGCAAAGGTGTCGCCTCGCATGGCCAAAGCGGCGATAATGATGGCGCCATAGAGGCTCAGGCCCAGCACGCGCCACCACATGCCCTCGCCGCGGGCAACCAGCGCGATGCCGCAGGCAATCGCGATCACCGCGACACTGCTCCAGGCGCCCCAGAGCGGGAAGACCAGGCCCGACAGCGCCACCAGCCCGATCAGCACCATGCCGGTGCTGGTCAGAGGCGCGCGCGAGACCATGGTCTCCCATTCGCGATAGGCGCCGGCAAACACCGCCCCCACCACGGCAGCAAAGAAATAGCTGCCCACCAGCAGGGCGGCAGCGGTCAGGGCGATCAGCACCGAGGCCGACATCAGGCGCGGCCCCAGGTCGGACCACAGGCGACGGCGCTCCCCGGACGGCTCAGGCACGCGATTGCCGGGTTCACTCAAGATTGTGCCGCCCCTATCCCGCCGAAGCGCCGATCGCGCTGTGCATAGGTCTCGAGCACCCGCACGAAGCTGGCCTCGTTGAAATCGGGCCAGTGCTCGTCGACAAAGACGAATTCGGCATAGGCCGCCTGCCAGAGCAGGAAATTGGAGATGCGCTGCTCGCCGCTGGTGCGCAGGATCAGGTCGGGATCGGGCAGGCCCGCCGTATAGAGCGCCGCCTCCACGGTGGCCTCATCGATGTCGTCGGGCGCCAGCCGCCCGGCTGCAACCTCGCGGGCAATCCAGCGGGTGGCGTCGACGATTTCCGCCTTGGCGCCATAGTTGAACGCCACCACCAGCACCAGCCCGGTATTGTCCGCCGTCTTGGCCTCGACATCGTCGATCAACCGCACCAGCGAAGGCTCGAGGCCCTCCCGCGTGCCAATGATGCGCACCTTGACATTGTTGCGGATCAGCCGCTGCAGGTCGGACGCAACAAAGCGGCGCAACAGGTTGAAGATGAACGCCACCTCTTCGCGGGGGCGTGACCAGTTCTCCGACGAGAAGCTGAACACGGTGAGGTATTTCACCCCATAGGTGATGCACAGCTCGACCATGCTGCGGAGCGCCTTGACGCCCTCGATATGCCCCTCGGTGCGGCGCTTGCCCCGCGCCGTGGCCCAGCGTCCATTGCCATCCATGATGACGCCCAGATGCGTCGGCACGCGCAGAGCTGCACGTTGCGCGGGGTCGGCGGCGATGGCTGGATCAATCGACATCTACGCCCTCCCGGCGCAGCCGGTTCGGCTTAAACCTGCATGATTTCGGCTTCTTTTGCCGCCACGACGTGGTCGATCTCGGTCACGGCGGCATCGGTGGCCTTCTGCACCAGGTCGGACTGCGCGCGCGCATCGTCCTGGGCCATGTCGCCGTCCTTTTCCGCCTTCTTGAGCGCGTCCATGCCGTCACGGCGGATATGGCGCACCGCCACGCGGGCGGCTTCGGCATAATTGTGCGCGACCTTGGTCAGGTCGCGGCGGCGCTCTTCATTGAGCTCGGGCAGCGGCACGCGGATGATCTGCCCCTCGCCCATGGGATTGAGGCCCAGCCCGCTGTCGCGAATGGCCTTTTCCACGGCATTGGCGAGGCTGCGGTCCCAGACCTGGACGCTGAGCATGCGCGCCTCGGGCACCGTCACCGTCGCCACCTGGTTGAGCGGCGTGCGCGAGCCATAGGCCTCCACGGTCACGGGTTCGAGCAGGCTCGCGCTGGCGCGTCCCGTGCGCAGGCCCGCCAGCTCGTCCTTGAGGGAGGTGATGGACTTCTGCATGCGGGTTTTGATGTCAGTGAGGTCGTAGGCCATTGTGTCGTCCTTCCAGTCTGGCGCGTCTAGCCCACGCGGGTGGAGCGGGCAGTGCCCGCCAGCACACCGGCAAGGCCAGCGTCGTCGTCAAGCGCGTATACGATTATCGGCAAGCCATTGTCGCGGGCAAGCGCGAATGCGGCAGTATCCATGACCTTGAGGTTCTGCCCGATCACTTCGTCATAGCTGACGGTCTCGTAGCGGGTCGCGGTCGGATCCTTCTTGGGGTCGGCCGAATAGACGCCGTCCACCTTGGTGCCCTTGAGCAGCACGTCGCATTCGAGCTCGATCGCCTTGAGCGCTGCGGCCGTGTCGGTGGTGAAAAACGGGTTGCCGGTGCCCCCGGCGCAGACCACCACAAAGCCCTCGTCCAGCGCTGCTTTGGCGGCGCGGGCGGTGAAGCTGTCGGCGACCGACGGCATGGTGAGCGCGGAAAATACCTTGGATTTGACGCCCTGCCGGCTGATGGCATTGCTCAGGGCCAGCGAATTGATCACCGTGCCCAGCATGCCCATCAGGTCGGCGGTGACGCGGTCCGTGCCATTGGCGGCCACGGCCATGCCGCGAAAGATATTGCCGGCGCCGATGACGATGGCGATCTGCGTGCCGTTCTTGGCGGCATCGGCGATCTGCTTGGCGACCGATTGCAGGAATTCCGGCTCGATGCCGAACGACTGGTCACCGGCCAGCACCTCACCCGATACTTTGAGCAAAATGCGTTTATAGGCAGGCACCATCGACGAACCCCTTACGGAAAACAGCGCGAGGCACCGAATCCGGCGGCCCGGCAGACACTAAGGCAAAAGCGCCTTCAAAAGAAAGCGCCGCACCGGGCAAAACAAACTCAGGCAGGGTTTTGTGCTCGATCCCGGGCCAAATCAAGGCGAGCCGGGAGAACAGCGAGCGGGCCCATGGGCCCACCCGCAGGGATCGGCGGCAAGATTACTTCTTGACGCCGGCGGTAGCAGCGACTTCAGCCGCAAAGTCGGTCTCGACCTTCTCGATGCCCTCGCCGAGCGCAAAGCGCACGAAGCGGGTCAGCTTGATCGGCGCGCCGACGGTCTTTTCGGCATTCTTGATCGCATCGCGGACCTTGGTCTCGCCGTCGATCACGAAGGTCTGGGCCAGAAGGGTCACGTCCTCGAAATACTTGCGCATCCGGCCGTCGACCATCTTTTCGGCAATCTCGGCCGACTTGCCCGATTCCTTGACCTGCTCGAGAATGATGGCGCGCTCGCGGGCCACCACGGTCTGGTCGAGGTCTTCAGGATCGATCGACAGCGGGTTGGTGGCCGCAATGTGCATGGCCAGCTGCTTGCCGAGAGCCGACAGGGCAGCCTTGTCGCCGGTCGATTCCAGCGCAACCAGAATGCCGATCTTGCCCAGGCCGGTCTTGACCGCGTTATGGACATAGCTTTCCACGACACCGTCGCTGACCGAGACCAGCTCGGTGCGGCGCAGGTTCATGTTCTCGCCGATCTTGGCGATGGCTTCGCCCAGTTCGACCGAAACCGTATTGCTCGTGCCCGGATAGGCCATTTCGCCCAGCGCGGCGACATCGCCCTTGGCCTCAAGGGCCAGAGTGGCAATGGTGCCGACAATGGTCTGGAACTGTTCGTTGCGGGCAACGAAATCGGTTTCCGAGTTCACTTCGACAACGGCAGCCGTGGTGCCCTTGCTGGCAATGCCAACCAGGCCTTCAGCGGCGACGCGGTCGGCCTTCTTGGCGGCCTTGGCGAGGCCGCGCGTGCGCAGCCAGTCGATTGCCGCTTCCATTTCGCCATTGGTTTCGGCCAGGGCCTTCTTGCAGTCCATCATCCCGACGCCAGTTGCGTCGCGGAGCTGCTTGACCATTCCTGCAGTGATTTCCATGGGTTCACCTCTTGGCGGCCCCATTGCAGGGGCCGCATCGTTCAAAATCAGGACAAAATCCGCGTGACGCGAACTTAGTTGATGGTGGGCTGCGCGACAGGCGCTTCTTCGGCGGCGGGAGCTTCGACCGGCAGGTCTTCAACCGGAGCCTGCTCACGGGCACCGGCATCGGCACCCAGCGCCGAGGACGAACGGCCGATGCCGTCGATCGCGGCACGCGAGATCAGCGACGTATAGAGCTCGAGGGCACGCGAGGCGTCGTCATTGCCGGGAATGGCATAGTCGACGGTATCGGGATCGCAATTGGTATCGACAATGGCGATGACCGGAATGCCCAGGCGACGGGCTTCCTTGATCGCATTGGCTTCCTTGTTCGTGTCGATCACGAACAGCAGCGATGGCAGGTTGCCCATGTCCTTGATGCCGCCCAGGTCGCGCTCGAGGCGTTCCTGTTCGCGGCTCATCATCAGGCGTTCCTTCTTGGTGCGCAGCGCGAGTTCGTCATCGCCCATGGCTTCGAGTTCACGCAGACGGGCGATCGACTTGGAAATCGTCTGCCAGTTGGTCAGCGTGCCGCCGAGCCAGCGCGAGTTGACGAAATACTGGGCCGACTGCTTGGCAGCCTCGGCCACCAGTGGAGCGGCCTGGCGCTTGGTGCCAACGAACAGCACGCGTCCGCCATCGGCGACGGTGTCGCTGACGAGCTGCAGGGCGCGGCTCAGCACGGGAACCGTCTGGCTCAGATCGAGAATGTGAATGTCGTTGCGAACGCCGAAGATGTAGCGTTCCATCTTGGGGTTCCAGCGGTGCTTCTGGTGACCAAAGTGAACGCCAGCTTCAAGCAATTGACGCATAGAAAAATCGGGCAGTGCCATTGGGGCTGCTCCTGTTTACCGGTTGATGCCGCCACGAAGCCTTGCGGCGGTTACCCGCCACCGGATGGCATTCCGGTTCCCCAAAACGCCTGCCTCGTGTGTGAAATCGCGCCGACACACGGTCGAACGCAGGGGCGATATAGGCGAAGCGGCCGAAAAGGGCAAGAGCCCGGCGCCCTGCCCGGCCCGGATAAGGCCCATAATGTGCCGCCGACGCGGCACCGGTAACCGCGCGCTGACGGTTCAGGCGGGACTCGCGACCGCCGTGCCGCCCTCCGCATCGTCGTCGTTCCTGCCTGCGGCATAGGCGCGCGACAGGTCGCGATAGGGGCGGGAATTGAAGGCGAGCACCGTCACCAGCACGCCGACAACCCCGGCCAGGGTAAAGACCAGCGCTATGCCCCGGTCGGGGCCAGTGCCGAACCAGTCCCCGATCGATCGCGCCCCGGCCCCGTTGGTCATGAACGGGATCACCACGAACTGGGTCAGCGGGCCAATCAGGAACGCCGTCAGCGGCGAGGCGGATTGCTCCACCGACTGGGCAAAGCCGAAGACCCGGCCTTGACGCTCAAGCGGCACCACCTTTTGCAGCGTCGTATGTTCGGCCGCCTCGGCATAGGGCGCCAGCAGCATCCAGATGAAACAGCCCGCAGCCAGCAGCCAGATGGAGGACTGTAGCGTGAACACGCAGCAGGCCGACCAGGTGATGAGGTTGACCAGCAGCAGCGTGCGCAACGGATTCCTGCCCAGCCCGGTGCGGGAGATGATGATCCCGCTCAGGATGAAGGCCGTGGACAGCGCGCCGAACATCAGGCCCCAGACCTCGACGCTGACCAGCGAGAGACCATAGGCGTCAAGCAGGGCCATGAAGACGCCACCGAGGAAATTGTTGAAGCAGGCGAAAAAGATCAGCGCAAACAGCCCCGGCACCGCGGCAATGACGCGAATAGTGCCGGCGATGTCGACGCGCCGGGGCTCGGCCGGCGCATCGGCGCTCGGCGCCACCCGCCCCTCGTCGATATGCACCAGACCAAGATGCAGCAGCGCCAGCATAGTGGAAGCAAGGGCCAGGCTGATGACGCCCAGCATGCCGGTATAGGCCACCAGAAAACCCGAAATGACCGAGGTGGTGAGAAAGCCCACGCCCGAGACCATGCCGACCAGGCCATTGGCCTTGTCGCGTTCGCCTTCCGGCACCAGGATCGTCACCAGGGTGGTGAGGGCAATGGAGCGGATATTGCCGGCAATCACCCCCAGCATCACCAGCAGCACAAAGCCCCAGAGATAGGGGCCATAGGGGTCGGCAAAGGCGCCCTCGGGCTCGAGCAGCAGCATGACGAGGCTTGCCGCGTAGAACAAAGCCGAGACCACGCTTGAGCCCAGCATCGCGACCTTCTTGGCATTGTGATCGACGATCGAGCCGAACCAGAAGCCGAAGGCTGCGGTGAACACCAGATAGACGCCGGCGATCATGCCGGTCGCGAAGACTGATTGGGTTTCCAGAAAGGTCCAGAACGTGATGGCGAACCAGACCGTGAAATTGGTGATATTGGCCACGAGGTTGTTGGCCAGGATTTGGTGAAACGGCGTCATCTTTCGGCCTCGTTCCGGCACCCGCGCGTGCTGCTTGCGGGCAATTGCTGAATATAGCTCTGCGCCAGCAGGCTGACGAGATGTGTCAGCAGCCGGCATCATGGCGACGAGTGGCGAAGGGGGATTTCGACAGGCTTGGGCGGGGAGCACCTGGTCTGCCGAGAATTTCGGGATGAGTTGCCCCGGCCGCAGATGCCGGGGCGGATCGGGCTTTGATCGTCACTTTGGGGTGGATTGCGGACGGGCGGCTTTTGGCGGCGATAGTCTGATCGTTGCCGCCCAGACGTCGAGTTGACGGATATTCCGCCGCGCCGTAACAATTGGCGCATGATGATCGAAAACGGCATGGTCGTAGTAGGCGCGCGCATGGGCACGGCAGCATAGCTGCCAGGCGAAAGCACCCATGCGCGGAGAAATCAGCCCCCAAAGGGGCTTTTTTATTGCCCCGTTTCCCACACCAGCAATTGGCTTTGATCATGCCAGGTCCATCAGCTTCTCCTCGCCTCTCCACGTTGGTTCTTCTGTCGGCACTTGCTATCCTGCCGATCAACTTCTTCCTTCCATCTCTCCCCCAAATGGCCACCGAATTTGGCGTAGATTATGGACTGATCGGCCTTTCGCTGGCGGCCTATGCCATTGTGTCAGCATGCCTTCAGCTCGTTGTGGGCCCGCTCTCGGACCGTTTTGGTCGCCGGCCTGTAATCCTCTGGGCGCTGGCGATATTTATCGTTGCGACAGTCGGGTGCGCCGTGGCGCCGGATGCCTGGACCTTCCTGGCCTGCCGGATGGTGCAGGCTATGATCGCGCCAACCTACGCGGTGTCGCTCGCGGTGATCCGTGACACCACCAATCGAGAACAGGCCGCGAGCCGGTTCGGCTATCTGGCCATGGCGTGGGCTATTGCACCCATGCTCGGCCCCACGGCAGGCGGGCTGCTTGATCAGGTGTTTGGCTGGAGGGCCAGCTTCTACGTTCTGGCGCTTTTTGGCATCGCGGTCCTGGCATTGTGTTGGACCGACCTGCGCGAGACGAACACGTCGCGATCCATGACGATGCTGGAGCAGTACAAAGCCTATCCCGAACTGCTCGGCTCCAAACGCTTCCTGGCCTATTGCCTGTGCATGGCCTTCTCGGTCGGCGCCTTCTATGCCTTCCTGGCTGGCGCTCCGCTGGCCGCTTCAGCCTTCGATCTATCGCCAGCAGTTCTGGGTCTCTACATGGGCTCGATCACCGGCGGCTTCGTGCTCGGCAGTTTTCTGGCCGGGCGACTCGCCGGCAATCTCCCGCAGGCCACCCTGCTGATCGCAGGCAGGCTTGTGGCTTGTAGTGGGCTCTTGTTCGGCATCGTGCTGTACTTTGCCGGCGTCGATCATGTGATGGCATTGTTCGGGCCATGCCTGTTCGTCGGGGTATCGAACGGACTTACGCAGCCTAGTGCCAATGCTGCGGCAATTTCGGTTCGCGCAACGCAGACGGGAAGCGCCGCCGGTCTCGCCGGCGCGATCACCGTCGCCGGCGCTTCCATTATGGCAGCGATCGCAGGTGCCGTCTTGACGGAAGAGAATGCCCGGTCTGGCCTGCTAATGGTGATGCTGGCCTCAGCGATCCTCGCCCTGGCTGCAGCGCTGTCTGCTCGTCATCTCGAAATCAATACGCCCCAAACGACATAGCCAAAGGAGAACGCGCCACGTCTGCTTTCGGCGAAGGCGAAGCGTTACCGCTATTTCTGCGATGGTCTCGAAACCCGCCCCCTAGATCACCACCGCCCTTGGCCGATAGGCCCCTTCCAGTTCAGCGATGTCTTCCGGGCTGAGCTTGAGGTCCAGCGCAGCCACGGCATCGACCAGATGCCCCGGTTTGGAGGCGCCGATGATCGGCGCGGTAACGAGGGGGTTTTGCAGGACCCAGGCCAGGGCGACCTGGGACATGGCGACGCCGTGGCGCTTAGCGACAGCCTCGACGGCGTCGACAATGCCGCGGTCCATCTCGGCGGTGTCGCCATAGACCTTGGGAATGACATTGTCAGTGCCGGAGCGGCCAGTGGCCTGGCCCCAGGGACGGGTGAGCAGGCCCCTGCCCTGCGGGCTCCAGGGGATGATGCCAACGCCCTGATCGGCGCAGAGCGGCAGCATTTCGCGCTCCTCCTCGCGGTAGAGGAGGCTGAGCTGGTTCTGCATGGAGACAAAGGGGGTCCAGCCATTCAGCCGGGCGACATACTGGGCCTTGGAAAATTGCCAGGCCGACATGGACGAGGCGCCGATATAGCTGGCTCTGCCGGAGCGGACGACGTCGTGCAGCGCCTCCATGGTCTCTTCGATGGGCGTGTCATCGTCCCAGCGGTGGATCTGGTAGAGGTCGACATAGTCGGTCTGCAGGCGGTCGAGCGAGGCGTCGATTTCGCGCAGGATGGCGCGACGGGACAGGCCGGTGGCATTGGCATCGGTGCGGCGGGTGGCGCCATTGACCTTGGTGGCAAGGACGATGTCCTCGCGACGCACGAAATCCTTGAAGGCGCGGCCCAGGATTTCCTCGGAACTGCCATCCGAATAGACATTGGCGGTGTCGAAAAAGGTGATGCCGAGATCCAGCGCCTGGCGGATGAAGGGACGGCTCTCCGCCTCGGGCAGGGTCCAGGGATGATTGCCCTGGTCGGGCGCCCCATAGGTCATGCAGCCAAGGCAGAGGCGCGAGACCTTGAGGCCGCTGTTACCCAGTCGCTTGTGGTCCAAAACCGCTCTCCCGCTCCGATATTTGTCCCACGCAGCGTAAGCCTAAGCGGCGCCGGCTGCATAGGATTATTCAGCGGGACGGCTTTGGACTGGCGCAACGCTCTCAGTGAAACCGTACATCCGTCACGCCTTCGAGCGCCTTGATGCCGCCGGCGACTTCGGCCGTCAGCCGATAGGCCCCAGGCAGTTCGATTTCATACTCCCGTGCCCCGCCGTCACGGATGACGACGAAGTTTACCTTCCCCTCGCCGCCCCTTTTGAGCTGGGCGTTGATCGAGCCAAGGGGCGAGGCGCTGGCGGCAAACACCGTCAGGCGCCGGTCGATCTTGTCCTCGATGCCGTCAATCGGCTCGGCCGAGAGCAGGCGCAGGCTGACACCCTCGGCACGCTCGTCGGCGCCCACCTGCAGGATCACGGATTTGCCCGGTGACAGGATCGGCCCGAACTGGCTGATCTGCTCGGAAAAGGCGATGACCTCGAAACTTCCCGTCTGATCGGAGAGGGTCAGGATCATCATCGGCGTGCCCTTGCGGGTGCGCCGGTCCTGCCGCCCGCTGATCGTGCCGGCCAGCCTTCCGGCGGAGGCGCCATCCTTGACGGCGCGCTCGAAATCGGCCCAGCGCTGCACCCGCAGCTTGTCGAACATGTCGGAATAGGCGTCGAGCGGATGCGCCGAGAGATGAAAGCCGAAGGCACTGAGCTCGCGATCGGCCCGCTCGGTGGTGCTCCAGCCCGGCACGCCTTCCGGTAACCGCACGGTTTCCGGTTCCCCGGCGTCGAACATGTTCCACTGACCCTCATTGCGCTCGGCGGTCAGCGACTGGGCCATGCCCATCACCGCCTCGATGGCGGCAAAGGCCACTTCGCGCCGCGGCACGATGGCGTCGAAGGCCCCCGCATTGCAGAGGGTCTCGAGTGTCCGCTTGGACAGCACGCGCGGATCGACGCGCCGGGCGAAATCGCCCAGATCCTTGAACGGGGTATCTCCGCGCACTTCCACGATATGCTCGGCCACCTGGCGGCCCACGCCCTTGACGGCGCAGAGGCCATAAAGGATCTGCTTGTCCTTGACCGAGAACACCACCTGCGAGCCGTTGACGCAGGGCGGCACCAGCGCGATCTTGTTGCGCTTGGCCTCGCTGCGGAATTCCGCCAGCTTGTCGGTATTGCCCATATCCAGCGTCATCGACGCGGCCAGGAATTCATGCGGGTAATGCGCCTTGAGATAGGCCGTCTGATAGGAGACGAGCGCATAGGTCGCCGCATGGCTCTTGTTGAAGCCGTAATTGGCGAACTTGGCAAGCAGGTCAAAGATCGTGTCGGCCTGGCCCAGCTTGAGCCCGTGCCGGATGGCGCCCTCGCGGAAGCGCTCGCGCTGCGCATCCATCTCCGACTTGATCTTCTTGCCCATGGCGCGGCGCAGCATGTCGGCTTCGCCCAGCGAATAGCCGCTGAGGAGCTGGGCGATCTGCATCACCTGCTCCTGGTAGACGATAATGCCATAGGTCTCGTCGAGCACCTTGGAGAGGTCCTCGTGGGGATATTCCACATCCTCGTGCCCGTGCTTGCGGTCGCAGAACATCGGGATATTGTCCATCGGACCCGGCCGATAGAGCGCCACGATGGCGATGATGTCCTCGAACCGGTCCGGCTTCATGTCGAGCAGCGCCCGACGCATGCCGGCGCCCTCGACCTGGAACACGCCGAACGTGTCGCCCCGGGCATAGAGGTCGTAGGTCGGCTTGTCGTCGATCGGGATATCCTCGATGCGGAAGCTGCCGCCATCGAGGTTCACCATATTGACGGCATATTGCACCGTGGTCAGCGTCTTGAGGCCCAAAAAGTCGAACTTGACCAGGCCCGCCGCCTCGCTCCACTTCATGTTGTACTGGCAGACCGGCATGTCCGAGCGCGGATCGCGATAGAGCGGCGCCAGGTCATGCAGCGGTCGGTCGCCGATGATGATGCCGGCAGCGTGCGTGGAAGCGTGGCGGAACAGGCCCTCGAGATTTTTGGCAATGGCGACCAGGTCGGCCACCGTCTCGTCCTCGTCGGCCATGGCCTTGAATTCCGGCACTTCCTTCATCGTGCGTTCGATCGACCAGGGATCAGCCGGATTGGCCGGCACCATCTTGCAGATGCGGTCCACCTGGCCGTAGGGCATCTGCAGCACGCGACCGACGTCGCGCAGCACGGCGCGCGCCTGCAGCGTACCGAAGGTGATGATCTGGCTCACCTGCTCGGTGCCGTATTTCCGCTGCACATAGCGGATCACCTCTTCGCGCCGGTCCTGGCAGAAGTCGATGTCAAAGTCGGGCATCGAGACGCGTTCGGGATTGAGAAAGCGCTCGAACAAAAGGTTGTAAGCCAAGGGGTCGAGGTCGGTAATGGTGGTGGCATAGGCCACCAGCGAGCCGGCGCCCGAGCCACGGCCGGGGCCTACCGGAATGCCCTGCGCCTTGGACCAGCGGATGAAATCGGCGACGATGAGGAAATAGCCGGGAAACTGCATGGACTGGATGATGCCCAGCTCGAATTCCAGCCGCTCCCAATATTCTTGCTCGGTCTTGCCCGGCGCCGGCCCGGGATTGGCGAGCCGGTTGCGCAGCCCCTCCACCGCCATGGCCCGCAAGGCATCGGCCTCGGCCGCC
>Ga0123337_10006090_pt1 | contig 11637 bp, 9 predicted proteins | sample frozenSSSSmetaG_FD_89792 | JGI IMG/M metagenome (GOLD analysis project Ga0123337, IMG submission 89792) | Glacier valley bacterial and archeal communities from Borup Fiord, Nunavut, Canada, to study Microbial Dark Matter (Phase II) -... | ecosystem: Environmental > Aquatic > Freshwater > Ice >...
TACCTGCTGGCCGGCAACGCCGACCACTACAACGGCGTCATCACGGCACTCGAGGCGCGCGGCCTGCGCACCATTCCGGCCTTCGCCACCGGCCTCGACCAGCGGCCCGCGATCGACGCGTTCTTCTTCGCCGACGGACGCCCCACCATCGACGCGCTGGTGTCGCTGACCGGCTTCTCGCTGGTCGGCGGTCCCGCCTACAACGACGCAGAAGCCGCCGAACAGATCCTGTCGAAGCTCGACGTGCCGTACATGGCTGTGCACCCGGTGGAGTTCCAGACGCTGGACCAGTGGGGCGGCTCGATGCGCGGCCTGCTGCCGGTCGAGTCGACGATCATGGTCGCGATCCCGGAACTCGACGGCGGCACCGGCTCGATGGTGTTCGGCGGTCGCGGCAGCGCGACCCAGATCGCCTGTACGGGCTGCGCGCACGCCTGCACGTTCAGCAATACCGACTCGCACGACATGCACACGTGCATCGAGCGGGCGGACACCCTGGCCTCGCGCGTCGGCAAGCTGATTGACCTGCGCCGCGCGGAACGCGCCGAACGCAAGATCGCCGCGGTGATCTTCAACTTCCCGCCGAACGCCGGCGCCACCGGCACCGCGGCGTTCCTGTCGGTCTTCGAATCGCTCTTCAACACGCTGCAGGCGTTGAAGCGCGAGGGCTACACGGTGGACGTGCCCGCGTCGGTCGACGCGCTGCGCGAAAGCATCATCACCGGCAATGCCGCGACGTATGGCGCGATGGCCAACGTCCACACGCGCATCGCCGGCGACGACCACGTGCGTCGCGAGAAGTACCTCAAGGACATCGAGACGCAGTGGGGTCCGGCGCCCGGCAAGCAGCAGAGCGACGGCCGCAACATCTTCGTGCTCGGCGCCCAGTTCGGCAACGTCTTCGTCGGCATCCAGCCCGCGTTCGGCTACGAAGGCGATCCGATGCGGCTGCTGTTCGAGAAGGGCTTCGCGCCGACGCACGCGTTCTCGGCGTTCTACCGCTGGCTGCGCGAGGACTTCGGCGCGCACGCCGTGCTGCACTTCGGCACGCATGGCGCCCTGGAATTCATGCCGGGCAAGCAGGCCGGGATGTCCAACGGATGCTGGCCCGACCGTCTGATCGGCGATCTGCCGAACCTCTACCTATACGCCGCGAACAATCCGTCCGAGGGCACGATCGCCAAGCGCCGCGCCGCGGCCACGCTGATCAGCTACCTGACGCCGCCGGTCGCGCAGGCCGGGCTCTACAAGGGTCTCGTCGACCTCAAGGACGCGCTGCAGCGCTATCGCAGCCTCGAACCGGAAGCCCAGGTCGAGCGCGACGCGCTCGCCACGATGATCGAGACCCAGGCGATCGAGCTCGATCTCGCGGATGCCGCGAAGCCCTGGGGGGCCGACGTCGAGATGCGCATCGCCCACCTCGCCGACGAACTGCTCGAAGTCGAATACACGCTGATTCCGTACGGCCTGCACATCGTCGGCACGGCGCCTACCGCAGCCGAGCGGATCGACCTGCTGCTGTCGTGCGCCGATGCGTCGCACTCGCTCAAGCCGACGCGCGAGTCGATCGAGGCGCTGGTCGCGGGACGTCCCGCCGAAGAGGCCGTGGCGCTCAGCGGCCTCGACGCGACGCCCGAGACGCTGGCCGTGATGCGCGAGCTCGCGACCGCCGACGCGCTGATGTCCGAGGACCACGAGATCGACGGAATCCTGCGCGCGCTCGACGGCCGCTTCATCAAACCGTCGCCCGGCGGCGACCTGCTGCGCACGCCGGGCATCCTGCCCACCGGTCGCAACCTCCACGGCTTCGACCCGTTCCGCATCCCGAGCGCCTACGCGGTCAAGGACGGCGTGCAGCAGGCCGACCGGCTGCTGGCCAAGCACATGGCCGACGGCAATCCGTTCCCCGAGACCATCGCGATGGTCCTGTGGGGCACCGACAACCTGAAGAGCGAAGGCGGCCCGATCGCGCAGGCGCTGTCGCTGATGGGCGCACGGCCGCGCTTCGACAGCTACGGCCGTCTCGCCGGCGCCGAACTGCTGCCGCTGGCCGAACTGACGCACCCGCGCGTCGACGTCGTGATCACGCTGTCGGGCATCTTCCGCGACCTGCTGCCGCTGCAGATCAAGCTGCTGGCCGACGCCGCGTTCCAGGCCGCCAGCGCCGACGAGCCGCTCGAGCGCAACTTCATCCGCAAGCACGCACTTGCTTATCAGAAAGACCACGGCGGCGACCTCGAGACCGCGTCGCTGCGCGTCTTCGGCAACGCCGAAGGGGCCTACGGCTCCAACGTCAACAGCCTGATCGACAACAGCCGCTGGGACGACGAGGACGAACTCGCGGAAACCTACAGCCGCCGCAAGGGCTTCGCGTACGGCCGCTCGGGCCAACCGGTGCAGCAGGCACAACTGCTGCAGAGCGTGCTGGCCGGCGTCGACCTCGCGTACCAGAACCTCGATTCGGTCGAACTCGGCGTCACCACCATCGACACCTACTTCGACACGCTCGGCGGCGTAAGCCGCGCCATCAAGCGCGCCAAGGGCCCCGACGCCGTCACCGCGCCGGTCTACATCGGCGACCAGACGCGCGACGGCAACGGCGGCGGGACGGTCCGCACGCTGAGCGACCAGGTCGCGCTCGAGACGCGCACGCGGATGCTCAACCCGAAGTGGTACGAGGGGATGCTCAAGCACGGCTACGAAGGCGTGCGCCAGATCGAGGTCCACGTCACCAACACGATGGGCTGGTCGGCCACGACCGGTCAGGTCCAGCCGTGGGTCTACGAGCAGCTCAGCGAGACCTTCATGCTCGACCCCGAGATGCGCGATCGCCTCGCGAAGCTCAATCCGACCGCATCGGCACGCGTGGCCAACCGGCTGCTGGAAGCGTCCGAGCGGAATTTCTGGAAACCCGACGCAAAGATGCTCGAAGCGCTCCGGCGCGCCGGTGAAGAACTCGAGGACCGTCTCGAAGGTGTTTTCGTCGACACGCGCTCGAGCACCACCGAAGGAGCACCCGCATGACGATGGAAACGGAAGCCTCGACGATCGAGTTCCCCGCGCTCGCGCGCAGTATTGCCCGCCAGGTCTCCCGTACCGACGGCGAGGGCAGCGTGCAGGTCAAGCTCGATCCGAACCTGAAGATCGGCAACGCCAAGGTCTTCGCGGTCTACGGCAAGGGCGGCATCGGCAAGAGCACGACGTCGTCGAACCTCTCCGTCGCTTTCAGCAAGCTCGGCAAACGCGTGCTGCAGATCGGCTGCGACCCGAAGCACGATTCCACCTTCACGTTGACGAAGAAGCTGATGCCGACGGTCATCGACGTGCTCGAGTCGGTCGATTTCCACGCCGAGGAACTGAAGGTTGAGGACTTCGTCTTCACCGGCTACAACGGCGTGATGTGCGTCGAGGCGGGCGGGCCGCCGGCCGGCACCGGCTGCGGCGGCTACGTCGTCGGCCAGACCGTGAAGCTGCTGAAGGAACACCACCTTCTCGAAGAGACCGATGTCGTGATCTTCGACGTACTCGGCGACGTGGTTTGCGGCGGCTTCGCCGCCCCGCTGCAGCACGCGGACCGCGCGCTGATCGTGACGGCCAACGACTTCGACTCGATCTTCGCGATGAACCGCATCGTGCAGGCCATCGGCGCGAAGGCCAAGAACTACAACGTGCGTCTCGGCGGCGTGATCGCCAACCGCAGCGCCGCGACCGACCAGATCGACAAGTTCAACGCGCAGATCGGCCTCAAGACGATGGCGCACTTCCCCGACCTCGACGTGATCCGTCGCAGCCGGCTGAAGAAGTCCACGCTGTTCGAGATGGAGTACTCGCCCGAACTCGAGGCCGTGCAGAACGAATACATGCGGCTGGCCGCTTCGCTGTGGCTCGGCACCGATCCCCTGATCTGCCAGCCGATGAAGGACCGCGACATCTTCGATCTGCTCGGATTCGACTGATCGCTGCGAGGACACCATGACCCAAGCCACCTACCTAGAACGCCGCGGCAAGATCGAACACTACTTCGACCGCACCGCAGCGGACACCTGGGCACGACTGACGTCGACCGCGCCGGTCAGCGGCATTCGCGCCACCGTGCGTGCAGGGCGCGACCGGATGCGCAGCACGTTGCTCGGCTGGCTGCCCGAGGACCTGCGCGGGCGGCGCCTGCTGGACGCGGGTTGCGGGACCGGTGCGCTGGCCGTGGAAGCGGCACTGCGCGGTGCGAAGGTCGTTGCGATCGACCTGTCGCCGACGCTGGTCCAGGTCGCCCGCGAGCGCCTGCCCGTGCATCTGCGGCCCGAGGAGGCCGGCAGCGACGGTGGCTCGGTCACGTTCCATTCCGGCGACATGCTCGACGCCGGTCTGGGCAGCTTCGACCACGTCGTCTGCATGGACTCGCTGATCCACTACCGCGCGGGCGACATCGTCGACGCGCTCGGCCGGCTCGCCGCGCGAACCTCGACCTCGATCGTGTTCACCTTCGCGCCGAGCAATCCCTTGCTCGCCACCGCGATCACCGTGGGCCGCCTGTTCCCGCGCGGCGATCGTGCGCCGTTCATCGAGCCGGTCGCGGAGCGCAAGCTGCGCAGCCGCATCGCGGGCGCCGCCGAGATGACCGACTGGACCGCGACCGACACGCAGCGCATCAAGAGCGGCTTCTACACGTCGCAGGCGCTGCGCCTGGTCCACGCATGAACACCCTCGACGGCGCGCAGGCCGACGTCGTCCGCGTCGGACGCATCCCCAGGCTGTGGACCAAGCTCGGCCCCGAGCTGCTGCCGTTCGCCGATGCCGCGAGCGAAGCGCTGCCGCTGTCGCGCCTGCTGCGGCTGTCGCTGTTCCAGGTCTCGGTCGGCATGGCCACGGTGCTGCTGATCGGCACGCTCAACCGAGTGATGATCGTTGAGCTCGGCATGTCGGCGTGGCTGGTCTCGCTGATGGTCGGCCTGCCGCTGGTCTTCGCGCCGTTCCGCGCGCTGATCGGCTTCCGCTCGGACACCCATCGCTCGGTCCTCGGCTGGAAGCGCGTGCCCTACATCTGGCTCGGCACGATGGTGCAGTTCGGCGGCCTCGCGATCATGCCGTTCGCCCTGATCCTGATGTCCGGTGACAGCAACGGCCCGGCCTGGATCGGCGACGCCGCGGCCGCCCTCGCCTTCCTGATGGTCGGTGCCGGCCTGCAGGTCACGCAGACCGCGGGCCTCGCACTGGCGACCGACCTCGCCCCGGCCGAGACGCGGCCGCGCGTCGTCGCGCTGATGTACGTCGCGCTACTCGCCGGCATGGTGGCCTGCGGCCTCGCATTCGGCCTGGTGTTGCGCGACTTCAGCCAGCTCAAGCTGATCCAGGTCGTGCAGGGCGCGGCCGTGCTGACGATGGCCTTCAACATCTTCGCGCTGTGGAAGCAGGAGCCGCGCGCTCAGTCCAACTTCACCAAGTCCGCACCGCGCCCGCCGTTCAGCGCGACCTGGCAGCGCTTCGCCGCACACGGCAAGGCCCGTCGTTTCCTGGTGGCGGTCGGCATCGGCACCGCGGCCTTCAACATGCAGGACATCATCCTCGAGCCCTATGGCGGAGAAATCCTCCACCTGGGCGTGAGCGCGACCACCACGCTGACCGCGCTGATGGCGATCGGCGCACTGATGGCGTTCGGGATCAGCGCCCGCGCGCTGACCCGCGGCGCGAACGCCCATCGCCTGGCCGCGTTCGGCGCGCTCGCCGGCCTGTTCGCGTTCTCGGCGGTGATCTTTGCGGAACCTCTCGACTCGCCCAACCTGTTTCGCCTCGGCGCGATGCTGATCGGCTTCGGCGGCGGCCTGTTCTCGGTCGGCACGCTGACCGCGGCGATGAATCTCGAGGCAGACGGCCTGAACGGTCTCGCACTCGGCGCCTGGGGCGCGGTGCAGGCGACCTGCGCAGGCCTGGCCATCGGCTTCGGCGGCGCGGTGCGCGACATCGTCTCGGCGCTCGCGGAGCGCGGCGTGTTCGGCACCGCCCTCGCCAACCCGGCCACCGGCTACAGCTTCGTCTATCACATCGAGCTGTACCTGATGTTCGCCACGCTGATCGCACTCGGACCCCTGGTGCGCTCGGGTCCACGCAACAGCGCGGCGGCCTCGAAGACCCAGGCAGCCTTCGGCCTGCCCGAGCTTCCGAACTGAAGTCCCATCACATCCACGCATTCACCGAGCAAAGTCGACGAGGAACCCATCATGCCTACAGGCGCCATCACTCAGTACATCGACGTAGCCCAGCTCGTGCTCTATGCGTTCTGGATTTTTTTCGCCGGCCTGGTCCTCTATCTCCATCGCGAGAGCAAGCGCGAGGGCTATCCCCTCGAGATCGAAGGCAATAAGGGCCGCGTGATCGCCGTCGGCTTCCCCTCCCTGCCGAAGCCCAAGACGTACCTGCTGCGCAGCGGTCGCGTGGTGATGGCGCCGAACCCGCAGCCGGACGCGCAGCCGTACTCGGCCGAACCGTACTCGAACACCCCCGGCGCGCTGCTCGAGCCCATCGGCAACCCGATGCTCGCCGCCGTCGGCCCGGGTTCCTATGCGATGCGGCCGGACATTCCCGACCTCACGGTCCACGACACGCCCCGCATCGTGCCTCTGCGCGCCGACACCACGCTCGGCATCGACAGCGGTGACGTCGACCCGCGCGGGCTACCCGTGGTCGGCACCGATGGTGCGGTCGCAGGCGTGGTGCGCGACCTGTGGATCGATCGGGCCGAAATCATCTTTCGCTACATCGAAGTCGAACTCGCCGGCGCGACCGATGGCCGCACCGTCCTGTTGCCGATGAACTTCGCCCGCGTCAAGCCGCGCGGCATCCAAGTCGACTCGATCACCGGCGCGCAGTTCGCCGATGTGCCCCGCACCAAGTCGGAGGTCCAGATCACCATGCTCGAGGAAGAGCGCGTGATGGCCTACTACGGCGCAGGCACCCTCTATGCAACCCCCGGCCGCTCGGAGCCCCTGCTATGACTTACTCGACCCCTGCCCAAGCCACGCATCGCCATACCTCGCACGAACACGAACACGACTTCGAGGTCGAGCCCGGGCTGCCGCAGCCGCTGCCGCAGGGCGAGCGCGTCCTTTGGAAAGGCTCGCCGGACTGGCGTGTGCTGGCCCGCGAGTGCTTCCACGTCCGCAAGCTCGCCGTGTACTTCGGTGTGCTCGTCGCATGGCGGATCACGTCGGTGGTCTACGACAACCCCGACCTGAAGACCGCGATCGTGCCGACGCTGATCGCGGTCGGCCTCGCCGTGCTGGCTCTCGGCATCGTCGCGCTGATCGCGTGGTTCTCGGCGCGCACCACGATCTACACGGTCACCGACCGCCGCGTCGTGATGCGCGTGGGCATCGTGCTGAGCGTCACCTTCAACCTGCCGTTCAAGCACATCGAAGCCGCGAACCTGAAGCCGATGAAGAGCGGCCACGGAGACATCGCGCTGTCGATCGACGAGTCGACGCGCATCGCCTACCTGCACCTGTGGCCGCACGCCCGCCCCTGGAAGGTCGGTCGCGTGCAGCCCAGCCTGCGTTCGATCCCCGAGGCGGCCGACGTCGCGCAACGCCTGACCGCGGCCTGGAAGGCCCTGCGTGCATCGGACGCCGCGCCGGTCCTGGCCGTCGTCTCGCCGGGAACGAAGCTGACGCGGCCCGTCGTGCGCCCGCGACCAGTCGCGGTGCCGGCCATGCCGGTCCGCAACGAGCAAGGTATCGCGGCTGCCGAAGCCGCCTGATCACACCGAGTCCGACATGTCCACCACCTCTTCCACCGCCTCTTCTTCAGAACTCCTGTCCGATCCCGCATCGCTGCGCATGCCGCTGATGGCCGCTGGCGCGCTGGTGGTGCTCAGCATCATCGGCGTCGCCGCGGTCCGCTGGTCCGGCGTTCCGATCAGTACGCCCGATGCACCCGTCGTGTCTGCACGCGTGCTGCAGTTCGCGGACCGCCAGGACGGCGGCATCGATGTCACGGATGTCGGCACGGGGCGACTGGTGGAAACCGTCACCGGGCAGTCGGGGTTCATCCGCGGAACCTTGCGCGGGCTCGCGCGCGAGCGCCGGCGCGCGGGCATCGGCGCGGCCGAGCCGTTCGCCCTGCTCGCGCACAGCGACGGACGCCTGACGCTGCTCGACCCTTCGACGTCGCGGCGCGTGGACCTCGAGTCCTTCGGACCCACCAACCTGGCCGAATTCGTCCGCATGCTGCCCGATCAGCAGCCCAAGGCGTTGGCCGTCGCGGCGTCGCTCTGACGCGCGCGCCGAACATCACACCGACCCCGGCAGGAGCAACCGATGAACATGAATGAACCGACCGTCATGGACGCCGATCCGATGGCCTCGCTGATGCAGAAGGACGTCATCTCGTCGACCGACGACGTGAATCGTCGTGCGCAGTCCAGCACGCTGCTGAGCCCCAAGTTCTACAGCACCGACTACGCGGCGATGGACAGGCTGGACGTCAGTCGCGTCCGCGCCGAGTGGGACGTGATGATGAAAGAGTACGAGGGCGACAACAACATCGACCACTTCCAGCGCAACGCAGAGTTCGCCGCCGAGGCCGCGAAGCTGCCACCTGAACTGCGGCAGGAGTTCCTCGACTTCCTGATCAGCTCGATCACGTCGGAGTTCTCGGGCTGCGTGCTCTACAACGAGATCCGCAAGAACGTCACCAACCCGGACATCAAGCAGCTGATGACCTACATGACGCGCGACGAGTCGCGCCATGCCGGCTTCATCAACCAGTCGCTGAAGGACTTCGGACTGGGTGTCGACCTCGGCAACCTCAAGCGCACCAAGGCCTACACGTACTTCAAGCCCAAGTACATCTTCTACGCGACCTACCTGTCCGAGAAGATCGGCTACGCCCGCTACATCACGATCTTCCGCCAGCTGGAGCGTCATCCCGACAAGCGCTTCCACCCGATCTTCAAGTGGTTCGAGCGGTGGTGCAACGACGAATTCCGTCATGGCGAGTCGTTCGCGCTGATCATGCGTGCCGACCCCAAGCTGACCAGTGGCCTCAACGTCTACTGGATCCGCTTCTTCCAGCTCGCCGTCTACGCGACGATGTACGTGCGCGACCACACGCGGCCGACACTGCATCACGCCATGGGACTCGACTCCACGACCTACGACTACACGGTCTTCGACATCACCTCCGAGATCTCGAAGCAGGTCTTCCCGGTCACGCCGGACACCGACCACCCGGTGTTCCGTCGTGGCCTGGAGCGTCTGTTCGAGATCAGCAAGAAGATCAATGCGGCCAAGGCACAGGGTGGCGTGGTCGGCAAGCTGAAGCATGCTGGCCTGGCCGTCGCCGGCGTCGCCACCTTCGTGCGGCTCTACTTCCTGCCCGTCCAGCGCCACGATCTGCCGGCGCGGGTGCGCATGCAGCCGGCCTGGTAGGCACCGAGCGATATTCCCGACGCAGGTTCCATCGATGTCATTCCTCTGGCCCTTCCTGTTTACGATCTTCGCGTGGTGGTTCAGCACGGGCGTGATCCTGTACCTGGATGGCCTGTCGCCAAAGACCTTCAAGTGGACCTTCGCCGGCGCCACCGTCGTCTGCGTGGCCGCCCTGGTGGGGCTCGCGGTGTCGGCCTCGCAGACCACGGTCGCGTCGGCGTACTGCGCGTTCAGCTGTGCGCTGCTCGTGTGGGCGTGGCAGGAAGTCGCGTTTCTGCTCGGCTACGTCACGGGACCACGACGCATCGCCTGCGATCCGAGCGTGCAGGGATGGAAGCGAGCTGCGCTCGCGTTCCAGACCGTCCAGCATCACGAGTTGGCGCTGATCGTGCTGGCAGTCGCCGTGCTCGCGGTGACCTGGGGCCAGCCCAACCAGGTCGGCTGGTGGACCTTCGCGGTGCTGTGGGCGATGCGCCAGAGCGCGAAGCTCAACGTGTTCCTGGGAGTGCGCAACCTCGGCGAGAAATTCCTGCCAGACCATCTCGGCTATCTGCAGACCTACTTCCTGCGCAAGCGGATGAACCCGCTGTTGCCCGTTTCGGTGGTCGCGGCGACGCTGGTGGTGATCCCGATCTGGCAGACGGTGGGCACGTCCGGCTGGGCGTTCGAAGTCACGGCCTTCGGACTGGTCGGATCGCTGCTCAGCCTGGCGATTCTCGAGCACCTGCTGCTCGTGCTGCCGCTGCCCTCCGAAGCCCTGTGGAAGTGGAGCCTGCGCTCCCATCGCGAGTCGTCGCTCCCCACGCCTTGACCGACTTGTCGGTCGTTGCCGATCTCTAGGCGTTTCGGGCAGCACCCTGTCGGCTGAAGGCGCATTCGTCGCGCCGCGCAGCGATGTCCGCTCGGCCGTCGAGCAGAATCGCGAGCTCGCGCATCCTGGAGTGCGCGATGCTTGCCCGATCGATTCCGCTGGTTCTTCTGACTCCCCTCATGGGTCTCGCACCGGCAGTGCAGGCAGCAAGTCCGACCTCGAGTCAGGCCGATGTCGTCAGAAGCGGTGCCTAACTCGCCGATGTGGCGCACTGCACGGCATGCCATACCAATGAAGGCGGCCAGCCCTTCGCCGGCAACTACCCGATCAAGTCGCCCTTCGGCACCATGTACGGCGCGAACATCACCCGGGACCCGGCGACCGGGATCGGCACCTGGTCCGAGAAGGACTTCGAGGGCGCCCTGCGGCGCGGCGCGGGCAAGGGCGGCAAGTGCCTCTACCCGGCGATGCCGTACATCGAGTTCACGAAGATCAGCGACGCCGACATCCACGCGCCGTACGCGTACTTCCGCACCGTCAAGCCCGTCAATTAAAAGACGAAGCCGGCCGACATGCACTTTCGCTTCGGCGTGCGCAGCGGGATCGCCGCATGGCAGGCGGTCTATCGCAGTGGTCGAGGCCCTGCACCAGGTAGGCGCCGCGGTTCCACTGCGCGTTCTGCGAACCGTCGTCCACGGACCCTGCTTCAAGTATTGCCTGCCACACGCCGACCAACCTCGCGATGGCGCCCAAGGAGGGCAAGGCGCTGCAGGGAAACATGGTCGACCACCGGTTCGCGCCGAACATGAGTGGTGACCGGTATTCGGAGATCAATGACTGGAGCGAGGCCGATCTCGTCACCTATCTCAAGCCCGGGCACAACAAGAAGAACGACGCGGCAGTCGGCCCGATGGCACAGACCATCGACCTCGGCCTGAGCCACCTCGAGCAGGGTGACCTGTCCGCGATCGCGTTCTACCTGAAGAACCAGAAGGTGGATACGGCGTCCGAGAAGACCCGCGTCAAGCAGACCTACGCCGACCACTGCGAGAGCTGCCATGGGGCCGATGGCAAGGGTGTCAACGGCATCGCGCCGAGCCTGGTCGGTGCCGGTTCGACGGCCGGCGCGCAACCGCAGACCGCGATCCGTTCGGTGCTGCAGGGCTTCGCGCCGGCGGCCCAATGGGGCGTGATGCCTTCGTTCGCCGAGGTCTTCAACGCGGACCAGGTCTCCGACGTCGTCAACTACGTGCGCACTGCCTGGGGCAACAACGGCGGCGGGCGCGTCGACCCGTCGCTCGTGACGAGCCTGGCGCGCTATTCGGACCTGGGCGACTCGGCGGTCGAGTCCGCGCTGATCTGCCCGAGCGCGTCGGTCCGCGAGCTGGATGCGACGACCACCGCGCA
>Ga0123337_10006091_pt1 | contig 11637 bp, 6 predicted proteins | sample frozenSSSSmetaG_FD_89792 | JGI IMG/M metagenome (GOLD analysis project Ga0123337, IMG submission 89792) | Glacier valley bacterial and archeal communities from Borup Fiord, Nunavut, Canada, to study Microbial Dark Matter (Phase II) -... | ecosystem: Environmental > Aquatic > Freshwater > Ice >...
CCAGCGGCGCAAAACTTCCGCCCAGCAGGGCCACGTCGCCCAGGCCGTAGTACAGCGCCATCTCGCCCAGCGAATCGCCGAGCCAGACATCGGCGTTCATGGCCTCTTGGCTGGCGGCAGGTCCGTCCGTCCATTGCGAACGGCGCGACAAGCGCAGGCCGTGCTGCGCCACCAGCGCGGCCACTTCGTCAAAGCGCTGCGGGTGGCGCGGGACGATCAGGGCCTTGAATCTTCCCAAACGGCGGATTGCTACTGAATCAATAGCTACTTGCGCCCGCTGCTCCTGCGCTACAGCCATTATTTTCTTTAGGAAATCGTCTTCCTCGCCTTCCCGCGAGCTGGCGAACATCAGGACCGGCTGGGCCAGCGCCTGACGCCAGGCCTGGCCTGTTGCGAGCTGGGCGGCGTCAGGCGTGGCGTCGAACTTCAGGTTGCCGAACACGCCGGCCACCGGTGCGCCGAGTTGGCGAAAGCGGTCGGCGTCCAGTTCGGTCTGCGCATACACGGCCGACAGCGCGCCGTAGGCCGGCAGCGACAGCGGCCCCAATCCCTGCGCCTGCTTGAGCGACTTGGCAGACAGCCGGCCGTTGACCAGCACCAGCGGCATGCCTCTTGACGTTGATTCGGCCACCAGGTTGGGCCAGATTTCGGTTTCCATCAGCAGGCCCAGGCGCGGCTTGAAGTGGCTGAAAAAGCGCCTGACCGCCGCCGGGCTGTCCCACGGCTGCCAGACCTGCACGTCGCCAGGCCGGCCTATGGACTGGAGCAGCGCCCGCCCCTCTTCGCGGCCGGTGGCGGTGCCGTGCGTGAGCAGCAGACGCAGCGCCGGATATTGCGCGCGCAAGGCCTTGAGCAGCATCGCGGCGGTGCGGGTTTCGCCCAGCGACACGGCATGCACCCAGACCAGCTCGGACGCCGTTTCAGCCGGCTGGCTGTAGTGGCCGAAGCGTTCGGCCACCGCTTCGAGGTAGCCGGGTTCCTGCTGCCCCCGGCGCGCCAGCTTGCGGCGCAGCAGCGGCTGGCCCAGCGTCATGAGCGCCGAATACAGCCCGCGCGCCCAGTCGCTCATGTGGCGCCAATCCCAGATTCAGATGAACCAGATGGCTCGCCCTTCACCGACTCAAGGCAGCCCAGCCAGGCCTGCCAGACCGTATCCACATCGGGCACGGGCTGCGCAAACACGCTGACCTGCCGCCCGCCGGCCTCATCGGGCCCGGTGCGCCAGGCCGTGTCGAAGTTGTAAAGCTGCACATGCGGCAGGTCCAGCGCCACGGCAATGTGGCTGACGCCGCTGTCCACGCCGATCACGCCGGCGCACTGCGCGAGCTCCTGCGTCAGCGCATCGAGCGCCAGCAAGGGCCAGACGATGGCCTGGCCGGGCGTGCGCGTATTGAGCGCATCGGCAATCGCCTGGCTCGTCGCCAGCTCTTTGGCATTGCCGTGGGGCAATGCAATCTGGTAGCCCGCCGCATTCAGGCGCCGGCCCAGGGCGATCCAGTGCACGATCGGCCATTCCTTGTCGGCGCGCGAGGTGCCATGCACAAAAGCCACCCTGTTTGCTATTACTTCAGGAGCAATTTGCGCAGGCGCTGCATGCGCTGGAGGCATATTCAACCAAAAATCCGGGCGTGACGGCAGGGTGTAGCCCAGCGCGCGGGCCGCCAGCTCGCGCGAGCGCTGCACGGCGTGGCTGTGCGGGTTGACGCGGATGGCCACATCAGCGACCCAGCGCGTCGGCGCTTCGTAGCCCGAGCCTTCGGTCTGGTTGGCCAGCGCGTAACGCTTGCCGCCAGGCGCCAGCCGGGCCAGCCGCGCCACCAGGGCGGATTTGGTCAGGCCCTGCAGATCAATCACCGCGTCGTAGCAGGTCTGCCTCAGATCGGCCTTGAAAGCGTTCCACTGCTGGCGCGTGACCGCGGACAGAGGCGACTTGCGCCAGTGCCGGATTTCGCACGGAATGACGCGGTGCAGTCCGGGATGCAGCGCCAGCACCGGGGCAAATGACTTTTCCACCACCCAGTCGATCTGCGCGTCAGGGATGGCGGCGCGGATGTCCTGCACGACCGGCAGGGCATGGACCACATCGCCCAGGGACGACAGCTTGACGAGAAGGATTTTCACAAGTAAGGCCTGAGGGGCGCTTTGCGGGCCGGGGTGGCCCCCACACTAACCCTCCCCCAGAGGGCGAGGGAACAAGAAAAGCGCAGCGCCATCAATGCGCGGCGGCAGCGAACGCCGCGTCGGGTTTCACGCTGCGCAGCAGCGCCAGCATGTCGGCCTGGATGCGTTCCAGCGCCTCGGGCGTGTGGCCTTCAAAACGCAGCACCAGAACCGGCGTGGTGTTGGAGGCGCGAATCAGGCCAAAGCCATCAGGCCAGTCCACGCGCACGCCATCAATCGTGGAAATTTTGGCGGGCGCGGGAAAAGACGCGACTTTTACCAGCGCCTCGACCACCGTATGCGGCTCGCCTTCCTTGCAGGCCACGTTGAGCTCGGGCGTGCTGAAGCTGGTCGGCAGGCTGTTGAGCACCACGCCGGCGTCCGGCGCCTTGCTGACGATTTCCAGCAGGCGCGCGCCGGCGTAGGTGCCGTCGTCAAAGCCGTACCAGCGCTCCTTGAAGAAGATGTGGCCGCTCATCTCGCCGCCCAGCGGGGAGTCGACTTCCTTCATCTTCGCCTTGATCAGCGAGTGGCCGGTCTTGTACATCAGGGCCACGCCGCCCGCTTCTTCAATGGCGGGCGCCAGCCGCTGCGAGCATTTCACGTCAAAGACAATCGTGCCGCCCGGCACGCGCGAGAGCACATCTCGGGCAAACAGCATCATCTGGCGGTCAGGGTAGATGTTCTGACCGTCTTTGGTCACAATGCCGAGCCGGTCGCCATCACCGTCAAAGGCCAGGCCGAGTTCGGCGTCGCCATCCTTCAGCGCCTGCATCAGGTCCTTCAGGTTTTCGGGTTTGCTGGGGTCGGGATGGTGGTTGGGGAAATTGCCATCGACCTCGCTGAACAGTTCGGTGACTTCGCAGCCGATGGCCCGGAAAATGTCGGGCGCCGTTGCGCCAGCCACGCCGTTGCCGCAATCGACGACGATCTTCATGGGCCGGGACAGCTTGATGTCGGACACGATGCGCGCCTGGTAGGCGGCCGTCACATCCTCCTGGCGCACCGAGCCGCCCGCCTTCAGGCTCCAGGTCTCTTCTTCCATCATGGCGCGAATGGCCTGGATGTCGTCGCCGTAGATGGCGCGCCCGGCCATGACCATCTTGAAGCCGTTGTAGTCCTTGGGGTTGTGGCTGCCGGTGACCTGGATGCCGCTGTTGCACAGCGTGTTGGCGGCAAAGTACAGCATCGGCGTGGTGACCATGCCGACATCGACCACCTCGATGCCCACGGCTGTCAAGCCGCGCATCAGGGCAGCGCTGATCGTGGGGCCGCTCAGGCGGCCATCGCGGCCCACGGCCACTGTGGTTTCACCCTGCGCCAGCGCAATGCTGCCAAAGGCCTTGCCTATGCCCTCGGCGACCTCTTCGGTGACGGTGCTGGGCACGATGCCGCGAATGTCGTAGGCCTTGAAAATGGAAGCTGCTATTTGCATGGGTGAATACTCTTCTTGAAGTGTCCCTGGCAGGGTATTGCCGTGTTGCCAAAGTGTGTGAATGAGTCAATACCGAAAAAGAATTCTATACACCGCACCAGCGCACCCAAGAGCGCGCCGGATCGTCGGTCAGGCGCCTGCCGTGTGTTGAAGGTCCTGGCAGGCTTGCCGGTACAGGGTCATGTACTGGCTGGCCGCCGCATCCCACGAGAAATTTTGCGCCATGCCGCGCAGCATCAGCCGGCGCCAGAGCGCAGGCTGGCGCCAGGCGCTGACGGCCTGCGCCAGCGCCTGGGCCAGCGCGGCAGGCGTGGCCGGGCCAAACATGAAGCCGGTGGCCCGGTCGTCCTGCACCGCCCTTGCATCGGCGTCCACCACAGTGTCGGCCAGGCCGCCCACGCGCCGCACCACCGGCACCGTGCCGTAACGCAGTGCATAGAGCTGGGTCAGGCCGCAGGGCTCGAACCGGGACGGCACCAGCATCGCATCGGCGCCGGCCACCATGCGGTGCGCCAGTTGCTCGTCATACGTCAGGCGGACCGCGACACGGCCGGGATTCATGGCCGCTGCGGCTGCAAACGCGGCTTCCAGCGCCGGGTCGCCATTGCCCAGCACCGCCAGTTGGGCGCCGCCCGCCACAGCGCCTTCTAGCAAGGCGGGCAAGGCGTCGAGAACCAGGTCCAGCCCTTTTTGCGATGTCAGCCGGCTGACCACCGCGAACAGCGGCGCGCCAGCGTCCACGGACAGCCCGAGTTCTTGCTGCAGGGCCGTCTTGCAGAGCGCCTTGCCGTCGAGCGCGCGGTCCGAGTAAGGGGCGGCAATCAGGCGGTCGCTGGCCGGGTTCCATACTGCGCCATCGACTCCGTTCAGAATGCCGGAAACATCCGCGCTCCGGGCCCGGATCACGCCGTCCAGGCCGCAGCCGAACGGCTCGGTCGCGATTTCACGGGCGTAGTTCGGGCTCACGGTCGTGATGCGGTGGGCATATTTCAGGCCGGCCTTCATGAAGGACAACTGGCCATGAAACTCCAGCCCGACAGGCACCATCAGGCGCGACGGCAGGCCGAGCAGGTGAAAGTCGCCTTCGGCAAACAGGCCCTGGTAGGCCAGGTTGTGAATCGTGTACACCGTGGCGGCACGGGTGCCGGGGTGGCAGGCCACATAGGCGCAAGCCATGGCCGCATGCCAGTCATGCGCATGCAGCACATCGGGCGTCCAGTCAGGGTCGAGCTCGCCGGCGGCCAGATGCGCCGCGACCCAGCCCAGCAGGCCGAAACGCTGCAGGTTGTCAGGCCACTCCTGGCCATCCGGGCCCAGGTAGGGATTGCCCGGGCGCTGGTACAGATAGGGGGCATCGATCACATAGGCCGCCACGCCATTGCAGGCCAGCCGGCCCAGGCGCAGGGTGACGCGGCCGGCGCCAAAAATAGCACCCAGCTCACACACCACCCGAGGGTCTTGCACCCCCTTCAGGATGGCGGGCAGGCCGGGCAGCACCAGCCGGACATCGGCCCCGGCCTCAATCAAGGCTTGCGGCAGGGCGCCGACGACATCGGCCAGCCCGCCGGTCTTGACGAGCGGAAACACCTCGGCGGCGGCATGCAGGACTTTCATGCTTCAATCTTGGCCAGCATGGCCGCCGTCACCAGGGTGATGCCGTTGGGGCTGCGATGAAAGCGCTGGCTGTCAAGTTCTGCGTCTTCGCCAATCACCATGCCATCGGGGATGCTGCAGCCCCGGTCCACCACGACACGGGTCAGGCTGGCGCCTTGCCCCACCTGAACGCCGGGCAGCAGCACCGACCACTGGACCCTGGCATGCGAATGGACGCGCACGCTGGAAAACAGCACCGAGCGGAACACATAGCCCGAAACGATGCAGCCGCCTGACACGGTGGACTCGATCGCCATGCCGCGCCTGTCCTCCTGGTTGTGCACGAACTTGGCCGGCGGCAGCTGCGCCTGGTAGGTCCAGACTGGCCAGTGCTGGTCATACAGGTTGAGTTCGGGGTCGGTCGCGGTGAGGTCGATATTGGCTTCCCAGTAAGCGTCGATCGTGCCCACGTCGCGCCAGTAGGGTTCGGCCACGTCGCTGGACGGCACGCAGCTCAGCGCGAACGGATGCGCCGCCACTTCGCCGTTCTTCACCGCGCGCGGAATGATGTCCTTGCCGAAGTCGTGGCTCGAATCCGGATCAGCCATGTCGCGCGCCAGTTCCTTGTAGAGGTACTCGGCGTTGAAGATGTAGATGCCCATGCTGGCCAGCGCCATGTCGGGGCGGCCCGGCATGGAAGGCGGGTCGGCCGGCTTTTCAAGGAATTCGGTCACCATGCTGTGCTCGTCGACCGCCATCACGCCGAAGGCGCTGGCTTCAAGGCGCGGCACGGCGATGCAGCCCACGGTGCAGTCGCGCCCCTTGGCCACATGGTCGGCCAGCATCAGGGCGTAATTCATCTTGTAGATGTGGTCGCCGGCCAGCACCACGATGTAGTCGGCGCCGTAGCTCTCCAGGATGTCGTAGTTCTGATGCACCGCGTCCGCCGTGCCCCGGTACCAGCTTTCGTCGCCGCTGCGCTGCTGGGCCGGCAGCAAATCGACGAATTCATTCATCTCGGTTTTCAGGAAAGCCCAGCCGCGCTGCAGATGGCGCAGCAGGCTGTGCGATTTGTACTGCGTGATCACCCCAATGCGCCGGATGCCCGAATTGAGGCAGTTGGACAGCGCAAAGTCAACGATGCGGAACTTGCCGCCGAAATAGACCGCCGGTTTGGCCCGGCTGTCGGTCAGGTTCATCAGGCGGCTGCCACGCCCACCGGCCAGCACCAGGGCAATGGCGCGTTTGGGCAAGTCAAGGCTTTGTGCAAGTTCGTTGGGTTTCATTTTGTCCGTGACACAGAGGTGGTTTGGAAAGGGCTTCACCATCTTAATACCGGGCCCTCAAAGGAACACGGGCCCGCGTTTGCCGCATGCGAGAATCAGCGCAATTTGACGGCTGGCCCGCTCCTTGCTGGTAGCCCTGCCTGTCAGCCGCACCTCAAAGGATACCGCCGTGAACTCACTCCCACCGATCGCCAAACATGCCCTGGCGGCGCAAATCGAAGAGCATTTGCTCTGCACCGTCGGCGTCGCCTCCGAAGACGCCAGCCGCACCGACCTGATGCAGGCCGTGGCCCAGGTGGCGCGCCAGCAACTGTCCCGGCGCTGGGTCGAAACCCAGGCGCACCAGCACGCGGCCAAGGCGCGCCGGGTGGTGTACCTGTCGATGGAATTCCTGATGGGCCGCACCCTGTCCAACGCGCTGGCCGCGCTAGACCTGACCAGCGGCGCCGCGCAGGGTCTGATGCAGCATGCGCAAACCCTGGAAGATGTGGCCGACCAGGAGCCCGACGCCGCGCTGGGCAACGGCGGCCTGGGCCGGCTGGCGGCCTGCTTCCTGGACTCGATGGCGACGCTGGGCCTGCCCTCGTTTGGCTATGGCATCCGCTACGAATACGGCATGTTTGCGCAGGACATCCAGGACGGCGCGCAGGTCGAATACCCCGACCCCTGGCTGCAGGACGGCACGCCGTGGGAATTCCCGCGCGCCGGCATCACCTACCCGGTGCGTTTTGGCGGCTGGGTCGAGCACCTGGACGGCACGCCGATCTGGCGCCATGCCGGCGAAGTGGCCGCCAAGGCCTACGACATGGTGGTGCCCGGCCACGGCACGCCGCTGGTCAGCACGCTGCGCCTGTGGAAAGCCGTGGCGCCCGCCCATATCGACCTGAGCGCCTTCAACACCGGCGACTACGCCCGGGCCGCCACCACCAAGAACGAATTCGAGAACATCTCCTGGGTGCTCTACCCGAACGACAGCACGCCGGCCGGGCGCGAGTTGCGGCTCAAGCAGGAATACTTTTTTGTCGCCGCGTCGATCCAGGACCTGGTCAAGCGCCACCTGGACGAGCATCCGACGCTGGACAACCTGGCCGACAAGGTCGCGATTCACCTGAACGACACCCATCCTGCCATCGGCGTGGCCGAACTGATGCGGCTGCTGTGCGACGAGCACGAGATGCCGTGGGCCGAGGCCTGGGCGCTGTGCGGCAAGACCTTCTCGTACACCAACCACACCCTGATGCCCGAGGCGCTGGAAACCTGGCCGGTCGCCTTGATACAGCATGTGCTGCCGCGCCACCTGGAAATCATCTTCCGCATCAACAAGGAATTCCTGGCGCTGGCGGCGCGCCACCGCCCGGGCGACAACGCATTTTTGGCGCGGCTGTCGCTGATTGACGAGCACGGCGAGCGCCGGGTGCGCATGGCGCATCTGTCGGTGGTCGGCAGCCACAAGGTCAACGGCGTGTCGGCGCTGCATTCGGACCTCTTGGTGCAGACCATTTTTGCCGACTTCGCCGACCTGTGGCCCGAGCGCTTCACCAACATGACCAACGGCGTGACGCCCCGGCGCTGGCTGGCGCAGGCCAACCCCGGCCTGTCTGCATTGCTCGACAGCACGTTGGGCAGCCGCTGGCGGCTGGACCTGGACCAGCTCAAGCGGCTCGACGAACACCGCAGCGATGTGGAGTTCCAGGGCAAGTTCATGGCCATCAAGCGCACCAACAAGGCGCGGCTGGCCGCCTACATTGAGCGCACGACCGGCATCATCGTCAGCCCCGACAGCCTGTTCGATGTACAGGTCAAGCGCATCCATGAATACAAGCGCCAGTTGCTCAACCTGCTGCATGTGGTGACGCGCTACCAGGCCATCCTGGCGAATCCGACGGCCGACTGGGTGCCGCGCACCGTGATCTTTGCCGGCAAGGCGGCATCGAGCTACCACACGGCCAAGTCCATCATCCGGCTGATCCACGATGTCGGCAGCGTCATCAACCACGACCCGCGCATTGGCGGCAAGCTCAAGCTGGTGTTCGTGCCCAACTACGGTGTGTCGGTGGCCGAGGTCATCATGCCGGGCGCCGATCTGTCGGAGCAGATTTCGACCGCCGGCACCGAAGCCTCGGGCACCGGCAACATGAAACTGGCGCTCAACGGCGCGCTAACCATCGGCACCGACGACGGCGCAAACATCGAGATTCGGCAAAACGTGGGCGACGACAACATCTTCATCTTCGGCCTGAAAACCCCCGAGGTGCATGCGCTGCGGCAAAACGGCTACCAGCCGATGCGCTATTACGAAAGCCTGCCGGCGCTTAAAAGCGTGCTCGACGCAATTGCCGGCGGCCAGTTCAGCCCGAAGGAGCCCGGGCGCTACCGCGCGCTGGTCGATTCGCTGCTGTGGGGCGGCGACCATTACCTGCTGCTGGCCGATTACGAGGCGTATGTCGCCACGCAGCTGCGGGTCGACGAGTTGTACCGCCAGCCGGCGCAGTGGTGCGAGCGGGCGATTTCCAACGTCGCAGGCATGGGCGTGTTTTCGTCGGACCGGACGATTCGCGACTACGCCAGCCAGATCTGGAACATCGAGCCCGCTGCGCACTGAGCCGTTTTTTTGGTTCACTACTGAGCACCCTTTGTGTCATGAATCGCAAGGTCCGGTTAGCCGCAGGCGTAACCTGACATCCCTGGCGCTCAACCGGAGATGTCGGCTTACGCTTCGCTAACCCGACCGGGAACTTGTAGCTCACAGGGCGCTGAGTCGTTACCTTTTTTGTCTGCATCCGAGGACTGTTCCATGCTGAACCCGCAAGATATTGAACTGATTTGCAGCGCCCGCCACGGCGACCCGTTCTCGGTGCTGGGGCCGCATGCGGACGATGGCGGCTTGTCGATCCGCGCTTTTTTGCCTGGTGCCAGGCGGGTGGAGGTGCTCGACGCCGATTCAGGCCACCCGCTCGGCACGCTTGAACAGCAGCATGCCAGCGGATTTTTCGAAGGCCTGCTGGCGCTGCCGACTCCCGGCGCCTACTGCCTGCAGGTGCAGTGGGACAACTACCAGACGGCCGTGATTGAAGACCCTTATCGCTTCGGGCCGGTGCTGGGCGACATGGATGTCTGGCTGCTCAGCGAAGGCACGCATTTGCGGCCCTATGAAATCCTGGGCGCCAACCCGCGGGTGATGGACGGCGTGGAAGGCACCAGCTTTGCCGTGTGGGCGCCGAATGCCGCCCGCGTCAGCGTGGTGGGCGATTTCAATTTCTGGGATGTCCGGCGCCACCCGATGCGCCTGCGGCGCGAGTGCGGCGTATGGGAGATTTTTTTGCCTGGCGTGGCGCTGGGCGCCCGCTACAAGTTCGAAATCCTGGCGGCCGACGGCCAGGTGCTGCCGGCCCGCGCCGACCCGTATGGGCGGAAGGCCGAATTGCGCCCGGCGACGGCCAGCATCGTGGCCGCCATGCCCGCGCGCCAGCCGGCTTCGGCTGCGCGACGCAAGGCGAATGCGCTCGATGCGCCCTTGAGCATTTACGAAGTCCACCTGGGTTCCTGGCGGCGCATCAATGACCCGGCAAGCGGCGCGCAGCGCTGGCTGACCTGGGACGAGCTGGCCGACCAGCTCGTGCCGTATGCGCAGGACATGGGCTTTACCCATCTCGAACTGCTGCCGATCAGCGAACATCCGTTTGACGGCTCCTGGGGTTACCAGCCGATTGGTTTGTATGCGCCGACCTCGCGTTTCGGCGATGCCGAGGGCTTTGCGCGCTTGGTGGCGCGCTGCCATGCGGCGGGCCTGGGCCTGCTGCTCGACTGGGTGCCGGCGCACTTTCCGACCGACGCCCACGGGCTGGGCAATTTCGACGGCACGCCGCTGTATGAATACGCCGATCCGCGCGAAGGGTTCCACAAGGACTGGAACACGCTGATCTACAACCTGGGCCGCACCGAGGTGCGCAATTTCCTGGTCGGCAATGCGCTGTACTGGCTGGAACGCTTCGGCGTGGACGGCCTGCGCGTCGATGCGGTGGCGTCCATGCTCTACCGCGACTACAGCCGCCAACCCGGCGAATGGATTCCCAACCGGCTGGGCGGGCGCGAAAACCTGGAAACCATTGATTTCCTCAAGCGCATGAACGACATCATCATCCAGGAGCGGCCGCAAGCCGTCACGATGGCCGAGGAATCCACTTCGTTTCCCGGCGTCTCGCGCCCGACCTCGGCCGGCGGCCTGGGATTTCATTACAAGTGGAACATGGGCTGGATGCACGACACGCTGCAGTACATGGCGCGCGACCCGGTGCACAGACACCATCACCAGAACGAGATGACCTTCGGCCTGGCCTACGCCTTCAGCGAAAACTTCGTGCTGCCGATCTCGCACGACGAGGTGGTGCACGGCAAGGGCTCGCTGCTGGGCAAGATGCCGGGCGACGCCTGGCAGCAGTTCGCCAACCTGCGCGCCTACCTGGGCTTCATGTTCGGCCACCCCGGCAAGAAACTGCTGTTCATGGGCTGCGAGTTGGCGCAGCTGCGCGAATGGAACCACGACCAGAGCCTGGACTGGCATCTGCTCGATCAACCGGAACATGCGGGCGTGCAGCGGCTGGTGCGCGACCTCAACCAGCTCTACCGCGCCGCGCCGGCGCTCCATCAGCTCGACTTTGTGCCCGCCGGTTTTGAATGGATGGACCACCAGGACGCGGCGCATTCGGTGCTCAGCTTCATCCGGCGCGGCACGCACGCCGGCACCGTCATGCTGGTGGTCTGCAACTTCACCCCCACCGTGCAGACGGCTTACCGGGTCGGCGTGCCGCAGCCCGGCGAATACCGCGAGCGGCTCAACACCGACTCGGCTCATTACGGCGGCAGCAACCTGGGAACGCCGCTGGGCGCCGCGACGGCAGAGCCGCTGCCCTGGCACGGCCAGCCGTATTCCGTCCTGCTGACGCTGCCGCCGCTGGCGACGGTCTTCCTCGAATGGACCGCATGAAGCCTGCTTTGCTTTCCGGCCGTCCCTGGCCACTGGGCGCCCACTGGGACGGCCATGGCGTGAACTTCGCCGTCTTTTCAGCGCATGCGCAGGCCATGGCGCTGTGCCTGTTCGACGATGCCGGCAAGCTCGAAACCAGCCGCCTGATGCTGCCGGCCCACACCAACGACATCTGGCAC
>Ga0123337_10006092_pt1 | contig 11635 bp, 16 predicted proteins | sample frozenSSSSmetaG_FD_89792 | JGI IMG/M metagenome (GOLD analysis project Ga0123337, IMG submission 89792) | Glacier valley bacterial and archeal communities from Borup Fiord, Nunavut, Canada, to study Microbial Dark Matter (Phase II) -... | ecosystem: Environmental > Aquatic > Freshwater > Ice >...
AAAACATACAACAGCAGGTATTCGCTGGTGGTCACCCACCCAACTACTAATCTGCCGATCTGAAGCTTATGTATGGCAGAGCGGACGGGATGCCCAGTTCTCTTCAGTCTGTGGTCGTATGTATTGGAGTTGTGGCTCTAGACTCTTATGTAGATAAATAGCTTCTCTTGCTTTAAGATAGGTAATCATTCTGGCTGAGCTTAACCTCCTGAACTTGCCTTCTTCAGGCAGATCATTCATTGTACACAACGTCTTTTCTCTACCATCGCTTGGTCTAAGGAGACATCTCGCGGGCTTCCAGGAATCAGGTATAGCGCGCTTCCCCATGTGTGCGCTCTAACTCTTGAGCTTTGGCTCTCACCTGTGGTGGGTGTTACAAAGCAATCGTGGAGAGCGTAGAGGAAGAGGAAGCTAAGCTCACCTCCCCACTCATCCATCCACAAGCAAACGTTCACAACATCACTTCACTCTCAAACCCCGCGATTGTTGCTTGCTTGCTTAACACCTCCATATCTCATCGCTCTCTCTCGCATACATACATACATACATACTACACACTACGATTAAATTTCCCAGATATATTCCTCCCCCCCACCCCCTTTTCCTTCTCGTCCCAACGTCGATATCTTCATTCATGCTTCATTTGCCACCATTGCCATTACTCTCCTCCTCCTCCTCCTCCTCCCTATCCCTCTAACCCCCCCTGCTCCCCCTCCCCCTCCCCCAGTATCCGCCACAATCAAAACCCCCCAAACAGCTGCAAATCGAAAGGGGGCGGGGGGGGGGGTATATGCAACGTCCCAGAGCGCGCAGAAGCAGAACGCGAACTCTGGCCCCGCAAGACGCGGTATAGACACCGCTTCGGCCACGCCGCGTGCCTCCCTCCGCAGCGTGGACTGAGCCGGGTAACTAAAAAAGGGTATATGTAAAACGAAAAATAATAATAGATAAAAATAATAAAAATCATCCAAAGAAGAGAAGGGTAGGAAGAATGATCGAATCGATGGCGAAAAGGAGACAGGACGCTCCGCCTATGCTGCATGATATGCCATTGCCGTGCCAGACAAAATGTCGAAATGCATATGAATGCTCAGAAAGAAAAAAAAACTGTATAACTCGCGTCGTCGCATGGTGTGCGACCTGACCCGCATGGAAGGTCTTAAATCTCTCAAATCATCATCAACCTCGTCGTCCTCCTCTCCATCCTATTCGTGCCCTTCCCGCCACCCGGGCCCAGCAGACTCCTCTGCTGCGCCTTCCTAAACGCATCCCTCTCGCAATACACCCTCCCGTTCATCTCGAAATAGTCATCCCTCAGCACCCGCCTGCAGTCCGCGCACGTCAGACACCCCGGGTGGAACTTCTGCCTCCGCTCCGTCTCCAGGTACTGCCCCTCGATGCCGCGGTCGCACGCGAAGCAGCACGAGTTGTTCAGCTTGTGGTAGTGCCGCTCGCAGTACGGCGCGTCCGAGATCACGTAGAAGGTCGCCGTGGCGAAGGGCGCCCGGCACGTCCGGCATACGAAGCATTCCTTGTGGTAGCGGCCCGAAAGACGGCCGTCGGCGGAGGAGACGGATTTGCCGATGATGGGCTGCCCGCACCCTTTGCAGTTGCCTTTGGAGGCTGTGGTGTGCGGTTGGGAGGGTCGACGCATGGCTGGAGGATTGCTTTGTTGAGGTGAGAGATCTTTGGGCTGGGAGGGACGGCGCATGGCTGGAGGATTGCTTTGTTGAGGTGAGAGATCTCTGGGCTGGGAGGGACGGCGCATTGGTGGGGGATTGCCTTGTTGAGGCGAGACGTTGGGCTGGGAAGGTCGACGATTTGGGGGAAAGCGTTGCTGAGGGGGGAGGTTGTTTTGTCTGGCGTTGTCGGAAAAGGTTTCGCGAGGCGGGAGGGGCGACAGGCGGTTGCCTTGGATTGCGGGATCCATGGGCGATTCGGGAGACAGAAGGGGCGGGTCGAGGCTTCGAGGTGGTGCCATGTTGTTGTTGGCAAACTGCGTCCGTGGAGGCGAATTGGATACTGGCTTCAACATGGCCATTTGTAGGTCGTTTACGACATTATCGAAGCCCGAGGTGTCAGACGGTCTTCGCGTAGGACGTGGTTCGGTGGATGATGGAGGACTTGATCTTGAACTCGTCTTGCTTGTTAGGCTTTGACCCGACTCGTTCGACGACTGCGACATTGAAGGGGTATGATATGGATTGTCTGTTCCAAACTCAGCAGCCAGGTTGACGGAGGAACTATTCTTTCGTCTGATAAGGCTCACGCCTCTTGGCGGCGGTTTTCCAGCCATTGATGGCCGCCGGCCGCCGTCTCTTGGAGGTGATGTGCGAACAAATGTAGTACCATCTAATTCGTTGTCGTCTGATGCCACATTGGAAGGCCGACGGAGACTGGCGGTAGACTCTGATGGCCGCCTTGGTAGACCGGCAACTGCGCTGGGCGTGACATTCGGGAATGTATTACTTCGATTGCCTCCTCCCAGAAGAGCTCGCGGAGATGTCTCATTGTCTTTTTGTGCACCAAAACCACCATAGCCACCAGGCCTCTCCATAGTCGGAACTGGAATCGGAGGAACTGTGGAATTCCCACCAACTGAGCTGGCCTTGGAGGAATGAGAATGTATGGAGCTCGTCATAGAATCCTGATGTGAGTGACCTTTGGGCTCGTCTGGTATTGATCGATCGACATCCGCCGGCGGAAGTTTCGGTTCTGGTGCTTGTTCTTTCGTCGGGCCTCTTCTCCCCTTCACGTCAAATGGTCCTGGGGCAATGGTGTTCATTCTTTTCAAAAGTCCTCCGGTGGAGGCATTCCTTGGGCTGACGGGCGCATATCTTGGATCCGCTTCTGCATATTGTTGCGGTTTTGCAAGATGTCGATTCTGGTATAGATTGTTCATCGATGAACTCTTTGGGGGCGGGAATGGTGGAAATGGACTATCGGCGTTCATAGCGAGGATTTCGGGAGATTGGGGGCCATTCCTTACTCCGGCCGGAGCTCTGAGGTAGGGCGACTTGCGACCATCGTTGGGAGTCATTGGAGACGCGCTTCTAGATTCGCTTGATGTGCTCACAGGCGTGAGTTGGTCTTGCCGAGTAAAGGGTCGGTCTGTCAGAAGTCAGAATATATCTTCATTATGCAAGCCTGTATCACATACTTGCTGCCTTCGTATCGAGTCGTGATGGAGGCAATCTCCCCGTCTTGATTTGTGATCCGTCATTCGACGGCAGTTGATCATAGGACGTGCTTGGAGAAGTGCCCGATGACTCTAATGGTGGAGTAGCTACATGTCCGTCAGCCTGTATCCAAAGACTAGATCCCAGTTGCCTCACGTTCTGGAGCCGGGCCGCAGACATGATCTCCCATCATCGAGATCTCAATTTCCTGAGCGCACATGGAACATTTGATGGTCGGCAGAAAGCTCGACATCCTCATACTGTTCGCCATATCGAAAGTGTATTGCGGCCTTTCTAGCACTCCCAAGCTCTGTCGTCTTCGTTATAACATGCGGCAAGGCTCTGCGTAGTATCGTCGGCGAGGAATGGCGGCGGTAAGAGAGATATGGAGCGGCCGCGAGACCAAGGCAGATTTCCCAGCAATCCGCGCCTCTTACTTCAAGTCGCGTGATGATGCTGTTTTGGATGCCGAAGAAGCTCAACCTGTTGGTCACGTCCTTGGTCGAAGCGCGAAAAGGATTCCAATCTCACGATCAAGGGCAGGGCAGGGCGGTCTTTGGTGACAATGTAGGGAGGAGTGGGAGGTGAGACTCGTCGCTTCGCTCTCGTTTTCGCCTACAAAGAATGCGTGGGAGGCAAGGAGCGTCGAGATGTCGTTGATCCAGATTCGCGATATCGAAGTTGTAAAGTAAAGACTGTAACGTATGCACTGTAGGCATTCACGAGAGTGATGCAAGAATATCAATGGCACGGGGTGATTGAGAGAGAGGGGGGGAAGTCGGAAGGGTGTGAGCCTCTGAGGATGTTAGAGAGTTGTATGAACTTGTGTCGAATATGGCCCAGTGCCAGTGCCAGCCGTGTCAGTCAGGTACAGGTGTCCCAAAGGGGAGTGGTACAGGTTGTATGGGGAAGCTGGGTTGATTGGGATTAGAGTGGTTGAGGCAGGGTGGCTGTCAGTGGCTGGAATGGACTTGGGCCGTTGCCTCTCTAACTTGCCTCTGCCTTGGGGGGTCGAACGGTTGAAAAGGGGGGTTGATACCATATCAGGAGCGTCAATTGGGTATATGTGCATAGTATAGTACACACAAACACACGCCAAACTTCCAGAATAGTCTAATAGTCTAATACTCTAATACTCTAATACTCTAATACTGTATGTACAGAGTAAGACGAATAATCGTGGTGACCGTGAATACATGTACATACTCTGGATATAATGTACAGTATACGAAGTATTGGACAATCATTGTACTTCGTAAAGCCGTGCGCCGTGCCCGGTCACTTTCCCCAGATCTCTTGTATGTACTGTACTGTACTGTTCTGACCGACCGCCACGCTTCGACTTGCTGCTTGCTGCTTGCTCCTTGTTGTCACACTGCTTTGACACATGCATCCATGCATCCATGCATGGATTGACATAGAGAAGCTCAACGATGCTGTCTCAGACGGACACAACGCCTGAGGCGGGTGTCACTGCGATCGGCACGTATGTGCAGTGTGTACTCCTACATCTCGTACATGCACATATGGCACTGCTATCCGGTCCTCCGTTCTGCGCGTTCTGCGCGTTCTGCGCCTACATACACAGATACAGAGCGTGCCCACGTGCAGCTCTCTTCCCACGCTCTCTTGCTCGTCTCATCTCTGGCGACCCATAACGCGAGCCATAACGCCAGCCGTAAGAACGTATGTAATTGCTTGCATCGTCCATACTAGCCCCATCGTCTTCCCAAAACCTCATTTCAGCAAGCCTTCGAGGGAGCCACAAAATATCCCTCTAGACCTCGTCTCGCTGCTAAATCTCACACATCTCGGACGATGTGGCATCGCATCCCCCCCCGCCGCGCCCCTGAGAAATTGCCGCCAAGCCGCCCCAAACCCACGCTCGGTCCATCATTTGACGTGACGTCGGCTTGGTCACTTATATTGCGGCAGAAGCAGAAGAGGGCATATCGTATAAATTCCTATAAACTGCAGCCAGGTCAGCAGAGATTCCAGAAATTCTCGAGGTGTAAGCGTCGGATTTGGGAGCGAAGAGGCCTCTCAAGGATCCGATGATTAATTCTCGAGATCTGAGGCGATCCTCCTCCGTTCACCATCCATCATCATTCACGATTTAACCGCTCTCATTTCCCGTACTGGCTCACGTGTAAGGCTGTGGTGTTTCAGGATAAGGCATCAACGCCCATCTTGGCCGCATCAGTGGTTGTGGAGATCAGGAGGGGGGTGGAAGAGAAGTCGGATTGGATTCCTAGATGCTGGAATCATGTGTCATGTGCCATCCTCGATTCCTTTCCTGTTTCCTGGATATGCACAATATGCACTTGACGTCTATTCATGGAAACTATACAGATATGTGGCTAAGTTGCTGTTGTTGGTCGCACGTTCGCAGAGAGTGGGTTGAAGCCTCTTAGCGTCTATTCGCGCCTTTACCATTCATTGTTCAACCATCAAAGTCGGAGATTTGACATCCCCTGTCAATCATTTCCTAAAAAAAGGCAGATACGAGTAGAGGAGTAGAGGAGGGGCATCCTCGGCTAATTTGGATCTCATCTTCGTTAGAGACTGAAGAGAAGAAGATATTGCCAGTTCGCCCACGTTCGCCCACCTTATGCGATGACACTCAGCGAGGGAGAGACGAGGGAGACACGACGGAGAGATATCAATGGAGCACCGAGAAGGGTTCAATAACGCTCATTTATCATCTGTCTTGTTACGTAGGTAGGTAGGTACCTAAATAAGGATACCGTACGCTCTGGCCGGCAGACGTTCCATGCCTCCAGGCCCTTTCATCATCACAGCACAACCTCAGGAAGCACAACATTGATAGGTACACCGTACAAAGTAGCCAACAGGCCAGATTCGGGAGTAACGGAGCCTTTTAATTCAAATACCGAGTTCGACTTCTTAACGAGAAATGGCACTTTCCACGAACTACAGAACAAGGCAGTGAGTGGTATACGTAGGCATATCAAAGGTGAACTGGAGCTGGAATCGTATCGTATGTGATGTCGCATTGCTCGGAACCTACGGAACAGTATGGAGAGAGGGACTATACTGAGTAAGCAAGCACATGCAGTAGAAGAGAGGGTTCATCACGGATGATGACAGGAGCACAGGCTTCTGTTGCGTATTCCCTCACCGCTCAGTCATATTTCCATATTTCCATGCTTCCATATTTCCATGCTTCCATGTTTCTCCACAAGAACACCTTCCCCTTTAGAGTAGTACCTCCTTCTCGAGTGCATTATTCTGCGAGAAGCATTGGACGAGGTGCGCTTCATGCTGCAGCTAGATAACGCAACTGACGACGACCCCCTCCACACGTGATACTTCTATTCCATATCAGGCAGATGTTGGAAGAAAGCGAGCTAAGATTATCTCGATCCGAGATAAGATCTGATAAACTCACCGAAAATGCATTGTGTGAAATAAGCCAGTGCTTTGAAGTATACATATCGAAAGCGAATGGAAGCATAATTTTACTTTATTTTATTTATTTCATATTATATTATTTGTTACAATGATGGATGTAGATGTGATCCATCTTCTTCCCCTCCCTTATCGTTACGTAGGCCTTGAAATCTAATGTGGTCTAAAATTCAATGTGGTTCAGAAATCTACCCCTCCAAAGCTAAGCTCACCTCACGAAATTGTTCCAAATAGGCATAGCCTGGATAGCAACTCAACCGATCTCGCTCGCAACCGATCCACTTCGTTGATTCCTCCCAGAAGCTAATGATCCGACCTTCCCATATAACACTCGACTTCTCCCACATCTCCCTATCGTCAGTACCTAATAACTCACAAGCTCAACCACATCATCAACAGCATCAACTCACGTCAACTTCAGCAATATCGCCAGATATTCCAACCTCCTTCACTCCACCAACACAAAACCGTCTATAAACTTGCTAGAGATCGCGCTCTTGGGTGTCGATCTTCTTGAAGTCTTCACGACGTTTTCCAATCTTCTAAACTCGTAAGTTCCGGCCACCATCTCTCTCTTGGATATCCGAAGAGAAGACCGAATCTTCCCTTTCGACACAGCATATTCTGACAGACTCTCTCTAGTTCTCACCACCCGTTTGCAGGAGCCCGTTGCTCTTCCGCCCCTGGGAGTTCGTCGGATCTACCATCCACACGGTAATTTTCAGACAACCAAACAAGAACAACAATCACTCCACATAATTTCAGTACTTTTCAATACCAACTGAACAATATGGCACCACACGCAGATATCGGAACCGGTGCTGCAAACGGGAACGGTGTTTCCACCCACAAGGACCTCTTCACGGTCAACAGCCCAAACGTCGTCTACACGGAGACCGAGATCAAGTCCAAGTACACCTACCGTACTACCTTGGTCACCAAGGATGATGCTGGCAAGTATGTTGCTACTCCAAAGGAGACTGTCTACGACTTCAAGGTCGAGCGCAACATCCCAAAGGTCGGTATGATGCTGGTCGGACTCGGAGGCAACAATGGCTCCACTGTCACTGCTGGTATCCTTGCCAACAAGCGTAACCTGACCTGGGCTACTCGCGAGGGTCCTCGCACTGCCAACTACTACGGCTCCGTCTCCATGAGCTCCACCATGAAGTTGGGCACTGATGCGAAGACTGCCAAGGATGTCAACATTCCTTTCCATGAGGTCTTGCCCATGGTCCACCCAAATGACATTGTCGTCGGTGGATGGGATATCAGCTCCTTCAACTTGGCTGACGCCATGGATCGTGCTGGCGTCCTTGAGCCCACCTTGAAGGCTTTGATCCACAAGGAAATGCAGGCTATCACTCCATTGCCATCCATCTACTACCCGGACTTCATCGCTGCCAACCAGGAGGACCGTGCTGATAACTTGATCCCTGGCAGCAAGGCATGCACTGAGCACGTCGAGAAGATCCGCAAGGACATCGCCGACTTCAAGGCGGCCAATGCTCTCGATAAGGTCATTGTCCTCTGGACTGCCAACACTGAGCGTTTCGCCGATCTCATCCCTGGTGTCAACGACACCGCTGAGAATCTTCTGAAGTCCATCGCTGCTGGTCACGAGGAAGTCGCGCCATCCACCATCTTTGCCGTTGCCTGTATCCTTGACAATGTCCCATTCATCAACGGTTCCCCACAGAACACTTTCGTCCCAGGTGCCATTGATCTTGCTGAGAAGCATGGTTCATTCATCGGTGGTGACGATTTCAAATCTGGCCAGACCAAGATGAAGTCTGCCCTCGTTGATTTCCTCATCAACGCTGGTATCAAGCTGACCTCTATCGCCTCTTACAACCATCTCGGTAACAACGATGGCAAGAACTTGAGCTCTCAGCGCCAGTTCCGCTCCAAGGAGATCTCCAAGTCCAACGTTGTCGATGATATGGTTGAGGCCAACAACGTTCTCTACAAGGAGGGCGAGCACCCAGATCACACCGTCGTCATCAAGTACATGCCAGCTGTCGGCGACAACAAGCGTGCTCTCGATGAGTACTATGCTGAGATCTTCATGGGAGGTCATCAGACTATCTCGTAAGTTCAATCTGATATCCACGTTGTTAATCTTATCTTTTACTAACGTTTTACAGCCTCTTCAATGTCTGCGAGGACTCTCTCCTTGCCTCTCCATTGATCATCGATTTGGTTCTGATCACCGAGTTGATGACCCGTGTCTCCTGGAAGTCTCACTCTGATGACGGTGCCACCACCAAGGACTACAAGGGATTCCACTCCGTTCTGAGCATCCTCTCCTACATGCTTAAGGCTCCTCTTGTCCCAAAGGGCACTCCAGTTATCAACGCTCTCGCTAAGCAGCGCGGTGCCTTGACCAACATCTTCCGTGCCTGCGTTGGCCTTGAGCCAGAGTCCGACATGACTCTTGAGCACAAGCTCTTCTAAATACTGCCAGGATGATGCATCCCGTCTCTTCTGAGATGACACAGTTTGGATTCTAATTGTGGAAGGACCTATGAATGGTAATTGCTGCGGGGCGGTTTGGTGAAATATCAGGGTAGTTCAGTCAATAGTAAGGCTTTATACGTATCATATAGCTCTACAGTCGCTCTTTTGACTTTTGAAATTCAATATTTTGAACTCTCATTATCTATCTTTTATATAATCTTTATATGACAGTAGAAGTTGCGATGTTATGACGGTTTTGGTAGTAATTGTCTCTCTTTATGTCAACAGGTGAGGTCTATTCGCTTTCCCGATCCGGCTCAAGCGATGAGATTCAGACAGTCGGCCATGTCAGGTGCGTAGCCCAAGGCAACCTCACCCTTATCCCAAATGAATAATCCGTCATAGCTTCACGTTCTCATGTCTTCTAATTCATCACCTTCCCAGCATTATTTATCGTGCCAGAAGATTTCAATCTGAGATCTCAACATCTTGAATCTCAATCTCATCCTCTACCCACTCTAGCACCAACTATCTCTATCCCTCTACCTCCCACCGCTCCCATGGAGTCCTCCCACCCATCCATCCAATCCTTCTTCAGGCGCGAAGTCCGAGCCCTCCCCTCCACCACCTCCACCATCCCCTCCTCCTCTCCCCCAGCAGCTCACCCTTCCTCCCCCAGCCGACCCGGCGACGGCTTCACGGCCGACGAACTCGCAGCGGCGCAGGACCCGTTGCAGTGCGTCTTCAACCCGACGAGGGCGTACGAGAAGAGGGAGATCGCAGCGTTGCAGACGGGACCCCATGCCGTCAGCTTTGTGGGCAGGGTGGTGAATTTCACGGTCACGCTTGGGAGGAGCAAGAGTCAGGGGGCCGCGAGGGGGTGGGTGAATATGGTGCTGAGGGATGAGACGTGTGCGATTGCGGTAGGCTCTACTCTACTCTTGCCTGTGGGTTTCGGTGGTTTCACTTCTCGGCCATCCTCGCTCATTGATGCGGTCTCTTCAGATCCAGATATCATTATGCCCAGAGAAAACACAGTGATATAGATGTTTAGGCAGAGTAACTGACAAAATATCTCAATAGGTCAAACTGTACTTCGCCTCCCAGCCCTATACCCTCACTCTCGGCGCCCTCCTCACAATCTGGACACCCTTCATCTCCACCGCCTCCTCCGTCACCAAAGATCCCACCTACCTGCATCCGTCCGCATCTCTCTCGACCTCCATCTTCCCCGGCCGCGACAGTTCCGTCCACCTCCTCCTCCACACCACCCCCTCCACCTCCGATTTCCTCCGCCTCCCCCTCTCCTACTCCCCCCACACCCCGATTCCGAGCCTCATGACCCTCAAATCCTTCATCTCAGGCGGCCACGAGGTCCCCGACTGCAAGATCCTGCTCGCTGTCAAATCCATCGGCGCGAAAAATTCCATCCCCAGCAAGAAAGACCGGTCCATCGCCATCGACCTCGTGGAGGTCGTGCTCTTCGACGACACCGCCGAGATCGTCTTGAAGCTGTGGCGCGAGCCCGCCGCCTCGGCGCGCGAGTGGCGCGCCTCCGAAACCATCTTGCTGTTGACTCGGCCCGTCCTCAAGGACGAGCTGTGGGGCCGCAAGCCCTCGCTGGGCCTCTCGCACAGGAGCATGCTCGATGTAGATCCGAGCTCTGAGTGGCCGGACGCGAAGTGGCTGCGCAAGTGGCTCGGGGACAGGAGGAAGAAGGAGTCGGTGAAGCAGGTTGTTCCCGAGGGCGTCTGGGACGTGGAAGCTGCGGAGGGGGGGGTCAGTCGGATATTGTTCACGCTGGCGGATGTCGACGAGTGGGTCAGGAGTGATCCGAGGCAGGTGTTCACCGGCTGGCTCAGTCTGGTGGTGCTGGACATGAGCTTGGTGCTGATGCGACAGAGGGGGATGTTGATGGTTTCGGAATGGTAAACCGGCCCCCCTTCTCCCTTCACCTCTCCCACCCCATCGCCCTCCCCCATCCCCTCACCCGCAAAGCTAACCTCGACCCCGCAGCTGCGGCATCCCCATCTACGCCAACACCGCCTCCGTCCCGTGCGCCCACTGCTCCACGCCCCACACCCTCTCGCTCAACCCTTGCATCATCGGCCGCCTCCTCGACGAGACCGGGGCCGTCGCCGCCGGCAAGCTGCTCTGGACGCCGAAGGCCTGGGAGGAGCTCTTCGGGAGGACGGTGGAGGAGCTGTTGGCGCTGGGGACGAGGGAGGTGCGCTGGCTGGAGCAGAGGATCGTGGGGCTGCGATTCAGTTTTTGCGTCGGTTGGGAGGAGGGCGTGGGGAGGCTGGGGGTGCTGGGGGTGAGGATGTGAGGGGAGAGGGGGTTGCTTTGAGATTGGGATTAGTTAGCGTGTGCTGCTTTGCTTGCGGAGTTTTGGCGATTTATATAGCAGAGCTGAGCTGGGGCTGAGGATGTGGCTAATTTATGTTAAGTCTTCGATATCACATCCCATCCCATCCCATTCCATTCCATTTCCACCCCCCCCCCCCCCCCCCCTTTCCCCTTGCTTCTTCCTCCCCCCTTCCCCCCCCCCCTCTTTCCCCCCC
>Ga0123337_10006096_pt1 | contig 11632 bp, 21 predicted proteins | sample frozenSSSSmetaG_FD_89792 | JGI IMG/M metagenome (GOLD analysis project Ga0123337, IMG submission 89792) | Glacier valley bacterial and archeal communities from Borup Fiord, Nunavut, Canada, to study Microbial Dark Matter (Phase II) -... | ecosystem: Environmental > Aquatic > Freshwater > Ice >...
CAGCTTGCCGTCGCGGCCGGGCACGTTCTCGTCGTCCAGTTCCTGATAGGCGATCGTTACGTTGCCGTTGCGATCGTTGCGAGCCGACTTGAAGTGGACGTGCCGGACGATTTCGAGGTCCGCGATGGCCTCAGTCAGGTCGCCGGCCGGCGGCGCCGCGATTGTGTGGATCATGTCCTCGAGGAAGCGCGCCAGCTCATCCTGGTTGAACGTCTGCTTGCCGGCAAACACCGGCCGCCAGCGGGCATAGTCCAGGTCGAACGGGCAGCTCAGCGTCACGACGTGCTCGCTGCGCCCCGGAACCGCAGCGTCGCCGCTTTCACGGGCCCGACCGTGATAGTCCAGTACCGCCACGATGCTGTTCTTGCTGAGCGAGGCGCGACAGATCGCCGTCGACGACTTGAAGGCGGTGACGTAGCCGATGAAGCTCTTCGGCTCCACCATCGTCTCCTGCTGCTTCACGAACTCTGGCAGCACCGGGTTCAGCGCCGTGGTGACATACGGCACCAGGCCGGCCGCATGAAAGATCACCGCACGGCCATCATCGAGCAGTAGCGGCTCCGACACCTGCGTGCCGGCAAGGGCCTTGATCGCAGCTTCGACATCGCCCTGCGCGGCATTCACACTGGTGTTCATGGTCGATCTCCTGTGAGGTTCTAGGCTTAGTCGTTGTCAGCGGCCGCACCACGCCGGCGGTTGAGGCCATCGGCCTCCACCACCACCGGCAGGGCAGGCTGGCGCGGGTCGTTTCGCTGCAGCTCGCCGGAATCGGAGAGGAAGAACTGTGCATCGAGCCGCTTGGGCTGCGGCACCTTCACGTCGAGCTTGCTGGCAATCGTGAAGGCGCCGGGCACCTCGGAGGTGATCTCGAAGGTGAGCGTCACCTTGCCCTTGCCGACGCCGTGGGCATCTTCGATCGCCTGCACGATCTGATCGATGCCGGACTGCGCGTCGATCAGCAGCTGGCCGCGATCGGCCTCGCGGATCATCTGGATTGCGGCCTTTATGGTCATTCCTCGTCCCCTTTGTCTGGTCTGCGGCTGGTCAGCAGGTCGACCAGCCAGAACTTGTCGACCTTGCGGAAATCGATGATCGCGACGTTTTCCATCACGAAGCGGCGGAGGTGCAGTTCCCGCACACTCCACTCGGCGGCGTCATGCGCGCGGCCGGTGGCGATCGCCGGTTCGCGCAGCACCCGCAGGCCATTGCGGCCCCACCGCTCCAGCACACCGCCACTCACCCCGAAGCATTCCTGCAGCATCAGCTTGGTGTACTGGCCATCGACCTTGCCCCGGGCCCAGCCCTTGCGGCGGCGCAGCTGCAGCACGATGGCGTTGATGGTTCGGGCATAGCCTGCCTCGCGCAGCGCCTGCCGGATCGTGCCGGGCGCCTGGTGCATCCGCTCGGTCAGGATCTCGAACTCGGCAGCACACCACGCCGCTTCCTTGAACTTCGGCCGCGACAGGCCCAGCACCGCCGCCCGGTTGGTCAGCCAGGCGCGTGGCCGCCCGGTAATCCGGCACAGGTTCTTCAGCCCCTGCAGGGTGTCATCGCCGCGGTAAACATCGACGATTGCCGCATCGAGGGCCGGCGTCGGCGTGTAGACCTGTCGTGGGGCGCGCGGCTTGCCCGATGGCGCCGGCCGGCGCGCCCCCACCTCGAAAGCCTTCTGGTAGATGGCCTTGCTGGCACGGCCAGGCAGCAGCGGCAGGCAGGCGGCAAGCCCACCGGCCGGATAGGTCTCGCGCAGGATGGCAATCTCGCGCGTCGTCCAGAACCGTTTCGCGCCCGTCTTGGCCTCGCCCACCATGGCGCATTGATCGAGCAGCACGTTGAGCTGAGTACCGGCAAAACCCGATGCTGATGCTGGCCACAGGAAATCGTTCATCGCCCACCCTCGAAATAATGCGTCCGCTCCGCCGCGCGTTCGGCCCGCCGCACTTCGGCCGCCTCGAGCGCCTCCCGGTCACGCCGCGCCGCCGCCTTGGCGGCATCGAGCTTGTCCTGCAGCACCGCCGCGCGCAGTGCAGACATCCCCGCCCGTTGGCGCAACCGGTCGATCGGTCGCAGCAGTTTTTGTTTCACCGGGTTCACTTCAGGCCGCCTTGCCGGGAGGCGGCAGCTGCATGCGCTGCGGGAAAGCCTTGTCGAGCGCTTCGCCCAGGTCGGCCGCCGCGATATCGTAGCGCGAGATGCCGACGACGCCCTCCCGGCGCCGCCGCTTCACGAAATCGGCGGCGTTGTCGAGGCACTTCCAGATGTCGAAGCTGTCGCAGAACGGCGCCAGGTCCACGCCCCCCCCCAGCAGCCAGTTCCGCTCGGAAACAGCTGTGAAGAACGGCTTCAGCACCTCGTTGGCGTAGGCTTCGTACTGCTCGCCGAACTCGCTGCGCCGCAGCGCGTCGAGCACCTTGGTCACCGTCTTGCCGTGCCCATCACCGACCATCTTCTTGATCAGCGCTATCGGATAAACCTCGCCGGGCTTCTTCGAGTCCGTCGAGGCGTTGGCCGTCATCAGCGTGCAGTTGGCATCGGCGCAAGCCTTCGATGCGGCAAGCGCCCACCCCTCGCCGGCAACGATAGACGCCCGCAGGATATTGAACCCCGTGACCTTGGTGACCATGCCGTTGACGGCCGCGAAACTGGCCGCCTGCTCCTCGCGCGTCATCTGCACCACTTGGCACGGCACCTGCTCAATGCCGCACAAGGCGGCCGCGTGAGTGCGGTGCTGGCCATCGATAATCGCGAATTTGCCGCCCGCTACCGGAGCAACGAACACCGGCGAGAACCGCGACCAGCGGAACCGGTCGGCGATGCGCCGGATGCGCCCCCAGTTGTCGAGCTTCAGGTCACGCTGATAGCTGTCATCGACCACCAGGTCGGCGATCTTGATCCACTGCAACATCGGCGCCGGGCCGGGGTCGCTTGGCTTGGGTGCGCTGCGGCTTGAAACGTCGATCGCCCTCATGGCGAGCCCTCCTTAGCGGCCGCGATACGAGCCAGATTTGTCTCTGCGATGCGCCCCTTGCGCGTCAGCTTCAGCCTGAAGGCCCATGTGCGCAGCGTGCCGATCGGGATGCCGAGTTCGTCGGCCAGCGCCTGCCCATCCTCGGTTGCGTAGCGCGCCTCGAGGATGGGCTTTGCCTCGGCGAAAGTCAGGGCGGGAGAGGCAGTGTCTGCGGGCATCGCGGGGGAATTCGAACTATCCGGAATTTCCGGATAGTTGGTTCTGCCGGCTGCGGGCGCCCGCACCGGGTGTGCCGTGAACCGCTCGATATCGTCGGGCCGCGTGCGCTCGACCCGCCGCCCGGGAGGGATGCGCTTCACCAGCGAAATCGGTCCGCGTGGCGCGGAATCGCCCTTGAGCCACACCAGCCAGACGTAGGCCATGTCCGTCGAGCCATCCGGCTCCCAGCGGCCCTCGTGCACCGGCACCCGCTCGGTGAACGGGCAGAAATAGAGCGGCGGGTTATCGCGGAACAGCCGCTCGTAGCGATCGATCCCTTCGAGCCCCCAGCCACCCCGAACGAACAGCGCAACGCCAACGGTCGCGACATCGAGGGCGCGCAGCGCGAACTCCAGCGCGCGGTCCTGCCCCCGGCCGGTGAAGGGAGGGTTGGTGATTATCCACTCGGGCGGCTCATCCTCGCCGCCCCAGCTCGCCTCGAGGAAATCCGCCACGCCCGACCAGCCGGGAGGCGAGCGACCATCTACCGAATAGTCTTTGATGTCGGTGGCGATCACCTGGATGCCGTACTCTTCCAGCACCCCGCTGATGTGGCCCTCGCCGCAAGCCGGCTCCCACACCAGGTCGAAACCCGGATCGATGCCGTTTGGCGCCAGCACGTCTTCGATCAGCGCCCGCGTCGCCCAGGGTGGGGTGGGGAAATAGTCGAGGCTGTCGCCATCCTGCACCCGCCCCGCGCCAACCGCCTGGCGGGCCCGCTCGCGACCGGTGTCGCTGTCTCGCTCGTCGAGCGCCTTCAGGTCACGCTCAACCAGCATGCGCTGCTGGTCGGGCGAAAACCGCTTCAGCCCATCGAGATAGGTGCCCGTGTCGAGATCTGTGCCGCGCACCAGGTCGAGCACGTCGGGCGAAATCTTCTCCCCGCGTTCGGCATCGCGCTGCACTGTGCGCTCCGACTTGCCGCTGGCCTGCGCCGTGTCCTCGGTGAAGCGCGGCGCGGGCTCGCCATCGGAAGAGTCGCCAACTTGGCGACTATTTTCGTAACCGCCCCGGCCTGTAGCGCCATGCGCCGTCTCGGGATGGATTTCCTCGTAGATCGCCTTCCGCCGTGCCGTCTGCCGTGCCCGGTCGGACGGACCGAGGTCGGATCGACAGAGGTTCTCGTCGATCATTGTCAGCTCGGCGAACAGGTCGCCGATGTCCTCGACAATGGCATCGACCTCGGCGAGCCCAAGCGACCGGCAGGCCTCGACCCGGTGCACCCCGGCAACGATCTCGAACCGGCCGCCATCCTTGCGCCGCACCCGGATGGCGCTCAGCTGCCCCACATCGCCCATCGACCCGGCAATCGCCTGCACCTGGTCGAGATCGACCACGCGCGCATCGGCACGCCGATCGAGCAAGTCGAGTTCTATCGCGCGAACGAGTGTGGTCATTGGCGCTGCCTCGCGCCGGAGTTCGTCGCAGCCTGCTGCCGAGCGATGGCGATCTGGGCCCGCGCGTCGGCGTAGTTGAGCGCAACGTAATTGAGCATGTCACCCAGCACCGTGCTGGCAAAGGTCCCGGCTTCGGCCTCGGTTTCAGCGACGTTGCAGGCCAGATTGCCAAGCGAAGAGGTGAGCGCAAACAGGACGACATCGACGCGCTGCCCTGCGAGCAGCACGTTGAGCTGCATCTGCAGATCCGCGCCGCCGTTGATGCGGGCAAGGTCGGTTGCGCCGCCGGGGATCATCTCGCGCCCACTCACAGCGTCACCCGTATGGTATCCGGCCAGGTGCGAAGGTGCTCCTTTTCGGCATCAGCTTGCGCATGGCGCTCGAACTCGGTGACAGCCTTGATCAGGTCGTCGGTCTCGCTCACCGAAAAGCCGGGCAGGAATGCCGCGATCAACCGGCGCGCGTCCTCCGGCGCAACGCGCGAAAGCACTGCGCTCAGTTCGGCCACCTGGTCGCGATCGAATACCCGGTCGACCCGCCCGTCGCGATGCAGCCGCAGCTCGTGCTGCCCAGCCGGCTTCAGGCTGATTACCGCCTCTCCCCGCCCCAGAAGTGTCTGCTGCGCACGTGCCGCCATCACTCGCCCTCCCCCGCCGCCAGCCGCGCATCGAACGCCATGCACGCCTCCATCACCGCCGCGAGCTTGAGGCGCAGCTCCGCCACTTCTTCAGGCGAAAACACGCCGTCCGACGCTGCCCGCCAGCTGGTGGCGAGGAACTCGGTGGATTCGGTCGCGATCGAGATCAGCGCCGGGATCGGCGTTTCGGCCGCCATCGGGAGTGGCAGCTTCACCAGAGCGTGGCCGGTGGCGCGCGCCAGCTCGCGAGTGAGTTCCGGCTCGCCGCAATCCGCCTCGAGCAGCGCCACGTGATCGAGGCGCAAAAACTTGCTCTCGAACTTTTCCGACACCAGCCCGACTTCGGAAAAGTGCTGGTGCCGGTCGTTGATGCCGTCGATCAGGGCGCAGCTTTCCTGCCCGCCGCAGGCCTTCACCAACCGCCGCGTCGCTGCCTTGAGGGTGAGCCTGGTGACGGTCACGAGGCACCCCCGGCAAAAAAGCCGGACTCTGCCGACTGCCCCGCGCCCATGGCCTCGGCTAAGCATTCATCCGTAGCAGCCTTGGGGGCTCGAATGACTGGGATGAAAACGGACGCGGCAGCGCGGACGCGAAACGGGATTCGCGCTGCATCGCGACCGAAAGAACAGCGGACGACCTCAGGGAGGAGGAGAGAGGCCGCCCGCCTCGGGAAGCCGCGCCGGGTCAGGGAGAACCCCGGCCACGCTTTGGACGCCCCCCGATTTCTAGCGCTTGGGCGCGGCCCTGTCGGCGCCCGGCGTTGCGCCGTTATCGAGCACAATGGCCTCGCCACCCAGGCCCTCAAGGCGCTGCTCATCGAACCACTGGCTATCCTTGAAGGTGCCATCGGCACCGACGCTAGGCGCCACAAGAGCCTGGCTGCACCCGCTGATGTACTGGCACTGGCCGGTAACGATGCCGGCAAAACCGGTGATACGATCCTTGACGCGCTTTCCGAGCAACGACATGGCAGTCTCCTTCTCTGGTTGAAAACTTGGCTCACCGCAGCACCGCCAGCAGCGCGTCTGTCGCGCCATCGACGAGGGCCGCAAGGCCGTAGCCGGCCAGCAGCGCGATCAGGCCACCGGCCATCACCGCCGCCCAGAACGCGCAACCGATATTACGGTCGTCATCGCGAGCTTGTCGCAGCGCCGCCGCGAGGCTGGCGTTCGTTGCGTCCGGCCGATGGTCGCGATCGTCGAGCATCACGCCGCCGCCCCCTGCTCTGCCGGGGCCGACTCGCTCTTGCCGAACGCCGGGCGCTCAACCGTCTCCGGCCACGCCGCGCCCTCTGGCCAGTTGGCCGCAAACCACAGCATCGCCTTTTCGAACGAGCGGGTGTTGAGGTCGCCGCCACCGGCGATGCGGTCGAGCGCCTTGCCGTCATTGAACACCAGCGTCGAAATGCGCGACCGAGACAGACCCACTGCCAAGCAGTAGGCATCGGAGGTGGTGATGAGTGAGGTGGTCGCTGGTGTCGCCATGATGCGGCAAGATGATGCGGGTTTAGACCCGTGTCAATCGGGTTCCAAACCGTTACCAGCAGATAAGGGTTTGCGGGTATGGTCCCGCACCATGGCAAAACCCGGACTGACAGCGCGAATTGAGCAGCGCCTGAAGGAGCTTAATCTCTCCCCACGCGCAGCATCGCTGCGCGTATCTAGCAACCCGGATATGTTCCGTAGCGTGCTGCGCTTCGGTGACGAGACGAACCCAAAGATGGAGACGCTCGTCGATATCGCCCGCGCCCTCAACTGGACGATCGAGGAGCTGATCGGCGCCGAACCTCCTTCACCGCGCCCCGATTCGCCGGGAACTGAGTTCGTCATCGCCGACGTGCCCTTCCCATCGCTCCGCGACATGCCTAAGAATGTCCCGGTGATGGGGACGGCGATGGGCTCGCTTTTCGACGACAAGTTTGAGGGCATCGAGGTCTTTCGCGACCCGATCGAATACGTGCGCCGCCCGCCCTCGCTGATGACCGTGCCCGACGCCTACGCCATCTACGTCGTGGGCGACTCCATGTACCCGATGCACTCGCCGGGTGACCTGCGCTTCGTCCACCCGCACAAGCAGCCGCGCCCAGGATCAACCGTCATCGTGCAGACGCGCCACTGGGAACACGACCCCGGCCAGGCCTATATCAAGATTTTCCGGCGCCGCACCGGCACGAACATCGTCCTCGAGCAGTTCAACCCGCCGGTGACCATCGAGATACCTGTCAAGTACGTGGTGAGCATGCACTACGTCCCGGATCTCGCCGAGTTGTTCGCCGCCTAGCCCAAAGAGCGGCGAGCTTCACGCATTTTGTCGGCTACCTGCAAAATCGCGGCCTTCTCGGCCGTTGATGGGTCGCCGTCAGCGAACGTGACTTGCCGCACCCAGCCGGAGACCGAGTTGCGCATATTTTCATCGCGAACGATGCCCTGGCACGCGACCAGAAGGTCATCCGGCGTCGGTGTCACGTCGACCAGATGGGCGAGCAAATCCTGCTGCTGAGCGTCGGAAAGCCCGTGCGGCCGGCCCGTCAGCATCGTGTGCATGAGCAGCGAGATCGCCTCGATTTCGGCCTGCATCACCGTTCCGTCGGCGTGCGCCACGTGCATCATGATCGTTGCCAGTGGAGAGAGCAGTTGCACTGCCGCCGCGAACGCCTGCTTGTCCTCGGCAGCGGGCAACGGCGGCGCGAGGCTCACTGGCTTCGGTGGCACAGGAGGCGTGGCCTTCCCAGCCATGCGCAGGTTCAGCGGCCCTTGCGTCGGCAGATCGGCGAGATTGGGGATGGGTAACCCCTGCAGCCATCGGAAGATCGCCATCGCGTACCAGGCATCTGCGAAAGCGCCGTGATGCCCGGTGCGAGGGGGTAACTGCATGTGCTTCAGCACCGCATCTAGGCCGGATCGCTCGCCCACGTACTGGCGACGATAGGCCATCATCGTACAGTAGAAGTCGGCAGCCTTGGGCAGCGGCGACCCCGCCAGCTCAAACTCCCGCATGATGAACCGCCGATCAAAACTGACGTTGTGCGCCGCCAGAACGCCGCCGTGTTCGAAAAACTCCCGTAGATCGGCCGCATGCTCGGCAAAGCTGTCTTGCCTCGCGAGCACGTCATCGGCGTAGCCGTGCACGGCTCTGGCGCGCGGATGACTGGGGCGATCCGGGTTGAAGATCAGGTGGGTGCCAGTGGCCTCCGTGAAGCCGGACCGAAAGCCAGGCACGTTGACGACGTGCAGCACGCCGAGGCTCACAACGCGATCCTCCCGGCTAAGGCCGGTGGTCTCGACGTCGAAGAAGGTCAGCGGGCGCAAGTCGTCCTGCTGGTCTGCCATTTCCAGTCCCCCCAACCCAAGTGGCCAGTGTGATTCGGCGCGGCAGCCAATATCAAGCGGCAAGTAACCCGAACTTGACGCGGGTCTAAACCCGCACTATCGTCCCGCCCCATCGATCACCTGGAGCGCATTGATGGCGACCCGCCTCGACAAATCCGAACCTAGCAAGCTGGCCTTCCGGCTGAACCCGCCCGGCGCCGTCGGCGCCACGCTCCAGGTCGCGCAAGACTTCAGCGTCACCGTTGGCGTGATGGCCGGCGAAACCGAGCACGCCCGCTACAAGGCCAATGAGCCTGGCCGCCTGCACGCCCCCGAAGGCGGCTGGCTCGCCGGCGCCCGCCTAACCGTCCTCGCCGAACGCGACGGCCCGCATCAGCGCCACGGCCTGATCGCCGTCCCGGCCAGAGATGCCAACTATTACCTCGGCCTCCCCATCGGCGGCTTCACCATCGGCGAGGACAGCCACCCCGACCCGGCCAGCGCATGGGATCTCGCAACTGCGGGCTTCAGCGTTCCAGTTGCCGAAATCGGCGAAGTTGAGAGCAGCACTCTATGAGCGCGCTTTCCCGCCTCGGCACTGCTCTCTGGCTGTCCGGCACTGGAGCCGTCATCGGCAGCGCCTTGCACACCACTTTGGGGGCAAAGGCAGCGGTGGTGATTGGCCTCGGCCTCACCGTCACCGGACTGGTTGCGCTGGCCTGGTCACAGCGGCGCCAACCGAACGCAACCGATAGCGAGCAGCACCGTCCCCGCAACAACGAACAAGATGCCGCCGAAGTTGTTTCGGCGGGGATGCCCTTCGGCCGCCTGAACGACTCGACCGAAGCCGTCGATGACAGTCGGGATCTGCACGTAGGGGTGGTTAATAAACTTGCCCACCCCGATCAGCACCAATCCGGCCCCGAAGGCTATGAGCGCGCCGTGCTGAACGGCGGCTCCGGCCGCGATGATGGCGACGCCGGCAGCAATGGCGGCACCGTACCACTTGTCGGTGATCTGCTTCAGCAGGTCGCCCACTCTTCGTCTCCCTCAAAATTCCCCACCTCACGCTAGCAGGAGCCAGCGCCATGTTCCACGCCCACACAAACACCCCCGCTGCGTTCGCGGTTCTGCCTCGGCCGGCCTACCCCGCCGCCTCCCGCATCCTTCAAACCGTTGACCGGCGCACCCGCGAGCTGGCCGAGGCGATGAACCGCCTCAACGCCGAGCACGCCATGAGCGGTGGCTGCACCGATGTGCTGCTGCGCCTCGAAGGTTTCTCCGATCACGAGCTGCGCCAGCTGGGCCCGACGGCCGAGCGGCTGGCCAAGGTTGGCTTTGTCCGCCAGGACGGCGTGACCGCCGACGAGCCGCCACCCGACGAACTGCTGATCGCCGAGGCGCTCAAACTGTTCGAGCAGCTGCCGGCCGCCCTCGTGGGCAAGCTACGCGCTCGGCTCGACGACGACACGCTGGCTCGTCTCTGGCCCAAGATCGCCACCGGCGCCGCCAGCCGCCTCGCCCGCAGCCCCCTCCCGGCGAGGCGCTGATGCAGCTCGAACTGCCCCACGCCCGCCCGGCCCTCGCCCATCTCGATGGCCGTGCAGCCCGCGAGGCCGCTCGCCAGCTGCGCCGGGGCGAGGCGGTCTATCCCCGCCTCGTCGTCGTCAACGACAGCTGGGTGCTGATCGAGAGCCCCACCTCCCCGCTGGTGATCATCTCCGCCACCGAAGCCGAACGCCTCTGCAACCTCGAGGTGGCGTGATGCTGAAGCCGCCCCGCACCAAGAAGCGCGCATCGAGCCGCGCCCACACGCCCTGCCCGCACTGCGGCAAGAAGCTCCACGGCGCCAAGGGCCTCGCCGCCCACCTCAAGGAGGCCCACTCATGACCGCCCCCGCCCTTTCGGCCGTTGTGGCCGCCGCCTTCCCCGACCTGCCGGAACTTGCTCTCAGCGTGCGCCAGCCATGGCCGTGGGCGATGCAGCACGCCGGCAAGGATATCGAGAACCGCGACTGGCGCACGACCCGGCGAGGCCGGATCGCCGTTCACGCCGGCAAGGGCATGACGCTGTCCGAGTATCGCGACTGCCTCGACCTGGTGCGCGAGATCAAGGGCGCCGACTTCGACCTGCCGGGGATGGAGCAGCTGAGCCGTGGCGGCATTGTCGGCTCAGTCGATATCGTCGATTGCGTGACCCTGTCGGAATCGCCGTGGTTCTTCGGCGCCTTCGGCTTCGTGCTCCGCGACTTCCGCCCCGTCGATTTCATCCCCTGCCGCGGCGAGCTCGGCTTCTTCAGGTGGAGGAACGGGCTTTGAGCACCCTCACCCTCACCGCCCTCGTCCGCGCCGAAGCGTTTCTCTCCGGTTTCGAGAACGACCCTTCGCAGGAAGGGATCGCCCATGACCTCGCCACCATCCGCGCCGCCATCGACGCGGTGCCGGCCCAGTTGCTGCTGCGCGAGCGCGCCAAGGCCCTGCTGGCCGCCGTCGATTTCGACAACAACGGCGTGATGGTCGGCATGCAGCCGATGGGCGGCAACGGCGGCCTGATCAGCCTCGCCACCACCAAGGCCGCCGACCAGCTGCGCCTGGTGCTCGACCAGGTGGGAGCATCGTGATGGCCGACGAAGCTGTTGCGAAGGCCGCGATGGCGGCAATCGACCAACTCACCGAGCGGTGGGCGCAGCGCGTCGGCTGGCGGGAGGAACTCGACCAGCTCGCCGATGCCTCGCGCGCCATGGCTGGCAAGGCAAGGCTCGCCGGGCCGGGCGGCGCCTCACTCGAAATGCTCATTCTTCGGCAACGCAACCTCATCGATCGCTGGGTCCGTCAGGCCTATGCCGAAGGCGTGTTGAAAGGAATGGACCGTGGCTGACAAGACCAACATCGAGTGGACCGACGCGACGTGGAACCCGATCACTGGGTGCTCTGTCGTCTCGCCCGGCTGCACCAACTGCTACGCCATGAAGCTTGCCGGCACCCGGCTCAAGCATCACCCAACCCGCCAAGGCCTTACCCGCGACACCAAAGCCGGCCCGGTGTGGACCGGCGAGGTGCGGTTC
>Ga0123337_10006099_pt1 | contig 11628 bp, 10 predicted proteins | sample frozenSSSSmetaG_FD_89792 | JGI IMG/M metagenome (GOLD analysis project Ga0123337, IMG submission 89792) | Glacier valley bacterial and archeal communities from Borup Fiord, Nunavut, Canada, to study Microbial Dark Matter (Phase II) -... | ecosystem: Environmental > Aquatic > Freshwater > Ice >...
CCACATTCGCCAGATTACCCGATTAGCCCAATTTTGCCTGACCGCAAACAGGGGCCAGATAAACAAAGCTGCCAGATAAAAAGCGGTGGTGAAGTTATAAACAATCCCGAAAGCCCCCGCCAGCCCCAATCCCAACCAATCCGCCCAGCGATTGTTCTCCAGACCGCGCAACCAGAACCAGACCGCCAGCAGCACCCAGAACTCCATGAAAGAATAGTTGCGGGCCTCCTGCGAGAAATAGACCTGGAAAGGGCTAACCGCCATAAGGAATACCGCCAGCAAGCTAATCTGGGGGCGTTCTGGGAATAGCCTTTGCCCGATTAGCCAGACCAGCCAGATCGCCGCCACCCCTGGCAACACCGAAAGCAAGCGGATAGTGGCATCAGTTGAGCCGAACAGGTCAATCCAGAATTTGAGGGTGAGATAATAGCCGAAGGGGTGATTGTCGCCCTGATTCAAGGCAAAGAGGGTATTTATATCGTTACGGGCGTAAACCGCGCTGATGGCCTCGTCAAACCAGAAAGCCCGGTCTCCCAGGCCAATTAGCCGCAAGACCAAACCTAAAAGGACAAAGGAAAGCGCGAAAGGGTTAAAGAGTGAGGATTGAGGGTCGAGTTTAAACTTACCCGACCCTGCTTTCAAGCTCTTGACTTCAAACCCGGCATTTACATCCTTCATTCCTTGTCAGGTCGCCTTTTTCACAGGATTATTTTTTGGCGGCGGGTTTACCCTGATAATCAACCTCGCTGTAGGTCATCAGTTTATCCAGACGGTGGCGGGCCCGCACATCCCGGACTGTGCCCGATTTACTCCGCATCACCAGCGAATGAGTTTCAACCCCGTGTTCGTAATATTTCACGCCGTCCACTAGCTCGCCATTGGTAATCCCGGTTAGTGATACAAAAACGTTATCGGATTTAACCAGGTCGTCCATTGTGTAAAGCTTGGTGAGGTCTGCCCCTAGAGCTAAGGCTTTGCGGCGGTCTTCCTCGTTGCGGGGGTAGGGCCGACATTGCATATCACCGCCGATGCACTTCAAGGCACAGGCCGAGACCACCGCTTCGGGCGAACCACCAATGCCCATCAGCACGTCCACCCCCGTATCTTCCAGGGCCGTCATAATCGCTCCGGCAATGTCACCATCAGTAATCATTTTGATACGCGCCCCGGCATCCCGTATTTCCCGGATGAGCTGTTCGTGGCGGGGACGGTCAAGCACCACCACCGTCAAGCCTTCCACTTCCATCTTTTTGGCGGCGGCAATACTTTTCAAGTTCCAATCTACCGGACGGTCAAGGTCAATCGCCCCTTTAGCGGCGGGGCCAACCGCGATTTTATTCATGTAGAAAATGCCGGGGCTGGTATACATTGTGCCTTCTTCGGCCAGGGCGACTACCGAGATGGCGTTAGGCAAGCCCAGTGATAAAAGGCGCGTGCCGTCAATCGGGTCAACCGCAATATCTACTTTGGGATCTTCGCCTGTGCCGATTTTCTCACCGATGTAAAGCATGGGAGCTTCGTCTTTTTCGCCCTCGCCGATTACTACCGTGCCATCCATCCGCAGGTTAGTCATGGCGATTCGCATAGCCTGTACTGCCGCATCGTCAGCCCTGTTTTTATCACCGCGTCCCATTAAGCGGGCCGCTGCCATTGCCGCCGCTTCGGTAACACGCACCAGTTCCAGCGATAGGTTTCGGTCAATCTTCTCCGGCATACAAATCTCCTTCCAGCACTCTCCATTGAGTGGTCAACTCTTTCTAATTATTTCGATGTTCATGCAAGTTAACCCGCGCACCATCGCGCAACAACGCTTCTGTTTAACAGTTGCTATATAATAACCTTAAACTGGCTAAACAAGCAATCCCAAAAGGCGGGCGGAGGAAAGGATGAAGTAGGAAGGATGAAAGAGAATAAAGGTAGGGGCAGGTCCCCGTGCCTGCCCTCCGCACTATATTATTTATGAGAATACCTCATTTAGTTTAAGGGGGAGGGATATTGCGAAAATTGGTTAAGGGTCGCAAACTAAATTTAACGCTAGTTGTTCTGATTATATCTTTGCTGCTGGCGGCTTGTGGTGGGGAAGATAGCACTCCCACCCCTTATGCCTTGCCAACGGTGGTTTTCCCGACCCCCACCCAAGCACCCCCAACTTCCATACCTGTGCAGTCTTTACCCGCACTTACTTTCGCTGGGCCAACCGCGACTCCCCGCTCCACAAACCAACCGCCACCTCCAACCCCTACTTATCGGCCCAGCCCTACCCCCGAACTTCCAGCCTTGCCAAAGTCACCCATTTTTACCCCGGCCAAACCTGATGCCCTGATAAAAGCGGTTACGGGCTGGTTAAACCAACAAAAAGACGCGCTGCCCACCGCCGAAAATGGGCCGGAAAACGCCCGTGCCAGGTTGCGGGATTTGCTGGCGACCTGGAACTTTATCGGGGCAGAAGTCCCGGTTTATACCGGCGACCTGGATGGCGACGGTAAGCCTGAAATTGTGGCGACAGTGGCGGACGACTGGACGCACTTCCCTTCCAGTATTGCGGGCTATGGGCTGGTGCTGGTATTAAAGGCTAACAAAAGTGCCTGGACTGGCTCTACCCTGAAACAGGCTAATCTGAAGTTGCAGAAACCTTCTTTCCGTGACGAATTCGTTTATCCCAAGCTGGAAAAAGTCGATGACTTGAATGCTGACAAAAAGGCCGAAATCGTCTTTAGTGAGCTATATTGTGGGGCCAATACCTGCTCCACTTCGCTCCATGTTTTGAATTGGGCTAATAATAAATTTACCGACCTGACCCCCGATGTGCCAGTTATGCCCAGCGCAAAGGTCAGCTTTGAGCCGGGAGATACTGGCACTACAATTTTATTTGCGGGTGGTGGTTTTGGCTCGGTAGGGGCAGGGTTGCAACGAGGGCGCACCGAATACTGGCGGTGGGATGCTACCAGCAAAACCTTTAAGCTGGCTGATACTAAATATGAGGTTTCCTATTACCTGTATCATCGGGTGATTGACGGGAATCTGGCTCTGGATAAAGCGAATTATCCGGCAGCGATTACCCTCTACACTGGTGCTTTGACCGACTCTACCCTAAAACTCTGGTTTAACGAGAGTCAGGGGACACCCCAGCAGACTCAGGATGAAAAGGCTATTTTGACGGCTTTTGCCCGTTTCCGGCTGGCATTGACCTATGCTTTGAGTGAAGACCGGGCTAATGCAAATCAAACGCTACAGGATGCTATCGCCAAAGACGGGAAATTTAGCGGCTGGGCTACCGCTTTCGCCAGTGCTTTTCAAGCTAGCAAAGCTCCTACCGCTACTGTAGCAGCAAAGGAAGGGTGTGTGGCGGCGGTAAAATTCTCTCAACAAAACCCTTCGTTGGTTGATGGTTTGAACCTGTTTGGTTATGCCAACCCCACTTTCAAGCCCGAAGATATTTGTCCAACCCTGAAATAAAAATCCCCGCCCTTTAGTTTGAAGCGGGGATAGAAAAGCTGAACTGAAACCTAACTACGGGCGGCTTTGGCCTGTCGCGCAATTTCGGCAATTTGGGCGTAGTGGCTATCCAAATGCAGCATCCCAATTAAAAACCTGGCCGTTGGGTTGATTTTCCCTTCCAGAAAGCCCAACTCAATTGTGATTCCCAGGTGAGGCACGTCCGGCCACATTTCCAGCGAAGCCAATTGCATCCGGCGGCTTTCTTCCAGGCGGTGGCGGCATTGGGCAATGGTTGTGACCGTTTCCCAATAAACCTCGCTGCGGGAACGTCCGTGAAACTCTACTCCCCGCGCCATCTCTGCTGCCAGGAAAGATGCTTCCTCCGACCCGGCGGTAGTGTGGACAATTACGTGCCCAAGTGTCCAGGCAATCTCGGCTTCAGCCTCACTTGCGGCAAAAGTATCCTTGGCGTTAGGGTCAACTGGCACAAATACCACATCGGCATCCGTACAATCCGCAATCAAATTAAGCACTTTATCAATAGTCTCGTTAGTCAGGGCGCGTAATTCGGCAGGGCTAATGTTAGCCACCAACTCAGCGATAGTCTGAGTCTTCTGCCGAATAGGGGTAAAGTCGAGCATAATATCCTACCTTTTCTAATAAGGGAAAATTTGTGAGGTGAATTTTTATATTAAGCAGCATGCCCGAAGGCTCGCGTATTATATCAAATATGCAACCAAGCGCAATTCGCGGTACAATATGGCTGGCACACCCACTCTTTCTCACAGCCAAATAATTCAAGGAGAACATTGATGTCACTCGAAGCAACGACGCGGAAGGGTCGCGGGATTATTGACCCGCTTATTACTATGATTTATTTTGTGCCGGAAGGCCCAGAACAATATAACAAAATCGGCCTGACCTCCTCTCGTGAGTCAAACCAGGCTTATTTTTGTACTCGCGGCGCACCTTTAGGCCAATTGCCAGAAATGATTGCGTCCACCTTCTACAATTTCAATCCAGCAGCCGTTGTGCAATTGGTGAAGGCGGGCTGGGAAAAAACTACCCCTGAAGCCGCCGCTGCTGCCCGCAATCAGGCGGTAATTGCGGCCTATTCCCGGCTGTTAGCCGCCGAGGATAATGTCAGTCTGCCCGATGTTACCCGCGAAGTTGAGTTGCTGCACAAGGCTACCGCTAACCTGAAGTACGAGGGCCGCCCTCTGTTCACCGCTCACTATGCCCAACCCTGGCCCGAAGAACACCCTCTGTTGAGCCTGTGGTGGGGCTTGAACCTGATGCGGGAATATCGGGGCGACGGACATATTGCCGCTCTGGTGAAGGCTGGTATTTCGGGGATAGATTCCAGCTTAATTTCCGGCCCCTGGCAAAACAACCCCAAATATACCTCGTTTATGATAAAAAGCCGCCTGTGGTCGGAGGCCGAAATTACCGCCGCTTACGAAGATTTAGCCGAACGGGACATCATGCGTGATGGGGAACTGACTCAGGCGGGTCGGGCCCTGCGTGACGAGATTGAAGTCACTACTGACCGTCTTGACCTGGCCCCCTGGCGCAACCTCGGCGATGACCTGGACGAATTCCTGACCCGTATGGAAATTCTGGCGACAGTTCTTGCCAGCCGCTACCGTCGTTAAAAGTTAATACCAGTCAAATTATATGAGGGCGTGGTTTCTGCGCCCTATCTTAACTCCGATTTACCTCTCAAGTTGTAACTGTCATACCGTTTGTCCTGCTTCGCTTACGAATGATCTGAACATTGTGTTTATGCTTTTTCAGTAACCTTATTTTCCCCATCTTGCCCAAATCCCCAACCTATGTTAGTATATTCAGGTAAGCAATTATTTGGCTAACTTGAAGAGGGTTAGGGTAAGAATGAAAATTCCGTTACGGCAATACTGGAAATTGCTGGTAAATTATTTAAAGCCGCAAAAAGGCCGGGTATTCCTGCTCGGTCTACTTTTGTTTAGCAATCTGGCGTTTCAACTGCTCAATCCTCAGATTGTCCGACAGTTTATAGACCGGGCAGTGGCGGGCGACGGGGTGGATAAACTCTTGCCGATAGCCGGGATATTTATCGGGCTGGCCTTTATGGTACAAATTCTAGGGGTGCTGGCGACCTACATCAGCGAGAACGTGGGTTTGACCGCCACCAACGCCCTACGCCTGGACTTAGCCGACCATTGTTTGAGGCTGGATTTGCCCTTTCACAACGAGCATACGCCGGGGGAGCTAATCGAACGGATTGAGGGTGACATTACGGCGATGGCGACTTTTTTCTCCCAATTTGTAATTCAGGTCTTGGGAAATCTGCTACTGCTAATCGGAATACTAATCGTGTTATGGGGTGAGGACTGGCGAATAGGGCTGGCTCTCACCCTTTTTGCAGCCTTTGCTATTTTTGCGATTAACAAAACCCGTAATTTTGCGGTTGGGCCAATGGCGAAGGAGAGCAAGGCGCGGGCGGGTTTATTCAGCTTTATCGAGGAACGGCTGGGCGGTACGGAGGATATTCGGGCGAGTGGCGCGCGACCACATGTGATGCGGGGTTTGCACGTAGTTTTGCGGGAGGTGTTCCGGCAGGGGCGGAAGTCGGGGATTTATCTGGCGACAATCTGGGCTATTACCAATGGCCTCTTTTTAGCTAGTAATTTGCTAGTGTTTGGGGTGGGGGCGTGGCTGTTCAGCAGTGGGGCGGTAACGCTTGGTACAGTCTACCTAGTTTATCAATATACCGACATGCTACGCAACCCACTAGAGCAGATGAGCCGCCAGATTCAGGATTTGCAGAAGGCCGGGGCGGGTATTAGTCGGGTGCAGGAGTTGTATTTTACCCAGCCCCAAATTCTGGACGGCACAGGCAAGACAAAAATTCCGGCGGGCCCGCTTTCGGTGGAATTTGACGAGGTTTCGTTCAGCTATAACGAGCTAGATACGGTGCTAAAAGAGATTAATTTCCGGCTTGAGCCGGGTAAGGTGCTGGGTTTATTAGGACGGACGGGAAGCGGCAAAACCTCTACCACCCGCCTGTTGTTTCGGCTGTACGAGGTCAGCGCGGGAGCTATTCGGCTGGGCGGGGTAGACATTCGGGAGGCAAAACTAAGCAATTTGCGACAACGGGTGGCGATGGTGACGCAGGAAGTCCAGATTTTCCACGCCAGTGTCCGCGACAACCTGACCTTCTTTAACCCGGTGATTAGGGACGAGCGGATTTTACAGGTTATTTACGAATTGGGGCTAGGCGATTGGTTTGACCGTCTACCGAATGGCCTAGATACTGAGCTAAAGTCGCAGGGGACGGGGCTTTCGGCGGGTGAGGCTCAATTGCTGGCCTTTGTGCGGGTCTTTTTAGAGGAGCCGGGTTTGGTGATTATGGATGAGGCCAGTTCGCGGCTAGACCCCGCCACCGAGCGAAAGTTGGAAGAAGCGGTAGACAAATTACTGGAGAATCGCACCGGGATAATTATTGCCCACCGCCTTACCACCGTACAACGGGCTGATGAAATTATTATTCTGGAAGATGGGCGGATGATTGAATATGGCCCGCGCGCCGAGTTAGCCCGCGACCCCGCCTCACGTTTTTACCAACTCCTCCAAACCGGGTTGGAAGAAGCGTTGGCCTGAAGCGGGGGATAGGGGACGGGGGCTGGGGAAATCCAAAATCAAATATCAAAAATTGGCGATGAATACGTAGGGGCGTGGTCTCCGCGCCCTCTGATGGGAATTCTTGTAGGAGCAGGCTCTGTCCTGCGAATATCGGACGACGGAGCGTCCTCCTACGGGCTGGTTCATCGGACGACGGAGCGTCCTCCTACGAAATTCCTTTTCCGACAACCAGAAACCAATAATCAAAAACTATGACTAAAAACCGACAACCGACAACCGATAACCGACCACTGACCACTCGGCAGTTTATCTTTAAGCTCATCACTTACCGACCCTGGCTATTTCTGGCAAACTGCGTGGCCTGGACTTTGGTGCATAGTCTGCCGTTAGGGACTGGGCTGGCGGCGCAATGGTTTTTCGATGAACTAAGCCACTCTGCCCCCGCACAGCTTAACCTTTGGGGCGTATTCATCCTGTTGCTAGGGGTGGAGTTGTCGCGAATGGGCATTTTATTTGGGGGTGAATTTATCTGGCGTACCTATTATTTATCGCTGGAAGCCTTGCTGCGGCGCAACTTGCTGGCGGCTCTTCTGGAAAGGCCGGGGGCGGCAACCCTACCCGACTCGCCCGGAGAAGCGATTAACCATTTCCGTGAAGATGTACAGGAAGCGGGGCATTTTCTGGAGAATTTTGTGGACGGCGGGGGTTTTGTGCTATATCTGGTGGTCGGGCTGGGGGTAATGTTCAGTGTTAGCCCGCTTATCACCTTGGTTCTGTGTGTGCCGTTGCTGGTGATATTTTTCCTGACCCGCTTGCTTAGCTCAAGAATCCGCAGCTACCGTCGCCGCAACCGCACCGCCACCGGGCACATTACCGATTTTATCGGGGAGATGTTTGGGGCAGTGCAGACGGTGAAAGTGGCTTCTGCCGAAGAACATACTATTCGGCATTTTGCCCGACTGAACGAGGTGCGCCGCAAAGCCGCCCTACGCGATAGCCTCCTGACCGAAATTCAAAAATCCCTAACACAAAACATAACCAGCCTGAGTACAGGGCTGATGCTACTGATGTCGGCGGGAGCGATTGAGGGCGGCACATTTACCATTGGCGACTTTGCCCTGTTTGTGGCCTATTTGCCCCGTATCAGTAATAGTCTGACATTTATCGGGGGCTGGATAATTCAGTATCGGCGGGCGGGAGTTTCGTTTGAGCGAATGCGTGAGTTGTTACAGGATATTCCATCCCAAAAGCTGGTGGAGCATGCCCCGCTTTATCTTCATTCCGACCCGCCCCCTATCACAACTCCCGTCAAGACTGCTGCTGACAGATTGGAACATCTGGAGGTTCGTAACCTAACCTATCATTTCCCCGGTACTGAACGCGGGGTGGCGGGAGTGAACCTCAGTGTGGGACGCGGTTCGTTTGTGGTGATTACCGGGCGGGTGGGTTCAGGCAAAACCACCGCGTTGCGGGCTTTATTAGGGCTTTTGCCAAAAGAGGCGGGCGCTATTCTTTGGAACGGGCAGTTGGTGGAGCAGCCTGCCGAGTTTTTAATTCCGCCCCGCGCCGCTTACACTGGGCAAGTGCCGCGCCTGTTCAGCGAGAGTCTGCGCGATAATATTTTGCTGGGACTGCCGGATGAGCCGGAACGGTTGGCGGCGGCTTTGCGTCATAGCGTTTTGGAGCGGGATATAACCGAGTTTGAGGCTGGACTGGAAACGCTGGTGGGGCCGCGTGGGGTGAAACTTTCGGGTGGACAGATTCAACGGAGTGCCGCCGCCCGGATGTTCGTGCGGCAAGCGGAGTTGCTGGTGTTTGACGACCTTTCCAGCGCACTAGACGTAGAGACTGAGCAGCAACTATGGGAGCGAATTTTTGCCGACCAGGATTCGGCGGCCTGTTTAGTAGTCTCTCACCGTCGCGCCGCTTTGCAACGGGCCGACCATATTATTGTGCTGAAGGATGGTCAGATGGAGGCGGAGGGTAGCCTTTCCCAACTTCTGGCTACCTCCACTGAGATGCGTTTCCTCTGGAATCTGGATTAAGGGTTGAGAGCTAAGGTTCAGACGTTTCTCATAACCAGTCATTTTTGTGTCATGCTAACACCCAGCAGCAATAGTTTTTTCTATCACGCTGACTAATTCAACAATATCAAAAGGTTTTGGCAGCACTTCTATTTTTCGTTCGTTTAAGAGGCTACCAAGGTTGTTAATCTTCAGAGAAATCGCCGTGCAAACCACCATGGGGATGGCGGCAGTTCTGGGAGTAGCAGCCATAGCATTCATGAACTTCCAATTAACATCTTCCTGGGCTATTCCCCAGTCACTAATAATTAGATCAGGCTGAATTTGCGCTATAATTTGAACATCCGCTGGCTTTGCTGCCATTAATCGGATTCGATAACCTGCGTCAATCAAAACTTCTTCGTAAAGTTCGGCGATGGCTAGGTCATCCTCAATTGCCAAAATTAACTTGGACATTTTAACCTCCACTTCTAGCCTTAGTGTAAGGGCACAACCGGGTTTTTTTTATTGTAGTCACCAAAACTATTCTAAAGCTCGATATAAGCTTAAAGCTATTTTGTAGGTTTAGAATAAGGATGTGGGTAGAGTGCTACATTTTTTAGATATTTAAAAAGATTTAACCTTAGAGGGCTTACTATAGGTAAAATAGCCAAAAATATTTATGAATTCTAATATATATACGCTATATATTAAGATTTAGTAAGCAGGGTTCTATTGAGTTCCGTATCTGTATCGCTAGTATATCGTAGCTAAAGAGAATGGTCGGTTCGCTACCGCACATAGTGTGAAAATCCAAAATTCTCAGGCGAAGTGCTTAATCGAATCTCACTATAATCATCCACTAAGTACCCCACCACACAGACATATGTTCTTTTAGAGAGTAGTCTTAGCTCAGAATAAAAAAATAAAAAGCAAATAAGGCTTACAATCAATTTTAAAAGGAAATTTTGTGGATACAACTAAAGAGAATAGTCGGTTAATTATGGTATTGGAAGATATTGAAGAAACTCGCGATGGGATAGAAGAGCTACTAAAGGCGGGGGGCTACCGGGTTGCACCCGTCAGATCGGCGGAAGATGCCATTCTAAAAGTTAAACAGCAACAGCCTGACTTGATGTTGGTAAGTCTACCGGGACCTACCGACGAACTTATCCAGGTTGCTAACCAGATTCGGCAAGATGCTGGGTTAAATGAGGATGTGCCTATTGTAATCTTTTGTATCGAGGAAGTAGCTACGGGCGAGGAAGTGGCGATTGGGGATAATGTCTACCTCACCCGCCTGGACAACTTTAACCAGCTAAGAAGGTTTATGCACCGTCTTCTAAAAGAATAAGCGATTAAGCCAGAGGTGATTACTTCCTAAGCCTAATGAACTTTAACGAAATAAACCGTAAATAGGGTTAGGCATGGGATAACGCGGGACTAAAGCCACCGCGCTAAGAGGGCCTATGGTTTTGACAGATTGGTTTAACGGAAGAATAAACCCGAATTTTGGGATAATAGGCTCTTTTAGCCCAGTGATTTATTGCCGGGCAAGCCAACACAATTTACGAATTTCATTGTTAAAATTCATAAACAAACGGGCTTACGGCACAAAAGCTAAAGTGGCTCTGGTTTAGCTGAAACCAAGTAAACGCTCATACTCAATTCTAACGACCTTATAGCACTCACAGACCTCAGCCTCCAGACCTGCCCGGTTGAGAATAGTAATTTGACCACGAGCGTAACGAATCAAGCCTTTGTCTTGTAGCCGCCCCGCCGCTACCGTCACACTCTCCCGCCGCCCCCCCAACATACTAGCGATAAGCTCTTGGGTCATTTCCAGCTTATCGGATTTCACCCGGTCGTGGCTCAGCAGCAACCAACGGCAAAAACGTTGTTCGACATCGTGCAAGCGGTTACAAACGGCGGTCTGGGAAATCTGGGTAATGAGAGCCTGGGTATAACGCAAAAGCACCTGTTGGAAGGCCCCACCGTTCTTAAATTCCTCCTGAACTATTTTGGCACTTATCCTGACGGCCTCACCAGCAATTTGAACCACGGCCTGATTAGGGGTGGTATCACCTCCCAAAAACAAAGCAATTCCCACCACCCCCTCGTTACCAGTTAAACCTACCTCGGCGGTAGTGCCATCTTCGGTGGTGTAAAGCAAAGATACCATCGAGCTAGTCGGAAAATAAAGGTATTCCAGGAGTTGGGAGTTTTGATAAATCACCGCGCCAAGCTCAACACTCACTTGTTCAAGTTGGGGTAACAGCCGTTGATAATCCTCATCGGGTAGTCCCGCCAGTAAGTGGTTTTGGACTCTTGTGGAGTTTTTAGGTTTTGTTGCTTTAGCCATTATCTAACCACCTTATCGCTATTTTACTCACTCATAGTCTGTCGCGCTTCAGGGCCATTCGGGAAAGGGTTATGAAAGGGTAGGGGCGAAAGGTTAAATTTAGTTGTCCCTTACGTGTGTTAGCAAACAGACAGCTTCATATATTTATTTTATCATAAGTTGGAAGATAAAGGTCACTGCCTTTACACTTTTATAGTTGAA
>Ga0123337_10006103_pt1 | contig 11625 bp, 8 predicted proteins | sample frozenSSSSmetaG_FD_89792 | JGI IMG/M metagenome (GOLD analysis project Ga0123337, IMG submission 89792) | Glacier valley bacterial and archeal communities from Borup Fiord, Nunavut, Canada, to study Microbial Dark Matter (Phase II) -... | ecosystem: Environmental > Aquatic > Freshwater > Ice >...
GAACTCGAGTCGCTGGCGCTGAAAACCGGCCAGACCCAGCTGTTTATTGAAACGCCCTACCGCAACGCCACCCTGCTGCAGGCACTGCTGCAAACGCTTCAGAGCAATACCCGGCTGGCGCTGGGCTGCGGCCTGACGATGGACAAGGGCATAAGCCGCAGCGCGCAGGTAAGCAGTTGGAAGCGCGACAAGCCTGCTGTGCCGCTGGATCTGCCTACCGTGTTTTGTATTGGTCGCTAAGTCACCTTCATCCAACAAGAAAAGCCCGCAGGCTGCGCGCTTTTCTTACATCCATTTAAACCGCTCAGCGCAATACAGGTAAGGCGCTGAAAGCCTTTATGGCGCCCTCTCCCATGGCGGCACCAAACTTCTTCGCAAGGCGCTCTGCCACATTGTCGCGGCGCGTGTAGTCAATGATTTCTTCAGCCTTGACTACTTCACGCGCAACGTAGTCCAGATTGCCCAGTTGATCAGCCAATCCCAACTCCACCGACTGCTGACCGCTCCAGAACAAGCCACTGAACATTTCCGGCGTTTCCTTAAGACGATCGCCGCGGCCCGCCTTGACAACACCAATGAACTGCTGGTGAATCTGATCCAGCATGCCTTGCGCAAACACGCGCTGCGTTTCTGTCTGCGGGCTGAACGGATCCAGGAAACCCTTGTTCGCGCCCGCAGTCACCAGCCGGCGCTCTACGCCCAGTTTTTCCATCAGGCCGGTAAAGCCAAAGCCGTCCATCAGCACGCCAATGCTGCCGACGATGCTGGCTTTGTCGACAAATATTTTGTCAGCCGACACGGCCACGTAATAGGCAGCCGAGGCGCCGGCTTCTTCAATCACGGCATACACGGGCTTTTTGTGCAGCGCCTTCAGACGCAGGATTTCGTCGTTCATCATGCCGGCCTGCACCGGGCTGCCGCCGGGTGAATTAATCAGCAGCACAACGGCCTGGGCGCCCTTGTCTTCAAATGCAGCACGTAGTGCCGCGTTGACAAACTCGGCACTGGCATCGGCGCCGGCCGCGATTTCCCCTTTGATCTCCACCACGGCAGTGTGCGGCGTCGTCGCGGCGGTCACGGCGGCGCTGCGCTGCAAGGCCATCCAGACCAGGAAAATGAAGAATGCCAGCCAGGACAGGCGCACAAAGGTTTTCCAGCGACGCGAGGCTTTCTGCTCGTTGAGTGATGCAAACGCCAGCTTTTCCAGCGTCGCCCGCTCCCAGCCGGGCGCCCCCGAAGGGCTGATTTCAGCCGGTTTTTTGGAAAAGGAGGGGGGCTGGTTGGGCTGCCCTGAATCCTGCGGTGGATCAAAAGAAGGGTCGGTATTGCCGGGGCGGTTTGAATCGTTCATGGTCATGAGTTTAGAAAGGTATTAAAACAGTACTGGCTTGAGGTTGTAAGCAGAATGCCAATAAACGACGCCGTCGTTTTCTGAAAGCGTGATTGTGACCAGCCCACCGTTGCAGGGGCCGCTGGCGCACTGGCCCGTATCGGGCTGGTAAGCCGCGCCATGGCTGGCGCACAGCAGCCACTGACCTGTTTCGTCAAAAATCCGGTTCGGCTGCCAATCCAGCTCCATGGCCACATGAGTGCAGCGGTTCAGGTAGGCATGCGGCAGGCCACTGTAGCGAATGGCAAATGCGCGACAGGCCTGACCGGCATAGTTGACATCAAACGGCACGGCCTGCCCACCGTCCAGCAAATCGCGGCTCTTGCAAAGTGGCAACAACTCGTTCATGGCGGGCTTACTTGCCTGTCAAGCATGCGCCAGCAGCCAATCGTGCAGCTCCTGCACCGAATGCGCCACATGGCGCGGCGCCAGCGCTACAAAGGCACTGGACTCGTGCGCGCCATAGCTCACGCCCACGCTGGGGCAGGCCGCATTGAGCGCCATTTGCAGGTCATGCGTGGTGTCACCCACCATCAGGACCCGCTCGGCCGGAATATCGAACTGCGCCATCAACTCATGCAGCATGCGGGGGTCGGGCTTGCCGGCCGTCTCATCGGCCGTGCGGGAAGCGTCAAAAACGCCCTTGAGTTCAACGCTTTGCAGCGCTTCGTCCAAACCAATCCGGGATTTTCCAGTGGCCACCGCCAGCAGGTGGCCACGCGCCTTGAGCCCATCGAGCAGGGGCAGTACGCCCTCAAACAGACTCAAGTCGTTGAAATGGGTGGCGTAATGGTGGCGGTAACGATTGCCGAGCTCCGGGTATTTTTCAGGAGGTACATCGGGCGCGGCGTGGGCCAAGGCCTGCATCAGGCCCAGCCCGATCACGTAACCCGCGGCCTGGTCGGTCGGCACGGTGCCTCCCACATCACGGACCGCTGCCTGAATGCAGCGCGCAATGATCTGGGTGGAGTCAAACAGCGTGCCGTCCCAGTCGAAGGCAATCAGGTCAAAGTTTCGAGTGTGCATGAACGGATTGTCGCTGCCTGGAATGACCCCGACGGGAGCCGACCGTACAATTCCTCAGGAATTTTCAGGCTCTGACGGGGGCGGCGAAAAAGCATCTGCTGCGCGCGACGGCAAAAACTGCTGCAACTCAGCGGGCAGGGGTGCTTGCAGCTGAACCGCTTTTCGGGTTTTGGGGTGATTGAATTTCAGGCTCCAGGCGTGCAGAAACATGCGCTTGAGAGAAGCCGCGCCGGGGGCGGACCTTTGCAACGCCTTGTTCAGCTCAAAATCGCCGTACTTGTCATCCCCGGCTATCGGATGCCCCTCACCGGCCAGGTGCACACGAATCTGGTGCGTGCGGCCGGTCTTGATCGTGACCTCAAGCAGACTGAAAGGCGTGGCAGGGGCCAAAGGGTTGGCCGCAATGGCGGACTTGACCTTGACCAGCGTCACGGAGCGCAGGGCGTCGGGATGTTCGTTAGCCACGATCTTGACGCGCCGCTCGCCGTTGGGAAGCAGGTATTTGTGTAGCGCCTTGTCGATGACGCGCTGGTTGGCGGGCCAGTTGCCGCTGACCAGCGCCAGATAAACCTTGTCGGTTTCGCGTTCCCGGAATTGCTCCTGCAACAGTTTCAGCGCCATGCGGCGCTTGGCAATCAGCAAAATGCCGCTGGTTTCGCGGTCCAGCCGGTGCACCAGTTCCAGAAAATCGGCTTCGGGCCTGGCCATGCGCAATTGCTCGATGATGCCAAAGCTCACGCCGCTGCCGCCATGCACGGCAACGCCGGCCGGCTTGTCGATGGCCAGCAGAAAGTCGTCCTCGAAAAGAATCGGAAATTCGCGTGAGGGCGCGTAGCCGCCGACGGTCGAGCTGGCGCCGTGGCGCGCCACTTCCGTCATCACCCTCAGCATGACCTGGGCTTTTTGTTCGGCCCGCTCTGACGTGCGCACCGGCGGCAGGCGCACGATGTCGCCCGCCTCAACCCGGGTATCGGCATGCGCCCTGCCCTTGTTGACCCGCACCTCGCCGCTGCGGATGATGCGGTAAACATGGGTTTTGGGCACACCCTTGAGTTGGCGGATCAGAAAGTTGTCGAGCCGCTGGCCGGCGTAGTCTTCATCGACCGTGACCAGCGTCGCCTGCGGCGGAGGTGCAATCGACTCAGGCATTTTGGGCGCTGGTGGTGCCTCAATTGTGGGCTGGACCGTAGCAAAAATTGGGCGGGCAGGCGCTTTTGTCGGGCGTTTTGCCTTGCCTGAAGCTGCCCCTATAATGTGTTTCACTAGCGATACGCTGTAAGTAGTTGATTTGTCTGGAGTTTAGTCCACACCAATCCAAAGCCCCTGAAAAGGCCTACAAACAGCCTCGCTGGAAGGTCGATGCCACTGGTGGCAATTGCCCACAAGCGACGCGTGCCAGGCACCTCGCGACACGGGAATTACCATGCAGACGAGTCGACGCTTTGCGAATACAACTACGGAATACGATGCGTGCAGCTTCAAGTCACGAACTTCTTGGCTGCATGCGGATCCAGGTGAGAACAAGTCCTTTAACGGGTAACCCTCTGATGACAACACGGGTCAGTTTGATTTTCAGTTGCCTGCATCGCCTCCTGGCCTTGCTTTACGGCATAAATCAGCCTGTAGCCCTTGCACAGTGGGCGAAATCAGCTATATTTTTTGTAGCAAACACCTGCCGGACCCCTGCTCACCCCATCCACGCGCCTACGCCCAGACCACTTGGCTGACTGATTTTTCAGTTGGCCAGCGTGCAGTCAAAAGCTCTCCGGCAATTCCCCACGTTCGCACTGCGTTGCTTCCACGGCATCGTTCAGCCATTTTTGGCTTTAGAACGAAGAATTTTTAGGAACACCCATGAAACGCATGCTGGTAAATGCCACCCAGGCCGAAGAACGCCGCCTGGCGATTGTTGACGGACAAAAACTCCTCGACTACGAAATTGAAATTGAAGGACGCGAGCAGCGCAAGGGCAACATCTACAAAGCCGTCGTCACCCGCGTCGAGCCCTCCCTGGAAGCCTGTTTTGTCGATTACGGTGAAGACCGCCATGGTTTCCTGCCCTTCAAGGAAATATCCAAGCAGTACTTTGCGCAAGGCGTGCCGGTCAACCAGGCCCGCATCAGCGATGTGATCAGGGAAGGCCAGGAACTGCTGGTACAGGTCGAAAAAGAAGAGCGCGGCAACAAGGGCGCAGCCCTGACCACCTTTGTCTCGCTGGCGGGCCGCTACGTGGTGCTGATGCCCAACAACCCGCGTGGGGGTGGTGTATCGCGCCGTATCGAGGGTGAAGACCGGGCCGACCTCAAAGAGGCGATGGACCAGCTCGAATACCCGGGCGGCATGAGCATCATTGCCCGCACCGCCGGCATTGGCCGCAGCGCGCCCGAGCTGCAGTGGGATCTGAACTACCTGCTCAAGCTCTGGACCGCGATTGACGGCGCCGGCAAGGGCGGCAAGGGCGCGTTCCTGATTTACCAGGAATCAAGCCTGGTGATCCGCGCCATCCGTGACTATTTCAACAGCGACATCGGCGACATTTTGTTCGATACCGACGACGTGTACGAGCAAGCCCGCCAGTTCATGGCGCATGTGATGCCCGAGCATGAGCACCGCGTCAAGCGCTACCGTGACGACGCGCCATTGTTCTCGCGCTTCCAGATCGAGCATCAGATCGAGTCGGCCTACGCCCGCACGGTGCAATTGCCTTCGGGCGGCGCCATCGTGATTGACCACACCGAGGCGCTGGTATCCATCGACGTCAACTCGGCCCGCGCCATCAAAGGCGGCGACATCGAGGAAACCGCCACCCGCACCAACCTGGAAGCCGCTGACGAGGTGGCCCGCCAGATGCGCCTGCGCGACCTGGGCGGCCTGATCGTCATCGACTTCATTGACATGGAAGAGTCGCGCAACCGCCGCGATGTTGAAACCCGCCTGCGTGACGCGCTGCGTCAGGACCGCGCCCGTGTGCAGTTCGGCACCATCAGCAAATTTGGCCTGATGGAAATGAGCCGCCAGCGTTTGCGCCCCGCGCTCAACGAAGGCGCGTCGATTCCCTGCCCCCGTTGCGGCGGTTCTGGCCATATCCCGGACACCGAAAGCTCGGCGCTGCAGATTCTGCGCATCATCCAGGAAGAGTCGCTGAAGGACAGCACCGCCTCGGTACTGTGCCAGGTGCCGGTCGATGTGGCTTCTTTCCTGCTCAACGAAAAGCGTTCGGAAATCGCCAAGATCGAGATGAAACAGCGCATCAACGTGCTGCTGGTGCCCAACAAGACGCTGGAAACTCCCAACTACCGGCTGGAGCGCCTGAAGCACGACGACCCGCGCCTGGACAACATTGAAGCCAGCTACAAGCTGGCGGAAGATACTGAAGACCAGACGACGGTGACGCGCCGCAGCCAGGAAAAGCACAACAAGCAGGAACCCATCATCAAGGGCGTACTGCCGGATGCACCTGCCCCTGTGGCCATTCCCAAGCCGCCAGCGGCGCTTGCCCCTGCGGCGCCCAAACCAGCAGCACGCCCTGCACCGGTCGCAACACCGGTGCAGGCACCGGCGCCCGCCGAACAGGGATTGTTTGGCTGGATCAAGCGCCTGTTCAGCGGCGAGGAAACGCCCGCGCCAGCAGCTGCCCCGGTAGTCGTTAAGAAAGGCGAGCCCGCCAGCGACGTGCGCCGTGAGGGCCGCCCCGAGGGACGCGGTGAGCGTCCTGAACGTGGTGGCGAACGCGCAGAGCGTGGTGGCCGTGACAGCCGACGCGGCGGCCGCAGCCGCGGTGAAGGCCGTGGGGAAGGCAATGCCGAAGGTCGCCCTGAAAACCGCCCTGAAGGCCAAGGCCGCAGCGCCGAACGCCGTGAGCGCAATCCAGAAGGACGCACCGAGGCAGGCCGCCAGGAGCGCCAGGAACGTCCGGCCGGCGAAAGCCGTGTTGACAACCGCACCGAGACCCGCAGCGAAAACCTGAACGAAGGCCAGCCGCGCAATGAGAACCGCGAAGGCCGTGGCCGCCGCGAGCGCGGTGAACGCACCGAGCGCCCGGAGCGCGGCGAGCGCATTCCGCGCGATGCCGTCGAGCAGGATCTGGCACTGACCAACCAGGCTGCCATGGCAGCAGCCATGGGCGGCGAAGCGGCCGCACCGCGCCAGGAACGTCCAGCCCAGGAACGTCCAGCCCAGGACGCCAGCCGTGACGTCGAGCGCCAGCCAGCCGGTCGCGCTGAAGGACGCAGCGAGGAACGCGGCGAAGGCCGCCGTGAGCGCGGCGAGCGGGGCGGTGAGCGCAATGGCCGCCGCAATGAACGCCGTGGCGATCGTCCCGAAGGCATCGCTGCAGCGCCTGTCGCCGCCGCCCAGGCCGACAGTTTTGACGCGGCCCATCCTGCCGTCGTGGCAGGTCCCGACGAAGCTGGCAATCCGGTCGTGCTGGCGTCATCGACCGACCTTCCTGTTCGCGCCGAGGGTCAGGAAGAAGGCCAGGACCGCCCGCAGCGGGAACGCCGCAGCCGTGACCGTTATGGCCGCGAGCGCCGTGAACGCGGGGAACGCAATGAGCAGCCAGCGGAAGGAAGCATTGCACCGGTTCGTTCTGAAGCATTCGAGTCTTTAGAGCCAAATCAGGCTCCAGCGCAACAGGAACAGGCACCAGCAGCTACTAAATCAGTAGCGCCGGCGGCACCGGTGACCGCTCCGGCTGCGGTTTATGTGGCACCCGTGCTCGCAGTTGCGCCAGTGCCAGTGCCAGTGCCAGTGCCAGTGCCAGTGCCAGCGGCACCTGCACCCGTGCAAGCGGCGCCTGCATCCAGCGCCCTGCCCAAGGTTCAGTCTTACGACTTGCCTTTGCAGGACCTGGCGCAGGTGGCGCAGGGTTCGGGTCTGCAGTGGATCAATTCCGATGCCACCAAGATTGCCGAAGCCAAAGCTGCGATGGCCGCTGAAGTTCAGCCCGTGAAGGTTCAGCGCGAGCGTCCTGCACTGGTGGTGTCACAAGAAGCGCCCCTGGTGCTGGTCGAGACCAAGCGCGATCTGGGAACCATGCCCCTGCCGTTTGAAAAGTCGGCCGACTAAAGGTTCTTTTCCCCCCCCGAAAAAGGCTCCAATCGGAGCCTTTTTCTTTGCCTGTTTTCAAGCTGAAAGCGGCATGGAATCCCGATTTTCAAGCATCGATCCTGTCCGCCTTTCAGGCCAGAGCACGACGCACCCCGGGGGCTGGGCTTGCATGGGTGGCGGGGTGGTTGTGCATGCCAGCCCTGCCGCGCCAGGCCGCGTTGTCTGCCGGCGCGGCGGCGCGGTAGCAATGGGCGCATCCAGCGGCCGTTTCGATTTCTGTTGCCAGGTTCAATACTCAGCGCAGAGTTTGATCCATCCGGCCGTCGGGCACGGCGGCTGCGGGGTGCCTTAGCTCTGCGCGGCCCGCTTGTAGGCCTGTGCTGCGGCTTCGCCATCCTCGCGCTGCTCGGCCAAAAGGGCCAGGGCGCACCAGCCATTGCGGCGCAGCGCACTGTCCTGCAAGGCCGGCGTGGCCTGCGAAAGCAGCTGCTGGGCTTTGCCCCAGAGTTGGCGGTTCAGGCAGGCCATACCTGCCAGGTACTGGAGGTTGGCATCACGCGGACGGCTGCGCTGCGCTGTTTCGATGCGGGCCAACCAGGCAGAGTCAAGGCTGTCCAGGCCGGCTTCCAGCACCCCTATCAGTTTGATGTGCAGCTTGTCGCCAATGCTGGCACCGGGCTGCATCATGCTGTCCCACACCTGAAGCAGCCACAAGCGGGCCAGTTCGGCGTCGCCGTGCAGCGCCATGAGGCGTGACGCGGCATGGATCACCAACTCGGGCATGGCGCGTTCGCTGTCGTCGAGCGAATACCAGGCTTGCTGCAACTGCACCGGATCGTGCGCCTCGTTGAGCAACTCCAGTGCCAGGCCACGCACGATGCTTTGCGCGGCCACCGGCGAGAACGCACGGTGCTTGGCCAGCAGCCGTGCAGTCTCCAGCGCCTGCGCGGTCTGCTGCGCCTGCCGGGCGGCGCGCAGCTTCATGCGCAGCGCCAGCGTGCGCCTGGCAGCGCCCTGCGGCAGCTGGCTTAGCCACTCAAGTGCGGCGCTGGCGTCGCGGTCTTCGAGCGCCCAGCGCGCAGCGCGAAACTGCACCGCCTCGCGCACGCCCTGCGCCGTGCGCGGGGTCGAAGCCTGGAGCGCCAACTGCAAATGCTGTTCACGCAAGGCCTTGTTTTGAAGCGACTGGGCGCTTTCGGCCGCCAGCAGGTGGGCCAGCGAGCGCAACTGGCTGGCACGGCTGTCGCTGTGCCCGCCCTCATGGCCCGACGCATCGGCGTGCAATTCCAGGCTTTTTTCCTGCGCCAGCGCGTTTTGCGCCGACTTGGTGGCCCGGATGTAGCGCCCCGCCAGCAGGTGGGCCAGCGCGTCCATGACGGCGCCGTACATGGCACGCTCTTTCTGCTGGGCGCGCCAGCGCTGGGCTTCGGCGGGCAACGACACCACGGCCGACATGGCGCGCAAGGCCAGGTACAGCAGCATGAACAGGCCCGCTAGCAGCAGCATCAACAGGTTGAAGGAAATATCCACCCGGTGCGGTGGCCAGAACACGGTCACCACCGCCTGGTTGTTGCCGGCAAACAGGGCAACCGCCACAGCCACACCAAACAGGGCCAAAAACCAGAGAGCGGCGCGCATGACTTGCTTGTTGCCCTTCTGGCGGTTAACGGCCTGCGGCCGCAGTGGCCAGGGCCGTCATGCTGTCGTCCAGGCGCGGCAGCTCGCTGGTTTTCAGCTGGCTTTGTACCTGGGCCAGCAGCTGCTGTGCCGCCTGGGTTCTGCGTGAAGCCGGGTCAAAGTACTTGCCCAGCCAGGCGTTGGCGCTGATCAGATCGGCACGCGCGGAGTCCGTCTGGCGCGACAGCAGCCCCAGGCGGGCATTGAGCAGCCGGAGCTTGAGGTTTTCACGCAGGAAAAACGACTGCTCGGGCGCCAGCAAAGCCGCTTCGGGCTGTTCGATGCGGCTCACGCGCAGCAGCTGGCGGGCACCATCCCACAGGCCGCCCAGCATGCGCTGCGACCAGCCATGGAGCGCCTGCTTGTCAAATACATTCCACCAGGATTCGCTGGCAGCAGACGCCGGCGCCACAGGCGCGGACGAAGCCGGTGCGGTCGCCTTACGAAGCGTGCCGTTGGCCACCATCGCGTTGGCCACCGGCAACTCATCGACCAGGCCAACCAGTTCGTCGAGTTTGAGCATCAACACCGGCACATCGGTGACGCTGGCGGCCTTGATGCGGTCCAGGTCCCGGGTAATGGCGCGCTGCAGGGGCCCCAGACGGGGCTGGGCAGCACGTGACAGGCGCTGGTCGGCCGATTTGAGCGCGGCCATCAAGGGCTCGGCACTGCCGGTGAGCTGCGCCTGCTGCTGGGCCAGCCGCAGCGCGGACTCCATGTCCACCACCAGATTTTCATCGCGCGAGCGCGACAGGCTTTGCATCAGCTCTTCGAGCTGGGTGCGCTGCAGACTGACCTCGCTGATGCGGGTTTCCTGCAGTGCCAGCCGCCCGGACAACTCAAGCATGCCCTCCTGCGCCTGACGGGCCAGGGTACGCGCCTCGATCGACTGCGCGCCGGCATCCAGGCTGCGGCGGGCGAGTTCTTCCTGGACGTTGTTGAGCTTTTGCCACAGCAAGGCGCTGGACAACAACGCGGCCGCGGCCAGTACCACAAGCAGCAGTGCCCATTTGGCGGACACCAGCCCAGTGGGCTGCAGCGCCGCTGCCACGTCGGTTTTGACCAGTCCGCGCGCCGTAGCGCGGTCGGGCACAGGCCCGTCGTCGGGTACGGGAGGGGGAAGGTCGGGGTAACGGTCGCTCATGGATGGCTTGATTCTATCGACGCAAGCGTGTCCCGGATGTCCTTCAGCGCCGGACGTGACGCCACAACAACACCCCAGCCCGCCGCCTGCACGGCCCGGACAATGCGCGGGTGGGTGGCCACGGCGCGGGCATGGCGCCAGTCCATCCCCGCCATCTCCGGCATCTGGGCCAGGTTGGCCACCGCCTCAGAGCTGCTGAAAAGCCAGATCGAGCCATCGCTACTGGCCGCCCTGGCGCGCTCAATCTGTGCGTCTGTCAGCCTTGGAGCGCGGCGCTGGTAGACGCCGACAAAATCAACCTGGGCCCCGGCGGCCGCCCACTGACTGGCGATCCAGTCGCGGCCAGACGAGGGCGCATCGCTTTGCGCGCCTGAATTTTGTCCGCGCACCACCAGCACGCGCCGGCCCTGCCAGTCGCGCGGGCCAACCACCTCCCACAGCGCTTCCGAGTCAAACTGCAGCGCGTCGGCAGCGGGTGCATCAATCTGGCCAGCGGGAACGCCCGCCGCGATCAGCGCTGCCACCGTACCCGGGCCGGGCGCCATGCAACGCAGGCCGGGCGGGACAGGGCTGCGCACGGCGGTTGCTATGTTTTCAATAGCTTCTTGCGCCCGTACAGTATGCGAAAAACCCTCTTTTTGCTTAAAAAAGTAGTCCACCGCATTGCCGCTGACAAACAGGCAGGCGGCGTAGCGCTCCAGCGTCTGCCAGGCCTGCGCAAGCGCCTGCACGCTGGCGGCCGCCGAAGCTGGCGCAATTTCAATCAGGGGCAAGGCCTCGGCCGCCACACCGCCCTGCTGCAGCTGCTGCACCCAGTGCTGGGCGTCGCGTGCGGGCCGGGTCACCAGCACGCGGGGCGTGTTCAGGCCCGCGCCCGGCATCAGGCCACAGGGGCGTTGCTGGCCCAGACCGCGCCACCAGCGCGCAACTGCGCCGCCACCGCTTCGCCCAGGGCCTCGGCCTCGTCAAAGCTGCGCACCATAGCGGTTTTTTGCACCTGCACCAAGGGCGTCGGCAAGGCGGCGCTGGATGCGGCCGTGGCTTCGGCGTCCGCCGGGTCGCCCCAGGCCGCATCCAGCTGCAGCGCATGGCCGGGGCCGGCCGTCACAAAGGCGGCCAGCGGCATGGAGCAGCTTCCGCCCATGGCGCGCGACACCGTGCGCTCGGCCGTCACGGCCAGCCAGGTCGGCTGATGGGCCAAGGTGGCCAGCGCCTGCACCAGGTCGGCCCGATCGGCCCGCACCTCAATACCCAACGCGCCCTGACCGGCGGCCGGCAGCATGTCGGTGGGGGCAAACGCGCTGCGAATGCGCGACGCCAGGCCCAGCCGCTTGAGCCC
>Ga0123337_10006104_pt1 | contig 11623 bp, 13 predicted proteins | sample frozenSSSSmetaG_FD_89792 | JGI IMG/M metagenome (GOLD analysis project Ga0123337, IMG submission 89792) | Glacier valley bacterial and archeal communities from Borup Fiord, Nunavut, Canada, to study Microbial Dark Matter (Phase II) -... | ecosystem: Environmental > Aquatic > Freshwater > Ice >...
ACCCCGCCCATCAGTAGCTCATCGGCGGATCGGGCCGCCCCGGCGGTTCGGCGACGCGCATGCGATCGGTATCGTCGGCCTCGAGGCCCTGGTAGGCGCGCCAGGCCAGCACCAGCAGGAAGGCGAACATGGCAAAGCCGATGACGATGGCGGTCAGGATCAGCGCCTGCGGCAACGGGTTGGCGGCAGCGGCGGCGGGCGCCGTGTCGTCACCGAGCGTGATCGGCGGCACGAGCCGGCTCAATCGTCCCGCGACGAGGATCATGAGGTTGACGGCGTTCCCCAGCAGCACCAGCCCCAGCAGCATGCGGACCAGCGAGCGCGCCAGCAGCAGGTAGATGGCGGCGGTCAGGAACAGTCCGGCGAGGGCGGCAAGCGCGTAGTCCATCACGCTTCCTCCCCGTCTTCGAGCCCGAGCGCCAGTGCGCCCAGCGTGCCGAAAACCACGAGGTAGACACCGATATCGAAGACCAGCGGCGTCGATACGGTGACGCCCTGCCATTCGCCCCACAGCCCGCTCAGGAACGGCAGGTCCAGCGGCAGCGATACCAGCCCCGACAGGGCCGCCAGCATCAGCCCGACCCCGGCCAGCGCCATCGGATCGACCCGCAGCGCCCGCCGCGCCGCCTCCGGCCCCATGGCGATGCCGTAGATGGCAATCGCCGCCGCCGCGACCAGCCCGCCGATGAAACCACCGCCCGGCTCGTTGTGCCCGCGCAGCAGCACGAACACCGAAAACACCAGCATCACCACGGTCAACAGCGGCGCGACGGTGCGGAAGATCAGCGTGTTCATGTCGCCGCCGCCTTCTTCGTCCGCGCCCGGCGGGGACGCGCCGCGGTTGGTGCGTCAGTCCCGGGCGCCACCAGCGGCTTCGGCGCGCCGCGCAGCAAGGCCAGCACGGCGAGGCCGGCGGCGAACACCACCGCGATCTCGCCCAGCGTATCCAGCGCACGGAAATCGACGAGGATGACGTTGACGACGTTCCGCCCATGCGCCAGCGGCAGGCTCGCTTGTTCGAAGAACTCCGGCAACGCCCTGCTCAGCGGCTCCTCGAGCACGCGGAACAGCAGCATGGTCACCGCCAGCCCGGCGAACAATGCCACCGCGCCGTCGCGGGCCCAGTCCTCGAGCGGCCGCGGATCGCGCGCCTCGAGCTTCAGCCGGGTCATCACCAGCGCCAGGATCACCACCGAGACGATCTCGACCATGAACTGGGTGAACCCCAGGTCCGGCGCGCCATAGATGATGAAGAGCAGCGCCACCGCCGCCCCCTGCACGCCGAGCGCCAGAATGCCCATCAGCCGCGTCCGCGCACCAACCACCAGCACCAGCCCGAGCACCGCGACCAGCATCACGCCGAGTTCATAGAACGTCGCATCCCAGCGCACCGCGAAGCTCGGCAGCCCGCCGAGCAGCCACAGGGGCCCGATCGCGGCGCAGCCGAGAGCGACGAACACCACGATCAGGTAGCGCTCGAGCCGCCCATGATGCAGCGTCCGCGTCACCCATCCAGCGAACCGCACCAGCCCGAAATAGGCCTGGTCGAAGCCACGATCGAAGCTCCAGCCGAGCCGCCCCGCCGCCTCGCGCAGCACCATCCGCCCCCGGTCGGCGAAGCGGAACGCCACGAAGGCCAGCACCCAGGTGGCGACCGACAGCCAGAACATCAGGCTCAGCGGATCGAAACCGAAGCTCAGGTGCCCATTCACCTCGCCGCCGAGGATCGACGCCACCGCCGGCGCCACCACCAGGTCGCCAAACTGACCCGGGAAGAAGCCGAGCAGGATCCCCGCGGCCCCCAGCACCAGCGGCCCGGCCAGCATCGCGGGTTTCGCCTCGTGCGGCGCAATCGGGGTCGGCAGCAACTGCCCCATGAACGGCCGGATCATCACCACCAGCGCCACGCCGCCGAGCAGCGCATTGCCCACCACCAGCACCGCGAGCGCCGTCAACGCCCCCGCATCGCCAGTCGCAAAGGCGAGATACATCTCCTCCTTGGCGAAGAACGCCACCAGCGGCGGCACCCCGATCATCGCGCCCGCCGCCATGATGGTGGCGATGAAGGTCACCGTCATCGGGTCGCGCAGCCCGCCCAGCGCCGTGACGTCGCGCGTCCCGGTCCCATGGTCGATAGCGCCCGCGACGAGGAACAGCGCCGCCTTGTAGAGCGCATGCGCGACGAAATAGAGCACCGCCGCCGTCACCGCGAGTTCAGTCCCCGCCCCCAGCAGCAGCGTCAGCAGCCCGAGCGAGGCCAGCGTCGACTGCGCCAGCATCTGCTTGAGGTCGGTCTGCCGGAACGCCTGCACCGCCCCCCACAACATCGTCGCGCCGCCGAACAGCAGCAGTGTCACGTTCCAGATCGCCTCGCCGCCGAGGTGCGGCGTCATCCGCGCCACGAGATAGACGCCGCCCTGCACCATCGTCGCCGAGTGGAGGTAGGCTGAAACCGGGGTCGGCGCTTCCATGGCGTTGGGCAGCCAGAAATGGAACGGCACCTGGGCCGATTTGGTGAAGGCCGCGAGCAGCACCAGCAACACCAGCACCGGATAGGCCGGCAGTTCCTGCAGCCGCGCCGCCGCGCTCAGATCCCAGCTTCCCGACACCAGCGCGATGCCGACGCCAGCGGCCAGCAGCGCCAGCCCGCCGATCCCCGTCACCACCAGCGCCTGCGTCGCCGCCCGCCGCGCCGCCTGCCGAGCGTGGTCGAAGCCGATCAGCAGGAACGAGGCGACCGACGTCAGCTCCCAAAACAGATAAAGCGCCACCAGATTGTCAGCGAGCACCAGCCCCTGCATCGCGGCCATGAATCCGAGCAGGAACGCCATGAACCGCCCCTGATGGGCGTGGCCCTTGAGGTAACTCGCCGCGTAAAGCACGACGAACGCCCCGATCCCGGCGATGGCGAGCGCGAAGGTCAGGCTCAGCCCATCGATCAGGAAACTGAGCCTCAGGTTCCAGCTCGGCGCCCAGTCCCACGAAACCGTCAGCCGCGCCCCATCGGCCAGTTGACCAGCAAGCGGGTAGAGCGCGAGAAAGCCCCAGGCCGGGATCAGTGCCAGCACCCATCCGGCATAGGATTTGAACACCCGCTGCAACAGCGGCGCCAGCACCGCCCCGACCAGCGGCAGCAGCACGGCGCTCAGCACGGCGATATCGGGCGTCAGCTGCACCATAGGCCCCGCGGATTCGGTGCCCGGACTCTATCCGCTCCCCCCACCCCCGCAACCCAAACCGGCCCGGCGCGGGCAATTGCCACAGGTTTCGGCGGCGATATCAGGCGGCGGGCTTAGCGGCCTTGCGAGGTTCGGGCGACAACTGCGCCTTTTCCTGACGGGCCTTAGCCTTCGCCGCGGCGCGCTCGTCCAGGCGCTGCTGTATGTCGAGAGGCAACTCGGCTCGCATCTCTTCCCATGTCTTGGCGCCCTTGAGCATTGCTATACTGGTGCGCTACTCAGCCGGGTGATGCCGGTCGCGCCTTTTGTCGGCGCGGACGTAGAGATAGCCGATAAGGGAGCCGCCCGCAGCAATGGCGAGTGGCAAGATGACGTAGGCAAAAAGCTCTAGCTGGGTCATCCACGTAGCCTTCCGAGAACCAGTCTTGCAATCAGATGTAGTGTAATTGCTGCAAAAGCCAAATAGCAGCGCCCAGGATTGAATTGCCAACGCTGACCTGAACCCCGCGGCAACGACTGGGCCTATGCCTCCGATGGCCACGCATGCGGTCGATGCCCGATCTAGCGCATTGGCCAGCAGCTTGGTCCGCTCATTGTAGACGATATCGCTCAATTTCCCTCCCCCCACTCCGGCGGAGACATTAGGCAGCCAACCATACTCCGCAACTCCCCGCCTCGCCGGCTCGCCCGACCCCGCCAATCCTGCTACATGGCGCGCAACAAAAGAGGTCCCGTATGCCCACTCCGCCCGTCGCCGAACGTCGCCAGCACGCCGTGACCAATCACGGCATCACCCGCCAGGACCCGTACCACTGGCTGCGCGCCGACAACTGGCAGCAGGTGATGCAGGAGCCGGAGTCCCTCCCCGCCGACATCAGGGCCTATCTCGAGGCCGAGAACGCCTACACCAAAGAACTGCTGGAAGACCCGCAGGCGGCGCTCGTCGACAAGATCTACCGCGAGATCCGCGGCCGCATCAAAGAGGACGAGACCGGCCTGCCCGAAAAGGACGGTCCCTTCGCCTACAACTCGCGCATGGAAGAGGGGAAGCAATACCCCATCCTCACCCGTACGCCTCGCGACGGCGGCGCCGAGGAAGTCCTGCTCGACTGCAACATCGAGGCCGGCGACGACTATTTCGGCTTCGGCGGCGGCGACCACGACCCCACCCACCGCATCCTCGCCTGGAGCGCCGACCGGCAGGGCAGCGAATTCTACACCCTGCGCTTCCGCGACCTCGCGACGGGCAAGGACACCGGCGAGGTGCTCGAAGACATCGCCGGCGGCGGCGTCTGGTCCGCCGACAGCAGCGCCGTCTACTACACCGAATATGACGACAACCACCGGCCGTACCGCGTCCGCCGCCACGTGATGGGCACGGCGCAGGCCGACGACGAGATCATCTACGAGGAAAGCGATCCCGGCTTCTTCGTCGGCGTCGATGAAACCCTCAGCCGCAGCCACATCGTCATCGACGCGCACGACCACCAGACGTCCGAATTCTACGTCATCGACACCAGAACCGGCGGCGCGCCGCGCCTCATCTCCGCCCGCCTCACCGACCGCGAATACGATATCGAGGAGCGCGACGGCACCTTCTACATCCTCACCAACGCCGACGGCGCCGAAGACTTCAAGATCATGACCGCGCCGGTCGCCACGCCCGATGCCGAGCACTGGGTCGAGCTGGTCCCGCACACCCCCGGCGTGCTGATCCTCGACATCATCCTGCTCCAGCACCACCTGATCCGCCTCGAGCGCTTCGAGGGCCTGCCCCGTATCGTCGTGCGCGAGCTCGAAACGGGCAGCGAGTGGACGGTGAAGTTCGACGAGGAGGCCTATTCGCTCGGCATGTCAGCGGGCTTCGAGTTCGACACCGCCACCATCCGCTTTACCTATTCCTCCCCCACCACGCCGTCGCGCACCTACGATCTCGACCTCGCAACCGGCGAGCGCACCCTGCTCAAGGAGCAGGAGGTCCCTTCCGGCCACAACCCGGTCGACTACGAAACGAAGCGCATCTTCGCCACCGCCAAGGACGGCGAGCGCGTCCCGATCACCCTGCTCTACCGCAAGGGCCTGGCGCTCGACGGCTCGGCTCCCGCCCTGCTCTACGGCTACGGCGCCTATGGCATCGCCATGCCCGCCAGCTTCTCGGTTTCGAAGCTGTCGCTGGTCGATCGTGGCGTCGTCTACGCCACCGCGCATGTCCGTGGCGGCATGGACAAGGGCTACGCCTGGTACCGCAATGGCCGCCGCGAGCACAAAGCCAACAGCTTCACCGATTTCATCGCCGCCGCCGAAACCCTGATCGAGCTCGGCTATACCGCGAAAGGCCGCATCGTCGCCGAAGGCGGCTCGGCCGGCGGCCTCCTCATGGGCGCCATCGCCAACATTCGCCCCGACCTCTGGGCCGGAATCGTCGCCGAGGTCCCCTTCGTCGACGTGCTCAACACCATGCTCGACGACACCCTGCCCCTCACCCCGCCGGAGTGGCCCGAATGGGGCAACCCGATCACCGACAAGGCCGCCTACGACCGCATCGCCAGCTACGCGCCCTACGAGCAGGTCGAAGCCAAGCCCTACCCGCCGCTTCTCGTCATCGCCGGCCTCACCGACCCGCGCGTCACCTACTGGGAGCCGGCCAAGTGGGTGGCCAAGCTCCGCGCCACCAAGACCGGCGACCAGCCGCTCTACCTCAAGACCAACATGGGCGCCGGCCACGGCGGCGCCTCCGGCCGCTTCGACGCGCTGAAGGAGACGGGGCTCAGCTATGCGTTTGCTCTGGAGTGCATGGGGTCGGCATAGCCGGCAACTCAACTTGGGACTGGACTTGGGCCTCGATCACTGCGAATTCCGTATCGGCCTTCCGATACTCGGCACGGAACTCGCGGACCTCCATCAACCGCTTCTTTAGTTCGGCGATCTTCGTCATCGTCCACCTTCTTCTACTGGCGCGGGGCGCTTCTGGGTTCGGCTCTTTTGGGCGTCGCCTGTCGCGACGTCGATAACAAGCGAATCCAGCGCCAAGCGGTCCTTGGGTGACATAGCCAGTATCTCCTGCTCAACACACATAGTGAGACGCAGAACCTCGCTCTCAACGAACTGGCCGACGTATGAGATGAGTTGCCCGATGGTCCTGTGACTTACCCCGACATCAGAGACAATCGCCGACAGCGCTTGGAAATAGAACTCTCTTGCTTCTTGGTCGAGCACAACCGCTATCGCAGCGAAGCGACGGTCGTTTAGGTCGTGAGCGTGATACATGTTTCTCGTGCCCCATAACCATTGGTGGCACTCGATGCCGTCCTTGTCATCGCCAAAGACCTGCTGGGGGATCAGATGGAACGGCTTCCTAGCCCCACCATCGAAGCAGCGGCAATAGGTGACACTCAATCCGCACCATAGGACTTCATCAACTCCTGAAAGACTTCTCTCTTCAACACCCTTCGCGTCCGTTGGCGTGAGGTGCTCGAACGCGGCTGCGGCGCTTCTAATGTCATGGAGATGCAGACCATAGGTCTGCAACTTGGTGGCGGCTGGCGAGTTGTAGCGGCGAATGTGTGTCGGGTGCATCAAACCTGATGCGGCAGCAAGCTGATCTCCAAGCAGTGTCATGTCAGTCCTCCAGCTCCGTCTTCACCATGCCTTTGCGCCACCTTGCCCCGCTTTGGCATAATCCTCCCAAAGCCGTCATTGGCGCGCCACGCCAAACCGCCTATATCGGCTTAGCCCAGCGGCCAACATCCTCAAGACCACCCCTCAGGAGGCATCCAGAATGGCTTTCGAACTTCCCGCCCTGCCCTACGCCTATGACGCTCTCGGCCCGTACATGAGCAAGGAAACGCTCGAGTACCACCACGACAAGCACCATCAGGCCTACGTCACCAACGGCAACAACCTGCTCAAGGACTCCGGCCTCGAGGGCAAGAGCCTCGAAGAGATCGTCAAGGAGAGCTACGGCAAGAATGCCGGCCTCTTCAACAATGCCGGCCAGCACTACAACCACCTGCATTTCTGGAACTGGATGAAGCCCAATGGCGGCGGCAAGTCACTGCCGGCCGGCCTGCAGGCAGCGGTCGATTCCGACCTCGGCGGCTACGACAAGTTCAAGGCCGATTTCATCGCCGCCGGCACGACGCAGTTCGGCTCCGGCTGGGCCTGGGTCGCGGTCAAGGATGGCAAGCTCGTCATCGCCAAGACCCCGAACGGCGAGTCACCGCTGGTCACCGGTGCCAAGCCGATCCTCGGCGTCGACGTGTGGGAGCACTCCTACTACATCGATTATCGCAATGCCCGCCCGAAGTACCTCGAAGCCTTCGTCGACAGCCTGATCAACTGGGAATATGTCGAGAAGCTCTACAACGAGGCGAAGTAAGCTTCGTCAGGCGCAATAATTCCAGCAAGGCCCGGTGTTTCGCGACACCGGGCCTTGTTGCTGCCCGCCCTCCGATGGTAACACTTTGTTAACCACTGGAGCGCCGCCTTGGCCGAGCCGACCAAAACCATTGCCGTCCTCGTCGCCAATCCGGCGCTGAGCTCGATCCTGACGATGGTGCTCGCCTCGGTCCCGAGCTTCCGTATCCGGCCCTTCGAGTCGGAGCTGGCGCTGGCCATCTACATGCGCCTCGCACCAGTCGATCTCGTCGTCACCGACTTCGATGCCGAGAACGCCCGCGCCGACCTCGTCACCCGCGACCTGCGCGACGACAGCGGCATGGAGAACCCGGATTTTCAGGTGATCGCGCTCGCCTCGTCGGTGACGCCCGAGACGAAAGACCTCTGCATCAAGGCCGGCATCGACGAAGTCATCGTCAAGCCGATGTCGCCGCGCTACCTGCTCGAACGCGTCCAGTCCCGGCTCAAGCAACGCGCCCCCCAGCAGCAGTCGATCCACCAGACGCTGCGGCGGTTCGCCGCCAAATCCACGGCGGCGCCGCGGCTGGACTATACCGCGGGCAACAACAACGTGATCCCGCTTTGGACGCAGGACCGGCCACTGCCGCAGCATTGATAGTGTCCGATTTCACTCCCGCCCCGCACTCGCCGTAGTTGAGCCGCCCGGGTATACGCAGGTGATCAGTGGACACCAAAAAGGGCAGTTCGAATGACCGTTTCCGACTTCTTGGAAGAGGTGTGGGCACGAGTGCCATTTGAGCTAAGGCCAAACCGACTGACCTCGAGGATGTACGTCCCACGAGAGATGGTCGAGGAGGTAAATCGGGAGCTGAACCAAGCGTTTCAGGACAGCGGCGACAGCTTGACTCGGGAATTGTCGCCGAGTGGGCGCAATCCTTGGACCTTCAAATCTGGGAACTACGCTGCCATCTCGAACGATCATTTAGCGTCCTCTCTTGCAGTTTTCGAACGGCACCCGGGATCCGTATGTGTGTTGGCCGCGAGGGACGACCGAGGTGATCGTGAGATCGTTGGCATTTTTGGCATGGCCGACAAGCATCTTCTCGGGACAAACGAGGACTGGCGTAGCACCGCCGAAAAACTCCTTGGCGTAACTCCCAGCGATGAGTTCTACTGGGCGCTCGACGACAACCCAACAGTCTTGCTACTACAAACGGTCGTATCGTTCGAGGCGCCAGACCCTGATGGAGTACTTATAAGCAGTATATACGACCCGTGGATGGGTATAGCTGCCGCGCTGAAACATAATTCTGAGCTTATGTATGAGTTCACCCAAGACCCACGTAAGTTCGAGGAATTTTTGGCCGCGACGTACGATAGAGCTGGCTTTGAGGTAATACTAACGCCTCGCAGTGGCGATCGAGGGCGCGACGTAATCGCAACCAAGAGGGGTCGCGGCTCGATTCGGATACTGGATCAGGCGAAGGCATTCCGGCCGGGCCATTTGGTCACTCACAACGACGTTCGGGCGATGATTGGCGCCCTAAGTACAAATCCTAATTCCTCAAAGGGCGTGATTACCACCACCTCAGCCTTTCAACCGCGCATCGCGGAGAGTCCGGAGTTCAAACCACTCATGCCCTACCGGCTTGAGTTGGTGGACGGTGTAGCATTGAGGGATTGGGTCGCCTCGTTGGCTCGCCAAGTCTGAACGAGGCCACGCAACAGAACCCACGCCGCAACAGTATCTAGTAGCTTCGTCTGAAGGCGACCGCTCCCCGCCTTCACGCCCTCACGCTCAGCGCCCAGCTCACCTTGTTCCACAAATCCTCGATATTGTCGGTGAACACCACCAGCCGGTCGGAGTGGGGCACCGAGTGGCTCAGGATATCCGCCGCCATGCCGCGCATCGCCTCGAACGCCCGGTTCTTGTTGAGCAGCACCACCGGCTTGCCGCTCGCCCCGGCGCCGGCCCGGGCCCAGGTGCGATAGAGCGCGGCCGTCGAGGCCAGCGAGCCCGGCAGCCCGACGAACACCTGCGCCAGTTCGCCCATGCGGCGCACCCGCGCTTCGGGATCGTCGATCCGCTCCACCGCCACGTCGGCCAAAGCCGGCGGCGCCTCGAAGCCCGTATCGACGAGGATCAGCACATCGCCGCCCGCCGCGCGCGCCGCGGTGATCAGCGGAATCGCCTCCAGCGCCCCGTCGGCGAGGCAGACGATGCGCGCCCCATGCCGCGCCAGGATCGTGCCCGCCTCCGACATCAGCGATGACCGCTCGGCATCGCCCGGCCCCTTGTCCGAGGTGAAGACGGCAAGCGTCGGGCTTCCGCTAGCGGCCACGGGTCAGGCTCCCCAGGATGCCGCGGACCAGCGCCCGCCCGAGGCTGGTGGCAACCGAGCGCGCCATCGAGGTCATCGCCGCTTCCACCGGCGAAGCGCGGGTCGACCGCCGGGGCGCCGGAACGCGGTCGGCGCGATCCTGTGCCTCGCGCTGCTTTTGCGCCATCTCGGCCTGCTTCTGCTGCGCCGCCTCCTGCTGCGCGGCGCCCGCCTTCTTCTGCAGCACCTCGAACGCCGACTCGCGGTCGATCACCTGGTCGTACTGCCCGGCCACCGGCGAGGTCGCGATCAGCGCGCGCCGCTCTTCGGGGGAGACGGGCCCCACCTTGCCCGACGGCGGCCGGATCAGCGTGCGGCCGACGATCGAGGGAATACCCTTGTCCTCGAGCACCGACACCAGCGCCTCGCCCACCCCCATCTGGGTGATCACCTCTTCGGTCGAGAAGGCCGGGTTGGGCCGGAACGAGTCGGCGGCGGCGCGCACCGCCTTCTGTTCCTTGGGCGTATAGGCGCGCAGCGCGTGCTGCACCCGGTTGCTCAACTGCGCCAGCACCGCATCGGGAATATCGACCGGGTTCTGGGTGACGAAATACACGCCGACGCCCTTCGAGCGCACCAGCTTGACCACCTGCTCCACCTTGTCGACCAGCGCCTTGGGCGCGTCGTCGAACAACAGGTGCGCCTCGTCGAAGAAGAACACCAGCCTGGGCTTGTCCGGATCGCCCACCTCGGGCAGCACCTCGAACAGTTCGCTCAACAGCCACAGCAGGAACGTCGCGTAGAGCCGCGGCGAGCGCATCAGTTCATCGGCTGCGAGGATCGAGACGACGCCCCGGCCGTCGGGCGTGGTCCGCATCAGGTCGGAAATCTCCAGCGCCTTCTCGCCGAAGAAATTGTCGCCACCCTGCTGCTCCAGCACCAGCAGCGAGCGCTGCACCGCGCCCACGGTGGCGCTCGCCACATTGCCGTAGGTGACGGACAACTGCTGGGCGTTCTCCGCCACTTCGATCAGCAGCGCCCGCAGATCCTTGAGGTCGAGCAGCAGCAGGCCGTTGTCGTCGGCATACTTGAAGGCGATGTTCAGCACGCCTTCCTGCGTATCGTTGAGGCCAAGAATGCGGCTCAGCAGCAGCGGCCCCATCTCGGAAATCGTGGTGCGAACCGGGTGCCCCTGCTTGCCGAACAGGTCCCAGAAGATCACCGGCGACTTGGCGGCGGCATAGTCGTCAAAGCCGATCTCCTGCGCCCGCTTCACCTGCCAGTCGAGCATCTGCCCGGTCTGCGCCATGCCGCTGAGGTCGCCCTTGATGTCGGCGGCGAACACCGGCACGCCGATCGCCGAAAAACCCTCGGCCAGCACCTGCAGCGTCACGGTCTTGCCGGTACCGGTGGCGCCGGTGATCAGCCCGTGCCGGTTGCCGTATTTGTGGATCAGGTATTCCGGCCTCGTGCTGGTGCCAACGTAAAGCTTGTCAGGCGTAAGCAAAGGCATCGTCGGCACCGGGGATTCGAGATCGGGCCCAAGCTATAGCCGGGAGGGACGAGAGGGACAATCGCGGGCGGGTACGGCAGGAGCCGCCGGCACGGCTCGCCCCCACACCCCAAGATCGTGTGTGGGGGCACCACCCAACCTCAAACTCGATGTCATCCCGGCGAAGACCGGGACCCAGCCTGAGATATCTCCACACCCCCGGCCTGCGCCGGGGTGACCGGTGGGTGGGAGAGTTCGCGCGCTAACCCCCA
>Ga0123337_10006107_pt1 | contig 11621 bp, 11 predicted proteins | sample frozenSSSSmetaG_FD_89792 | JGI IMG/M metagenome (GOLD analysis project Ga0123337, IMG submission 89792) | Glacier valley bacterial and archeal communities from Borup Fiord, Nunavut, Canada, to study Microbial Dark Matter (Phase II) -... | ecosystem: Environmental > Aquatic > Freshwater > Ice >...
AAAACTATTAATTGGCGACAAGCCGAAAGATATGTTTTTAAGTTGCAAAAACGCATCTATGCTGCTTCCCGTCGTGATGATGTCAAGCAATGCCGTAAACTCCAAAAGACATTGATGAGGTCTTGGTCTAATAGGGTGTTAGCGGTACGTAGGGTAACAGTTGAAAACCAAGGTAAAAAGACGGCGGGTGTGGACGGTATTAAATCACTGCCCCCAGAAGCACGTCTTCAACTGGTAAGGGAGTTAAAACTTACTGGTAAATCCAAACCTACTCGTAGAGTTTGGATTCCAAAGCCAGGAATAGATGAAAAACGCCCATTAGGAATACCCGTAATGTACGACCGCGCACTACAAGCTGTAGTTAAATCTGCACTTGAACCAGAATGGGAGGCAATTTTCGAGCCAAGCAGTTATGGTTTTAGACCGGGAAGGTCATGCCATGATGCGATAAAGCATATCAAAAATGCTATACAACTAAAGGCGAAATTCGTATTAGATGCGGATATAGCCAAATGTTTTGACCGCATCAACCATGAAGTACTGCTCCAAAAGTTGAACATCAAGGGTAAAGTCAGGCAACAAATTAAAGCTTGGTTAAAATCCGGGGTAATAGACAAAGGAGCATTTACTGCCACATCTGAGGGCACGCCGCAAGGAGGAGTAATATCCCCCTTACTTGCTAATATAGCCCTCCACGGCTTGGAGAATAAACTAATTCAGTACGCCAAAACACTAAAATTACGTTATCCTAGCGGAGACGCAATGAGAGTGAAGGATAAATTATACTCCCTCACGCTTATAAGGTATGCTGATGATTTCATTGTTCTCCATGAAAATAAAGCCGTTGTCCAAAGATGCCGAGAAATTATCTCGGAGTGGTTAAAAAGCATAGGCTTAGAGTTAAAACCCGAAAAAACTAGGCTAACTCACACATTCAATCCTGAATTCAGTGAGGATGGTAAAGCCGGATTCGACTTTCTTGGTCATCACATCCAGCAATACCCAGCAGGGAAATACCGAAGCAATAAAAATGCCCAAGGTATAAAACTTGGTTTTAACACCTTTATCACCCCATCCGCGAAGGCGAGTAAGGCTCATATTGAGGAAATCGAAAGAATCATCACAAAACATAGGTCATCGCCCCAACCGGCTCTCATAAGAGACCTTAACCCTATAATAAGGGGATGGACTTCTTATTACTCAAAGTCCGATGCAAAAAACGTCGGAGAACTTGCAAAACAAGATTACCTCACATACCTGAAACTTCGACGATGGGCAAAACGCCGATGTGGAAACATAAGTGATGGTCACATCAAATATTGGACTTCCATAGCCGGTGATAACTGGGTATTCGCAACCAAGGAAGGGCAAGCGAACCCCCTTCGGTTACTAAAACATAGTCAGTTTGAATGCAGTAGCACTGACTATGTAAAAGTTAAAGGCGATAAAAGCCCCTACGATGGCGACACAGTTTACTGGAGTAAAAGACTAGGAACACACCCCCAAATGCCTAATCGTAAGGCTAAGTTGTTAAAACTTCAAAAGGGTAAATGTCCTTGGTGCGGCTTAAGCTTTCAAGAATGGGATGTTTTAGAGGTAGACCACATCATCCCCAGAGCATTAAGCGGCAAGGATGAATACAGAAATCTGCAATTATTACATCGGCATTGTCACGATGAAAAGACCGCAATTGACTTAAAAGAAATTCGGAAGAAAAACCACTCAAAATTCCTAGAGAAATTATCTCAATTCTGGAAAAAGTTTGATTGGGAGTGGATAAATGATATTCCTAATTTCATAGGTCATGCTGTCAGGAAGTCCGATATGACAAATGGATAACACACTGAGTAGCCGTGTGCGATGAAAGTTGCAAGCACGGTTCCGAATGGGAGGGGTGATGCAGTAATGCACACCTCGACCCTACCCACTTACCTGTACTCAGGAAGTGTAGGTACGTCACTCTGAGATTGTTTATCCACTTTGGCAAGAGGGCGAAGGAAAATTGCAGGGCGAGATGGGGGAGATGAGGGAGCGAAATCTTCCTTATTCTCTTTTAATTTGTGCAACTTTAAGCACAGAAAATAGAGTTATGCTAATTTTTATGAATATTTAATACTTGGGCAAGAACACATGACTCTGGAACTTTCTACGTCGGTAAAATATTGGCTGAACTTCATTCATCCGGTGCTGATGTGGGCGCTATTAGCACTCTCAATTTATGCTGCCTACTTGGGGCTGCAAGTACAGCGTACCAGAAATGCTCAGGGGGAAGAAAAGAAAGAACTGATTAAAGGTAGATATAACGTCAGACACTACCAAATGGGGTCTATACTCTTAGCTTTGATGGTGACAGGTGCGATCGCTGCTATGGCTGTCACTTACATTAATAACCAAAAGTTATTTGTCGGGCCTCACCTACTAGCAGGACTGGGTATGATGTGTTTGATTGCATTTTCTGCTGCTTTGTCTCCTTATATGCAGAAAGGGGCAAATTGGGCGCGTGCAACCCACATTCTGTTGAATTTCACCCTTTTGGGAATTTTTGCTTGGCAGGCTGTTACTGGCGTGCAAATTGTCCAAAAAATTCTCACTGGTGCATAATAAGTAGTCATTTGTCAGTTGTCATCAGTTTATGACAACTGACAAATGACTCACCGCTTTGGCTTGGAATTGCCACCACAGGGTATTTCTAAAGATTTCTGAAAATCTTCTTGAACTTTGCGAGTTAAGCGGCGGGAGACTTGGCGGACAATTTGGTTAAGTAAGCGATCGCCTGTAGATTGAATTATAGACTGGGGTAAGCGCTGAATAAACCTGGGAAAGTGCAAATAAACCATTAAATCCAGTTCCCATTCAACTCTCGTAACCTCACCAATACTAGTGGAAGCATCGCTTTCTACTAACTGTAGAGATGCCCGATAGTCTACGTCATAACCAGGCGGCTGGTAATCAGGAATGGGAATTGTACGGATGCGGTAAATACCTTCTTCTGGTGGCAACAATTCCAAACCAATTTTCGGTTCTACTTCATAACCAAAAGCACCAAAATGACCAATTACTAAAGCGTAGCCATTTTCCCCAAGTGATTCCACCTTCATCGGTTCAGCGCAATGAGAAAACCATGAGGCGTGAGCATTAAGATACTCGGCAACCTTCTCTATTGGGGCAGGCATTTCCATAAAATCTTGATAACGACCAGAAAATGTTGTGAGCGTCGCTACATTTGCTTGTCTGAATACGTCCTCGGCTTCTTCTTGGCTGGACGCTACAGGTAAAACTGCTTCTGTTATTTCCCAGGATTTATATTCGCTTTTTCTTGAAAGCATAAATGCGTTACTGTATAATTTTGCGTTCGTCTATATTAATAGTTCCCCAGATGCTTGGGTCATTTCGTACTAGTATCCCATTTTCACCCAAACCTCATAAATCTACCATCAACTCCATAGAATTACTAAAATAAATAACTGAACAAGCACATAATAGTTTTCCAGGATAACATTTCTCATGAAAGCATTTGTAGCAGGGGCAACGGGTGAAACAGGTCGCCGCATTGTCCAAGAGTTGATAGCGCGGAATATTCCTGTCATAGCCCTGGTGCGGGATATTGAGAAAGCTAGGGGTATTCTGTCTCCTGAAGCCGAATTGGTGGTAGGCGACGTGTTACAACCAGAAAGTCTGACTGCTGCGTTGGGAGATAGCACAGTTTTGTTGGTTGCTACTGGGGCAAAACCTAGCTTTGACCCCACTGGCCCCTATAAAGTGGATTTTGAAGGGACTAAAAATTTAGTAAATGCTGCTAAGGCAAAGGGAATTGAGCATTTTGTCTTAGTTTCTTCTTTGTGTACTTCGCGGTTATTCCATCCACTAAACTTGTTTTGGCTGATTTTGCTATGGAAAAAGCAAGCTGAAGAGTACATCCAAAAAAGTGGTCTTACTTATACGATTGTGCGTCCTGGCGGGTTGAAGAATGAAGATAACCCCGACCCCATCGTGATGCAGAGTGCTGATACACTCTTCGACGGTAGCATCCCCAGGCAAAAAGTCGCCCAAGTTGCTGTTGAGGCGCTGTTTGAAGCAGATGCACGCAATAAAATTGTCGAAATTGTTGCTAAACCGGAAGCAGCCTCAAAAAGCTTTCAGGAGCTATTTCAACAATGCTGATATCCGATCTAAATTGACCGCCCCTTGATTCGACTCCGTAAAGCGATCGCTCCATCCCACACCCAAAAGCTAGGGGTAAAGCGCAATGCTAAACCCCTTATTTTGGACAGACAAGCGATGACTCTGAAAAATTACCTCTGAAAAAATGCGATTTTAGTATGATAAAAGAGACAAAATATGTTCAGGTGTCATAGCCGTTAAACCTTCAATATTGAGAAAGTGCTTAATATTATAAGTTGCGAAGTAATCTACTGGATAGGTAATCACTAATCCTGCTAGACGAATATCAAAAATTCTTGCTGATATACAGTTATAATTAATGGCTAATTCTAAGGTTTTTTCTGTGGTTAATTGGTTAGGATATAGTACTTCAAATTTACCGCTTAAATAAATTTCAGTAATCAGTTGATTAACCTCCTAAGAGGTTAATGATTTATTCTGCATTGCAGCAGGATTAGTTAAAATTCTGTATAGTTCTATGATATTTTGTTCTGCAATAACTCCCTGAATTTTATTTTCAAATACTAGATTTAATAGATGTGCAGAGTTATGGTGGTAAAGCGATGATTCATCATGAGCATAGATTAAAACGTTAGTATCAAAAAATACTTTAATCTTGTTCATAAATCTTTTCTGGATCTAAATATTCCTCTTTTATATCCAGTTTGAATGTGGGAAAATGATATTTTTGTTTTTTGATAGAAATGATCACAATTTCAACTTCATCACCATTTTGTAATGTGTTGGGTAAACTGTCTTGGAGAATAATAGTTTGATTTTGGATATATCCTTTCATATTCCTTAAGAGATGGATACAAGCTGATTTTATTATACTCTCTCATTGAGATACAAGCGATGCCTGCGGTGGTCACTGAGCTTGCCGTTGGCGTAGCCTCTCGTAGAGAAGTGCGGACGTAGATGCAGCATACCACAACATATACTAAACATCGCCCATTCACCACAAAATCGCTTTTATTCTGGAAAGTACTCACTATTGAAAATATCTTCAGGAGTAAAAGGGCATTTCTCTGGGAAAATCTCCGGCGGTAAACCTGTTTTTTGAATTGCTTGCCTTCTGGCTTTAAGATAAACTGTATCTAAGCAGTTAAGAAAATAGTTATAAAGTGTTTTGGAACGAAAATAAAATTCTAGATCATCACGGAAATTAGTTATTTCTATTTGCCAGCCTCGTTGACAATATTCTTTTTCAGTTTCCCAATAACGATAAAGTAAAAGATGAATTAATAATTTTTTTAAGTAACTTTCTACTTTTCGTCTTTGTTCAATTCCCAAAGCTTCAATTTCTTCTGCTAAATGTTGCCAATCGAGATTTTCAATATCTTTATTCTCTAATTGTTTAAGTGTTGTTTCTACCCATAAATAATAATCTTCCTCGTAAAGGGTAGGTTCAACAGATTTTAATATTTCTGTTGTCATAGCTAATCGCTGGAAAAATCAATTCTCTAATTATAACATAGGTAAGCGATCGCCTTAAGTTTCAGCCGCATCATCAATAACAACTCATGTGATTTTAGCGACTAAGACAATACTTGTTCAGTATTTTTGGGAGTATGTCGCTTGTTATACTTATTTATGCTCGTTTTTTCTAATTCTTAAAAAAATCAGAGAATCGGGAATGATAACTGACAATAAAGTATGAACTTTGCCAGAATGAGTACGTCAATGATTATTGTTAGGAAAGAGAGCAAATTTGAAGGAGTCGGACTCTGAAAGGCTTTGAATTAAAAGGCGTTGAAAAACTTATTGGACCAATAGCCGCGCTTCTCGGCTTTGTATATTTGTTGCAATGGTATATTGGAGACTTGCGATCGCCTTCTGATCCCATTTTTGAAGAGAAACAGCCGCCTTTGGTGATGAAACAGGGCGATCCCTATATCCGCGCTTTAATGCGAACCATCTCGGCGAGTGAGGCTAGTGGGAACCGTCCCTATTCGCTGTTGTATGGTGGCCAGCAAGTCAACGATCTTAGCCGACATCCTGAGATATGCGTCACAATTGTCACAGGCCCAAACACAGGTAATTGTTCCACTGCTGCTGGTAGATATCAAATTATCAACATTACTTGGTATCGTTTAGCCCCCCGTTATCATCCAAAGCCGATGCAGATGATGTTTTGGACTGCTTATAGTTTTGAACCAGAATATCAAGATGTAGTAGTTTACCGTTGGTTAAATGATTCTAAAGTTTGGGGAACTGATATTTCTCAACAGTTGCGTCACGGAAAGTTAAATGATGTTTTGCAGCGACTCTCTCCCACCTGGACAAGTCTCGGATATGGTATAGAAACAAATTTTGTTAGTAGCTCTTTGCCTAAAGTTTATCAGAAAATGTTGCAAGAGGAATTAACCGCAGCCAAGCAACCACCAAAAGTAAAATTAGCCCCAACTCCGCAGATTCAGCCATCAGGTAAGCAGCCAAAGAAGCAGTAAAATAAGTTTACTGTTTCTAGAAAAACTCTCTGATATTTTGCACAAATTTTACAGGATTTTCAAAGTGAATGTTATGTGCAGTATTACTAATTACTTTTAGTTGGGCAATTTTACATATATTAGCCATTTCTGTATTTATATTTCTAAACTTTTTGTCATTTTCACCAGTTACTAAAAGTAAAGACATTATATTGTCTTTAAGTTTTTCCCATAAAGATGGTTGATTACCAGTCCCCATAAATTGGAGTGATTTTGTTAATTCAGTCAGATGATTCTGCAAACGATTTTCTAGCAATCTTTCAAATTCTGGATGATTTTTGATAGAACCAAAAATTGGCTGACTATACCAATTTGAGAGAAAAGTAGCAAAATCAGTTTTAATAATACTTCTGCTTAATTTTTTAGCTATCTGAGCATCACGTCTAACTCGCTCTAATCGATCTGCTTCTGTTGCTAAACCTGGGGAAGCTGATTCTAATATAACTTTTATAAAACGTTCTGGAAAATATAGAGTTAGGTATAAAGCCAATCTTCCGCCCATTGAATAACCAATTAAGTAGCATTTATCTATTTTTAATTCATCTAATAAATTGATTATTGCTTGAGCGGTGGGTTCTATTTTATAGTATTCATCACCTCCTAAAACTTGGGTTTTACCATGTCCTGGTAAGTCCAGGGTGAGATAAGAAAAATCCTCAGCTAGTAATTTTATGGCTTCATCAAATTCATTAATGTTTCCCATGAAGCCGTGCAAGAAAAGAATTAGAGGTTTGTTTATATTGACATTTAAATAATAGTTAAATTTATATTTTTTTAAAGTTATTTCCACGAGCATCATTACGAATTATTTTAATTTTGGCATAAAGAACCCTTTGCCTGAGTCAATATAGCGAATCTGGCATCTCTACAAAATGTCTTGTCGTGCTAGTTAATTTTTTATTTTTCTAATTATTAAGGTAAAAATCGATCTAAAGCAGCTTTTAACTGTTTAATTTCAAGATCAATATTACCCTCTTGTGCGGCTCTAGCAATACACTCAGTTAAATGTTCATCCAAAACAATTCGCGCTACCCGATCCAATGCGCCGCGCACTGCGGCAATTTGCAGTAGAACATCAGGACAAGGGGTGCTTTGCTGCACCATTCCCTTAATACCGCGAACATGTCCTTCTATGCGCGATAATCGATTGACAATTCGCCGTAAAGACTCTTCACTATGGACGTGAGGATGAGTCGATTCTCCAGTCCCATGAGTATGATCTGTACACTTATCGTCTGTATCTTGATGGTGGGAATGTTCTGCTTGCTGGGATATTGGCAAGGATTCCTTGCCTAATCGGTTTGATCCATTCATGAGTTATCAAAGGACTTGTAGTTTTAAGATCCTAGTTTAGGACTCGACCAACCCAAAATTTCTGGGTCAGGGTGGAGAGTGGGGGAATGAGGGGGAATTAGAATTTCGTTCATCTAGTTTAAAAGACTTCCAAATAAAAAAATATCCAACTATTTCTTGTGGGATGGGCGTCTCGCCCGTCCTAAGAACTGGGCGGACTAGAGACCTTACCCCACAAGACTCGTTCTTCCGCCTCATCTCCTCCACTCTCCATCCCCCCTAACTCTACTACTGACGATTAGCTTTTTCTTGGGGAATAATTTCTGTTACTACTCTACCGCTAGAACTACCTCCTTTGACAACAATATTTTCTGTTTGCAGATTACCAACGGCTGTTTCACCCCGAAAATTTAACGGTGGGTCAACTTGCCGATAAACTATATTTCCCTGAGCTTCAACTAACTTATTGTCTAAATACCAAGTTAATGAATTGGATTTCAAAGACTGGCGACGCTGACCAATGGCGTTGACATTACCTGTTAAATAAACCGTTTTTTGTGGTATTTTCATTTCACCTTGATTGGCGGTAACAGTAAGATTTTCGACACGCTGGAACATCCGCACAGGGGAATTTGTAATGATAGTTTCGGCGTTCATGTTCCAGGTCATAGAGTTACTAGCTATTTGCACTGGTGGGTCTAGTAATTCTAATTGAGCATTCTGTTGAATAGTAGCAATTTTCGTTTTTAAGTTGACTTCGGCAGAATTTCCTTTGCCGCGATCGCTAATTTTATTATCTTTATATCGGTCAATTTGTATGGGGCGATCGCCAATCAATTTTTCTTCTTTGATTTTCCAGATTAAATGCTCGGTTCTGACTTGCATCTGGGGATCAGCGGAATTTGCTACTACCCCTCCAGAAAATTCCATGCGCTGTTCGCGGGTTTTAACTCGCGCTTCCTGCGCCACTGCGTGTAGTTGTTTATGACTCCCGTTAATCTGGTTGCGGACAATCAACAAATCTTCTTGAGGACGCCATTCTAATTCATTACCTTGCAGCACAACTCCATTATTAGGGTCTGTGGCAAATATTTTACCCTTAAGAAACAACTGCTTCCCATTTTGTTCAATGTCTGCTACATCTGCCTTGATTTGGTAAACCACTTTCCCATCTTGGTATAGTTCACCATAAGGACTTTCAGCCTGACCAATTTGTTTTTCTTTAGTGTATTTTGCCCGTGTCGCCCTGACTTTCCAAATCGGTCGTCCCACTTCATCTGCTTGTTCTAGGGTGACACCAAAGAAAGTCAAATGGCTATCTTGATTAGCTGATCCCCCAGTATTTTGTTGAGAAGCTGTGGGGGATTTACCCCCGCAAGCAACTAAACCAAATACCAAAAAAAAGGTCAAAGGTAAAAGAAGGAAGGAACGAGTGGAGGAGAAATTTGGGATTTTTTTCCCCACCTCTCTCCCCTTTTGATGAAATTGATGCGCCATTATTCTTGGATTTCTAGACGTCCATCACTAGTTCTGGGGTCTTCCAAAAAACCTATACCAGATAACGGCCGATATGGATAGCTTTGGCGAGGGGTTTTTTGAATATCTTCTTTGATGGCTTCTAAATCAATGTAGCGATCGCTTACATTAATTAAGCTGTCGCTGGTCATCGAACGCAAACTCACAACTTCTACCCGCACGCCGCGATAGCTGACTGAATTTACCGCATAAGCCAAATCTCCATCACCGCTAACTAAAACTGCGGTATCATAAGAATCAACTAGCGCCATCATATCTACTGCTATTTCTACATCCAGGTTAGCTTTTTTAGAGCCATCTGGTAGCTGTACCAAATCCTTGGCAATGACTCGATAACCATTGCGACGCATCCACAGCAGAAACCCCTGTTGCTTCTCGTTTGTCCGGTCTACCCCAGTGTAGAAAAAAGAACGCAGTAGTCTAGAACCTCCAGTTAATCGACACAATAACTTCGTGTAATCGATTTCGATCCCTAGTTGCAATGCAGCGTAAAATAGATTTGAGCCATCTATAAATATGGCAACCCTGCCCCGATTCTCCAAAACTTGTTCTGGCGTAAATATTGAATCGGTTTCAAAATTATTCAACATCATTGTGATACCTCAATTATTATCCCTGTTATTTTTGATACAAATTCCCAACTTTTAGATGCTAGTCACAGCGGCTTATGATAATGTTCCGGGGCTAATATAACTTAAGCCCCAATAAATTTTTTGAGAGAATAAGAAATTGAACAAAATCAGAGTTTGATCAGGATTAATCGCTTTTCGGGGGTTCTATTCGCTTAAAAATTGGTTGGGGTGTACCCAACTGTTGTTTACTCGATAGTATCCCCCATGTCGAATGGATGGTAAAAGGAGCGGTAATTGAACTTTGTATTTGATCGTTAAAGTTTATTCCGAAGCCCAGCTGCTGATAAATATCGCTACTGATGTTCGGAATAATTGGGGAAAGCAGATAAGCTGATAGTCTAACTGATTCTAGAACTGCGTAAAGAACTTTTTCCACCGACTCTTGCTCTCCCTGTTTATATAATGACCAAGGAGCTTGTTCATCAATAAACTTATTACTAGCTTGCACCAGTAAAAGGATGGCCTCGCAGGCTTGACTAAAAGCTAGCTCCTGGTAGGCTTGTTTTACCTGTTCCCCTAGAGGTAAACCAATTGCTTTCAAAGGATTTTCGTCAGGAATTGCTTCATTGCCGATTGATGGGACATTATTCTGGGCGCAGTATTTCTTCACCATGCTCAAGGTACGATTGAGCAAATTACCTAAATCATTCGCCAAATCTGCATTCAGAACATTAATGAACCTAACCTCATTAAAATCTCCATCCTTGCCAAATTCGATTTCCTTAAGGAAGTAATAACGAACGGCATCACTACCATAGCGCTGAACTAACGCCACAGGATCAAGGGTGTTACCCAGACTTTTGCCCATCTTCTGACCATCTTTTGTCAAAAAGCCATGCCCAAATACTCGCTCTGGTAAGGGTAAGCCAGCCGACAACAACATTGCTGGCCAGTAAACTGCATGGAAGCGCAAAATATCTTTACCAATTAGGTGCAAGTTAATCGGCCACCATGTTTCTAAAGCATTTGCTAAAGTTGGTTCTGTATCTGGTTCAAGTAATGCTGTGACATAACCTAGCAGCGCATCAAACCAGACATAAAGCGTGTGCTTGGGATCAGTTGGTACAGGAAAACCCCAATCTAGATTTACCCGCGAAATTGAAAAGTCTTGCAGCCCTTGATTTACAAAGCTGAGGACTTCATTCCGCCGACTTTCTGGTTGAATAAAATCCGGTCTAGATTGATAAAATTCTGTCAGCTTATTTTGATATTTGGATAAGCGGAAAAAATAGTTTTGCTCGTCTCGCCACTCGACTTCTTTGTTAGTATGAATCGGGCAACGGTGTCCTTCTAAGAGATCCCGTTCTTCTTTGAATTCTTCGCAGGATACACAGTACCAGCCTTGTTGTTGTCCCTGGTAGATATCACCAGATTCCCAGACTCGCTCAAAGAATTCTTTCACGATCGCTTGATGACGAGGTGCAGTAGTCCGACTAAAGCGATCGTATTGAATGTCTAATAACTGCCATAAACTAATGAAGCTAGGGACAATTTCATCGCAAAACTCTTG
>Ga0123337_10006109_pt1 | contig 11618 bp, 10 predicted proteins | sample frozenSSSSmetaG_FD_89792 | JGI IMG/M metagenome (GOLD analysis project Ga0123337, IMG submission 89792) | Glacier valley bacterial and archeal communities from Borup Fiord, Nunavut, Canada, to study Microbial Dark Matter (Phase II) -... | ecosystem: Environmental > Aquatic > Freshwater > Ice >...
AAGACGAACAATAACAAAGGCATCACCATTCCCAATACACCAATAAGTTTTTGGAGTGTCAAGCTATTGGTAAGCCAAATGCTATTGTTTTCTATATCAGTTTTTTCAAATAAAACATGTAGTTCGGATTTCTCGGACTCTTTCATAAAGTTTATTATTAATTTAAAACTTTATAAATATAAGATTACTTTTTGATTAAACCCGGAATCCGCATTAGACTTCGTAGCGAAACTGAATTATTCAATAAAAGCATGAGCTCACGGACTATTTTTGAAGATGTAATACTTTTGTATTTTGAATTTAAAAATGGGAGTAAGTTCTTGGTTTTGAAGAAGAATTCAGTTGCAGTAGATTTCTAATGCGGATTCCGGGTTAATATCTCAAAAAAGTATCTCCCGATTTTATACCCAAAGCCAATTCTTCCAAATTCGTATTTTCAAGCATAAATTCTAATTCGTTTCGAATGGATTTGAACTTTTCATGCATGGGGCAAGGATGATCTTCAGAACAATGAGTTAAACCTAATCCACATCCCGTAAAAACTCTATCTCCTTCTAGAGCATTTACTATTTGGGCCAATTTAATATCTTTCATTATTTCTCGAGGGATTTCGAATCCTCCTCCAACACCCTTTATAGAATTAACTATATTGTTTTTGGACAATATTTGAAGGATTTTGGCGGTAAAAGCTTCTGGAGAATCAATTTTTTTTGCAATGTCTCTGAGTCCAACTCTTTTATTCAAACAGGATTCTGAAGCTATAAAAATGGTGGCTCGTATGCCGTATTCACAGGTTTTTGAAAACATAATTGGTTTTTTACAAATTTAAGAAATAAGTTTCATTTTTGGTAATAATTACTATAGTTTTGAACGTCTGAACGTCGAAATTTGGTTTTATGGAATAGACTGCCAGTTACAATTAATAAGCCTAAAGGCAAACAGATACTAGCTATAAATAAATTTTGATAATAATTGGGAAACGACCCGCTTTTCAAGAACAACCAAGTGCCTTGAAGAAATAAAAGAATTTCGGTTGAAACAAATCCTAATAAAAAAATATTGACTCCCCATTTTTGAATGCTATTCTGCGAGTTTAAATAACTATTTTGCAATGCAAACCCAAATAGAAAGCCTGTTATAATTCCCAACATAGTCAAGTGGATGTATCCAATGACAAAATTCCGAATGTCATGGGATATCTGTGCCAATTCAGGAACCAAAACTATTAATTGGATGATGGCTTTTAAAGCTAAAGAACATAAAGCAAATCGGTAAACGGTTTTTTCTAACGGAGCGAGTGGAGTAAAGAAATCTTGAAAATGAGGTTGAATGAGTAGAGCAAAAAGCACAAAAGAAAGTAGTTGAATCATGACTCCAATAGCATTTATCCAATAAAAAACAGGATTGCTAAGTGACCAACTCACGGGCAAAGCTAGCGTTAACACCGTTGCTGTAACAAATAAATTATAGAACACGCGGAATTTTTTCTCGTTTATTTTTAATTTTGACTGTTTGAAAAACAAAGCCAAAACTGCAAATAGAAACCAACCATTAAACTGAAAATGAAGAAAAAATTGTATTGCAATTTGATAAAAGGCACTTTCTTTTCCCATCATTCCAATAGCAGGTCCCAGGCACCAAACTCCCAATGTAGAGAAAATCATAAAAAACAATGCGGTATGCAACATTCTTTTTTCTGGAAATGTGCTTGGTTTTGCATCTTTCCAAATCAAATAACAGAAATAGTAACTGCAAAAAATATGTAAAGTAGAAAAGAGAATGGAAGCAAAGGCATATCCTTGAGCAGGAAAATCAATCATCATACCCACTACAGCAAGTTCCGTTACCCAAAATAATCGGTTATAAATGGGTTTTTGTTGTGCTTCTTTTGGAACATAAAAATGAAAAATTAGACAGTGGAGCATCAAATAAACCCAACCCAACATTGCTACATGTGAATGTCCGTGCATTAAAAACTGAAAATTGACTCCTTCGATTGGGGCAACATACATCAAGCGAAGGAATAATCCCATAAGTGACGCGATAAAAAAATTGACAAAACAGATAAAAATCCAGATCTTTCTCATTTTTAATTTCTAATAATTACTTTGATATTTTGAGTAGAAAGCGATTCTCCATCAAGTTGTCGATACGAATAACCTAGTTTTTCGATTGTTGACACATCATTTCTAAAATTTTGAAGGTAATAATTGCCCTCATAGTTGTTGTTTTGTAAGTATGAAATCATTTTCCGAACACATTCTTCGTTTATTAAATCCGAATGCACGGTAGTTCGGACTTCAAATGGAATGGTACTTTCTAGCAATAAATGCAATGATTTTTCGAAAGGAATAAAAAGTTTTGATTGTGTGATCTTTTCAAAATTTGAAGGCATAGCTTTAAAATCAATTGCCACATAATCAATAATTTCTTTTTGAATGAGTTCTTCCAATACTTCGGGTTGTGAACCATTGGTGTCAATTTTGACAAGGAATCCCATTTTCTTGACTTCGGCAATAAACGAAATACACTTTTTATGCAACAAGCATTCGCCTCCGCTAAAAACAACAGCGTCCAAAAGATTAGTTCTGGTTTTTAAAAACTGCATTGTTTTTTCAAATGAAAGTGTTCCTTTCCCAAAAACAATTTCGGGATTGTAACAATAAAGACACCTCATATTACAGCCTGCAAACCAAAGAATGCAAGCTGATTTATGAGGGTAATCTAATAAAGTAAAAGGGGTTAAGCTATAAATAGGTTTAGCAGCACTTTCCTTCTGTAAAATGAGTTCGTTGTTTGTGTTCACCTTTTTTTCCTATGTTAAAACTTTCTACTGGTCTGTGGTAACCCATTACTCGCGTGTACACCAAACACTTGGTGCGTAATTCTTGATTTTGTTCTAAAATCTGATTGGTTGTTATTTTCATTTTTTTTTATGTTGTTTAAAGGTTTAAATTGTTTGAAAGTTTAAAGTTATTTAAAAACTTAAACAACTTTAAACCATTTTTTAAAGTTCAATAAATTTTGCTTTTTCTTCAATTATAATTTCATCACATTTTGGACAATATTCATGCTCTCCGTTCAAATAACCATGAATCGGGCAAACGCTAAATACAGGAGTTACGGTGATGTAGGGTAGTCTAAAATTGGAAATTACTTTTTTGACAAATTGTTTACAGGCTTCTGGCGAACTTATTTTTTCGCTCATATACAAATGTAGAACTGTTCCTCCAGTGTATTTGCATTGCAATTGATCTTGCAAAAGCAGAGCTTCAAAAGGATCTTCGGTATAATCTACTGGAATTTGTGAGCTGTTGGTATAATAAATATTTTCCTCCTGTCCCGCTTGTATAATGTCGTCATATCGTTTTTTGTCTTCTTTAGCAAAACGGTACGTAGTTCCTTCAGCAGGTGTTGCTTCGAGATTATACAGGTTTCCAGTTTCTTCTTGGAATTCTCTCATTCTATTTCGAATATGATCTAGAATCCCAGAGGCAAATTCAATTCCCTCTTCAGAAGTAATTGTGTCTTGATTGTTGGAGAAATTCTGAATCATTTCATTCATTCCATTTACTCCAATAGTCGAAAAGTGATTTCTAAAATGTTGTAAATAGCGTTTGGTATAAGGATACAATCCGCGATCGTACATTTCTTGAATAAATACTCTTTTTTTCTCCAATGTCGATTTGGCGATGTATAAAAGCGAATCCAGTTGAGTATATAATTTTTCTTTGTTTCCTTTATTCAAATAACCTAAACGCGCCATATTTATAGTAACAACTCCAATACTTCCCGTCATTTCTGCACTGCCAAAAAGACCATTTCCGCGTTTTAACAATTCGCGTAAATCGAGTTGCAAACGACAGCACATACTGCGAACGGCATTGGGTTTGTAGGCATTCTCATTTTCAATCTGATTGCCGTTTTCATCTAATATATATTGACTTCCAATGAAATTCTGGAAATATGACGATCCAATTTTTGCTGTATTTTCAAATAGTAAATCGGTATTTTCTCCATCCCAGTCAAAAGCTTCGGTGATATTTACCGTTGGAATAGGGAAGGTAAAGGGTTGCCCATTGGCATCACCTTCGGTCATTACAGTATAATACGCTTTGTTAATGAGGTTCATCTCTTTTTGGAAATGCTCATAACGCAAGTCTGTTACTTTGGAAACTCCTCTTCTTTTAGCTCTCGCTAGTAAGTCAGATGTAATGTTGTTTTCAAAAATATGATAGTCATTTTTGGTTGGAATTTGTGTTTTTAAGTCATCTGGCACAATCCAGTCCAAAGTAATGTTGGTAAAAGGTGATTGTCCCCAGCGTGCAGGAACATTTAGGTTGTACACAAAACCTCTTACTGCTTTTAAAACATCGTCAAATCCTAAATTATCTTTAAATACATATGGAGCAAGATAAGTATCAAAAGAACTGAAAGCTTGTGCACCTGCCCATTCACTTTGTAAAATACCAAGAAAATTAGCCATTTGACCTAGTGCTTCTCGAAAATGGGAAGGGGGTTTACTCTCGACACGACCTCTCACACCATTGAATCCTTCGTTGAGTAACACGCGCAAACTCCATCCCGCGCAATATCCCGTGAGGCAATCCAAATCATGTATGTGAATATCTCCATTTCGATGAGCATAGCCTTCTTCTTTAGTATATACTTTGTCCAACCAATAATTGGCTATAATTTTTCCCGCTACATTGTTGACCAATCCTGCATTCGAATACGAAGTGTTTGCATTTGCATTGATGCGCCAATCGGTTTGTTCTATATATTCTTCAATAGTTTGTGTACTGTCAACATAAGTAGTGTCATCATTTAAACCAGCTACATGTTCACGTTGCAATTTTCGAGTATGTCGAAACAGCATAAAAGAACGCATTACATCAAAATATTCTTTTTCGAATAATTTTTTTTCGATTAAATCCTGAATTTCTTCAACTGCCCAGACTTCTTGATTTTCCAATTGAATAATAATGCTTTCAAAAATACTTTCATCAACTGCTACAGATACGCTTTTAAAACTTTTATCGATGGCATCTTTTATTTTAAAACTTTCAAATGGCTTGTATTTTCCATTCCTTTTGATAACGTAGTTCTCCATAGTAGTTGATTTTAAGTGGTTATTTTAGTTATAATTGTGTCGAAAATTCCTTTTCGAGTTTAGTTGCTTTTGGGAATAAAATATTGTTTTCCAAATGGATGTGTTTGTGCAAATCCTGTTCGAATTCTTCTAACATAGCAAATGTTACTTTATAGGTATTACAGCCGTCTGATGGCGGGGTGTAATTATTTGATAACACCGCTATTTTTCTAAAACGTTCTCCTTCTGCATCATGTTCATGCATCATCATGGCAATTGGATTTTCAACAGTCCCAAAATGAGGCTGTTCAATCAATTCGTCCGAAATAGTGGCGTGAACCATATTTTTGACAAAAGGGAATAAAATCTGCTCTTCTTTTTTCATGTGTTGCGCTAATTCATCTGCACAACCTTTGAACAATTCGTTAATTTCTATCAATTCTGGATGATTGGCGCCATGCACTCGACTTAATTTATCCAAAAATTGAAGAAGGACAGGCGTTTTTTCAACCACATATCGGTGGTGTGTTTTTTCTATATAATCGGCTAATAAATCAATCGGCCAAGCATTGAAATCGATTCCAGAATCACTTTTTGATGATAAAATAGTTTCAATTTCTTTTAATAAATCGTCAGGATTCACTGCTTTTTTCTCGCAAGCTTCTTCAATGCTTCTGTTGCCATTACAGCAAAAATCAATGCCATATTTCGAAAATAAAGCCGCTGTTCTAAAATCTTTTGCTACATATTCTCCTATTGTAATTTTCTCTAAAGTTTCCATCGTTCTTTTTTTTATAATTAAAGTTTAGAGTACAAAAGTAGACAACATTTAAATAAAAGACAAACTTATCCTTAATTAAATATATTATTTTTTTATTTATGTAAATGTTTGAAAACGAAAAGAATGAGATTTGGGAATCCTCTTTTTTTGACTTTATAATTTTACGATTATTTAAAAAGTTAGAACATGATTTTTATCATATTTCACGCACGAGTTAAGAACATTCTGCTGTTGAAAACTTTTTTTAAAATGTAGAATAAGCATGATATACTATTTTAAAGGGTTTAAGTGTTGGCCATTATTTTTTATAAAAAAAAATAAAAAAAAATAAAAAAAATGACAATTATCATAATAAAAGACAAAAACATCCTTTATATTTGCATTTAAATAAAAGACAAAATTATCCTTTATTTAAAAATGTAATTTATTAACTAACAAAAAACAGATTATTATGCTTTCAAAATCACAAGCACGAGCATTTTTTCTGGGCGGAACATTGGTCACCTTTTTAATCTTTATAGGATTGACCGTTTATTCGTTTATGCCCAGAAATGATCAAACCAACTACAAGGCAATAAACAAGCAAGTAGTAAGAGGAAAGGAAATTTGGGAACGCAACAATTGTATGGGTTGTCATACCATTTTGGGAGAAGGGGGCTATTATGCTCCAGAACTGACCAAAGTTATCGACCGCAGAGGCGAAGGCTATGTCAAAGCAGTATTGATGTCACCCGTACCTTGGGCACCAAACGGACGAAAAATGGTGGTTTATAATATGAATGAAAAAGATGCCGATGCAGTTGTGGCTTACTTCAAGTGGATTGGGAAAATAGATCTGAATGGTTTTGACCGTATTGTCTCTCCTTTGGCTAAAGCAAATAATTAATATAAATTGATATGAAATATAAATCACAAAAAGTAGCTTACTGGTTTTTTGCACTGTGCATGCTTTTGTTCTCCCTGCAAATTATCTATGGTTTTATCATGGGCTTTGACCGAATAGGAATGCAGGGATTGCACGATATTGTTCCTTTTAATGTAGCCCGAGCGGTGCATACCAATTTGTTGGTAGTATGGTTGTTGACCGGTTTTATGGGGGCGGCTTATTACATTATCCCAGAAGAAGCACAACGCGAATTGATAAGCGTAAAATGGGCGTATGTACAATTAATTTCACTAGCCGTTGTTGGGGTTGTGGCCATTGTTGGTTTTCACTTCAACCACTGGGAAGGAAGAAAATTTCTTGAAATTCCAAGAGAATTAGACTTCTTGGTAGTAATCAATGTATTGCTTTTCTTAGGACTGATTCTTGGAACACTTTTCAAAGGAAAGCGTCAAACGACAACGGCATTGGTATTGTCGATGGGATTGCTGTTTGCTGCCTTATTGTATTTACCGGGAATGATTTGGTTTGACAGTCAGGTGATGGATTCATTCTTCCGTTGGTGGGTAGTTCACTTGTGGGTTGAGGGTGTTTGGGAATTAATTATGGGAGGTATTCTTTCGTATTTATTAATCAAATTGACGGGTGTTGATAGAGAAGTGATCGAAAAATGGCTGTACGTAATCGTTGGATTAACATTCCTTTCGGGAGTTTTAGGGACAGGACATCATTATTATTATATAGGAGTAAATAAAATTTGGTTAATTGTAGGTGGTATTTTCTCGGCACTAGAACCCTTGGCTTTCTTGGCAATGGCTTTGTTTGCTGTGAATATGTATCGCAAAGGCGAAAAAAGCCATCCCAACAAAATTGCTTTATTCTGGACAATTGGTTCTTCTATCGTATCCTTTGTAGGAGCGGGATTGCTTGGTTTTGCACACACTTTACCACAAACCAATCTTTATACACACGGAACTTTGGTAACGGCAATGCACGGACATTATGCGTTCTGGGGTGCGTATGCGATGATTGTTTTGGCAATCATTAGCTATGCTTTGCCCAATTTAACTGGCCGAAAAAGATACCAAAGCGCAACTGGAATGGCTGCTTTTTGGTTGTCCAATATCGGGATGTTGGGAATGACAGTTGCTTTTGGAGTAGCGGGAGTGGTACAAGTATATTTGGAACGAAAAATGAAAATGGAATTTATGGTCGTGCAAGACGAAATCAGTATTCACTTTGTGGTATTGCTTATTTGTGCAACAATGTTCACCACCGGAATCGCTTTGTTTATCTATGATTTTATAAAATACGGTCGACCAACCGATGAGGCTTTGGAAACAAAATAAATTACTAATTCGCCTTTTTTTAAACAGAACGCTTTATTGATGGTTTTTAGACTTGTATTTTAAAAATAATAGTTGATATCGCGTTTTGTTTTTTTCTAAAATTTAAAAACATGTTAGAAAATAAACCTTATTACCACACTGTTGGCAAAGAAGTCGAAGTCTTTGAACATTCCTATAAAAACAAAATTCCTTTTTTACTGAAAGGCCCAACAGGAACTGGGAAGTCCCGTTTTGTTGAGTTTATGGCGCATCAATTGGATAAAAAACTCATTACCATCAGTTGTCACGAAGAAACATCCTCAACGGATTTAATCGGTCGATTCATCATCAAAGGAGCCGAAACCGTTTGGCTTGACGGGCCCTTGACCACTGCCGTAAAAGAAGGAGCAATCATTTACTTGGATGAGGTTGCCGAAGCTCGCCCCGATGTAATTGTGGCGATTCACTCGCTGACGGATCACCGACGCGTACTGTTTATAGACAAATTGGGAGAAACGATTAAAGCACACGATGATTTTATGCTGGTAGCCTCTTTCAATCCTGGTTATCAAAGAGGTTTTAAAGAACTAAAACCTTCCACCCGTCAACGATTTATTGCCGTTTCTTTTGATTATCCAGAGCCCAAAATCGAAACTGAAATTTTGGTAAATGAAACTAATATTGACAATGATACTGCCAAGAAACTAGTCGCTATTGGGAATAAAATTAGAAACTTAACCGAATTAGGATTGACCGAAACGGTTTCGACACGGCTCTTGGTCGATGCCGCAAAAATCATTCACAGCGGATTACCAAAACGGTTATCTGTTCACGTAGCTGTCGTAGAGCCATTGACAGATGATTTGCAAACATTGGAAGCATTGAAGGATTTGTGCAATTTGATGATATAGTAAGGAGTGGTCAGTTTTTAATTATTCAGTTGTGATGTTACTAAATAAGGCATCAGTTGATGAGGAAAACGAATACTGTGACTCACTCTTAATTATTGATCATTAAGTATTCCAATCACCGACTATTAAAAATCTGATTACTAAATTATTGGTTACTAACATCACTGATCACTAATAAACTGAACACTGAACACTAAAAAAAATGGGTTTCGAGATAGATGAATATTTAGTTGGGAAATTTTTCAAGCATTTAAAAAGCAGAAAAAAAACCAATCCCGAAGTGGAAGCCAGAACGGTTACGCTTGCTGGGATAAAATCGCGTTTGACTATTATGGCGTGCGCTTTGACAGGAAATCCAATCGAAATATTTCCTGCCGAAAGAGAGGGAGGATACAAAAACAACAGCTTTTTTCTTCCAATCTCCTTTGCCGAATTCCCTACGCTGGAAGAGAATCTTACTTTTTATCACTTTAGAATTTTGTTTTTAAGTGTTCAGCAACGTTTGAATTACAATTGGACAGTCGAAGAAACTGAACCTCCTTTAGTTCTTTCCCAACAAAAAGCATTCGAAATTTCCGAAGAGGTTGTTTCTGTTTTGTTTGAAGAATTTTCGATTGACAGAAATTTTTTGGTGAATGCCAAAGATCATTTTGTTCAAAAAGCAAGTGCTAAAAATGGCCCTGATTTTTCTTGGCTGTTTGGCAAATGGATGAAAAACGAAGTGGCAATCGAAAGCGAAAATGTGTTACATAACTTCTCGGATAAGACCAAAAAGCCAAAAGAAATTCAACCTTTAACCACGCTGAAAGCAAAAGCCGTGGAGGAAGTTATTACAGTTGAACTCGATAAGAAACAGCAGGAGGATTATGTGATGCTGCATAATTTTGAAAAAGTGGAAACCGCCGAAGAGTTCAATGGAAACTGGCGTGATTTTGATGGTTCCGATGAATTGGAGGACCATCAGGATGCATTGGAAGAGTTGAATATGAAATACACTGTTCGGGTAGATGACACGTCACATTCTGTATATCAAGCTGATTTTATGGAAAATACCACAATTTCCGAAAGTGCATCTGTCGATGACAAAGGTTTTCATCATAGTTACGATGAATGGGATTTTAGTAAAAATAGTTACAAAGAAAATTTTTGCAAAGTATATCCAAAATCACAACTAAAATCGGATAGCGAATATTACAAAAAAACATTGATAAAGAATGCCTCTACTTTAATGGGCTTGCGCAAAATGCTGACGAATGTCAACAATAAAATGCAACAGCAAAAAAGACAAACTCAAGGTGATGAATTTGATATTGATGCCATCACCGATTTGTATGTCGATGTGCATTCTCGAAGAACGCCTTCGGATAAAATTTATATTTCGAACCGAAAAAAGGAAAAGGATTTGTCGATTCTAATTCTGCTAGATCTCAGCCTTTCCAGCGATGGTTACGCCGCAGGAAACAGAGTGATTGACGTAGAAAAAGAAGTTTCCATTTTGTTTGGAGAGATCTTAAATGAGTTCAATATCGATTTTTCGATAGATAGCTTTTATTCCAAGACTAGAAATCACTCGACTTATTTGACAATTAAGGATTTTGACGAAAGCTGGAATATCGCCAAACACAAAATAGGGGCAGTAGAACCAAGCGGTTACACCCGAATTGGCGCGGCACTTCGACACGCAGGAGTTCGTCTCGACAAACGGAGCACGAAAAACAAATGGGTAATCCTAATTTCTGATGGAAAACCCAATGATTATGATAAATACGAAGGTAAATATGGAATCAATGATGTAAAACAAGCCCTTCGCGAGCTTAATTCGAAAAACATAAATTCATACGCATTGGCTATTGAGGCCGAAGCTAAATATTATCTGCCACAAATGTTTGGGCAAAACCACTATCAAATTTTAACAACTCCCGTTGAGTTGTTGCAATCTTTAGTGAAATTATATGAAAAAATTAAACACCAAAAATGATTTATAACAAACCATTTTTTATTGAACCATTATGGGATTAAGTTTCATTGAGGTAATGTTTAAATATTGAATCAAAACTTAATTTTCTTAATGTCTTAATGGTTTTAAAAATAATCCATTAATAGTTTAAAATTTAATTGAAATGACAGAAATAGCTGAAACACCAGTACTGCCCGAAGGTCATCCAGTTTGGATTTACTTTCAGGAAAAAGAATTAATCACTTCTCTTTTGGAAGAAATTGGCATCGTAAGTCCTTTTACAGATTTGCCAAAATACACCAATATATTCAATCAGTTGCTTATGATAGAAAAACGTTTTGCTCGAAAAGAAAATCAGCTTTTTCCTTTTTTGGAAAAAAAAGGCTGGGTTGGACCTTCGCAGGGAATGTGGTCGTTTCATGATAATTTGAGAGAGCAATTTCGTTTGATTCAGTATTATATTAAAATGAATAATCCCGAAAGAATTGAAACCAATACTCCTTTTTTGGTGGATGGAATTTATCGATTGTTGGGAGTTGAAGAAAACGTCTTGTTCCCAAATGCATTAGAAATCCTAACCGAAAGTGATTGGATCGAAATGCGCAAAGGCGAAGAAGAAATTGGTTGGATGCTTTCTGATACTCCTCCTGCTTTCCCACAATTGGA
>Ga0123337_10006110_pt1 | contig 11618 bp, 11 predicted proteins | sample frozenSSSSmetaG_FD_89792 | JGI IMG/M metagenome (GOLD analysis project Ga0123337, IMG submission 89792) | Glacier valley bacterial and archeal communities from Borup Fiord, Nunavut, Canada, to study Microbial Dark Matter (Phase II) -... | ecosystem: Environmental > Aquatic > Freshwater > Ice >...
CTGAAACTTCCTGCCAGTATTCAGTATGAGTATCGCATTTTTCCAGGAAGTCTAAAATTTTCTTTGCTGTGCCTTCTAAGTCCGTAGGATTAACATTAAACTCGTTTTCTTGGTTCTCGATAATTTCTAAAGAGCCACCAAATTGAGTAGTGAAAGTAGGCAAGCCGGAAATCATCGCTTCCAAAATACTCCGTCCGAAAGATTCGAAGTGGGCAAAATGGACATAAATCCCCTCAGAATCTGCAACTACTCGATAGGCTTCGCCGAGTTCACTGCTAGGGATACGCATCCCCACCCAGCGAATCTTGCCATCGAGATGATATTGCTCAATAATGTCGTAGAGTTTTTGAATTTCTTCTGCTTCTTCTGAGTTGATAGCTTGAGATGGATGCAGTTTACTACTTAAGATGATTAGGTTACAACGCTCTTGCAATGCCTGACTTTTGCCAAAGCATTCCGCTAAACCAGTGAGATTGTTGATTGAAGTAATGGTATCAACAACAAAGATTGGTCGCTTCTTAGGGTGATCTAACTTACCAAAGATTTGGGGGTCTTCGCGGCTAAAGAGTAGGTCGTGAACTTGTTTGCCAAAGTTAGAATCTCGGTTTTCTTTTTGGCTATAGGGAAAGAAAATATTCTCATTTACTCCCGGCGGCACTAAGTTGAATTTAGGACTAAACAAATCAATTCCATCAACCACATGATAAAGTTGCGGCATCGTAAAGCACTTATATGACTCATATTGACCTATGCTGTCGGGTGTGCCGACAATTTCTTGATAGGACGATGTGATGATGAACTCGGCTGCATTCATGCTAATTAAATCGGCGGTGAATTGTACCGAGAAGTGATATTGATCTTCTAAATCTTGCCAATATAAATTGCTAAATAGATGTTTAGGTTTTTCTAAAGAATGGGCAATATTGCACTGAGTAACTTTCATCCGGCGAGATAAGAGAAAGGCGACTAAATTACCGTCGCTGTAATTGCCGACGAGCAGATTAGGTTTGCCTTGGAATTGAGCTAGTAATTCTTTTTCTGCATCTAAAGCAAATTGTTCTAAATAAGGCCAAATCTCAAATTTAGAAATCCAGTTGTTGGTGACTTCAGGATTAAATTCACCAAAAGGAACCCGCAATATCCAAGCATTTTCAGTATCTTGGATTTTTTCTAAGCGCAGGTTGCAAAATGTCTCTTCACAGTTAGGGATTAGCCGAGTCAGAATAATTACATGGGGTTTAATGCCCAGCAGGTCGAGTCCAGCGAGTTTGATATGTTCACGCAGTTCCTTTTCTAAGCTGCGAGCTTGTTCGAGGACGTAGATAACTTGACCGAGTGTTTCATTTCTTCCCAAAACATCTTCCTGTCCCACCCAGCCGTGGATGGAAATGAGGACGACGCGAAAGACAGCAGGAACGCGGTCTACAAATGTTTCTAAAATGCCAGGTTCTGGGGAGTAAATGAGTCGGTCGAGGAGTTCTAGGGTTCCCTTGACTCGCGCCGCAGTGTTACCCCAACCCGGCTCAAAGCCTAATTCTCGGAAGTCTAAGCTAAATTTTTGATATGGTTCATCAGGCTCAAGCTCACTTAGGAATTTGAGCGCTTGTTTAATTTGTTTGGCTAACTGAATACCGGAGGTAATGCGATCGCTAAACAACAAGCGAATACCATCGTATTGCAGCCCCTGTAATGCTTGAAATAACTTTTCTAACCAATATTCTGGATCAGTGAACAATTGATTGCACAGGTAACGGTTGAGGAAGGCTAAACCTTGACCGATATTCCTGGCATCATCAATTCTTAGGGAACTCTCATAGAAGGGGTGGAGATCGATTTCGAGGATGTGGTTTTGGTAGCGGTTGACTAGGCGATCTCTCACATCTAGCAGCGCTTGAGGCGTCATCTGCTCGAACTTGCTAAAGTCAGCTGTCAGTTGCCAAACTTGTTGGTTAGCAATTCTCGGTCGAACCACTAACCAAGTACTTTCCTCTTCAAGAATTATTTCGTGAGTGTACTGTATCAGTTTGCCAACAGAAGAAGAATAGTAAAAATAGGCTGGCTTTTGGGATTGATGACAGTAATCGGCAAAAGCTTGCAAAATCTCATTTCTCAGCAAGTAACGCTTACCTGAAGCACTCAACGCGTAAATCAACTGACGCAGATCAGTTTTTTCATCACTGTTGAAGACACCTTGAACTAGTTCATACATGATGACGAATTCCAGAAATTTAGCTAGGTCACGACCTCATTTTTCTTTCCGGTCTCCAGCTATGTGAGGTACATTTCCCCCGCAATGGTAAATTACTATAAAAATCTTTGCGTCTAGCTCTGGGATGAAAGGCTGTGAAAACTTCAAATCTATGGGATGAGGGAGCAGATTATTGTTTCACTATTCTCGATTCAGCAGTACAGCAAAATTTGAGCGATCGCTAAGAGACTGACAAATAAAAAAATACTCAACTACTTCTTGTGAGGTGGGCGACACGAAGTCCCATAGCCAAAGGTGGGCATCTTGCCCACCCCACAAGATTAGATAATTTATTTCTTGGAAGTACCTAACTCATCAACAAGATTTATTACTTACTTTTATAACACCCAACTTAATCCGAGGCTTTTTAATCCTGAAAAATTAATTTGTAATTTTGATTTTATTGGGATGCGGCTAATGAGGTTCAGCTTCTAAATACAACCTCAATCGTCTTCCCACGATTCATGATTCAGTAGGTCGATAATTCTATCTCTGAGAAGAAATTCGTTTTTCTCTAACTCCCGTTCAAAATTAACCCAGTCACGATCAGGAATATATTTACAGAGGCTAGAAATTGGCTGCTGACGGTTAACAAGCCTCTTTTTAACAAGTTGAAGTGCTTCTTCCTTGATAACCTGGATGTCGTATTTAACCGTAGTGTTCATAGGTTGTTCCTTTGTTTTCAATCAAGGAATTATGAATCAAAACAATAATTGCTTTGACTCCACCTTAAACTGATCAAATAAAATTGGCGAGAATTGTGAAGAATCAAGACACTAACCCTTGCTGGAAGTTAGATATGTCAGTAATATACTCTTTTGGTCGTCACGTACACCCCCTTTAGAGAGATTATTGCAGAGCAAGAAGGCTGTCACAACAAGCTGTAAACACCAAAAAAGGATGTAAATGCTCTGTGGGCGACTTACCAAAAGGTAAACTAGAGTAAAGAAGATTCTCTACAAAACTTATACTATGCTCTTGAATCTTGATAAAGTTCGCCAATATTTTCCCGCCCTAGCTGGTGAATGGACTTTTTTTGATAATGCTGGCGGTTCACAAACCCTGAAAAAAGTAGTAGATAGAATTAGCGAATTTCTCCTGAGTTCTGATGTTCAGTTGGGAGCTTCTTATGCAGTTTCTCAACTTGCAGGAGAACGATTAGCTTTAGCAACTAGGGGAATGGCTACTTTCATTAATGCCAATTCTTCTAAAGAAGTGGTGATGGGACCATCTACTACAATGATGTTAAAGGTTCTCTCAATTTGTCTAGGTCAAACCTTCACATCTGGTGATGAGATTATTGTTACTAATTGTGACCATGAGTCCAATATTGGTGCTTGGTTCGCTCTTGAAAAACAAGGAATGAAGGTTAAAGTATGGGAAATTCGCCCAGATACCTTGGAGCTTGATTTAGCAGATTTAGAACCATTGATGACTAAGCGTACCAAACTAGTAGCTTTGACTCATGCTTCTAATGTTCTGGGAACGATTAACCCGATTAAAGAAATTGCTGCATTTGTACACGATCGCAACGCAATGATTTGTGTAGATGGTGTAGCTTATGCACCCCATAGATTAGTTGATGTCCAAGATTTAGATGTTGATTTTTATGCTTTGAGTTGTTATAAAGTCTATGGGCCACATCATGCCTTACTTTATGGTAAAGAAGAACATTTATTAAGATTGCCTGGTCTTAACCATTATTTTATTGAACAGACAGATATACCTTATAAATTCCAGTTAGGAAATGTCAATTTTGAATTAAGTTATGGAATGTTAGGTTTATGTGATTATTTAAGTGAATTAGCACAATTGCACTACGGGAATGAAACTGCACCTGATTTGAGAAATCAAATGGTGCAGGCGTTTGATTTAATTAGTATACATGAAGAAAAGATTAGCGATCGCCTCCTAAATTACCTCAACAGCAAGTCTAATGTGCGAGTGATTGGTCAATCAAAGGCTGACCGTCAATCTCGTGTACCAACTATATCTTTTGTGGTAGATGGAATCAATAGCTCGACCATTCCGGCAAAAATTGACCAACATTATATTGGGATTCGCTACGGAGACTTTTATGCTAAACGGCTGATTGAATACCTGGGATTAGCGTCGCAAGGCGGAATAGTCCGGGTGAGTATGGTGCATTACAACACCCTTGAGGAAGTTAACAGTTTGATTGAGGCTTTTGAGCAGATATTTTAACATTGGGCATTGGGCATTGGGCATTGGGCATTGGGCATTGGGCATTGGGCATTGGGCATTGGGCATTGGGCATTGCATTAGTTATTCTTTCTCCCCATGCTCCCTCATCCCCCCACTCCTCCACTCCCCATTACCCGTTAAAAAGCTGCAAAACTTCCACCTCTTCTTGTGGGGAAATTAATGTTTTTCCCATCGGTAGAACAGCTAAGGTATTGGTTTGAGCTAAATTAATTAAATTGCCGGAACTGTGACTACCACCAGCTTTGTGAAATTCGTAAACACCATCAATTAAATGCAATTTACCCCAAAGGTAAGTTTCATTCTTGCCGTCCGATCGCAATTCATCATGCGATCGCACTTTCAAAAATACTGCTTCCCAACCTTCGGTAATTCCCGAAAGTTTCTTGATTGCTGGTAGCACAAATCGCCAAAATGTCACCAATACAGCAGCAGGGTTTCCTGGCAAACCAAAGTAAAGTGGAGAGATGCAATTAATCGCGTCTGTACTAGGGAAAGTGGCGACGGTGAGGGGTTTTCCTGGCTTTATCTGTACAGCCCGAATGTGGATTTTTGCTCTTAGAGAGTCGAGAATTTTGTCAACATAATCATAATCTCCCACTGAAACACCACCAGAAGAGAGAACTATATCAGCGATCGCAACGGCGTGGGTAATGACTTTCTCCAAAGCAACTGGATCATCCTTAACAATACCTAAAATTAACGGTTCTGCCCCACTTTGCTTTACCAAAGCTGCGATCGCATACTGATTAGAATCTACAATTTGCCCTGGTTGCAACGGTTTGTCAACTGATACCAACTCATCACCAGTAGAAAAAATTGCCACACGCGGACGACGATAAACACTTAATTGCGGACATTGTGCTGCTGCCAACACGGCAATTTCTGGGGCATTTAACTTAATTCCTGCTGGTAGTAGTTGTGTTCCAGCTTGGTAAAAAGATGCTTTGTGTCTGACAAATTCTTGCGGTTTTGACGCAGCAAGGATAAATACACGGTTTTCCTCTTGGCGTGTCTTCTCTTGCATAACTACAGTATCTGCACCTGCTGGCATCACCGCACCTGTGAAAATCCTTGCGGCTTGCCCTGGTTGAATCGTAGACTTGGGCTGATATCCAGCCGGAATCACTTCAACAATTTCTAAAACGGCTGGTTGTTCGGTGTTAGAGTGTTGTACATCTTCATAGCGAACTGCATAACCATCCATTGCCGAATTATCCCAATGGGGAAAATCTAGTGGGCTGGTGACAGGTGTTGCCAAAATGCGACTATCGGCTGCCAATAAATCGACAACTTCTGTATCCTGTTGATCATCCAACGGTTGTACTAAATTTAAAATAATTGCTTGTGCATCGCTGACTGATAACATAGCGATCGCCTCTAACTTTTTACCTTATATCTCGCTCATTGTTTTATTCAGGCTACATTTGAAGCAACAACAAGCATTTCATAATCTTCAGTGGTTAGTTTATGATTACGGCTGAAAGCCCCTAAATGGCAGCCAAAAATTTCTGTTCTGGTAAAACCAATAGATTTAAGCAGCCAGTTAATTTCCGGGGAAGTATAATATCTTTCATTACATTTCAGAACTTTTTTATTACCTGAATCATCAGTTATTTCATAAACGGAATGATCACAGAAAGTCATCAAATCAAAAGAACTTTCCAGGCTTTTTGCTTCACCAGGATTGGAGTTAAGAAAATCCTTAACAGAATGAAACAGAGGATATAAACCATTACAGGTAGTCAATATAAGCTTACCTAGAGATTTTAACGAGGCATAAATATTTTTTAAAATAGAAAAGTTCATTTCATCTGTTTCCATTAAAGGAAAAGCTCCCTCACAAATCATAATTGAAAGATCAAATTGTGTTTCAAAATAAAAATTTCGGGCATCTTTTTTGATAAAATCAATTTTTAGTTTTTCAACAGCCGCAGTTTTTCTGGCTTTTTCGAGCATAGATTCTGATAAATCGATCCCTGTAACACTGTAACCACGCCTAGCCAGTTCTAGTGAATGTCTGCCGGTTCCACAGCCAACATCAAGGATTAACTTATTTTTATCATAATCAAGTTCTTTTTCAATAAAATCAACTTCACCCAAGGTTCCAGAGGTATAACCCTCCTGATCATACTTATCTGCATAATTCTCAAATAATTCTTCGTACCACTGTTTCATTATCTTCTTACCAGTTTCAATTGATACTATATCCATCGCATATATCTATAGTCTATGGTATCTCGGAAAGTAACACTAACCACTCAATTAAGAAAGTATATAATGTTGGAAATTATGAGCAATGATTATTTCCCAACCCCTAAATAAAAATACCTATTTTGTATGACAATCGAACGAGTTCCCCAAAAACACTATCCCAAGGCTGATATTGGGCGGCGAAGTATGGCATTGGGGCTTGATTTCCTTGGTGTCTGGTTAGTCAGTTCCCTACTCGGAAGCGGCAATATCGGGATTCAATTTGTTGAAATCTTAGTTTTCGTAATACTTTGGCTAGTTTTGCGGGTGCTGGTGCCATATAACAATCAAGGGCAAAGTTTAGGGCGTTGGGCGTTCGATTTAAAGGTGTTGGAAGTCGAAGATGGGCAAGTAATGGGCAGAATTCCAGATTTGCTCTCACTAATGAAGCGAGAGGTGATCGTCGGCTTGGGTGCGCTTTTCGTGTCAATTGCCCTAAGCAATATTCGAGCCAACCCCACTGCTATACTGCTAATACTTCCCTTAGCAATTGATTGTGGCACTGCCTTCTCTGATGCCCAGATGCGGCAGGCTTTACACGATCGCTATTGCGGAACTTTCATCGTTTCGTCGCGTCGTGGCTACTCGCTCGATATAAAAATTAAAAGATTAGTTGATAATATGCGGCGGAATGTGAGAAGATAGTGATTTGTGTTAATTCTCTTCCGGCTTCACTGTTTGTAAGATTATGGCTAAGAGTAAAGGTGCCCGTATAATTGTGACACTAGAGTGTACCGAGTGTCGGACAAATTTAAATAAGCGTTCTGCTGGTGTTTCACGTTATACCAGTACAAAGAATCGCCGCAACACCACTAACCGGCTAGAACTGAAAAAGTTCTGCACCCACTGCAATAAACATACCGTTCACAAGGAAATTAAGTAAAGATGAGTTATTTCCGTCGTCGCCTTTCTCCGATCAAGCCAGGAGACCCAATCGATTATAAAGATGTTGATTTATTGCGTAAGTTTGTCACCGAGCGCGGTAAAATACTGCCACGTCGGATTACTGGGCTGACGTCTCAGCAACAGCGAGAATTGACATTATCAATTAAGCGATCGCGGATTGTGGCTTTGTTGCCATTCATCAACGCGGAAGGCTAAAAAGAGTGATGAGTTATGAGTTATGAGTTATCAATTAACTCCTTACTCCTCACTCCTAACTATTTTTTAAACTGTTCACCAAATTAAAGTGCGAGAGTTGTGGAGAAGGGGACGCTAGTTGAATTTAGGGTTCAAGGCGATCGCCGTCTGGGCATCGTAGAACGTCCAGACGGTAAAACCCGCTGGTTTGTGGTAGACGAACGTGGTCAATCCCACAGCCTCGCGCCTAAACAAATAACCTATACAGTTACCAAAGAGACTTACAAGCCCTCTGGGATTGGCGGCTTTTTGGAGCAGATCAAGCCTTATTTAGATCCATCTAGCTTGGAAATAGCTTGGGAATTACTGGTTGAAGATGGGGAAACTGTCACCCCAGACCAAATGGCGAATCTCCTATTTTCGGAATCAGCCGCGCCTCCTTGTTACGCCGCCTATTGCTTGTTATCAGACGACAAACTCTATTTCAAGCAAAAAGGAGACGGTTACGAGCCGCGAACTGCTGCTCAAGTGGCAGAACGCAAGCACCAGATGGAAGTAGAGGCACTAAAAGCTAAGGGACAGCAGGAATTTTTAACTCGCGTAGAGCAGGCGCTCAAAGGTGAAGCAATCGAGTGGGGACGGCACGATCGCCAGCGCTTAGAAGGACTAGAAAAATATGCAACTCTGCTTGCTGACACTGGGCGGACAGGGGTAAATCATGACTCCTTGGCTCGCGCTTATCCGCCAAGCGTTCCAGTATTAGAAACTATGACCATGCTGGGACGACCGACAACACCCCAAGGAGCCTTTCAACTGTTGGTGGATTTGGGTTGCTGGAGTCCTGATGAAAACTTGTTCCTGCGTCGTTCTTCAATTCCGATTCAGTTTCCTAATAAGGTATTAGAAGTGGCGCAACAGCGTTTGGATTTCCCCCCGATTGACTCAGATACAAACCGCCTTGATCTGACTCATCTGAAGGTCTACACCATTGATGATGAAACTACCACAGAGATCGACGATGGTCTGAGTTGGGAAGTACTCCCCGATGGACAAGAACGCCTATGGGTGCATATTGCCGATCCCACTCGCTGGTTAGTGCCAGAAGATGAATTAGATTTGGAAGCCAGAAAGCGGGGTAGTACAGTCTATTTACCTACGGGAATGATTCCGATGTTCCCAGAGGTATTGGCAACTGGGCCAATGAGTCTGATCCAGGGACGGGTTTGTTGCGCCCTCAGTTTTGGAATTGTTTTAGGTACAACTGGGGTAGTAGAAGATTACAGCATTCATACCAGCTCGATTAAGCCGACTTATCGCCTCACCTACGAAGATGTAGATGAAATGCTGCAATTAAGGGTACAAGCAGAACCAGAAATTGCCGCGATCGCTACTTGGGCAAAGAAGCGCAAAACTTGGCGTTACGCTCAAGGGGCAATTAGCATCACTATGCCCGAAGCGACAATCAAAGTCAAAGATGACGAGATCAACATTGACATTTTGGACGATTCCCCATCGCGGCAACTGGTAGCAGAAATGATGATTCTGGCCGGTGAAGTTGCGGCTCGTTATGGTAAAGCTCATAACATACCTTTGCCGTTTCGCGGTCAACCGCAACCAGAATTACCTCCAGATGAAGAATTGCTCCTACTTCCAGCTGGATTCGTTCGCGCCTGTGCCATGCGTCGTTGTATGCCCAAGAGTGAAATGAGCATTACGCCTTTGCGTCATGCTGGTTTGGGTTTGGATACTTATACTCAAGCAACCTCTCCCATCCGTCGCTACAGTGACTTACTCACCCACTTTCAAATTAAAGCCCATTTGCGGGGTGAAGTTTTACCATTTTCCGCAGAACAACTAAAAGAAGTAATGATAACTGTCACCAGCATCACCCAAGAAGTGACGATGGTGGAACGACAAACTAATAGATATTATGCTCTAGAGTATTTACGCCGTCATCCAGAAGAAACTTGGGATGTGACAGTCTTGATGTGGCTGCGGGAAGACAGCAACTTGGCACTAATTTTGTTAGAAGATTTAGGCTTGCAGTTACCAATGGTTTTCAAACGTTCTGTAAAGTTAGGCGAACAGATATTAGTGAAAGTTAGCCACGCCGATCCCCAAAAAGATATGATCCAATTTCAAGAAGTAATTTATCAAGAAGCTCAAACAGCAGCGAATTAACTAATTTGTCATTTGTCATTTGTCATTTGTAATACTAGCCTCTGGCGAGTATTATTAATTACGAATTATTTTAATCTTGCTCTAATTAAAGCTAGCGCAGATGCTTGCAATGTCTACTAGCAGTGGGCATAGTATCTACCAGACAAGTAACATTTAAGAACCATTCCAAATTGTGAATGCCTATCGCCATACACAGTAACCACAATAATTAAACCAGCTGAGAATATCATTTAAAGTAATTGTTTCATTATTTATTCAAACGTTTTGCCAAAAAAGTAGAATCAATAATCGTAAATGATTATCATTATTGGTGAGTGTATATTTTATTTTTTGGAAGTCCCTTAACCCCTGTCGGTTAGGATATAGGATAAATGGAATGAGGTAATAGTTATGAATATATCTTTGACCCCAGAACTAGAGCAGTTGGTTAAGGATAAGGTTAGTAGTGGGAAATATCACTCAGTTAGTGAGGTGATGGGTGAAGCATTGAGATTGCTAGAAGAACGCGATCGCATTCGAGAGCAGCGTCTCGCAGAATTGAAAGCTAAAATCCAAGTTGGTATCGAAGAACTCGAACGTGGCGAAGGAATTGATGGCGAAGAGGTATTTGCTGAAATTGAGGAAGATATCCGACGCGCTGAAGCTAAAATGCAACAAGCTGAGGCTGCTAAATAATGAGTAGGTGTATTTTAGCGCCTTCAGCTAGATTAGATTTGAAAGAAATTAGCAGCTATATTACCCGCTTTAATCCTGATGCGGCTCGAAGACTCAATAAAAAAATTATCCAGCAGTGTAAACTGTTGGCTGATTTTCCTAATATGGGGCAAAGTTCCGAGAATTTTGGTAACGGTTTACGGAGTTTCCCGGTAGAAGAATACTTAATATTTTATCGTCCTATTGATGGCGGTGTGGAAGTTGCACGTATTGTCAGTGGTTATCGGGATTTAGAGACAGCTTTCTGAAGTGAGAATATTCGCTAAAATTGCATTTAATCTAAACGATTTTCCCCATCTCCTCACACCTTGCTTTTGACATTACAGCCCGAATATACTCATTTTTACCATTGGTATAAGCCTCGCGATCGCTCCGAAAACTTGCCGCCAAATCGCGTTTTAAAGCTTCGTAACGTTTCGCCTCTTCAGGATGCCTTCTCAGATAGTCGCAAAATAGCTTGCGTTCCCAAAATTCGCTCTTCACCTCGACTATATGAACATGGTGAGTACGTTGCTTTCCGTATGGTGGCATTCCTTTGACAAAAAACATCCGTCCAGGATGCGGATTTTCACGCCAATAAACGTATCCCAAAGATTCTAATATCGGAACAGTAGATTTCGCATCTATTAAGGAATGTACCCCTACCATGATGTCAATAACTGGTTTAGCTGCCATTCCTGGTACTGCCGTACTGCCAATATGTTCAACTTCCACAACTAAGTTATTGCCTAGTGCGTGCCAAATCCGCTCGGCTTCCTGTGCAAACAAAGTCTGCCACTGTGGGTCATATTCGACTATATTTATTTCATCCATCGGTAAAGTTAATTTGATCTACAGCGATCGCGGTTGTTTAAATCCTTTATATAATTTCCATTCAAGCAATTTTATTAGTATAATAATGGATCGTGTCGAATTAAAG
>Ga0123337_10006112_pt1 | contig 11617 bp, 7 predicted proteins | sample frozenSSSSmetaG_FD_89792 | JGI IMG/M metagenome (GOLD analysis project Ga0123337, IMG submission 89792) | Glacier valley bacterial and archeal communities from Borup Fiord, Nunavut, Canada, to study Microbial Dark Matter (Phase II) -... | ecosystem: Environmental > Aquatic > Freshwater > Ice >...
GCCGCCAGCCCCTAAACGTTCTGCCCTCGAATGGTCGGCGCTCGATGGCGATCTGCCGATGTGCGACATCGCTGCGACACTCGAACGCACTCTCGAACGCCTCCTCACACACCGCCCACAGGCAAATACCGATCTCGTTCGCCGCGCTTTTGCCTTCGCTGTCGAGAAGCACGAGGGTCAGACTCGCAGCAGCGGCGAATCCTATATCACACACCCCGTTGAAGTGACCGAAATACTCGCAGATCTCGAAATGGACGAACAGACGCTTGCGGCTGGCCTGCTCCATGATGTGATCGAGGACTGCGGGGTGACGGCAGAGGAGATTGCGACACTTTTCGGAGCCGAAGTCGCGCACCTCGTCGAGGGGGTCACCAAACTGCAAATCGCGGGCGTCGATGAGGGCAAAAAACGCGACGAACGCCCGGAAGATGCCGAAGAACTGACACAGGTTACGGCGGAGCGGCGCAAAAAGCAGGCGGAGATGGCAAAGAACGCCGCCAACCTGCGAAAGATTTTCGTTGCGATGGCAAAGGACCTGCGCGTAATCATCATCAAGCTCGCCGACCGCCTGCACAACATGCGCACACTCGACGCACTCTCCCCCGCCCGACAGTTTCGAATGGCGACCGAAACCCTGCAGATATTCGCCCCGCTCGCGCACCGTCTCGGAATCTGGCAGCTCAAATGGCAGCTCGAAGACCTTTCGTTCAAGTATGCTGAACCGGAAGACTATCTCGAGATCGCCGCGCTCGTCGCCACCAACCGCGCCGAACGTCAGGAAGAGGTCGATTCATGCATCGCGATCATGCTCGAAAAGCTGAAGCATGAAGGCATCGACGCGCAGGTCAAGGGACGCCCGAAACATCTCTACAGCATCTACAATAAGATGAAGCAGCAGCACCTGGAGTTCTCCGACCTGCTCGATCTGACCGCGCTGCGCGTGATCGTCCACACCCGGCAGGAGTGTTATCATGCGCTCGGCGTCGTCAGTATGACCTGGACGCCGATCCCCGGTATGTACAGCGACTATATCGCGCAGTCGAAAAGCAATATGTACCAGTCGCTGCATATCAAGGTGCTGGGTCCGAAGGGTACGCCGCTCGAAGTGCAGATTCGCACCTGGGAAATGCACCGCACCGCAGAGTTCGGGGTCGCGGCGCACTGGCAGTACAAAGAAGGCGGCAAAACCAGCGACCAGTTCGAGCGGCGGCTTTCGTTCCTGCGCCAGCAGATGTTTGACTGGCAGGCGGACAGCAAAGACCACAACGAGTTCATGCGCAATATCACGGACGACCTGTTCTCCGATCAGGTCTTCGTGACGACTCCCAACGGGGATGTGATCGATCTGCCGACGGGAAGTACGCCGATCGATTTCGCCTATCGTGTTCACAGCAAAGTAGGCGACCACTGCGTCGGCGCGAAAGTCAACAAGCGCATGGTTCCGCTGTCCTACACCTTCGGACACACAAATCCGCTGTTCAAAAATGGCGATGTCGTCGAGGTCATCACGCGCCCGAGCGCGAATCCGAGCCGTGACTGGCTCGCGCTCGTCAAGACGTCCCATGCCAAAAGCAGAATCAAAGCCTACTTCAAACGCCTGAACCAGTCCGAGAATATCCTCAAGGGACGTGAGCTTCTGGAGAAAGAACTCTCGCATCAGCTGGACCGCGACGCGAAAGCCTGGGGCGAAACGCCCCGCGACCTGCTCAAAGATGAAGCGCTGCGTGGGATCGCCTCCAGCTTCAACGTACCGAGTGAGATCGAACTGCTGTCTTCGATCGGCTATGGGACAATCGCTCCCCTCTCCGTGCTCAACAAACTCAAACCCGACCTGCCGACGCACGAGCTCAGTGTCCAGGAGCAGACGCTGCAGGTCGGCGGCAAACGCGCGGACGACCGTAAACTGCAGATCATGGCGGGTGGGATCGACGCGGATAACGTGCTGTTCCGGCGTTCGCGCTGCTGTCTGCCGATCCCCGGCGACGATGTGATCGGCTATGTCACTCGCGGGCGCGGTATGGCGCTTCACCGTCGAGAGTGCCCCAATGCTCAGCACTACCTGAAGAATGAGGGCGATCGCTGTACAGGCGTCGAGTATGTCGGCAGCGACAATCAGGTCTATCAGGTCTTCCTGATTATCGACACGCTGGATCGAACCGGACTGCTGGCAGATGTCGGCACGGTATTTGGAGAGAACAAAACGAACATTACCGCCGTCAAGACGCAGTCGCATCGCGATAAAACAGCCACACTCGAGCTCGCGGTCGAGGTTCGCAATACGGGACATCTGGATACGATCATCAAGAAAGTGTACAGTATGGGCGATATTCTCGGTGTCCACCGCGCCACGGGCGGACGTGAGGAAGCCCGCGTAAAATAGTCTGGCAGTCGGGTTACTTTCCACGTTCCGCTCCGCGTATATAGAAACGTAGTGACGGGTATTGTGCGCCCGCTATACTCGAGTCTGGCGAAATCGCCTCCGTCGCCTGGAATCCTATCTTCCTTCCTCATATCGCGGCAAGCCTTCCTCACTCGCCTGTGGCTGCCTGACGATAATCAGTTCGTTGACAGTGTGCATTGCAGGCAACGGTCTCGCCAGAAGTTTACAGGGGCGATTCCAATCCAGCGCTGTGCGCCGCCGGGGAAACCGGAGTCATGGTGCAGCAGCCAATCTCGCCAATTATTACCTACAAAAAGGGAGATTCTCAAGAAAGAGATGCCTGCCCGCCGTACGTCCCTCGAACTCCACCAGAGGGACAGCTTAATACGGATCGGGCACAGGGCGCCGAGTTGTTACGCGACGGCAATTGCGAGCCTCAACGACGAGACTCAAACGTTATTGTGGAGGCGATGTGGATACCAAAGATCGAGAAACCAAAGACAGACATGAGATGTGGGACCCCGACGTCACCTACGTGATCGGACACCAGCGTCCCGATACGGACGCAATCGCCTCGGCGCTCGGCTATGCATGGTTTCTCACGAAGATGGGACAGGAGCGCATCGTTTCGATACGCGCGGGTCAGCCGGTCGAACAGACAACATATGCCTTGAAACGGTTCGAACAGGAGCCCCCTCGGCTGATGACGGGGGTTGCGCCGACATTTGGTCACGTGGCGCGTAAACAGCAGACCGTCTCGCCGGAAACCTCTCTTTCCGAAGCTATTACGCTTCTTGCGGCTGGCGAGCGGGTCGTGCCGGTGGTAGATGAACTGGGCAGACCCTATGGCATCGTCACGCCGATGGCGCTTGCCCGCGCCTGCTCGATGCCCTACAGCGGAGGTCCCAATCCCTTCACACAGCCGTGCAAATCGGTCGTGGAAGAGGCGCTGACTTTTCATGCGCAGGATCGCATCAGCGACCACCGCGCCTCTCTGCTCCGCAGCGATGTAGACGACTTTTTGATCGTCGATGCACAGGAACGCTTCATCGGCGTCGCCACACGAAGGCGCATTCTGGAGCCACCCCGCGCTAAATTGATACTGGTGGACCACAACGAAATCCAGCAGGCGATCTCAGGGGCGGATGAAGCCGACATTGTCGGAGTCCTCGATCATCACCGCCTCGGAAATGCGTCGACCGCGCTTCCGATTCCGTTCGTCGTCGAGCCGGTAGGAAGCACATGTACGCTCGTTGCCGAACACTGCCGATTGAATGAACTGGATCCGCCGCTCGGAATCGCTGGAATGCTGCTCAGCGGAATCCTCTCAGATACCCTCGTCCTGCGCTCCCCGACGACAACGGATCGTGACCGGCACATCGCGCGCTGGCTCGCCGATCTCTGCTGTGTCGATATCAAACAATATGGCGATGATCTGCTTCGCGCCGCACCAGGGCTGGCAGAGCGCCCCGCTGACGAAATCGCCGACGCCGACCGTAAGCATTACGAGATGGGCGGCAAATCGGTCAGTATCGCTCAGGTCGAAATCACCGGATTTCAGGAGCTTCCGCAGCGACGTGATGAACTTCTTGCAACGCTGACGAGACAGTGCCGTGCCGAGGGTCTCGCGCTCGCCTGTCTGATGGTCACCGATGTCGTGCAGGGCGTCAGCCACCTGCTCTGCCAGGGCGATAGCTGGGTGCTTGCATCGCTGCCGTTCGCACGTATCAGCGAATATGAGTTCGACCTCGATGACATCGTTTCCCGTAAAAAACAACTCGTCCCGACGCTCCATGCCGTCATGGAAGAGTCGCGCTGACCGGAAGGATATGAGCGTGATGTTTTGACGCGATTGGCGGGTAAAGTGGCAATCGTGACGGGAAGTTCACGGGGGATCGGCGCGGCGATTGCACGACGTCTTGCCGCTGATGGCGCATCGGTGGTAGTGAATTTTCGTCAGGGCAAAGACGCGGCAGACGCTGTTGTGCGGGAAATCGAGGAGGCAGGCGGGCAAGCGCTTGCAGTCCAGGCAGACATGGCTGATCTGGAGCAGATTGAGGCACTGATCGCTGCTGCTGTTTTGGAATACGGTCGGCTCGATATACTGGTCAATAATGCGGGCATCGGCGAAATGCTGCCTCTCGAAACAGTGACCGACGCGCATTTCGCGTCGGTCTTTACTGTCAATGTGCGCGGCGTACTGTTTGCGACACAGGCTGCGGCAAGACATTTTGGTACGCAGGGCGGTCGCATAATCAATATCTCTTCCGGAGCAGCGACCGCAGCGCCAGCTTCAATGTCTGTCTACAGCGCATCGAAAGCGGCGGTCGAGACACTCACGCGCAGCCATGCCGCAGAGCTGGGTCCACTTGGCATTACGGTCAACGCTGTTGCACCGGGCTTGACGGAAACCGATATGCTGTCCGCCGCGCTCACCCTTGAATACCGCGAGAGAACGATCGGGGAAACGCCGCTTCGCCGCCTCGGTCAGCCGGAAGATATCGCCGATGTAGTCGCTTTCCTCGTCTCCGACGAAGCTCGCTGGATCACTGGCGCGGTTATCCCCGTCAGCGGCGGCTTGCGCTGATACATGCCTGATAACACAAACTCCAAATCCAGTTATCTTTCTCTGTCGTAAATCCTTTAACTCCCCGAATCACGAGGGCGCAGCGAGCAGCGCCCCTACAAATGCCCAGGGACTCATTAATTTACGGTCCCTTACTTTGTCGTAACTATTCACCACCGTCCAAGCTCCTCCTTCGTAAGAAATGAGAGAGAACACAATTCCGTTAGCTTTCGCCAGACGGCTGATACGTGTGGTGAAATGTCACCACTTTTCTACTTTATCTACTTTGTTCCACAGGAGCCGTAATGTCAAACCCAAGCGTGAAACTGTCTGCTGCTCTGTGGGTTGTCGGTCTGCTGCTCGCGGGCAGCTGCTGTCGGGCGCAGGAGACGCTGGATCAAATCCTTCAGAACGCGCTTCTTCAGGAGTAGAAACTCGTCACCGGACGTGTCGTTGTCGATGTCGACCATCAAGAACTGGCACTATCCCACGCCAAAATACAGACGCTCAAACTCAGCGATCCCGCGCTGAATCGTGATAAGTTCAAACAATTCGATTTCGAGAAGTTCGTTGCAGTCGAAAAGAAGGGCAATTCAGTGATGAAGATCGCCTTCGACAATCATTCGAAACGAGTGTTCATGCTGACTTCATTTACGCCCGGACCGTTCAATCCGAAGGGAAACAAAGCGCTCTTCGACACTAGCTATACCAAAGTCCTCAACCATTCCCCGGATAAGAACGGTATCACAGGCGCGATATGGGTTTCCGTCAAAAAACCCGGAGAGTACGCCGAGTCGGCAGAGATATGGCGGCAGCAAAACATTGCTGGACTGCTGAATCGTATCAGGCAGCATCTCGGTATCGCAAAACTCGTCAGCCTCGATTCAGTTACAGGGCAGGCGGTCGTTTCCTGGACGAACGCCTCCACGCACTCGAAAAATACCAGTTTGCTCACCTTCGAGACGCACAACCACTATTTTCTTTCGCACGTTCAGGCATTAGACGAAAATGGGTTCGTAGTAGATGAGGAAAAGTTCACTCCGAAATCGTTTCCTGGCGATATCGTGTATCCCCGTCGGACCGAAAAGACATACTACTATCCGAAGCGCAAAGGAGGTGGCGTCCCCTCTCTCCACGAGGTGAATACGCTTCGTTCCGCCGAACTGAACGTTCCGCTGAAGGAGAGCGAGTTCGATTTTGGACCGTACCCACGCAATGCGCTCGTATCCGATTCACGTTTCGGGAAACAATTCGCGTATCATCAGGGACTCGTGCAGTTCACCGATACACAACTGCTGCAATCTACCAGAGACCCGGATTATCTGGAGAAATTGGAGTTGGAGGCACAGCAAAAGGAGAAAGATGCCGCCCGTCTTCCCCGCGTGATCATATCGGAAGTTCCTCGGAAACGGATTGGGCTCGTTGTAACCGGCGTGGTGGCTTTACTCATGCTTGTAGGGCTGGGAGGACTGTTGCTGCGAAGATTTCGCCAGGCGTCCGTCCTGACGGGAGGCGGAAAGACCGGTTGATCTTCCAGCTCAGCCTATTCCTGACAAAATTCAATAGAGGGACAATTCCCTGTGGCGGCGAACTATGTTCCGTACCGCCGCTGCAGCTATGCCTGCCTGGTTCGAGATGCAGGCGACGGTAAAATCCCCTCGAGATCAAAGGATGCAACTGCGATATGGCTGGAACCTCATCTTCCAATACTTTTCCCGATACGATACGCTGGGGCATTCTCGGACCCGGATCTATCGCTCATCAATTCGCCAGCGGCGTAAAAGAACTTCCCGATGCGAAAGTGGTCGCAGTCGGCTCACGGGATGGAGCCAAAGCGATCGCCTTCGCCGATACATTCTCCATTCCGAATCGCCATGCCAGCTATCAGGCGCTGGTCGAGGATCCCGAAGTCGATGCGATCTACGTCGCCACCCCGCACCCTTTCCACAAAGAACACTGCCTGCTCGCTCTCAACGCGGGTAAGCCGGTGCTCAGCGAAAAACCGTTTACGATCAATCATGCCGAGTTGACCGAGATCGTGGATACGGCACGAAAAAACGACCTGTTCCTGATGGAAGGTATGTGGTCGCGCTTCTTCCCTTTGATGGGACGTGTGCGTGAACTGCTTGCGGAGGGAGCGATCGGCGAAGTGCGGCTGCTCGAAGCAGATTTTGGTTTTCGTGCGGGCGTCGATCCGAATGGCAGACTTTTCGCGCCCGCGCTCGGCGGCGGCGCACTGCTGGACGTCGGAGTGTACACGGTATCTCTCGCCTCGATGTTCCTCGGCTCGCCAGACAGGATCACCGGGCTTGCAACACTCGGTGAAACAGGCGTCGACGAGCAGGCGGCGATGGTGCTGGGCTATCCGAACGGCGCGCTCGCAATGCTCTCGACCGCGATCCGCACCAATACCCCGCATAAGGCCACCCTCAATGGAACCGATGGACGCGTTACGCTTCAGTCCCCCTGGTGGAAGCTGGACCGCGCGCTCGTCTCCCGCAATGGCAAGCCGGACGAGGAGATACATCTGCCTTACGAGGGCAACGGCTTCAACTACGAGGCGGCAGAGGTCGGTCGATGCCTGCGGGCAGGTAAAAAAGAAAGCGCGATTATGCCGCTGGAAGAATCGCTGTCAATCATGGCGACCCTCGACACACTTCGTGGGCAGTGGGGTCTCAAATACCCGATGGAGTAGCTGCTGAACTGCAACGATACGTGAGTTTCTGCAAATCGAAGCTGATTGGAAGGATGAAGGATGACGATGCTATACGGAAAGATTACCGGGATCGACAAGCCGATCTCACGGCTGGTACAGGGAACGATTCCACTCAACCCCGACGCCCCTGACTCTGGGTTTTCGCTGCTCGATGACACATTCGCGCTCGGCTGCACCGCTTATGATACGGCGGTAGTTTATGGGCCGGAGCGCGAAAAAGCGTTCGGGCGCTGGGTGCGCGAACGCGGTCTGCGCGAGAAAGTCGTGATCCTTGCGAAAGGCGTCCACCATGACAACAGCGGTCCACGTGTGACGCCAGAGGGTCTGGCAACCGATCTGAACAATACGCTTGCATACATGGAGACAGAGTATATCGACCTTTATGTGCTGCATCGCGATAATCCTGCCGTGCCGGTCGGACCGATTGTCGAGGCGCTCAACGAGCATCTTCGCGCCGGACGCATACACGCTTTCGGCGGCTCGAACTGGACGCACGACCGCATTCGAGCAGCCAATGAGTATGCCGCAGAGCATGGGCTGACGCCTTTCGCCGTTTCGAGTCCGAACTTCAGTCTGGCGGAGCAGGTGAAGGAACCGTGGGCGAACTGCGTCTCGATCAGCGGACCGCAGAATGAGGCGGCACGCGCCTACTATCAGCAGACGCAGCTGCCGCTGTTCACATGGTCGAGCCTGGCGGGAGGCTTCTTCTCCGGACGATTGACGCGCGAAAATCTGGCTGAATTCGAATCGTATCTCGACAAGCTCGCTGTAGAATGCTATGCCTACGATGACAACTTCAAGCGGCTGGATCGTGTGCAGGAACTCGCCGAGCAGAAGGGCAAAACCGTTCCGCAGATCGCACTGGCGTATGTGATGGCACAGCCGCTCAATATCTTCGCGCTCGTCGGATGCCAGAACGGTTCGGAGTTCAAAGCGAACGTCGATGCGCTCGACATCAAACTGACGCCTGCCGAAGCTGCCTACCTCGACCTGCGCGCCGACGCTCCCGCGTAGTGTCTGATTTAGATCGTCTCCAGTAGTTTTAGTCGATTTCTCACCTTACGCAAGCCTGTATCCGGAAGATTTCAGTACTTAGGCTAACCTCAATAATTATCGAGCGAAATTTTCGGCTATTTTGATCTCAAAACGACCCTAAATTCAGTGCGGTAATTTTTGCGCGTTGCCTTAGCATAGGAGCGGCCGCCGGTGGTTGCGACCCAATTATCAACCGCCGGAGACTTATGCAGACGATCTACTGTAAACGACAGTGCCGGGGCGAGCATAGTTTCGCGCTGCATCATCGAGCACGAGCACCCAGTCGAGACCGCCACCCGGCGGAGTAAAGGTGTGCACGCCTCCACGCTCGACTGTATTGAAGAGTGTAGATGTCCCGGTGCGCGGGTCGAACCAGTAGACAGTCAATGTCTGCCCCGAGAGTTTATCGGTGTCGACCTGGACTGGTTTACTCAAGGCGATATAGATGAGCGCATAGCTTCCGTCCGTGTCTCGCGTCGCCTGAATATGATGCGTCCCGGCACCAATTTCTGAGACGACCAGCGACTGGTCGGGAATGCGTGTCAAAAATGGGCGAGACAGCAGCAGATCTTTCGCATGATGCTGCTGTTCTGCACCCGGGAAGTGCAGCGCATCCTGCCAGCGTGTGCGTGGGACGTTGATCGGATTGCGTGACGGCTCCCAGAACTGCCACATCGGGTGGCAGCCGTAGGTGTGTCCGAAGGCGCCGGCGAACAGCGCCCAGTAGAGCGATTTGCGGACATCATAGTGCTCCAGGTAGCCGTTGGCGATATCGAAACCCGCAGGATGATCTTCGTATCCCGGCTCGGCGTCCATGCAGGGTTTCGTCGGCGTGAGCGCGTAATCGCCCTCGATACACTCATAATTCGCTTTGTTTCGAGAGTGCCCACTCTGGTACATATGGAAGTCGAGCCACTCCTCGTCCGGAAAATAAAGTGAAGAGCCATACGATCCCGGCGGATGCAGTGTGCGCAGATGTGCGCCGCCATCTCCCTCGTGCAGTCCCTCCGCCATCGCACGCAGAACAGCTTTGTGCGAATCGGTAACGACGGGACGATCGCCTCCCAGCACCCAGATGATCGGCTTTTCCGCGTAGCGTTTGCCGAGGAACTCGCCGAAAGTGCGGGCGTTCTCCGACGTAAAAATCTCCGGTCCCTCGCCCCATGCCTTGTTCCATTTATCGCCCCAGGTAGGCAGCATTGCAATTCTCAGCCCCAGTTGCTCCGCCCGGTTTACGATCCAATCGACGTGTTCGAAGTACGCTTCGACCGGCTGCGTCGGATCGTTGCCGACGAGCGGCAGATGTCCGTAAGCATTGGGTTCGCTGTATTCGTGTTCGGCGAGCACGACCGCTTGAATAACGGTAAAGCCCTGCCTGGCTCGCTCCTGCAGGAAGTAGTCCGATTCGGCGCGATCGAGACGGTGGAACAGTTCCCAGGCGGTATCGCCCAGATAAAAAAATGGGCTGCCGTCAGCATGAACGAGAAACCGCCGATTGTCGCTGACTTTCAGTGTCTGCAAATGCCTTTTCTCCTCAAGGGAATTTGATACCGAAATGTCATTACATATTTCGGGCAAATCGATGCGAGTGTACCCGCATCGGCTCAACAGAGGCAACCGCGCCAACAAAGGAATAGCGCAACGTCGAGCCGAAATGAGGAACGCGCAGTGTGTCTGATGCTCGGGCTGAATTGTTACCTGCCGAACGTTCTGTATTCCGATAAGGATTTGCCGATGTCCGATTCAACCATTATTACTTGAGTGGAACTGCTGAACTATAAAAGCATCACACATTGTGATGTCAAACTGGGTCCGCTAATGTTTCTCGTCGGACCGAACGGGTCGGGCAAGAGCAATTTTCTGGACGCCCTGCGCTTCGTTTCCGATGCCCTCAACACCACCCTTGATCATGCGATTCGACAGCGCGGCGGGATTCGAGAGTTGAAACGTCGCGGTTCTGTAACGACGCAGCCTCTAGATATTCGAATTCATTTCCGTCTGGAATCAGGTGAGTATGGATACTATCATCTGCGCCTGAAGAAGGATATTTACGACAAGTACAGTCTGCTCACCGAGGAGTGTCGTATCTATGCCGCCAACTCAGTATCAGAAAAAGCCAGCTACTATGTTGACGAGGGTGAAGTCAGAACGAGCGAGCGTATTGCACCTGTCGCTTCCCCCAATCGTCTTTATCTGGTAGCAGCCTCGGGACTTCCTGTATTTCGTCCCGTCTACGAAGCTTTATCTCGTATGGTATTTTATAATTTGATTCCCGAGAGAATTCGGGAAGCACAGATAGCGGGAATGGGCGATCGGTTGTCTCGTGATGGGGGAAATATTGTTGAAGTCCTCAAGAATATGAGTGCCCACTCATCTGATGCCAAGACTCGCATCGAGCAGTATATGGCAAGTGTTGTTCCGGGAATTGTGGAAGTAAACGCTAAAGACTTTGGTCCATACGAGACGCTCGAGTTCACTCAGCAGATGCTATTTTCCAGTGATACGTGGAATTTTTATGCATCCAGTATGTCGGATGGCACGTTACGGGCGTTAGGTATTCTCGTTGCCCTATTCCAAGAAGGATACGACAGCAGCGGTTCGGTCGTGCTCGTTGGTATTGAAGAGCCAGAGACTGCTCTGCACCCAGCAGCAGTCGGCGCGCTGCTGGACGCGATGGATGAGACGAGTATGAGTAAGCAAATTCTCGTCACCAGCCACAGCGCCGAACTTCTCGACGATAAGCAGGTCACTGCCGATATGCTGCTCGCTGTCAGAGCGGAAAAGTGGGGTACGCGAATCGGACCGCTCGATGAAGCGGGACGTGATGCCCTGCGCGAATCCCTGTTTACTGCCGGGGAATTGCTGAGGATGAACCAGTTGGCGCCAGAACCAGCATCAGCGGCCGAACTCGCCGACGAAC
>Ga0123337_10006114_pt1 | contig 11611 bp, 10 predicted proteins | sample frozenSSSSmetaG_FD_89792 | JGI IMG/M metagenome (GOLD analysis project Ga0123337, IMG submission 89792) | Glacier valley bacterial and archeal communities from Borup Fiord, Nunavut, Canada, to study Microbial Dark Matter (Phase II) -... | ecosystem: Environmental > Aquatic > Freshwater > Ice >...
ATATGTGGTAAACAAGAAATTTTGGAAACAGAAATATAGATTTGATGAAATTCTGCACGACAAATAAAATCTAAGAAAAGTTGTTTGCATCCTTCTTGAAACCCCGAAAAACAATCCTATCATTGTAAAACTTTAAGCCATATCCTATGATTCTAAAATCCTTTACCTTTCTTTGTCTGTCCATGTCTGTATTGGCCTGCAACAACTCAAGTAAAAAACAGCCTGAAAAAGCACAAGAAAAAACTGCAGAACAAGACAATTCACCCATCACTTGTTACCAATATGCAGACGCAAATGATACCATTGTGTTAAAACTGATAAACATTGGAAAAGCGGTAACAGGAACACTTGAATATAAGCTAAAAGAAAAGGATAAAAACAGGGGAACTATTCAAGGGAGAATGCAGGGCGATATGCTGATGGTCAAATATACTTTTATGTCAGAAGGTGTCATGTCTGCAAGGGAAGTGGTTTTTAAAAAAGAAAATGGCGTTTTTATAGAGGGTTTTGGAGAGGTCATAAACAATCATGACCTTGTCACATTTAAAGACCACAATGCGCTTACTTTTAATGAAAAAATGAAACTTTCTGCTATCAATTGCAGATAAAAATCGTGGCGTCATTTGGTTTTCTGTCTTCACGTATTAAAAAGATGCTTATATTCGTATAACTCATAATTGTTCAAGTCCTAATTATTCCATTGTTTTTAAAATTAAAGCTGATGAAAATATGTCTTCTTATCCTGATGGGATTGTCCATCAAGGTCGCGAATGCCCAATGGTTTCAAACCAAGGGTCCTGAAGGTGGCCGTATCAATTGTTTTGTGATGCATGAAAAAAACATCTATTTGGGAACCGACGGCGGAGTATTTGTGTCTTCTGATAGTGGTTCGAATTGGTCAAAACTAAGTAAAGGCTTGGAAAATTACTCGGTTTATGCCATAGCCATTAAGGGCGATAAATTTTTTGCCGGCTCTTCTTCGGGCTTGTTTTTATCTGCCGATAAGGGAGTAACATGGAAGCCTGTAAATAATGGATTGACCAATAGGAATGTCAGGGCACTACTCATAAAAGATACAACTATTTTTATTGGAATTTACGGAGGAGTAGGAGGGGGTGTGTTTTTGTCGGCAGATAATGGCGACACCTGGACAAAAACAAGTTCCGGTTCATATAATCTTTCAACTGTAAACTCGTTAAGCCTGATGGGAAATCAGGTGTTTGCCGGAGCTTCTGCTGGTGTTTATCAGTATTCTGATGCCGATACAACATGGACAGCACATCCGACTTTAAAAAGTCTAAATATCCAATCTTTGCTGGTGAGCGGCAGCAAGATGTTTGCGGGCAGTTTTTATTCTGCAGGTGGAGGTATGTTCATGTCTCCCGATAGCGGAAAGACCTGGACACCCATCAATAACGGTTTAAAAAACATCAATATACAGGCTATTACTGCGAGTGGTGGGGATGTCTATGCAGGAACTTATGGAGGTGGTGTGTATTGGTCGTCGGATAATGGCACCAATTGGATTGAGGTAAACAATGGTCTAAAAAACGCCGATATACAGGCATTGATGCATAGTGGTGGAAGTGTTTTGGCCGGAAGCTACGGAGGAGGCGTAATGGTGTCTTCAGATAAAGGGAAAAATTGGAAGGTTTCAAATAAGGGACTCTTATCCCATTCGGTATATGCACTTTGCAAAACAGGGAATGATTTATATGCAGCGACTTCTACTGATGGTATGTATCTCTCAATAGATCATGGAGAGAATTGGTCATCGCTGTACGGAGGTATAAAAGATTTTAATGTACATCAGGTGGCAGCAAGTGGAAATAATGTTTTTGCCGGAAATGATAGTGGTCTGTTTTTTTCAAATGATAAGGGCGAAAATTGGCTGCTGCTGGATAAAAATTTGACCAATAAAAACATACGTGTGTTGGCGTTCAATTCAACACATGTTTTTGTTGGAACCAATGCTCAATTATTGGTCTTAGGAAATAATGGAAGCAATTGGACGGCTATACCCGGAATTGGAGCATGTAATTCCATTGTGACATCGGGCACGGGTGTCTTTGTCGGAACTGATAATGGCATATTTTGGTCAAATGATAATGGCAAGACTTGGACAAGCGTTAATAATGGATTGACCAATAAGCTTGTTATCTCTATGGCGATTGGTGGAACAAGGTTGTATGCTTTGACTTTTGGAGGATTGTTTGTTTCAGAAGATACGGGCAAGAGCTGGATATACGAGGCTAAAAATATGCCTGATCAAAATTATTTTTCTGTTTTGGCTTGTGATGAAAATTCTGTCTTTGCCGCAAATAGAGCCGATGTTTTTTATTTATCTAATACCGGATGGCGCTCCATACAGCATGATTTGCCATACAAAAGGGTAACGTCTTTGCTCATCAATGGTCCAAATATTTTTGCAGGGACTGAATACGGAGGTATTTGGTGGCGCCCTATAAGCTCATTAAAAACGGCCATACCTATTGTAAAGGATAATATACCCGGATTTAATATGTATCCAAATCCAAATTCAGGCGTGTTTTCAATAACAAATGTAAGCCAGATGGCATCTGTTTGTATTTTTAATGTTTTTGGGGAGAAAGTGTATGAGGTATCCAATTTTGGGTCGGATAACGCTTTTGAAATAGATATTTCTTTTCTGTCAAAAGGCGTTTATTTTGTTCATATCACACAAAACTCAATTGTGTTGACAGAAAAGTTAATACTCAGATAATACCTTTAAAATCTCTCCTTGATAATATCCAGCAATGCCTGATATAAACCCTGATTAGAGGCAATAATAGTATCTCCGAATAAAAAATCATTGCCTCCTTTAAAATCACTGACTTTTCCACCGGCCTCTTTTACCAGTAATATTCCGGCCGCCACATCCCAGGCATGCAGACCATATTCAAAAAATCCCTCAAATCTGCCACTCGCCACATAAGCCAGATCTACTGCAGCTGAACCCATGCGCCTTAACCCATGTGTTGAGCGCATCAGGTGTTTTAAGGTGTCCAGATAAGCATCCATGTGTACATAGTCATAGTAAGGAAAACCCGTCGCCAACAGAGATTTTTTAAGTTCCGTTTCATGCGACATATGGATGCGTTCTCCATTGCACCAAGCACCTCCGCCTTGCCAGGCTGCAAATAATTCTTTCCGGCCGATTTCATAGACAACGCCTATCAATATCTCCTGATGTCTTGCCAAAGCCACACTCACACTGTAAACCGGCAAATTATGGATAAAATTGGTCGTGCCGTCAAGCGGATCTATAATCCAGTTGCAATCAGCCCTGCCTTTATCCGAAGTTTCTTCTTCGGTAATAAACCCGGCTTCAGGAAATAGATTTGAAAGTCCGGCTACCAATTTTTTCTCTGCTTCTACATCCACATAACTCACCAATTGGTTTACCCCTTTGTCAGATACAGCTTCATTGGAAAATGATTTTCTCTGTTCTGCAATATAAGCGGCGACCTCTGTTACAAGGGAATTGACCTCAGCTGTCATTTTTTGTAAATCCATACGGCGAAGATAAAACATTACTTAAGTTTATTCATGCTTTAAAACTTCCGGCCAAAACTTGTACTTTTAAGTTCAAACTCAAGCGGATTAGTCTCGAATTCGGAAATACCAAGTGTTTCGAGAGGGTAAGACGAACCCAGGGGTTTAAAATGTTGGAATTTTAACATAACTCTTTCTTTTTATTACCTTTGCAGCATGAGTCAAAAAGCTTTTTTAATGATTTTGGATGGTTGGGGTATTGGAAAACATGATTTTACAGATGGTATTTACAATGCAAATACCCCTTTTGTAGACTCTCTTTTTCACACAGTTCCGCATACTACACTCACCACTTTTGGGCATGCTGTCGGTTTGCCTGAAGGGCAAATGGGTAATAGTGAAGTAGGACACATGAATATTGGTGCAGGTAGAGTGGTATGGCAACAGCTGGCCCTCATCAATAAAAAGTTTGAGGATGGCACCGCTGCCGGTGAAACTACCATCAATGAGCTGGCTGCTTATTGCGTGCAAAATCAAAAGCCTCTGCATCTGCTGGGACTTGTAAGTGATGGCGGTGTGCATAGCAGCACACAGCATTTGATTGGTTTGTGTCGTATTTTTGCTGAAAAAGGTGTAAAAAATATTTTTATACATGCGTTCACAGATGGCCGCGATACGGACCCGAGAAGTGGTAAAGGTTATATACAGACATTGGAAGAGCAGGTAAACAGTACAGGGGCAAAAATTGTTTCTGTTATCGGCCGATATTATGCCATGGATCGCGATAAACGCTGGGAGCGTGTAAAAATGGCCTACGACTTGATGGTCAATGGTGTAGGTGCAAAGTTTGCCCATGCCACCGACGCCATTCAGGCAGCTTATGATGAAGGTGTTACTGATGAATTTGTCAAAGCTTCTGTGATAGAATCAAGTGAGAAGGAGGCCCAAACCAGAATAAAAGATGGAGATGCTGTTTTGTGTTTTAATTTCAGGACGGATAGGGGCAGACAGATTACACAAGCATTGACACAATCGGATTTTCCTGATTTTGGCATGAAAAAACTCAATCTTGAGTACGCTACCATGACGGAATATGACCATACTTATCACCATGTGAAAGTGGTCTTTCATTCACAGAATGTGACGATGACTCTAGGAGAAGTGATTAGTAATAACGGTTTAAAACAGTTAAGAAGTGCTGAGACTGAAAAATATCCGCACGTCACCTTCTTTTTATCCGGAGGAAGAGAAGAACCGTTCACAGGTGAAGATAGAATCATGGAACCTTCACCTAAGGTTGCCACTTACGACTTACAACCTGAAATGAGTGCTTTACCTTTAACAGAAAAAATATTGGGGGCGGTAGATTCCGAGAAGTATGATTTTATCTGCCTGAATTTTGCCAATACCGACATGGTGGGTCACACCGGTGTCTGGGATGCTATCATTAAAGCGGCTGAAACCATTGATGAGTGTGTCAGGAGAATTGTTGAAAAAGGAAAAGAAAAGGGTTATCAGTTTGTCATCATTGCCGACCATGGTAACTCGGATGAGGCCAGAAATCCTGACGGTTCACCCAATACGGCCCACAGTATGAATCCTGTCCCATGTTTTATTATCAGCGATAAGGTAAGCAATCTGGAACACAAGGGCAAACTTGCTGATGTAGCTCCCACCATATTAAAAATGATGGAAATACCCTGCCCCCACGAAATGGATGGTATACCTTTGTTTTAGAGCTTATTCGACCAGATGGTCTTTGTAATCTGTTTCTTCAAGTCCATCAACACTATAGCGGAAATACAGGGCGCTGAGGCATGAGAAACCAAAAGCGAGCATAGCCGCATAGAAAATAACCATAAACAAAACAAATCCCAAGGCAGAGCCAAAACCAGGGGTATTCGACGGGTCTATATTGGGAGAAAACATGGAAATCCCCAGAATAAATGTTGTGATCATCATCACAATGAATACGATGACATAAAATACCAGCATGGTTAAAAATATAAGTCCCGCTCTTTTCCAGGTGATATTAGTATAACTGAATTTCATGGCTTCGGAGACCGTCATTTTACCATGTGCAATGGCCGGTAGTGCCAGAATAAACCTCAACAGAAAAATAACGATGACAAAATATCCGATAAAAGCGACAATCACACCAATAACCGGGATTTTCATCAATAAACTCATAAGCATAGCGTAAATAGCAAATACTGCAATCGTGAGCAGCAACATGAGCAACATCCATGCAATGATAGAGAATACCCTGGATGAAAATGATCTGGATAAAGCAAATAATACATTGTTGTTTTTTTCTCTCACTTCATTGTCATTGAGTTGAAGGTAAGAATTATATATCCAGGCTCCTATAATCAGAAACACCAACATAAAAACGAAAAAAATACCGATAGCAAAACCATTAAATAACCAGGAATAATCCTGATTCATCTGTGAACTTCTCATCCTTTCGTTAAAAGAACCCATTTCCATCATTGAAAGACCAAATGCGGAAAAAATGATGGCAAGGGTAATCATCACAAGAATGGCCAGAATAATATTGAGGAGTATACTTGGAAAAAACACCCTTTTGAATAAGGACACTGCGCCACTGAATACTTCCGACCTGAATTTCATTAAATAATCTTTCATGTTTCAAGATTAGATATACTTTTTTAAAACGGCAAATTTTTTAAATATTATTTTTTGAAAGTAAACGGTTATTTTTGCAAACTTTATGATCAAAGGGAAAAAAATAACCGTAGTTCTGCCGGCTTATAATGCAGCTTCTACACTGGAAAAGACATACAAGGAGATTCCTTTTGAAGTAGTAGATGAAGTGGTGCTAGTGGACGATAATAGTACAGATGAAACAATTCAGAAAGCAAAAGAACTGGGTATTCAACATGTGGTGAAACACGAAGTCAACAGGGGTTATGGTGGTAATCAGAAATCCTGTTATACAAAAGCTCTGGGTTTGGGTTCTGATATCATTATTATGTTGCATCCGGATTACCAGTATACACCAAAATTGATTGAAAGTATGGCCTATGTAATAGCCAATGATGTGTATCCTGTGGTATTTGGCAGCAGGATTCTGGGCAAAGGCGCTTTGAAGGGCGGAATGCCGCTGTATAAATATATTGCCAATAGACTGCTGACTTTGTTTCAGAACATTATGATGGGACAGAAATTATCTGAATACCACACAGGTTACAGGGCTTTTGATAAAAAAATATTTGAAAAAATTAATATTGAAGCCAATTCTGATGATTTTATTTTTGATAACCAGATGATAGGGCAGATTTTTTATGCAGGTTTTGAGATAGGGGAGCTCACTTGTCCCACAAAATATTTTGATGAAGCCAGCAGCATTAATTTCAAGCGCAGCAGTATCTATGGCATGGGCGTTCTGGGTGTTTCCATACAATACCGTCTTCAGAAATGGGGATTAGGTAATTTTAGAATTTTCAGGAAGTAATCAGTACCTCCCAACTAATCCCTATTCACATTAACGTCTTAAATGTTGATGCTTGTTTGTCATCTTATTTGCTTTTTTGGCAAATAAGTCGCCAAACAAAATTTCGTTGGTTCTTGTTCCGGACTTTGTCCGGTTATTCATATTTGACCCTTACAGGGTCAGGGTAAAAGCTTATGCACTCTTATTCCCTCCATTAAACTTTTAACTGATAACCGACACAGGACTATTCACATTTGACCGCTCCAGGATTATGGTGCAGCTTAAGTTTTCTTTCCCATTAACTTTTAACGCTTAACCAATAACTGGTTATCCTAGACCCTTTTCTCCTATTAACACTTCACCAATAACCGACCTTTACTTGCAATAATTCGCCTTATACGTCTTGGCCTCGGCATATCCCGCTTCAATCGCTTTCTGCCAGTCGGCACAAGCCTCCAATTGTAATTTTAAGTTATTGTATGCAACACCTCTAAGTGTCAGTAGTAAACCGAGATTTTCGTAATCAGTATCCATGGCTTTCCCAAATGATAAGATGGCTTCTTCATTTTTATTAAGTTGCAAGAGACAAAAACCAATATTAAAATAATAATCCGGATTGTATTTGTCTTTTTTGCTCAATGCAGTGTAATCAGCAACGGCTTCTTCATATTTCAGGCTAGCGGTAAAGGCATCGGCACGGTTGATCAGTGCTTCCTTGTGCCCCGGATTGTTTAATAAAATGAGATTATATGCGTCTATAGCGAGTGCATACGACTGCGCATCATAATAGATATTACCTTTCAGCATCCAGATACTTGAATCTGAAGGGTTAATGCGATAACAGGCATTGACATCCTTGATGGCAGGTTCTAATGCATGTATCTCGGAATAAGCAAGTGCTCTCTTTTTTAAAATTTCAGTATTTTGAGGGGCGTAATTCAGATACTCAGAATACCAAACAATAGCTTGCGGGTAATCACCCATCTCTTCCATCAGCATACCCAGGTTTTTTAACACTTTTTTGTCTTCCGGTTTTTTGGACTTATAAGTTAAAAAATCAGCTTCTGAAAATGTATAATTCTTAAGTGTTTGGTGGGCAAGGGCCCGGTTGTAATAGGTTTCCGTAAGCATGGTATCCAAAGCAAGCGTCTGGTTAAAATCCACGAGTGCTATACTCGGTTTTTTCAGCATCAGATAACAGGTGCCGCGGTGGAAATAAGCCATGGCCGAACGGTTGTCAAGGCCGAGATATTCATCAAAAACAGTAATAGCTGCGCGATAATTTGAATCTTGCATCAGGCGAATGCCGTTTCTAAACAGAATATTATTCTCATTCTGGCTCTGGGCAATAAAAAAGGGACAAAAAAGAAGAAGCAATAAAAGTCTTCTCTGCAATAAGGTGCTCATGTAAGGACAAAAATACAGTCAAAAAATTTGATAAATGAAAAATAGATATCTACTATTGTGGAATGATTAGTTTAGAAGTGGTGTTAAGTCCTGCGTTATTGCACTTAACTGATGTGAAGGGTAGTAATGTGGTAGTGATTGATATTCTCAGGGCTACATCCACAATTTGCACGGCCATTCATGAAGGTGCGGAATCTGTGAGGGCGGTGATGAGTCCGGCAGAAGCATTGGCTTTAAAAGCCGAAGGATATGTAACAGCGGCAGAGCGGGATGGTGCTAAATTGGAGGGTTTTGATATGGGTAATTCACCTTTTGAATGTATGAATGGAGCGGTAAAAGGCAAACGCATCGCACTTACAACGACTAATGGCACAAAATGTATCGAGGCGGTGGCTCATGCCGGGGCGAGAAACGTACTTTCCGGAAGTTTCTTAAATCTGGAAGTTTTATCTGAATGGCTTATTGCTGACAATCAAAGAGTTGTAATGCTTTGTGCAGGATGGAAAGACAGTGTAAATTTAGAAGATACCTTATTTGCAGGCGCACTTGGCAGTCTGATTGTACAAAAAACGGCTTGTTTTGTAGACTGCGATGCCGCATTGATGTCCATGGATTTATACGCCTGTGCAAAGGATAATCTGACAGAATATCTTAAAAAGTCGTCACATTATATCCGATTGTCACATTTACATCATGAAGAAGATATGAGATACTGCTTGCAACATTCTGTTATTCAAGAAATTACTGGATTATTGGATGGCGAAATGAAAAAAATGTAGAAAACTGTATTTAATTTTGACATTTTGTGGTATGTTTGAAAATTAATTATTCAATTTTATGAAAAAAATAACTTGTTTAGCTTCTGTCGTTTTGATGACAGTGATCCTGTTTTCAGGATGTAAGAAAAAAGAAGAAACGCCGGCTCCTGCCGCTGAAACCAATGTCGTGCAAGTTCAAAACTCGCTTGTGGTGGAGCCAACTGCTACGTGGTGTGGACCATGTGGCGAGTATGGCAAGCCGGCTACCGACAAAGCTATAACTGGAAACTCAAAAGTAGTAGCAATTTATGCACATTTAAAAGCTCCTGCTTCTGACTTTCCTTCTCAAACTGGTCAGGATCTTGCGGTTATTTTTGGTGCAGCTAACGCAACTGGAACGTCCTACAGTATTCCCAAGATTGCAGTGGGAAATAATGTGACCGGTGCTTTCACAGATATTAATTATACTGCAAATATCTTAACAGGTTGGATTAATGCCACAACTGCTCAAACATCAAAAGCCAATACCAAGCTTGATGCAAGTATTTCAGGCAATACACTGAATGTCAAAGCGAACACAAAATTCTTTGAAAACGGGAATTCAACTAGTACGTATAAAATTGCTTTGATTCTCACTGAAGATAATATCAGCAACCGTCAGAATTATAGTTCTACAGGTTATAAAACAATTATCCATAACCACGTGTCAAGAGCTACAATTTCAAATGCCACAGGTGGAGATGATTTATTAAGTTCAGGGGTGCCAACTAGTGGTCAGTTAATCACCAAAGATTATTCTGTTGCATTGGATCCAACATGGAAGAAGGCTGATTTGACGGTGATTGCGATTATATGGAAATATGATGGTAATGTCATGACATTTGTAAACGTTGATAAATTAGAGTTGAATTAATTCTCTACTTAAAAATAAATTTTAAAAGGCCCGAAATTTTCGGGCCTTTTTTTTATTACAATCAATGCTGCCTTTGATTGCATGTAGGGTTGATTTACAATTAATTTTAATTTATATGAAAAATATAACAATTATTTAAAAATTAAATAAATCAGCCCCGCGAATTTCGCGGGTTTTTTTTGTCAAAAAAAAATAGATATAATTAGAATTTACCCTAATATTGTATAAGTTTTTAATCAATATGAAAAAAATAATACTCATTTTAATGACAGTATTGGCTTTGGACACATTGTCCGCCCAGTACTACTATGTTCCGTACCTGAATGAAGGGAAAAATCCTGGTAATGTAAATACTGATGGTGAAAACCCAAGTGCATTGTTAACTGGTTGGTCTTCTATTTGGACTGGTCCTTCAACTTCAAGCGTGTCCTATAGCCCGGATCAAACGATTCCTTTTGCATTTAATTTTAATGGAAATGCCGTAACAAGTTTTAAAGCTTGTAATGCTGGATTTGTTACTTTTGATGTAACATCTCCACTTATTCCTACATCTTTTGCAAATTCTACTTTACCCAATGCACTTATTCCTGATAATTCAATCTGTGTACTAGGTATGAAACCAATTAATAATGCCACGTATAAAAGCGCCATTATTACTAAAACTTTTGGTACTGCTCCAAACAGACAATATTGGATACAGTATAACTTCTTCTCCGAAGCGAATATTCAAACCGGTTGGACATATTGGTCTATAGTACTTGAAGAAACTACAAACAATATCTACATCGTGGATATGAAAACTTTGTGTGTAACCTCTGCCGGTCAGTTGTGTAATTCTAATGTAAAAATGTCTGCAGGTATTCAAGTTGACGGATCCACTGCATATACGATTGCCGGTTCGCCTAGCTTAGGGGCTCAAGAAATTACCAAAAATTTATTTGATGCAAAAGATAATTCATATTACGTGTTTAAATCAGGTACTCAACCTGTAAACGATGCACTTGGTTATGCTGCAACTTCTCCTGATTTTTTTGCATTGACTAAAGGTTCATTGACTTTGAGTGCTAATTTCAAAAATGTGGGTTCTGCTGCCATCACGGCTTGCAGTATCAACTATACTATCAATAATGGTACTCCGGTAACTGCAGCAGCAGGGTCAGTGAATATAGCCAAATTTGGCAATGCAACTATTTCTCATCCTACAGTCTGGACACCATCCGGCACTGGTAACTATAAAGTTACTATGTGGTTAAGTAATATCAATGGCAATGCTGATGAAAATGGCATTGATGATAGTATCACTAAAACGATAACAGTCTTAGAAGATTTTGTGGTGAGAATGCCTTTACATGAAGTGTTTACTTCTTCTACTTGTGGACCTTGCGTTGCTGGTAATAAGAATACCGATGATGTGATTTTTCCACAATTCCCTGACCAGTTCACAGTGATTAAATACCAGATGAGCTGGCCTCCAACTGGTGATCCATATTACACAACTGAGGGTAATGTCAGAAGAGGTGTTTATGGTGTTAATTCTATACCTAATATGCAGGTTGACGG
>Ga0123337_10006115_pt1 | contig 11607 bp, 10 predicted proteins | sample frozenSSSSmetaG_FD_89792 | JGI IMG/M metagenome (GOLD analysis project Ga0123337, IMG submission 89792) | Glacier valley bacterial and archeal communities from Borup Fiord, Nunavut, Canada, to study Microbial Dark Matter (Phase II) -... | ecosystem: Environmental > Aquatic > Freshwater > Ice >...
AGCTCGCGATCGCGCAGCCCGACGATCTCTTCTTCGCGCAGGATCCCGACCTCTACGGTCCGTTCGCGTCGCCGCGCCAGGCGGGGGTGGCGTTGCGCGCGATCGCCGATGCGCACGGGTTGTGTCCGGTGGTGCTCAAGCTGGAGAAGGGGCTGCCGGGAAAGCCTTGTTTCGCGCACCAGGTGAAGCGTTGCCGGGGCGCGTGCGTGGGGCTCGAGACCATGGACGAGCACACGGCGCGATTGAAGGACGCGCTGGCATCGTTGGCGGTGACGCCGTGGCCGTTCGACGGGGCGGTGGCCTTTCGCGAAGGGTCCGTGCTGCATGTGGTGAACGGATGGGCCTACATGGGGATTGCGACGGATGTCGAGGGGGCGCGAAGGCTCGCGGTGTCGCGGCAGAATTTCGATCACGACGTGTATCGGTTGCTGGTCCAGCGGGTCGGGGAGATGGGGGTCATCGCGCTGGGGGGATGAGAGGCCGACGCGGTGGTGCGGGTGGTGCGATCGGATTGGTCTCGTTTGAATTGTGTGTGTGCTTCCGGGGCCAAAAGCCGTCCTTCACGGCGCGCTCGAAAATCTTGTCACGGAGCCCCTACGAATGGCAGGTTTCCGGCGCGGAACCTGAACCCCACTGTGGCTCGACATGGACACCAGCGGCCGTAGCCCGCCGCCCGGTGAAAGCGCGCTTTGCCACACTTCGCCGACAGCCGGGCTGGACCATGCTCGGTTTCACCAGGTCCTGCGCGGCGACTGCCGTGATGCCCTGACCCATCTCATCTCCAGCACGATCGGCCCGATGGCGACATGCGCCATTGGCGCGAAGTCCTTCAAACCGTGGCAACAAATCTTGGGGTCCAGCGCTGGGCAATTGCCGTGGGTCGAGCTCATCCCCAACAGGATGCTTGTGGCCGCGGGCTGGCCGCCTGGCACGCTGCACACGCGCGGCCTAGAATCTGCAGGCCTTCGGGGTCCAACCCCCTTGATCCACCAAAACGGAACTGTCCAACATGAGCACCATTCTCGTCACAGGCGCCAGCCGAGGCATCGGCCTTGCCACCGCTCTGGCGTTCGCGCGCGCCGGCCACAAGGTGGCTGGCGCCATGCGCAACCCGGCGGCGGCGCCCGAACTTGCACGCGCCGCCGCCGCCGAGCGGCTGGCCGTTTCGGTGTTCACCATGGACGTGGATGACGATGCCTCGGTGAAGGAGGCGGTGCAACGCGTCGAGGCCGAGTTGGGACCGATCGAGGTGCTGATCAACAACGCCGGCATCGAGCGCACAGGGTCGGTGGAAGAGATGCCGGTCTCGGATTTCCGCGATGTGATGGAGACCAACTGCTTCGGCGCTATACGCTGCATCCAGGCCGTGCTGCCGGGCATGCGCGCGCGGCGCAGCGGCTGCATCGCCAACGTGACTTCGATTTCCGGCAAACTCGCTTCGTCACCGTTCGGCGCCTATTCGGCCTCGAAGTTTGCGCTCGAGGCCGTGTCCGAGTGCCTGGCGCAGGAGGTCAAGCCCTTCGGCATCCGTGTCTGCGTGGTCGAGCCCGGCATCATCGACACCGACATGGCACGCGACATCAGCGGGGCCAGTGACGTGTCGGCCTACCCGAACCAGCGACGCATGGCCGGGTTTTTCGCCGCCGCACTGAAGCAGCCGACGGCGCCTGGCGTGGTGGCAGACAAGCTGATCGAAATCGCCGAAGGCGGCAGCTGGCAGTTCAGGCACCCTGTGGGACCCAGCGCCGCGCCTTTCATGCAATGGCGCGCAGCGCTCAGCGATGAGGCATGGGTCGAGTGGGGTGCACTCGACGACGAGGCCTGGTACGCGCGGGTCAAGGCCGACTTCGGAATAGACGCGCGGCCCGATGCCGGCTGATGGACGGTCTACGCCAGCGTGCGTTCTGGATGTCGACGGTGCCTTTGCCGTGCAACCGGGCGTGACCGCTTCAGGGCGCACAGGGAGTCCAACTGTCATCTGCGTGGACCACGGATAGAAGTACGGGCGACCGGGCCCGAACTGGCGGGCATGGATTACAACCATGGGGTTAAAACGACGCACCGAGGAATCCGATGCCAATGAGTCTTCGCGCACTGCCCCTTACCCTGGCGTTCCTCGTGACGCCCGCTGCTTGGGCCCAGCCTTCGACGGCGCCCGCCGCGCCCGCCAACCCGGCCAGTAGCCTGTCCTTCTACGTCGGCCAATGGAACGAGTCGGGCGAATCACGCGCCGATCCAGCCGAAGCCTTCGGCAAGCTCAGCGGACGCGAGCGCTGCGACTGGACCTGGAACGCAGAAGCGGTGGCCGACGGACAGACCACGAAACTGCGCTACACCTTCGACCTGGTGGGCAAGACGGATCGGAAAATGACTGTCGAGTTCCAAGCCCCGGATGGCACATGGGCGCAGCTGCAAAAGGTGAACTACAGCCGCAAGCGCTGAGCTGAGCGCGGTTCGGTGCCTACAACGACTCGATGACCTTTTCGCCTGACCGCCGAGCCGGGCTTCGCGAGCAGTGATCCCAGCTTCGAAGCCTTGCCGGGATGCCAACGCCTTGGAGGTCTGCCGACCAGCCTGCCATTGAAGTCTCAGCGATATGAATGACGGGTCACGGAGCGCCGCGCCAGTACCGCTCATGGCCGGGTGTGGGAGATCACGAACGGCCGCTTCGTAGAAGCGAAACTAGAAATGCGATGGCTCGCCGTCCGGCTCCTTCGGAGCAACCCGGCCGGCAGGTTTGGCTCGAAAGCCGACACACCCCTCAAGCAGCCGCCCTCACCAACCGATCCACTACCCCAGCCCATTCCCCCGCTTCCGGCGGCCGCTCGATCCAGATCTCTCGCGCCGTCAGCTCATCCAGCGCGCGCAGCACCGCATACAACTCGTGCGCGTACGTCGCGGCATCCAACGGTGCGCAACGCCACGGGCCCCCTCCAGCAGGAGCCGTCACCGACCAGCTCCACACCGCGACATCCAGCGGCACATCCATCAACGCATCCGCATCGACCAGCCGCACCGGCGTCGACGGCGCGTAATGCGACTCCAGCGTCCCCGGCGCCCGCGGCGCATCGCGGTCGGCGCCGGCCGGCAACGCGCCGATGACCTCGGCCAGCATCGCGGCCGTCACGCTGCCCGGTCGCAGCAGCACCGGCCCGATCCCGTCGAGTCGCGAGCAGTCGAGGATCGTCGACTCGATACCGACCGGACAATCGCCGCCGTCGACGACGAAGATCGTCGCGTGATCGACGACGGTGCTCGCGTCGTCGAACTCCGCCAGCACATGCGCGGCCCGCGTCGGACTGACACGGCCGAAACGATTGGCCGACGGGGCCGCGAGGCCGATCGGGCCGTGCCCGCGCAGCGCGGCGTAGCGGCCGAGCAGTTCCTGCGCGACCGGATGCGACGGGCAGCGCAGGCCGATCGAATCCTGGCCGCCGGCCGCCGCCGCGCCGACACCGTCGCGCCGCGGCACGATCAGCGTCAGCGGGCCGGGCCAGAAGGCTTCGACGAGCCGCATCGCCAGCGGCGGCATGTCGCGCGCCCACTGCAGCGGATCGGTGGTCGGCGCGAGATGGACGATCAGCGGATGGTCGCTGGGCCGCCCCTTGGCTACGAAGATGCGCGCGACCGCGGCGCCGCTCGCGGCGTCGGCGCCGAGGCCGTAGACCGTCTCGGTGGGGAACGCCACCAGCAGCCCGCGATCGAGCCGTTCGGCGGCCGCGTCCAGCGCGTCGTTCAGCTCGGGACCGAACGCGACCGCATTCACCAGCGGGCGATCCCGAGCACGTCGGCGACCTCGAGTGCGATGCGCTTCGCTTCGGCCGCCTGCTCGGCGACGATCGTCACGTGACCCATCTTGCGTCCGGCCCGCGCGTCGCGCTTGCCGTACAGGTGCAGGTTGGCCCCGGCGAACGCGCACACCGAGGCCCAGTCGGGCTCTCGCTGCACGCCGGCCGGGTCGAACCACAGGTCGCCGAGCAGGTTGAGCATCACGGCCGCGCCGTGGCGCCGCGTGTCGCCGAGCGGCAGGCCCGCGGCGATGCGCGCCTGCTGCGCGAACTGGCTCGTGATGCACGCGTCGATCGTGTAGTGACCGCTGTTGTGCGGGCGCGGCGCGATCTCGTTGACGAACAGCGCGAAGCCGTCGGCCCGCGTGACGACGAAGAACTCGACGCACAGCACACCGACGTAGTCGAGCGCGTGCGCGATGCGCAAGGTCGCCGCGACCGCGTCGGCCTCGAGCGCTGCGGTCAGGGAGGGCGACGGCACGGTGGTGACCGCGAGGATGCCGCTGCGATGGAGGTTCTCGGCCGGCGCGTAGATCGCGGTGCCGCCGTCCTCGCCGCGCGCGACCACGACCGAGACCTCGAACGCGAGGTCGAGTCGCTGCTCGAGCACCGCGGCCATCGAGCCGAAGCCGGCGAACGCCTCCTGCGCCGCGGCGCACGTCGCGACGCGGGCCTGGCCCTTGCCGTCGTAGCCGAGACGGCTCGCCTTGAGGATGCCGGGGAAGAGATCGTCGGACGCCGCGGCGAGGTCGGCGGCCGTCTCGATCACCGCGTGCGGCACGACGGCGATGCCGCACGACGCGATGAAGCTCTTCTCCGCGATGCGGTCCTGCGCGACGGCCACGCTGTCGGCCGACGGCGTCGTGAAGCAATGCTCGGCGAGGAACGCGAGGCTCTGCGCCGGGACGTTCTCGAACTCGGTCGTGACCGCCGAGCACTGCAGCGCGAGGCTTTCGAGCGCGGGGGCGTCGAGGTAGTCGGCCGCGATGTGCTCGTCGCAGACGGAGGCGGCAGGGCCGTCGCGCGCCGGGTCGAGCACCGCGACGCGATAGCCGAGGCTCTGCGCGGCCGACGCGAACATGCGGCCGAGCTGGCCGCCGCCGAGGAGGCCGAGCCAGTCTCCGGGTGCGACGACCCTGCGGTTACGCGACATCGCGCACGCCGCTCAGAGTTCGAGGCGCGCGTCGCTCGCGGCCTGCGTCTGCTGCGCGCGCCAGGCCGTGAGCCTCCCGGTCAGTGCGGCATCGCCGACGGCCAGCATCGCGACCGCGAACAGCGCGGCGTTCACCGCGCCCGCGCTGCCGATCGCGAACGTGGCCACGGGAATGCCGCGCGGCATCTGGACGATCGAGTACAGCGAGTCGAGGCCGTGCAGGTAGCGCGTGGGCACCGGCACGCCGAGGACCGGCACGGTGGTCTTGGACGCGAGCATGCCCGGCAGGTGCGCCGCGCCGCCCGCGCCGGCGATGATCGCCACCAGCCCGCCACCGGCGGCCGCGCGGGTCGCCGCTTCGGCGTACGCGAATAGGCCGTCGGGCATGCGATGCGCGGAGACCACGCGCGCATCGAAGGCGATGCCGAATTCCTGCAGCGTCTCGGCGGCGCCGCGCATCGTCTCCCAGTCGCTCGCGCTGCCCATCACGATGCTGACGCGCACGGCGGCGTCGAGCAACGCATCGTTTCCTGCATGCAACAGCTCGGCCGGCGGAGGCGAACGCGGAGGGGAAGTTTTTCGGGGCACGGTGAGGGCGCAAAAAGATCGCGTATTGTAAGGGCGAGGTTCCCGCCGTCCCAACGTCTTCCGTTCGCGCGCATCGCGCCGCGCCTCGATCGCACCCTTCCTCATGGCCACCGAACCCGGCAGTCCCAAACCGTCGCAGCGGCACATCCGCCTCACGTCCCACCCGGGGCAGCAGGGCATCGGCGCGGGATCGCCGCCGATCCGCTGGGGCGCCGCGACCGCGGCGGAGCGCGGACCGGTCGTCGGCTCGACCACCAACCGCAGCCAGCGCAACGTCATCGGCACCCACTCGGGTTCGTACGGCGTCTATCGCGCGCTCGCGGTCGCGGCCGGCAGCCTGACGAAGGGCCATCGCGCCGACCTGACCAACACGTCGCCGACCGATCTGATCGGCCCGAACCCGCAGTGGGGCGACGCGACGAAGATGGTATCGATCGACCCGTGGGGCGCATCGGTCTCCGACGTGTTCGCGAACTACATCGCGCTGGGCTACGACATCCGCCCGACGATCGCGGTGACCAAGGCGCACATCGACCTGCCGGAGATCCGCCACGCGATCACGTTCAACCGCCTGACCCCCGACAACCGCGTGCTGCTCGAGAACGGCTCCGCGGTGGTCACCAAGGTCGCGATCGAGCCGGTGTGGTACCTGCCCGGCGTCGCCGCGCGCTTCAACGTGGACGAGGTCGACCTGCGCCGCAACCTCTTCGAGGAGACCGGCGGCATGTACCCCGAGCTGGTCACGCGCAGCGACCTCGAGGTGTTCCTGCCGCCCATCGGCGGGCAGACGCTCTACATCTTCGGCGACCCGCGCGCGCTGGCCGACGAATCCGTGACGCTGACCTGCCGCGTGCACGACGAATGCAACGGCTCCGACGTCTTCGGCTCGGACATCTGCACCTGCCGCCCCTACCTCACGCACGCGATCGAGGAATGCATCAAGGGCGCGCAGCACGGCGGCGTGGGCCTGATCGCGTACAGCCGCAAGGAAGGCCGCGCGCTCGGCGAGGTCACCAAGTTCCTGGTCTACAACGCGCGCAAGCGCCAGATCGGCGGCGACAGCGCCAGCACCTATTTCCTGCGCACCGAGTGCGTGGCCGGCGTGCAGGACATGCGCTTCCAGGAGCTGATGCCCGATGTGCTGCACTGGCTCGGCATCACCAGGATCCATCGGCTCGTGTCGATGAGCAACGACAAGTACGACGCGATCACCGGCAGCGGCATCACGGTGGGCGAGCGCGTCGCAATCCCCGATGCGCTGGTGCCGGCCGATGCCAACGTCGAGATGCAGGCCAAGATCGCCGCGGGCTACTTCACCGACGGCGCGGTCCCCGATGCGGCGCAGCTCGCCGGCACGAAGGGGCGCGGGCTTGCCTGAGGCGAAGACGACCCCGGCAGCGTCCCTGGCGGAAGCCGATCCGTCGCGCAAGACGGTCCCCGCGGCGCACAGCGACGCGGAGCTCGACGCCGCGGTCCGCGTGCTGCGCGATCCGGCGACCATCCGCACGCGCTGCCATGCGATCGCGGCCGCCGTCGACGCGGGCCACTCGCCGCACTTCACGATCGATCGCATGCAGCTCGAGCCGGTCGCCGAACGCGTCGCGCAACTGACGCAGAGCCGCTTCCCCGACCTGCAGATTCCGTGTCACAGCCGCTGGCGTCACTTCGAGGCCGGCGGCGTCGATCGCAAGGAGCGTCTCGACGACCTGCTCGCCGGCCGCAGCACGCAGGAGATCGCGCGCTCGCGTATCGAGCTCACGCTGATCAGCGTGCTGCTCGACGCCGGCGCCGGCCCGCAGTGGCGCTACATCGAATACCCGTCGCTGACGCAACGCTACGCGCGGTCCGAAGGCCTCGCGGTCGCGAGCTTCCGCGCGTTCACCAGCGGGCGCTTCTCGTCGGATCCCGACGACCCGTGCCGCGTCGACGCCAGGGCGCTGATGACGATCGACTCGCCGACGCTGGCCACGATGTTCCAGGCCAGCCCCGGCAATCCGCTGGTCGGCATCGACGGCCGCGTGGCGCTGCTGCGCCGTCTCGGCGAGGCGCTGCACGACCAGCCGCAGCTGTTCGGCCTCGACGGTCGCCCCGGAATGATGTTCGACGCGCTGTCGGCCAGGGCGACAGGCGCCCCGAAGACGCTGCCGGCGGCCGACATCCTCGGCCTGCTGCTCGACGCCTTCTCGGCGATCTGGCCGAGCGGCCAGTCGTTCGAGGGCCGGCCGGTCGGCGACGTCTGGCCGCATCGCGATGCCGGCGGCGACGGCCCCAGTGCGGGCCACGTCCCGTTCCACAAGCTGTCGCAGTGGCTCACCTATTCGCTGCTCGAGCCGTTCGAGTGGGCGGGCATCGCGGTCGGCGGCCTCGATGCGCTGACCGGCCTGCCCGAGTACCGCAACGGCGGCCTGCTGATCGATGCGGGCGTGCTCGTCCCGAGCCGCCCGCGACGCCTCGCCAAGGCGATGACGCCAGCCGATCCGTGGATCGTTGAATGGCGCGCGCTGACGGTCGCCCTGCTCGACGATCTCGCGCCGATGGTGCGCGACCTCCTCGGCGTGACCGCGTCGGCCATGCCGCTCGCGTGCATCCTCGAAGGCGGCACCTGGGCCGCGGGCCGGGCCATCGCCGCCGAGCTGCGCAAGACGGGCGCGCCGCCGGTCACGGTCGACAGCGACGGCACCGTGTTCTGACCCCCTCCTCTTCCCCGAACGCCATGACCGACGTCGCCACGCCGCAAGTCCATCACCTCACGCATCCGCTGATCCAGCACAAGCTCACGCTGATGCGCGAGAAGTCGCGCAGCACCTACAGCTTCCGCACGCTGATGAACGAGATCGCGATGCTGATGGCCTACGAGGTCACGCGCGACATGACCACCAGCCTGATCGAGATCGAGACGCCGCTCGAGACGATGATGTCGCCGGTGATCGAGGGCCGCAAGACGGTGTTCGTGTCGATCCTGCGCGCGGGCAACGGCTTCCTCGACGGCATGCTCAGCGTCGTGCCGGGCGCGCGCATCGGGCACGTGGGGCTGTACCGCGATCCCAAGACGCTCGGCGCGGTCGAGTATTACTTCAAGATGCCGCAGGACATGCACGAGCGCGACGCGATCGTGCTCGACCCGATGCTGGCCACCGGCAACTCGGCCGTCGCCGCCGTCGACCGGCTGAAGGAAACCAACCCCAAGTCGATCCGCTTCGTGTGCCTGCTGGCCGCGCCCGAGGGCCTGAAGCACTTCGCCGAGGCCCACCCCGACGTGCCGGTGTTCACCGCCGCGATCGACCGCACGCTGAACGACCACGGCTACATCGTGCCGGGCCTGGGCGATGCGGGCGACCGCCTGTTCGGCACGAAGTAGCAGGCCCGCGCGAGACCCGACTAGCCCTCGAAGCCGCCCAGCTTGCGCTGGATGCCCTGCCGGTCTTCCTCTTCGCTCGCGATCGTCGCGATCATGTCCAGGACCTCGGACAGGAACAGCAGCTCGCGATAGGCGGCCAGCGAGAACCCCTGGCGGCTGCCGCCCCGGTCGTCGTTGAGCAGGCCGTCGATGGTCGCGCGGGCCTGCGGACCCGACCACGTGGTCTGCAGCTTCATCATCACCTGCGGATACGACTCGAGCTCGCGCGCCATCACGTCGGGCGACGTGGCCCACGCGGGCACCTCGGCGTTGAACAGCGTGCGAAAGCCCGACGCGAGCGCGTTGTACTGCGCCTCGCGCCCGGTCGACTGATACAGGCTGAGCAGCATCAGCCACACCGCCGCGCCGGGCTTCTCGGTGTCGCGGATGTGACGCGACAGCAGCGTCATCGCCTGCTTCGGATCGCCGAGCTGCACCAGCAGTTCGGCCTGCATCAACGCATCGGCGACCTCGACGACCTCGACGACCTCGATGCGGTTCGCCGGCTGGTCGTGCCTGAAATAGGGATTGAAGCTGGTGCGATACGGACTCTGCGTCGGCAGCGGCGACTGACCCAGCGCGTCGGACGGCTGCACGCCGGAGTTGTTGGCATTGTTGACGTCCGTGGTCGACCACTGCGTCACCGCGTGATCGAGCGACGGCAGGTCGACCTTCGTGCCGCTGACCGTCACCGGCGAGCGCGCGGCCGCGCTGCGCTTGTTCTGGTCGAAGCCCCAGTCGGTGGCGCGCTGGATGCTCGGACGATCGATGGGGTCGTCGCCCTCGCGGTGCGTGCGGCGGCGCGACTGCATCGACGCCGGCCGCTCGTGACGGACCATGACGGCCACACGCCAGACCAGCAGCACGAACACCACGACCGCCGCCACGACCAGCACCACGGCCGTCCCGCCCATCCGCTCGACGAGATGGAGGAACGCCGATCGGTCGGCCATCTTTTCGGTCGATTGGGCGGACGCGACCTGCGCGAGAAGGAGACCCAGCGCGACCCGCGTGGAGACCCGACGCACGGACACCGGCGACGGGCGCGACACGGGTGGAACTGGATCAGGGATCATAGACGACACGGGCGGCTCTGGCCGGGAAACGACGCGCGACTGGCGACCGGCAGCCAATATTGCGCAAACTTTCCGATTCTAGCTGCCCGGCCGCCGTCGACACGAGATCGGCGATGCCGTTCCGACGAAACCGCGACAACCGGTGACAGACGGGGGCGGCCCCGTCCTGGCGGACAGGCGTCAGCCGAAGAGACGCCGCAGCGCCTCGCGATATTTGCCTGCCGTGCGCTCGACGATCTCGGGCGGCAACGGCGGCGCCGGGGCCCGCTTGTTCCAGCCCGGGACCGACTCGAGGTAGTCGCGCAGGAACTGCTTGTCGAAGCTCGGCGGGTTGCGGCCGGCGGCCCGCGCGTCGGCGTACGAGTCGGCCGGCCAGAAGCGCGACGAGTCGGCGGTCAGCACCTCGTCCATCAGCGTCAGCGTGCCCGCGTCGTCGAGGCCGAACTCGAACTTGGTGTCGGCGATCAGGATGCCGCGCGTGGCCGCGTGTTCGCTGGCGCACTGGTACAGCGCCACGCTGACGGCGCGCACGCGCTCGGCCAGGTCCGGCCCGATCGCCCGCACCACCGCGTCGAAGTCGATGTTCTCGTCGTGCTCGCCGAGATCGGCCTTGGTCGCGGCCGTGAAGATCGGCGCGGCGAGGCGCTCGGCATTGCGCAGACCCTTCGGCAGCGCGACGCCGCAGATCGCGCCGTCGGACTGGTAGTCCTTCCAGCCCGACCCGGCGAGATAGCCGCGGACCACGGCTTCGATCGGCAGCGGCTTCAGGCGCTTGACGACCATCGACCGGCCGCGCACCTGCTCGACCTCGTCGGGCTGCACGACGGCCTGCGGTGCGATGCCGGTCAGGTGGTTCGGCACGATGCCGGCCAGGAGCTCGAACCACGATAGCGCCATGCGCGTGAGCACCTCGCCCTTGCCGGGAATGGGCTCGGCCATCACGACGTCGAACGCCGAGATGCGGTCGCTGGTGACCATCAGGATGCGGTCGTCGCCGAGGGCGTAGTTCTCGCGGACCTTGCCGCGCCCGAGCAGCGGCAGGGAGTGGAGCGTGGAGGCGTAGAGGGTATGCAAGTGGAGCAAAGGGATGGATCAGCGCACGAACTCGACCGTGCGGATGTCTTCGAACGGGCCGCTGTAGTCGCCCAGATCGTTGGTGCCGACCATGAAGCAGCCGTTGATCTTCACGTCCAGCGCCTCGCCGTTGTTGAGCACGATGTGGGCGTTGCCGCGCTGGTTGCTCGCGTTCCAGTCCGATAGTTCGAAGCGACGGATGCGCGCCATCTCGACGAACTGGCCGTCGAGCGTCTTGAGGATCGGACGACCCTGGCAGTACTCCTTGATGTCGTCGCGCAGCTTGACGACCGTGCCGTTGCGCAGCGTGACGACGGCGCCGGTGAAAGGCGCGGCCTGCAACGGCGCGCCGGTGACAGCCGTCGCCGCACCGCCCTTCACGGTCGCGGCCACCACAGGCGGATCGACCGGACGCACGGGATCGATCCTGGCCGGGCCCGTCGACACGGCGTCGCGCACCTCGGACGCCTTCTGACTGACGAACGTCTTGCTCTTCTCGCCGAACACGCCGGCCTGCGACAGGATGGCAAC
>Ga0123337_10006116_pt1 | contig 11606 bp, 9 predicted proteins | sample frozenSSSSmetaG_FD_89792 | JGI IMG/M metagenome (GOLD analysis project Ga0123337, IMG submission 89792) | Glacier valley bacterial and archeal communities from Borup Fiord, Nunavut, Canada, to study Microbial Dark Matter (Phase II) -... | ecosystem: Environmental > Aquatic > Freshwater > Ice >...
AATACCCTTGGTGACCGCCGGGTCGCAGAACGGGAAGTTGACGTTGTAATAGTGCCCCCTTCCGTCTGCGGCGGCGATGATGGCCCGCGCGGTAGCCAAGCCATGGGTCCTGGCATTGGACCAGTCGACGTCGCGGCTGACCTCATAGTCCACGCCCTGGCTCATGGCGATGCCGATGGCGCCTTGCATGGCGCCTTCGCGGGCGCCGGCAGCCGTGCCTGAACAGTTGACGATGTCGCCCAGATTCTGGCCGGCATTGACGCCCGAAAGCACAACGTCGGCGGGCCTGTCACCCAGGAGATGGGTCATGCCGGCAACGACGCAATCAGCGGGCGAACCGCCCACCACGGCAAACGTGCGGGCATCGCGGGTTTCGATTGTCAGTTCGTGGCCGAAGCTGAGGCGGTGCCCTGCCCCGGACTGATTGCCATCGGGAGCCACGATCCAGACGTCATCGCTGAGCGCCCGCGCAATATCGGCCATTATGGCGATGCCGGGCGCATCCACACCATCGTCATTGGTGATGAGGATGCGCAGGCTCATCAATGGCCGCCGATGGACTTGAGACCGCCCATATAGGGCTGCAGCACGTCCGGCACTAGCACGGTGCCGTCTTCCTGCTGGTAATTCTCCAGCACGGCGATCAGGCAGCGGCCCACGGCCGTGCCCGAGCCATTGAGCGTATGGACATAGCGCGGCGCCTGCTTGTCGCCGGCGGGGCGATAGCGGGCCTCCATGCGGCGGGCCTGGAAATCCCCGCAGACCGAGACCGAGGAGATTTCGCGATAGGTGTCCTGGCCCGGCAGCCAGACTTCCAGGTCATAGGTGCGGCGGGCGCCAAAGCCGGTATCCCCGGTGCATAGATGCATGACGCGGTAATGCAGGCCCAGTCTCTGCAACACGGCCTCGGCACAGGTCAGCATGCGCTCATGCTCGTCGGCAGCGGTTTCCGGCGTGGTGATGGAGACCATCTCCACCTTGTTGAACTGGTGCTGGCGCAGCATGCCGCGCGTGTCCCGCCCCGCCGAGCCCGCTTCGGAACGGAAACAGGGCGTCAGCGCAGTCATGCGCAGCGGCAGCTCTTCTTCCGCCAGGATGGATTCGCGCACCATATTGGTCAGCGGCACCTCGGCGGTCGGGATCAACGCCAGACGGCCCTCGCCATGCTGCGTGAAGAACAGGTCTTCCTCAAACTTCGGCAGCTGGTTGGTGCCGAACAGCGCATCGTCCTTGACCAGTAGGGGCGGCTGCACTTCAAGATAGCCGTGCTCGGTCGTGTGCAGATCGAGCATGAACTGGCCCAAAGCGCGCTCGAGCCGGGCCACCTCGCCCTTGAGCACCACAAAGCGGCTGCCCGAGAGCTTGGCCGCGGTCTCGAAATCCATCAACTGGGTGGCGACGCCGACCTCGTAATGCTCCTTGGGCGCAAAGCCAAAAGTTGGCGTGGGCGCGCGCTGGATCACCGCCGTCTCCGGCGTCCCGTTGCGACCGAAATACTCGACATTGTCGGCTTCGTCGCTGCCGCTGGGCACATCGTCGAATACCAGATTGGGGATGACGGCGAGCGCAGCCTGCAGTTCGGCATCGACGGCGCGCTGATCGGCTTCGCCCTGGGGGATCGTTTCCTTGAGACGCGCCACTTCAGCCATCAGTTCGGCCGCCCCGGCGTCGTCCTTTTGCGCCTTGGCCTGGCCGATCTGCTTGGACAGCGCATTGCGCCGCCCCTGGGCATCGTTGAGCCGGCCAATGATCTCGCGCCGCCGATCATCGATCGCCAGCAGATCAGCAGAGCGTAGCGAGGCCCCCTTGCGCCGCGAGACGGCAGCATCGAAGGCATCGGTATTGGCTCTGATCCACTTGATATCGAACATGGCTGTTACGGGCACCGCCCGCCTCTGATTGGTACAGGCTGAAGATTGCTCGTGACGCGCCTGCCGGGCCACGAGGTAAATCCCCCGTAGGCCTGGTTGCAGGCCGACGGTCTAGTCGGACGATGAACTGGCAGCTTCCGCATCCTGCGCAGCAAGACTGGCTGCACGGCGGCGCTCGACCATCCGGACGGAGATAATCGAGAGTTCGTAGAGCAGGTACATGGGCACAGCAAGGCCGATCTGGGAGATCGGATCGGGCGGCGTGATGAAGGCGGCAAAGATCAGGATGCCGACGATCGCGTAGCGCCGACCTGCCTTGAGCATGTCGACATGAACCAGATCGATCTGGGCCAGCAGGGTCAGGACGACGGGCAGCTGGAAGCATATGCCAAAGGCCAGGATCAGCAGCATGGCCAGGCCAAGGTACTCGCTCACCTGGGTCATCATCTCGATATCCTCGGTCTGCATCCCGGCAAAGAAATGCAGTGCCATGGGCAGCACGACCAGATAGACCAGCGCTGCGCCCGCGACGAAAAATACCGGCGTAGCAATCAGATAGGGAATGAACGCCTTGCGTTCATGCTTGTAGAGGCCCGGCGCCACGAACATGTAGATCTGGCTGGCGACGATCGGGAAGCCAAGGAAAATGGCACCAAACAGGGCCACGTTCAGATAGGTGAAGAACAGCTCCTGCGGCGCCGTAAAGATCAGCTTGGTGTCGGGAACCGCGCTCTTGTAGGGGATCAGCAGCCAGTCATAGATCGTGCTGGCGAAAATGAAGCAGAACGCCATGAGCACGACAATGGTGATCGCCGAATAGATCAGCCGCTTGCGCAGTTCTACCAGATGCTCGAGCAGCGGGGCTTCGCTGCCGGCCAACTCGTCGGGTGCATCATTGCTCTTGTCTTCAATCTGCTTGAGATCGGCCATGCTTAGTTATCCCCGGCCTTGGCGGCAGTGGTTGTGGCTATCTCGGACGTCGGTTTTGCTGCCACCCGCTTGCTGGCCACCGGCTTGGCAACGGTAGCCTTGACCGATGCTGGGACCGCGTCTGCATCCGCTGAGGGCTTGGCCATAGTGGTTTTCACCGGTGCGGGCTTGGAGCTCACAGGCTTGGCCACGGCGGTCTTCTTCACTGCCGCAGTTTTCGACACAGCCGACTTTGCGGCAGCGGGTTTGACCGGCTTGCTTGCCGCCACAGGCTTGCTTGCTGCTGCAGGCTTGGCGGCGTCGGCGGAAATGGGCGCCAGATCGGTGGTTACAACCGGGCTTGTCGGCGCGGCCTTGGCCTTGGCAGGTGCCTTGGCCTTGGCTGGCGCCTTCTTTGTCGCGGCAGCGGCCGGCTTGGCGACAGTCGCCGTGGAAGTCGTCGGCGCCGGTCCCGCGGGTTTGAAGCCTGCCGCCTTGGCGGCCTCGTCGGCGGTCAGGGGGACTGCCGCCGCTGTCATGCCGGCCTTGGCCTTGATCTCGTCAACCACGCTCTCGGCCGCCGGATTGGCCGGCTTGATCACGCCGGACGGCTTGGCGCCCGTCGGCGTCATCGCATTGAATTCCTTGCGGATTTCGTCAGCCGACTTTTTGAGAGGAGAGGTTATGGAATTGCGCAGATTGCGCACCTCGTCGAGACCGGTCGTCTTGTTGATCTCACGCTGGAACTCGTTGCCCATGCGCCTGAGCTGGCCAATGACCTTGCCGACGCGGCTCATCACCACCGGCAAGTCCTTGGGTCCGATGAAAATCAGCGCCATGACGCCGATCACCAGCATCTCCGTCCAGCCCAAGCCGAGCATATATCAATTCCTCAAAGCAACAGCGCGACCGGCGGATGCGTACTAGACGTCTTTCTTTTCGGGCTGGACAGGCTCGGTGCTGGCTACCCGCTCGACGGGTTTGTCCTCGTCGTCCTTCATGCCCTTCTGGAAGGCTTTGATGCCTGAGGCAACTTCACCCATCATGCCGGAGATCTTGCCACGACCGAACAGCAGGATCACGACGACGGCAACAACGAGAATACCCCAAATTCCTGGCGCGTGCATTTTGGACTCCCTAGATTTTCTTCAGAACGCGTTACACGCGGATATATAGGCCAGAAATAGGTTCAAATGCGCGGAAACACAAGAACGTGTTCCCGGTTCAGCGTGACGAATACGTCCTGGCCAACGGCCAGCGCCGAACTGGCCGGCTGGCGCACGCCCAGCGGGGCATCGAGGCCCTCCACCTTGACCTCGCAAAGGTCTTCACCGATCGCGTCGCGCTTGCTGACCACCCGGCCTGGTGTGCCCGGCCCGCTTGACCGGAGCCGCGCGCCACCGGCCGGACGGATGGCAACGGTGACTGGCGTACCGTCGGCCAGTTCCGGGGTCGGCACCGCGCCCAGCGGCGTCTGCGCCTGTCCATCGGCCACCACTGTCTCGATCTCGCTGAGGGGCGAAAAGAAGCGTGCGGCACTCAGGTCGATGGGCTGTCGGTAGATATCGGCGCCTGTGCCGATCTGGGCGATCCGGCCATGGCGCAGCAGGGCAACCCGATCACCCAGAATCATGGCCTCTTCGGGGTCATGGGTGACGATCAGGCTGGTGACATTGGTTTCCCGCAATACGGCCAGGGTTTCCTCGCGCACGGTTTCCCGCAGGCGGGCGTCGAGGCTCGAAAACGGCTCGTCAAGCAGCAATACGCCAGGGCGCGGCGCCACACTGCGGGCCAGCGCCAGGCGCTGTTGCTGCCCGCCTGACAGCATGTGCGGATAGTCGGCCTCCCGGTCGCCCAACCCCACCCGGCGCAGGGCGGCGCGGGCCTGGGCGAGCGCCGCCGGACGACCCAGCTTGCGCAAGCCAAAGAGCACATTCTGAAGCACCGTAAGGTGTGGAAACAGGGCAAAATCCTGGAACATCAGGCCGACGCCGCGCCGGTCGGTGGGCACGGTCATGCCCGGTGTCGAAACGATCTGGCCATTGATGCGGACAGCACCGGCATGGATAGGTTGGATGCCGGTCGCCACACGCAACGCCGTGGATTTGCCGGAGCCCGATTCGCCCAGCAGGCAGACGATCTCGCCCGGCCGCAGGGTGAGGCTGAACTGGCTAAGCACCGCCCTGCCCCCCAGGCGCACATCGACGGCGTCAAATTCGAGTGTCGCGGCAAAGCTGACACCCGTGGTGCCGCGCGTGCCCCAGCCTGCAAGTTCTTCCGTCATCAGGCGTTTTCGTCCTCATCGTCGACATCGTCGGGGCCCAGTGGATCCTCGTCTTCGCGCAGAGCGCCATCAAAGGGAAGCGGGATCTGCATGGATGGCGGCAGGCGACCCGACAGCAGGCCGGCCCCCTTGAGCTCTTCCAGCCCCGGCAGGTCGGACAGGCTCTCCAACCCGAAGTGATCGAGAAAAGCGTCGGTTGTGCCGTAGGTTACCGGCCTGCCGGGGGTACGGCGGCGGCCGCGCATGCGGATCCAGCCGGCTTCCATCAGCAGGTCGATGGTGCCCTTGCCGGTGGCGACGCCGCGGACTTCCTCGATCTCGGCGCGCGTGGACGGCTGGTGATAGGCGATGATGGAGAGGGTCTCGAGTGCGGCACGCGACAGGGGGCGAGTCTCTTGCTCCTCGCGCCGCAGCAGGAAGCTGAGGTCCTCGGCGGTGCGGAACGCCCATTTGTCCCCGCGCTGCACCAGGTTGACGCCGCGGCCGGCATAGCGCTGCTGCAGGGTCATGAGCAGGTTAGCAATGTCCGCGCCTTCACCCAAATATGCTAGCAGACTGTTAGCATCGAGTGGCTCACTTGACGCAAAAAGCACCGCTTCGAGCACGCGCAGATTGCGCTCAACCACTTCACTGGCTTCCGAAAAATCGTCGATCACGGGGTTTCCGCCTTGCGACGCCGCATCAGCAGCGGACCGAAAGCTTCGGTCTGGCGCAGATCGATCTGCCCGAGGCGGACCAGTTCGAGGCTCGAGGCAAAGCTCGATGCGCGCACCGTGGCCCACTCGGCGGGCGTGGCGAGATAGTCGGCAAGATAGCTGTCCATCGCCACCCATTCAAAACTATCACCAATCAGGCGCTGGAGGATATCGCGCGCGTCCTGCAGTGACCATACGGTACGCTGCAGCGGGGCGTAATCGGTGCTGATCCCTTTTTCGCGCTGGCTGGAATAGGCCTTGAGCAGGTCATAGAGGCTGGCTTCCCACAGGCTGCGCCGCTCGATCTGGATGGGTTCGGGCATGCCGCGGGCATAGACCGCCAGGCCGAGGCGCGGACGATTCATCAACTGGTTGGCGGCGCGGCGCATGGCTTCGAGGCGCTTGAGGCGGAACTGCAGCATGGCCGCCAGCATCTCGCCGGACGGCTCGTCGTCGGACGCGGCCTGCGGCACCATCAGCCGGCTCTTGAGATAGGCAAGCCAGGCGGCCATCACCAGATAGTCAGCGGCCAGCTCGATGCGCTTTTCGCGCACCTTCTCGATGAACAGCAGATATTGCTCAGCCAGTGCCAGCACCGAAATCGCAGCCAGATCCACCTTCTGGCGGCGCGCCAGATCCAGCAGCAGATCAAGCGGCCCCTCATAGCCGTCGACGTCGACATAGAGAATGTCGTCATCGTCAGGCGGGGCTGGCGTGGCAAACCAGTCAGTCTGGGCGGAGGTCATCAAAGCACGCCTGGCTGCAGAAACATCGGGCCATCCTTGGCCGCTGCGCCGGCAAGCGTCAAGCTTGGCGGCGCCAGTGAACGGGCGCTACGCGCCCGATCACATGGTGAAGCAGTCGCCACCCGCCGCCTTGACATTGGTGCAGATCAAATTGGCCTGTTCCAGCGAGGCCGCCGGGACGCGCACGCGATAGTAGATCCCCCTGGTGCCCAGGTCGACGCGCTGGACTTCCAGATTGGCGCCGGCGAACAGCGGTCCATAACGGGTGACCATGTTCTGGGCCGACTGGCGCGCATCGGCCTCGCTACGCTGCGACGCCAGTTGGACGTAGGCCGGCGCCGTATCGCCCAGCGCCGCCACTTCGGTGGCACCCGGCACGGTCAGGGACGGCGCCGCCTCGGCGGCGGGAGCCACCGCGGCAGCCGGCGCTGCCGCAGTTTCCGTTCCCGACGGCGCGGCGCTGGCCAGCCTGAGGCCGGTCGGTCGCATCAGCGGAATGGTCGCAGACTTGCCGGCAATAGCCGCACCCGTCAGGTCGACGGCGGGAACCGTCGAGCCGGGCTCAACGGGAACGACCGTTGGCAAGGCCGGAACGACCTCAGCAACCGGCTCAACCGGTTCGACGGGAGCGACGCTGGCGAGCAGTTCGGGCGTCGCCGTTTCTGCTCCCGGCACGGCGGGCACATTGGGACGATCCACCGGCAGAATGGCACTGCCCGCTACGCTTTCATCACCGCTGACAATGGTGCCATCGGGACGAACCTTGACGGTGCGCACCTTGCGATTGGCCAGCCCCTCGTCGCCAAGATCGGTAGCGTCGGCGGCGACCTGGGTCACTTCGTTGACATCGGTCTGGTCACGCGAGACCAGCTGTTCGTCAGCACCGGGCGCACTGCCGTCCATCTCGTTGAAGACCACGGACTGGGCCGCCGTGCCGTCGTCTGCGGCAGCGACGGGAGCAACTTCCTTTACCGGCGCACTGTCGGCTGTGAGTAGCGGCGGGGGCCCTTCCTCACGACCGCCCAGGCCAAGCACCCAGTAAAGACCGAAGCCGGCAGCAAGCAGCAGTGTAACGGCAACCAGGGGACCAGCCAGCGCGCGCGACATGCCCATGGCACGACGCTGGCGCGGTGCAGCCCGGAAAGTTTCAAGCCCGGAATCCGAGGCGACAGGATCGTGGACCCAGCCGACCTTGGCGCCTGTCGCCTCGGCGGCGGCAAAAATGGTTTGATCGGCAGCCGAGAGATTGTCAGCCGCCGGATTGGGAAGCACCGGCGTGGCCAGACTGCGCAGCGCCGGACTGGGTACCGGCCGCTGCGGCGGTGGCGCTGCGGGTGCCGGATCGGGCACGACGGCGCGCGTTTCATCTTCGGGCAGATCGAATTCGACCCGCATGGCGCGGCCGATCAGGTTTTCAATCTCATCGATGGGATCGAGTACGACGGCACTGTCGGCGACTGGAACCGGGGCAACGGCCACCGGCGTTGCCGTCTGACGGGCTATCGGAGAGGGTTCGACCGGCGCGTTGGCAACCGGTGCCACTGGCGAACCCAGCCCGAATACGGGTGGGACCCGGAAGCGGTCAGGCTCAGGTCGCGAGCCCCCAAGGCTTACGCCATGCTGAGCGCCCGCTGTAGCGGCGACTGTTGTGGACATCAAAACCGGCGCCGGCGACTGCGTTGGCGACGGAGCCGTCCGCTCGGGTTGCGGTTCCGGCTCGGGCGCTGGATGTGCGGCCAGCTCGGCAGAAATCAAATCGGCGATGCTGTCGTGTTCCTGATCCGGCGCAACCGAACTGGGCTCGACTTCTGGCGCAGGCTCAGTCGGGGCAACAAAATGCCGGGGCACCATGGCGGGCGTGGCCGGAATCGCTGGCGCGTCCTCGAGACCGGACGGCGGCGCACCGGCGGCGAGAATGTCAAAATCAAACTGGAACGGCTGGGACTTTGGCGCTACCGCCGCGCTTGGGCGCGCCGATAGGACGGGCTCAGCCGCAACTGCCGGGCTGGTCGCACCAAGCTGGTTGGCTGCGGCTGGCGCGCGCACGGAATCAGGCACGGCGCCGGATGCAGAGCGCTGCACCGCGTCGCCAGGAATGCGCACTGGAACAAACTGGGCAGCCGGAACAGTCGGTCCGGATGGCTTTGCCCCCCGGTCGCCCTGCGCATCCTGCGCCATCAGCTTTGCCAGTTCAGCGATCAGATCGTCTGCGGCTTCGGATTGTCCGGCCATTGGCTACGATTTCGCCAGCATAAAGCAGCGCCCTCTAGATTCCTGAAACGGCGCCCACGATGGGCCATTTTGCCGGATTCAACACAGTAATACGCCCGAATTATGAAAGCTCCGTCGGTGCGGAGACGCCCAGAATGCCGAGCCCGTTGACGATTACCTGACGGACAGCGTCGACCAAGGCGAGTCGTGCAAATGTCAGCTTTGGATCGTCATGGTTAACAAATCGTAACTGAACATCATCCTTACCCTTAGCCCAGAAGCTATGGAAGGCCGCAGCGAGGTCATGCACATAGAATGCAATACGGTGGGGTTCATGCGCAATAGCGGCGGCACTGACCGTGCGGGGCCAGGCGGCGAGCACCCGCACCAGGTCCAGTTCGGCCGGTGTGACGATGCGTTCGACCTCGGCGCCGACCAGGGCGGCGGCAGACAGGTCGAGCTCCGGCAGCTCGCGCGCCGCGGTCCTGAAGATCGAATAGGCCCGGGCATGCGCGTACTGCACATAAAAGACCGGATTGTCCTTGGTCTGCTCTTTGACCAGGGCAAAGTCGAAGTCCATGGACGCATCATTGCGCCGATACATCAGCATGAAGCGGGTCGCATCGGCGCCCACTTCCTCAACGACGTCGGCCAGCGTGACCAGATCGCCGGAGCGCTTGCTCATCTTGAACGGCTCGCCATTCTTGAGCAGCCGCACCAGCTGGCAGATGCGCACATCCATGTCGGCAGCATTGAGCGAGACGGCCTTGGTAGCCGCCTGCAGGCGCTTGACGTAGCCGGAATGGTCGGCGCCGAGCACGTTGATCATGTGCTTGAAGCCGCGCAGATACTTGTTGCGGTGATAGGCGATGTCGGCGGCAAAATAGGTGTAGGACCCATCTGACTTGATCAGCGCGCGATCGGTATCGTCGCCATAATCGGTCGCCCGGAACAGCGTCTGCTCGCGATCTTCCCAATCCTCGGGCGTCTTGCCCTTGGGGGGCTCGAGCCGACCCTCATAGATCATGCCCATTTCGCGCAGCCAGGCCAGCGTCAGCTCTATGTCGCCGCCCTGCCCGTGCAGCTGCCGCTCCGAAAAGAACACGTCATGGTGAATGCCCAGCAGGGCCAAGTCGCCCTTGATCAGCTCCAGCATGGCCACCAGCACGGCCTCGCGCACGATGGCCAGCGCTTCGGCTTCGGGCATGGCCAGCAATCCATCGCCGTGTTCGGCCTTGAGCGCCGCGCCGACCGGCACGAGATAGTCGCCGGGATAGAAGCCGGGCGGAATGTCGATGGTCTCGCCCAGGGCCTCGCGATAGCGCAGCATAGTGGAGCGCGCCAGGGTATCGATCTGGCTGCCGGCGTCGTTGATGTAATATTCGCGCGTCACCTCAAAGCCCGAATAGGCCATCAGTGACGACAGCGTATCGCCGAAGACGGCGCCGCGGGTGTGCCCGACATGCATGGGTCCGGTCGGATTGGCCGAGACATATTCGATATTGACCGCTTCGCCGCCGCCCTGCGTGGAGCGGCCATAATCGGCGCCTTGCTCGGCAATGGAGCGCAACACCTGGTGCCAGATCGGCGCATTGAGGCGGAAGTTGATGAAGCCGGGACCGGCGACTTCTACGCTGGCAACGTCGCCATCATGCTTGAAATGCTCCAGCAGCGCATTGGCCACCTCGCGCGGATTCTTGCCCAGCGGCTTGGCCACGACCATGGCAGCATTGGTGGAGAGGTCACCATGGGCAGGATCGCGCGGCGGCTCGACCACGATACGGGCCAGCAGATCGGCGCCCACTTCGGGGTAGAGGACATGCATCGCATTGGCGACGCGCGCGGAAAACAGAGCGAAAACGTCCATGATAGACCTGACTATTAAAGTGCGCCGGGGTTAACGGAATTCCGGGCGAGCGTCAAACAGCCGTGCATGTTCGGCCAGGGCATAGGGATCGGTCATGCCGGCGATGAAATCGGCGATGATGCGGGCCAGTTCGGAATCCGTGCCGGCGGCGCGCGCCGCCACGCCCCAGCGGCCGGGCAGATCGCGGCTGTCGAAGTAGCGGGCAAACAGGTCCAGCACCAGCTGCTCGCTTTCGCGCACCGACACCATCACCGATTCATGGCGGTAGACCCGCGCAAACAGAAAGCGCTTGAGCCCATCCACGGCGGCGGCCAGCTGCGGCGAAAAGGCGACCAGCGTTCGACCCGCCATGCGCACGTCTTCCGCCGAGGTGACCCCGGCCACGTCGATATTGGCGGCGGTGGTGGCGATGACGTCCTCGATGCTGCGGGTGATCAGCCGACGCTGCACCTCATGAGCCTGTCGCTTGGGCGCAATATCGGGATAGCGATCAAGGACCTCGCGCACGATGGGCCCGGCAAAGGGCACGTCGAGTAGGTCGGAGAGCGTGATAAGCCCGGCGCGCAGGGCATCATCGACGTCATGGGCATTGTAGGCGATGTCGTCGGCAATGGCGGCGGTCTGGGCCTCGAGCGAGGCAAAGCTCGACAGGCGTAGATCAGCACAGGCGGCAATGTCGTCGAGCCCGGCCGGGAGCCCCTCTTCGGCATACTTGCCATAGGGCGTGCCGTCACGATTGGTCAGCGGGCCATTGTGCTTGAGAATGCCCTCAAGTGTTTCCCAGGTGAGGTTGAGCCCGTCATGCTCGGCATAGCGGTTCTCCAGCCGGGTAACGACGCGCATGGCCTGGATATTGTGGTCAAACCCGCCATAGGGCGCCATGGCAGCATGAAGCGCCCGCTCGCCGGCATGGCCAAAGGGAGTGTGGCCCAGATCATGCGACAGGGCGATGGCCTCGGCCAGGTCTTCATTGAGATGCAGCGCCCGGGCCATGGAACGGGCCATCTGGCTGACTTCGAGCGT
>Ga0123337_10006117_pt1 | contig 11604 bp, 10 predicted proteins | sample frozenSSSSmetaG_FD_89792 | JGI IMG/M metagenome (GOLD analysis project Ga0123337, IMG submission 89792) | Glacier valley bacterial and archeal communities from Borup Fiord, Nunavut, Canada, to study Microbial Dark Matter (Phase II) -... | ecosystem: Environmental > Aquatic > Freshwater > Ice >...
AAGAGATTGATTTCCTGAATGGTCTTATCCGAAACTATCAGCAAATGGATCTTGAAAAGAAGAATGAAACAGCTGATCGAACAGTTAAATTTATAAGTGGTCAATTGCGTAAGATATCTGATTCCTTAAAATTATTCGAAGGACAACTCCAGCAATTCAAAAAAAATAATAAAAGCGCCGGTAATCTTGGCGAGGAAGCAAAGCGTGTATATGCAAAGATTGAAGCGTTGGAAATTCAGCGCGCAGAAATTCTGATGAAAAAGGATTACTATGATTATCTAAAAAAATATATCGCTGAGAGCAATAATCTTGAGCAGGTAATTTTACCTACATCGATGGGTATTAGTGATCCAGTAGTTTCTTCACTGGTAATGAAAATAATAGATCTTCAATTAGAGTTGAAATTAATTATTGATCGCGAAAAGCTAACGACTCCCCTTGTGACTAGTAAGTTAAATAGACTAACTGAGCTTAAACGTGAGGTAGTGGAGTCTTTGGAAGGGCTAAAAGCGACCGATAAGATAAAACTTGATTTTCTAAACAAAGAGATTTATGCATCGGAAAAGCAAGTAAGTTATCTTCCGTTGGCAGAACGACAACTTGTATCGATACAGCGTAATTACACATTGCTGGAAGGTCTTTATGTTTTCCTTATGCAAAAGATGTCAGAAGCAGAAATTTCAAAGGCATCCAGTTCAACGGACATTGTTATGGTTAATCCGCCTACGAGAACAGGCGGAGCTATCTCACCAAAGATTTCCCAGAATTACATCGTAGCCACTGTTACCGGCCTGGCGATCCCGATAATAATTTTTGTTCTAATGGAGCTTTTCAACACACGTGTTCAGTCCAGAGAAGATATTGAAAAGATCACGGCGATACCTGTCATTGCTGGGATTGGGCATAAAAAAGGAGACTATAATCTGGAAGTATTAAAATCTCCGAGATCACCTATATCTGAATCGTTTCGCGCGATGCGGTCTAATCTTAATTATTTTACAGGTAAATCTGAAAAAGCAACTTTTCTTATAACAAGTTCTATCAGCGGAGAAGGAAAAACGTTTACATCTATAAATCTGGCTTCAATTATGTCTCTTTCCGGAAAGAAGACTCTTATAATAGGAGCGGATATGCGAAAACCAAAGTTGTTTATGGATTTTGGTGTCTCAAATCATACAGGTTTGAGTAGTTTTTTAGCAGGACTTGTCGGATTTCAGGAGATTATTCAAAAGACAACCTATTCCAATCTCGATCTTATCAGTGGTGATCCTGTGCCCCCCAATCCCTCGGAATTGTTATTAAGTGCGAAGATGACTGAGTTGATGGCAATGGCGAAAGATGAGTATGACTATGTGATCATTGATACACCTCCGCTGGCTATTGTTACAGACGCATTCGCTTTGGTGGAACATGTTGATCATATTATTTTTCTGATACGCCAGAATTATACGCCCAAGATTTTGCTGCGGACTGCACAGGATTATTTCGCTTCAGGCAAGCTTAAAAATATTAGTATTGTATTTAACGATGTTTACAAATCCGGCCTTGGCTATGGTTACGGCTATGGCTACGGCTATGGCTATGGATACGGTTATGGCTACGGATTTGGCTATACAAACTCGCGGAGAAAAAACGGTGATGGATATTATACAGAATCCTGAAAGTATCGTGGTTCTCATTGCAATGAATTTAATTTCCCTACAGTAACTAAATGTGTAGAATTGCTGGTAGAGTAACGAGCGAATCGCGCAGAGATTTCAGCAGTGGACTAAACTCAATGTTGCGATCATTGGTGCATGGAGGTCCGGATGATGAGGGAACGTATACTGACGATAGAGTAGCGCTTGGTCATCGAAGACTTTCTATTATTGATCTTACATCAGCTGGACATCAGCCGATGATTGCGCAATCACCGGAAGTTATTATCTCTTACAACGGAGAAATATATAATTACCTTTCATTAAAGAATGAGCTGGTTGCCCTGGGAGTTTTATTTCATACAGAAACAGACACCGAAGTAGTCCTGAAAGGATTTCAGCAATGGGGGGTAAGCCTGTTTGACAGGCTCGAAGGCATCTTTGCCATTGCTCTTTATGATAAAGCCAATAAATTATTTTATCTCATCCGTGATCACCTTGGAATTAAGCCAATTTACTATTTCCTGAATGATAAGGAACTGATATTCTCTTCTGAAGTGAAAGCGTTCAGAGCACTTGATCCTCTTTGGAAAGAAAATGAAGACTGGAAAGTATTGTTTCTAGCCTTTGGTTCCATCCCGCATCCTTATACAACATTGGCGGGTGTTCTGCAGGTTGCTGCCGGTTCATACCTTGTGCTTGATCTGAATGATTTTTCGCATAAGACGAACTTCTATTATAAATTCAACAGCGAGAATTATACTGTTAAATCTTCCGATGAAGCACTTGCAATGATTGGTTCAGCCTCACGCGATAGTATTCGAAAGAATCTTGTAGCCGATGCACCTCTGGGTATTTTCCTGAGCGGTGGGATTGACTCCAGCTTGATCACGCTATTGGCCGATCAAACCCAGTCGAATATAAGAACCATTTCTGTCAACTTTGATGAAGCTTCTTATGATGAGAAGCCATTTCAGCAGATGGTATTGAATAAAACTTCCAATGTTGTTCATATTACCCACCGGGTAACAGAACAGACGTTCTGGACACAGCTTGATGATATCTGGGACGCAATGGACCAGCCATCCATTGATGGAGTAAACACTTACTTCACTACGCGTTGTGCAAAAGAAGATGGATTAAAAGTTGCGCTGTCTGGCATTGGTGCTGATGAGATTTTTGGCGGCTATGCCTCCTTCAGACGTATTCAATGGATGCGTTTGTTCAGGCAACTACCTTTCAAGAAGTTGATAGCCCGATTTGCACGCATGATTAAAAAATCATGGGGCAGGCTTATCTATCTTACAATGCCAGGTGAAACGGGTGACTATCTTTCTCTTCGCGGAATTTTTACTCCTTCTGAGATAGCATCTTTGCTTAATATTTCCATCAGTAAAGTCTGGGATGTGCTTCAGGGTATTCCTCGTGAGCATCCGGCTATAATGAGTGATAAAGAGTACGCCTCATTCCTCGAAGCAAAATTCTATCTTAATAATCAGCTTATAAAGGACACTGATTTTATGGGCATGTGGCACGCGGTAGAAGTGAGGGCGCCATTTCTCGATATCGCGCTTGTGAAAAAAGTGCATTCAATTCCACCTGCTTTGCGATACAACGACATTTCGCCGAAGTATCTTCTAACAGTTTCCAATAAGGGTATACTTCCGCATGAAATCGTTTTTCGGGTAAAGAAAGGATTTACTTTTCCGTTTGCGATCTGGATTAAAAAAGGTGCAGAGAAATTCAATCAATTACTTCCGATTGGGCCTGAAGTAGATAATGTGCGGGCAGACTTTGAAAAAGGTCGTTGCCATTGGAGCAAGTACTGGAGTCTCGCTGTAATGAAACAGTTCAAATAGTTATATCAGATGATTTCAAATAGAATTGTTATAGAGCCGGGCAGGACAGAAAAGAATTACTGGAAAGATCTCTGGCTATTCCGTGAACTATTCTATATCCTGAGCTGGCGTGATATTAAAGTACGTTATAAGCAAACAGTAATAGGGGCAGCATGGAGTATCATTCGTCCATTGTTAACCACTATTATTTTCACCGTAGTATTTAGCAGAGTAGCAAAGCTGAGCTCACCTGGTGATGCACCCTACGCCATCATGGTATTTGCTGGTATGCTGCCATGGCAGTTTTTTGCCAATGCATTGGGTGAAGCAAGCAATAGTCTCATAGGCAATGCGAACCTTATTTCGAAAGTTTATTTTCCAAGGATGATTATTCCTGCCAGCTCAATTATCACGAGCCTTGTCGACTTTGGAATCTCATTTCTATTACTTCTTGCTATGTTGGTTTTTTATCAATACGTACCTGATGTAAAGATTTTTCTTCTTCCTGTATTTGTTTTACTGACGCTGTTGGCTTCGTTAGGGGTTGGCTTGTATATTACCGCATTGAATGTAAAATATCGCGACTTCCGCTATATCATTCCTTTTATTGTTCAGATTGGACTTTATATTACCCCAGTGGGTTTTAGCAGTAGTGTTGTCCCTGAAAAATGGCGCCTTTGGTATTCACTCAATCCTATGGTGGGTATCGTTGACGGATTTCGTTGGTGCATTTTAGGGGAACCCCTGTATATGCCTGGATTCATGGTCTCAATGAGTATAATTTTTTTATTTATGTGCATTGGCATTGTATACTTCAGACGAACAGAAAAAAGTTTTGCTGATAATATTTGATAATGTCTGAAACAATAATCAAGGTTGAGAATATTTCTAAGCGATTTATAATATCGCATGAGTCCCAGGAAAGGTATACTTCACTTCGTGATGTAATGGCGAAGAAGATAAAGAAATCACTTTCGTTTAATGACAATCGCAACAAACACTCGTCTTCAAACGAAGAGTTTTGGGCATTAAAGGATTTAAACTTTGAAATCAAGAGTGGAGATCGTGTTGGTATTATTGGTCGAAATGGTGCGGGTAAAAGCACGCTACTAAAAATTCTTAGCCGCATAACTGAACCAACCCATGGAAGGATAACTATCGATGGAAGGGTTGCTTCACTACTTGAAGTAGGAACAGGATTTCATCCGGAACTTAGCGGTAGAGAGAATATATTTCTAAATGGTGCTATCCTTGGTATGAGTCGTGCTGAAATTAGAACCAAATTTGATGAAATTGTCGCGTTTGCTGAAGTGGAGAAATTTTTAGATACTCCTGTTAAGCGTTATAGTAGTGGAATGTATGTTAGACTTGCGTTTGCAGTAGCTGCGCATTTGGAACCGGAAATACTTATTGTTGATGAAGTATTATCGGTTGGTGACATTCAGTTCCAGCGGAAGTGCCTTGGAAAAATGGAGGAAGTAAGTAATAACGGAAGAACTGTATTATTTGTAAGCCACAATATGGCAGCAATTCAAAAATTATGTACCAGTGGAATATTTTTAGACAAAGGATTAATTCATGAATTAGGAACAATTGAGACGGTAATAAATAAATACTTAGAGTCCGGACAGTCCAGAAGTACAGCTATTTATAATATTCCTACTCCAGAGAATATAGATGATTTTTTATCTTATGTACAGCAAATTAGGATTGAAAGCATTGAAGGAAATCCCCTTAGTGAAATACCTGTTGGTAGGCCATGGCAAATCAGAGTTACATTCAGGGTTGAGAATTCTATCCAACATTTTATTCTTGCATTGGGAATAACCAGCGCGTCAGAAGTTAATGTCAGAACAGTATGGAGTAAACCTATGGATTTAGATCGGGGAAATTATGAAGCTGTTTTTAGTGAAAATCAATTGTTGCTTTCAGTTGGTAATTATAGCATTGCGCTTGGATTGTCTACTTATGAAAAGGCTATTCAATACCTTGAGAATATAGCAAGTTTTACTATTTCTGATGCCCAGGACGAACGTCTTGACAAAGCCATTATTAGAATTTCAGGAAGTGGATTGGTTCTCAATCCAATGGATATTTTGATAAACAAGATGACAAATTAATACATATATCATGAGCTTAAAACAGTTTGAAAAAAATATTAAATCACAATTTGGTGAAGATGGAGTTATTCAGGAGATATTCACGAGAATTGGTGTTGCGAACAGCAAGTGTGTGGAGTTTGGAGCTTGGGATGGAATTCACTACAGCAACACTTGGAATTTATGGCAAAGTAAAAAGTGGGAAGCCCTTTTGATTGAAGGCGATGTTCATAAGTTTAATGTATTGACTGCAAACTTGAAAGGATATGATAATGTTAAAGCGGTGAATGCGTACGTTTTGGCAGAAGGAATAAATTCCCTCGAGAATATTATGAGTAGGTCTGCCTATCCAACGGATGTCGATTTGTTATCTGTCGATATTGATGGCGATGATTACTATATTTTTGAAAGTTTAGTAAGATATAAACCAAGAGTAATTGTTATAGAATATAATCCAACTATTCCAGCTGTAATTGAACTTATTCAGCAGAAAGGAGGATATTTTGGATCATCAGCACGTTCATTGCTCAAATTAGCTAATTCAATGAATTACAAACTCGCTCACATGACAGATACTAATATGTTTTTTGTCGTTAATACTGATTTCCATAAACTTGGATTTGATGAACCTAATTTAGATGATTTATTTGATGATAAATACATAGCTTATGTTATATCATCATATGGAGGAAGTATGTTTGTCGCCGGCGATCTTCCTTATGGAGAATTGGCTGTTAAGAAAATAAAATCTGATCATCCTCTGCTGATTAACGTCAATGGCATTAAATTGGAAAAGTCCATTATTTATAAATTATAACAGGCTAAGAACTTGTATTATGATATGGTTAAAAAAAATTATTAGAAAGACTTTCTTATACCAACTGAAACTTAGATTAGACGGTATAAAGAGGGATCGAAGTCGTCAAAAAGAGAATGCTCTTATTCTTAAAGACTGGAATCTTAAAGGCCGTCCGGTACCATCACCTCAGGTAATTAAAAGACGAATAATAAAAGAATATGCCTCAAGGTATAAGATTAAGTCATTTATTGAATCGGGAACTTACATGGGTGATACTGTTGAGGATTGTAAACGAATCTTTAAGAAGATAGCCTCTATTGAGTTGGATCCTAGTTTGTATCAAGGAGCTAAGAAGAGATTTGAAAACGATAATCATATAACTATCTATAAAGGCGATAGTGGTGAGATAATTGGATTAATTATGAAAGAAGTTTCCGAACCGTGCTTGTTCTGGTTAGATGGTCACTATTCTGAAGGAATAACAGCAAAGGGAAATTTAAATACACCGATCCTTGATGAACTGACACATATTCTTCATCATAGAATTAAGACGCATGTAATTCTAATAGATGATGCCAGGTGTTTTAACGGTCTTGATGATTATCCATCAATAGATACTTTGCGGGAGATAGTTAAAAAAGTAGATAATAATCTGAGGTTTGAGATTGCTGATGATATTATTCGAATTTCGGAATAATTAAATTGTAAATGTTAAAAAGCCTCGCCTTCGTATTAAATGGAATTGCAGAGTTCCTTCGAAAGTTAGCTTTTAAGGTATATAGACCTAAACCTTTAAAACTATCTATTCATCAAATAAGGGCTATCCCGTGGATTAAAGTTGATGGGGATCATACTCATCGTTTAAATTATGATTTAGATGAAAATTCTGTTGTGTTGGACTTTGGAGGATATGAGGGGCAATGGGCTTCGGAGATATATTGCAAGTATGGATCGTTCGTTTACATATTCGAACCCTACTTACCTTTTGCGCAGAAGATTATAGAGCGATTTATTACAAACTCGAGAATCACTGTTTTTTCATTTGGATTGAGTAATTCTGATAGAATAGAAAATTTATCAATTTCAGCCAATGAATCATCTATGTTTAAGTCTGGTGACAGCGATGTTGAAATTCAGCTAAAAGACGCATTTGTATTTCTTAGCCAGGCTAACTTTAATAAGATTGATCTTGTCAAAATCAATATAGAAGGTGGTGAGTATGATCTGTTAGAACGCTTAATAGAATCGGGAATAGTTGGAAGAATGAGTAACCTACAGATTCAATTTCATGATTTTGTTCCAAATGCCGAACAAAGGATGAAGGATATTCAGCGAAAATTAAGCCTAACACACATTCTTACTTATCGGTATGAATTTATTTGGGAAAACTGGAAGCTACGAGATTAATGATCATTGCTGAACTTAATGGAGGGTTGGGTAATCAGATGTTTCAATATGCATTCGGAAAAATGCTTTCTCTGGAATTCAATTGTGAATTGCTTGTAGATATAAGTCAACTAGGTTCATCAAGTCCTCTGAAAAATGTGGTTTCAAGAAACTATGAGTTAGATGTATTTGATGCTGAGATTATGTTTGCATCAGAGAAACTTGTCTCTGGTTTTAATAGAAATGGAGCTGTTAAATCTTTGTTAAGGAAACTACGGCTACCCCATACAAAGACATTTATTGAAGACACTGACATGAAACGAGTTAATATTTCTTCAATAGTCCCACCTGTTATGGTCAAAGGATACTGGCAGTCGCAATCTTATTTTATTAAATATAAAGAGCAGATTAAGAAAGAATTCACCTTTAAGAGAGGTTCTATTTGCTCTGTGCATGCTCAAACCGCTTTAATTCATGAAAAACAATCAGTAAGTATTCATATTAGGCGTGGCGACTATATTACTAATCTAACAGCAAGTAATGTATTAGGAGTTCTTGATCCTGAATATTACAAGTCTTCAATAAATCTAATTTGTGATAGAATCGAAAGGCCTTATTTTTATGTTTTTTCGGATGATCCAACTTGGGCGATACAAAATTTTTCCCATATTCCTGATCTTGAAATTATTGATAGTAGAGGTATGGGTAGCCATATTGATCTTTGGTTAATGAGTAATTGCAAACATAATATCATAGCAAATAGCAGCTACAGCTGGTGGGCTGCATGGTTAAATAAAAATAATGACAAAGTAGTTATCGCTCCTCGAAGATGGTTTAAAGATAGTAGTCTTATGCACGAAAGTCTTGTTCCATCAGATTGGTTAACCATTTAGTTCTTTGATGATTATAAAAAAGATTTTATGAAGTATATGGGTTCACTTCGCAGAAGATTAGGTTTCGGTGTTAAGGAAAATACACTCGACAAGCAAGAATCAGAGGCCTGGTTTTGGCAAGGTTTTATTACTGATTTAATAAAATGGTATAATGGCGAAATAAAAGAGATGTACGGAACAAAATCGCCAGATATCTCTTCACGTCAAGTTCTTACAAATGAAAAAGATTCAGCAATCCTTGCCTGGCACAAAGCCCATCAGGAAGCGAAGTATCTGTATGATCTCAAAGTTTCTAAAGGTTTCTTTAATGGCAAAAAATTGCTGGACATAGGTTCGGGGCCGATGCCGAGTGCCACGTGTTTTGAAGGAGCTGATTTGTATTGTCTCGAGCCTCTGATGGATAAATATTTACGTATTGGTTTTCCGATTCACTATTATGGAAACGTAAAATTTATCCAAGCATGTTCTGAAAATATTCCCATTCAGGATGATTTCTTTGATGCGGCCATTTCAGTCAATGCGCTGGATCATGTAGATGATTTCGAAAAAACTGCTCTGGAAATACTGCGTGTATTAAAGCCTGGTGGCACTTTGATTTTTCATTTGCACTACCATAGACAAACACAAAATGAACCGCTTGAACTTGATGACCAGAGAGTAAGCGAAGCATTTAAAGGTGTTCCTCATTTTAGAAAAATTTCAGAGAGTACAGCAAAAATGGGCTCTCAGTGTGATCCTGGTGAGACATACACTTTATGGACTAATGAGTCGTAATTTGTACGAAGCTTATATTTAGTTACGAGTAAAATGTGTTTAGTATCAGTTATTATGCCTGTTTATAACTCTGAACGTTATATCAACGAGGCTATTGAAAGCATTTTGAATCAATCATTTCAGGACTTTGAATTCTTAATAATTGACGACGCATCAACAGACAAGAGCGTGGAGTTGATGAAAGTTTACAATGACCCAAGAATTATATTATTCTTAAAGCCAGTCAACACTGGATATACTGAAAGTCTTAATATGGCTTTATCCATGGCGAAGGGAAAGTACGTAGCCAGGATGGACAGTGATGATATAAGCCTTGTGACTCGTCTTGCTCAGCAGGTAGAGTTTATGGAGTCTAATAAGATGATTGCAGGTTGTGGTTCCGCAATAAAGATTATCCCCAATTCGGAAGTAGTCATATATCCCACTGAGCCGGAGAAACTTAAAATTGCATTGCTGGACTATTGTGCCATTGCGCATCCAAGCATGATACTGCGTAAGCAATTTATGATTGATAAAAATCTATCCTATGACAAGTCGTTTGAGCCAAGCGAGGACTATGATTTGTGGACTCGGATTGTCGAGGATGCTGATCTTGCTAATATCCCTCAAATACTTCTACATTACAGACAGCACAATAACCAGATTTCTATTGTTAAAGAAATGCTTCAACGCAAAAATGCGGACCGCTGCCGGATACGGATGTTGGGCTATTTGCACACTCCTTTAAGTGAATTTGATATTGAGTGTTGTGAAGTAGTGTATCAAAGAAAAAAAATCAGATCTCTCGAATTGCTTTATCGGATAGTTGACTGGCTAGATTATTCTGTAATAAAAAATAAGACTCGAAATTTCTACCATCAGGAAATGTTCATGGAGTTTATAAGAAAGAAGAAAACCCTTCTTATACAATCTTTTTTTTTACAGCGCATATCGTATTCACCTGTAACATTGAGTGAGTATTTCTTTGCTGACAAAAAGATAAAAGGCTTTCTTACATTTTCCAATCATATGAAGCTTTTTGTTAAATCAATGATTTTCCGTCGCATTCAGCTGGAGAAGTTGATGGAATAAATTAATATGGAGCTGATTTCGGTTATTATTCCCGCTTACAATTACGCTCACTACATTGTTGAAACATTACAGTCGGTGGCTAATCAAACTTATTCTGAGTTTGAATGTCTTATTATTGATGATGGATCAACAGATTCAACAAGAGTTGTGGTAGAGGAATTTTGCCGACAAGACATTCGCTTTAAATATCACTACCAGAATAATCAGGGGCTTGCATCGGCAAGAAACCACGGTATTGTAAAATCAAGTGGGGATTACATTTCATTTCTTGATGCAGACGATCTCTGGCTCGAGGGCAAGCTGGCCAATCAGGTAAAAACTTTCAATGAATTTGATTGTCAGGCAGTTTTTTCCGATTGCCGTCTGTTTTACGATGTTTCCGAATTGAAGCATGAGCCATATTCAGCGAGGTCGGAATATTCACCGATCGATTTTATTGATTCAGATCTTATCTCAGGTTCATCTTCCAGCATTACTATCAGGAGGAGCGTGTATCAAAAGGTTGGTTTATTTGATATCAATCTTCGTAGCCTTGAAGACAATGATTATTGGTTTCGATGTGCTTTGAATGGATTCATTTTTCGCTTTTGCAAATCGGTCGATATCAAAATAAGAACTCACGTTAGTAGCATGTCAACGAATCAGTTGAAAATGTATTACTATCATTTAATTGTTATTGAAAAGCAATTCAAACTGCTTGCGGAATCTGACTTTATTCTGAGAAGGAGTGATGTAAAAAAACCGCTCTTAAATAGATTAAGAAGGATAAGATGGTATTCGGATTCTTTAAAGAGATATGACCTAAGCTTTTATGTGCACTTATTTGGTTTTACGAAACTTGGCCTGCGATATTTTAGTCGGTTAAATTGTTTGAATTTTTTTAAAGATGGTTTACACCTTTTACTCAAATCAAGGGAAATCATTGGGTAATACCTGAGTCTACTGAATGAATCTTCTATACTTTACAAACTCTTATCCTTATGGATTAGGAGAACAATGGAAAGCAAACGAGTTAAATGTACTTATTAATCACTTTGATAAAATCACAGTTGTCCCCTTTTCATACGGTGGAAATTTTGACCATCCGAAAAATCTTCCTTCGGGAGT
>Ga0123337_10006119_pt1 | contig 11602 bp, 9 predicted proteins | sample frozenSSSSmetaG_FD_89792 | JGI IMG/M metagenome (GOLD analysis project Ga0123337, IMG submission 89792) | Glacier valley bacterial and archeal communities from Borup Fiord, Nunavut, Canada, to study Microbial Dark Matter (Phase II) -... | ecosystem: Environmental > Aquatic > Freshwater > Ice >...
CAAGTCCTGCCAGATGCAGCAGGGCGGTCGCGGCCAGGAAGCCGGCGGCATAGCCGAGCCCTTCCGTGGTGACGGGCATTTCGGCGCCATGGGCATGGCCGTGGAACACGGCAAAGACAGCCACCAGCGCCATGGCGGCAGACAGGGGCAGGGGGCGCCGCGTCATCGCGGCCAGGCCGATCGCGACGCTCGACAGGGCGATGCCCAGTTCCACCAAGGGCAGTTCTACCTGCATCAGGCCCAGCGCAAAGCCCAGCAGCATGACGCTCATGAAGCTCAGCGGCACCAGCCAGACCGCCTTGCCGCCGAGCACCGCCGCCAGAACGCCCACTGCCAGCATGGCCAGGACGTGGTCGAGCCCGCCCAGCGGGTGCGCGAAACCGTGCAGGAAGCCCATGGTGTCACCGGCGCCGGTATGGGCCATGGCCAAGGTTGGGGAAAGCGCCAGGATGGCGAGGGCTAGAACGAAGCGCATCGGTGTCCTTCCGGGATCGTGAGATCCCTGAATGAATGGTGTCGACACCCGCCATGGCTTCCAATTCGCCCGACCTTTATTGGTCGAATGGCGATGTTTGTAAATGCCATGGTGCGGCCATGACGCAATGAACTAATAGGTGACCCGAAAGGTTAGCAGTCTGCTAGCCAATTCCACCCAAAGGTGAAGGCGTATCGAATGCTGCTGCTGATCTTTTTTGCCCTGCTGCTCTTGCTGGTCCAGGTGTTTATGCCCGGCTATTATCTGACCCAGCAGGTGGGGCCTCAGGCCCAGATGGGGCCGCGCGACGATCTGCCCGAACCCAGCCAGGCGCTCGGCCGGGCGCGGCGGGCGCTGGCCAACCTGCAGGAAACCCTGCCGATTTTCTTCGTCCTGGCGCTGATGGCGATCGTGTTCGGCGAAGAGGGCTGGCTGGCAATGGCCGGCGCGGCGCTGTTCCTGCTCGGCCGGATCGGCCATGTGGTCTGCTATATGGGCGGGATATCCCCGTGGCGCTCGATCAGCTTTACCATCGGGTTGTTCGGTCTGCTGCTGATGGCGCTGCCTTTGCTGCCCCATATCTGGTCGTGAGGCTCCGAAGGGTCTTGCGAAACGGCGGCTTTGCCATTAGACACAGCCTCGCCTGAAGGGGTTTAGCTCAGTTGGTAGAGCATCGGTCTCCAAAACCGAGGGTCGTGGGTTCGAGTCCCCCAGCCCCTGCCAGGCACAATTACCAACAAAATCAAATAGTTAGCGCCGACGTGTAGTCGGCGCCTATTCTGCCGCGCTGGGCAGCTTGTCGGCATGACGCGCCTTGAGGCGGTTGAGCTGGTGGGCCGCATGGGCGAGCAGGGCGGTGCGCACCTGCGGGGCGTCGACGTGGCCGACATCGGCTTTCACTTTGAGATCAAGGGGATAGATCGTCACATTGCCCATGAAGTGTTCTTCGATCCGCACCCGGACAACACCGGTTACGCGCCCGACAATGGTCGGGTGCGGCCCGAAATAGCGTAGCTCACAGGCTGTGACGTCGAAAGAGGACTTCGCTGCACCCACGGCACGCCTCCGTTCACAAGTTCGTTCCGCCGCAGACCTATTTAAATACTGCGGGACCGGCGAATCAAGAGCGAATCGGTGTGACGCTATCGTGTCGTTAATGGCCCGATTGCCGGGGCGCCGGGAAAACTTGGAGGCGCCTGTTGCTTTTGACAGGGAGTTTCTCTAGATACCCACATTCGAGCCGTGCGGGATTCCTGCGCGGCCTTTGGTTTTGCACCAAAACACCAAAGAGTAGATTTGCCGATGGCCCGTACGAACCCAATCACGTTCCTGCAGCAAGTGCGGCAGGAAGTTTCCAAGGTCACCTGGCCCGGCCGGAACGAAGTGGTGATCTCCACGATCATGGTGATCGTGCTGGTGATCGCGGCGAGCCTGTTCTTTCTTGCAGCCGATCAGGTCATTTCGTGGCTGGTCGGACTGATGCTTTCGATCCGCTAGTCGGGTCACGGACCTACAACTACTAGGAGCGGCGACGCTTTATGGCCATGCGCTGGTATATCGTTCAAGCTTACTCGAATTTCGAGCGCAAGGTGGCGGAAGACATCCGCCAGAAGGTTGCGCAGAAAAAGCTCGAGCACCTGTTTGAAGACGTGATCGTGCCGACCGAAAAGGTCGTTGAGATCCGCCGTGGCCGCAAGGTCGACGCCGAACGCAAGTTCTTCCCGGGCTATGTGCTGGTGAAGATGGACATGACCGACGAGGCCTTCCATCTGATCAAGAACACGCCAAAGGTTACCGGCTTCCTCGGTTCGGACAACAAGCCGATGCCGATCTCGGAAAAGGAAGCCCAGGGCATTCTGCAGCAGGTGCAGGAAGGCGTGGAGCATCCCAAGCCGTCCATCTCGTTCGAAGTGGGCGAGAATGTGCGCGTGTCGGACGGTCCCTTTGCCAGCTTCAATGGCGTGGTGGAAGAAGTCGACGAAGAGCGCGCCCGCCTCAAGGTGGAAGTGTCGATCTTCGGTCGCCCCACCCCGGTGGAGCTCGAATACAGTCAGGTCGAGAAGGTCTGACACGTCGTTGCGCAAGCACGACCAAGTTTAGTGCTGGTTGCGCAAGCGCAATCAGCAGGAATTTCTGGCGCGAGCCAGAATATGCCCGGCTGCGGCCGGGTGCAGAAACTGTGGCAGAGGATGGTGCACTGCCAGCACCAGTTCCACCTCAGACCACGGTGTCGAGCCAGCTTTAACTAGTTGGCGCCTAGGCCGCTTTTGGCCGTTGAATAGGAGACGGAATTGGCAAAGAAAATCGTTGGCTACGTCAAGCTTCAGGTGCCTGCGGGTTCCGCAACACCATCCCCGCCAATCGGCCCAGCACTGGGTCAGCGCGGTCTGAACATCATGGAATTCTGCAAGGCGTTCAATGCCGCCACGCAGGAACTGGAAAAGGGTTCGCCCATTCCCGTCGTGATCACCGCCTATGCCGACAAGAGCTTCACTTTCGAGATGAAGTCTCCGCCGGTCAGCTTCTTCATCAAGAAGGCCGTCAACCTGAAGTCGGGCAGCAAGCTGCCAGGCAAGGAATCGGCCGGCACCATCACGCTGGCACAGCTGCGTGACATCGCCGAAAAGAAGATGAAGGATCTCAACGCCGACAATATCGATGCTGCGGTATCGATGATTGCAGGCTCTGCCCGTTCCATGGGCATTCAGGTCGAGGGCTGATAAATGGCTGGTAAGAATCTCACCAAGTCCCGCGAGGGCATTGATCGCAACAAGCTGTACAAGCTTGATGAAGCCGTCAAAATGGTCAAGTCGCGTGCGACCGCCAAGTTCGACGAGACGATCGAAGTCGCCATCAACCTGGGCGTCGATCCCCGCCACGCCGACCAGATGGTCCGCGGCGTTGTGACCCTGCCAAACGGCACCGGCAAGACGGTCCGCGTGGCCGTGTTCGCCAAGGATGCCAAGGCTGACGAAGCCCGCAAGGCTGGTGCCGACATCGTTGGTGCCGAAGACCTGATGGAAGCCATCATGGGCGGCAAGATCGATTTCGATCGTTGCATTGCCACCCCTGACATGATGCCGCTGGTCGGTCGTCTAGGCAAGATCCTGGGCCCACGCAACCTGATGCCAAACCCCAAGGTCGGCACGGTTACTCCCGATGTCGCCGGTGCCGTCAAGGCTGCCAAGGGCGGCGCTGTCGAGTTCCGCGTCGAAAAGGCCGGTATCCTGCATGCTGGCATTGGCAAGGTGTCGTTCTCGGACGAAGCCCTGCTGCAGAACATCAAGGCGTTCACCGACGCCGTGCTGAAGTCCAAGCCGGCTGGTGCCAAGGGCACCTATGTCAAGCGCGTTGCCGTGTCCTCGACCATGGGCCCGGGCGTGCATGTGGAAGTCGCTTCGGCGCTTTAATCCCCATTCCGGGCGGTTTCGACCGCCCGGTTTTTGTCGCTCCCTGTGAGCGGCAACAAGTCCTGTCCGAGACTGCCGGTGCCAACCGATCTGGGTTGGCTTAATGTCGCAAGATGCCAGCATAGATGGGGTGACAACCGAAATTCCTGTCCGCAAGGGCAGGGTGGCGGTTCGAACCAGGCCAGTTGCCCTCTGGGCAGCACGGTTGACAGGCGTTTAACCGTTGCTCCTCTCCTCCCTCGGGAGATCGGAGGGCAGCAATTGGCAATGGCCCGGCTGACTTTTGCCGGGCTCAATGTGGAGACTAGCAGTGGAAAGAGCGGAAAAGCGTGAGCTTGTCGCATCGCTTCAGGCAGCCCTTATGGGCGCTGGATCGATCGTCCTTGCGCAGAACACCGGTCTGACCGTCGCCAACCTTGAATCGCTTCGTCGCGACATCAAGGGTGCAGGCGGCCAAGTCAAGATCGCGAAGAACCGTCTTGCCAAGCTTGCTCTTAAAGAAACCGACAATGCGGACATGTCGAGCCTCCTGGTAGGCCCGATCGTCATCGCTTATGCGGCCGACCCCATGACTGCGCCCAAGTTTGCGGCAAAGTTTGCTGAAAAGAACGCGAAATACGTCGTTCTTGGTGGCGCCATGGGCAAGACCGCGCTTGACGCGAATAACGTCAAGGCGCTGGCGACCATGCCCTCGCTGGATGAACTGCGCGCAACACTGGCCGGGATGCTCAAGCAGCCTGCCACGCGTATCGCGTCGGTCATCGTGGCACCAGCAAGCGGCATTGCCCGCGTGCTGGCCGCTCATGCGGAAAAGAGCAACGAAGCAGCGTAACCCCATCGGTCCTCGCAAGGGACCACTTTGGTTTGAACTGAACACCTAAAAAGAGAGATTTATCAAATGGCTGATCTCGCCAAGATCGTAGACGACCTGTCTGCCCTGACCGTTCTGGAAGCTTCGGAACTGTCGAAGATGCTGGAAGAGAAGTGGGGCGTTTCCGCCGCCGCTCCTGTTGCTGCTGCTGCCGCTGGCGGCGCTGCTGCTCCGGCTGCTGAAGAAAAGACCGAATTTGACGTGATCCTCGCCTCCTTCGGCGAAAACAAGATCAACGTCATCAAGGAAGTCCGCGCCATCACCGGTCTGGGCCTGGGCGAAGCTAAGGCTCTCGTCGAAGCTGCTCCCAAGGCTGTCAAGGAAGGCGTCAACAAGGCTGAAGCTGCCGAGATTCAGAAGAAGCTCGAAGCTGCCGGCGCCAAGGTCGAACTCAAGTAGTTCTATCTCTGCCCTTGAAATTTGCGAAGTGGCGCGTTATGTGCCACTTCGCTCCTTCGTCTCTACGAGATGATTCGCCGGACCGGTTGGATAGGTCCTTGGCGGCAATTTGCGGAATATATGAAGAATTTGATGTCTGAGGTGCGCTGACGTCCGTTAGACCTCCCGGCTGCTGGCCTGGAGGTATTTGGCGTTTTGCGCATTGATGCCGTTCCTTTGGCGTGGAATTGCACAATGAGACATCACCCAGCCTGAGTAATTTGAAGGGCACATATCCCGAGACCCGACGGCTGATAGTCGGATCTTTGGATATTTGCCTCCGAGACAATCGCACCAGAAACAGGAGCTTTCATGGCTACCACGTTCAACGGCCGCCGCAAGGTACGCAAGTCCTTCGGGTCCATTCGCGAAGTCACGGAGATGCCCAACCTGATCGAGGTCCAGAAGGCCTCCTATGATCAGTTCCTCCTCGTCGACGAGCCAAAAGCCGGCCGTCCCGATGAAGGGCTTCAGTCCGTGTTCCGTTCGGTCTTTCCGATCACCGACTTTTCGAACACTGCTTCTCTCGAATTCGTGAAGTACGAGTTCGAGCAGCCCAAGTATGACATTGATGAGTGCCGTGCGCGCGACATCACGTTCGCTGCCCCGCTCAAGGTCACGCTGCGCCTGATCGTGTTTGAAGTGGACGAAGAGACCGGCGCCCGGTCCGTCAAGGACATCAAGGAGCAGGACGTCTATATGGGCGACATGCCCTTCATGACGTCGAACGGCACGTTCATCGTCAACGGCACCGAGCGCGTCATCGTCTCGCAGATGCACCGTTCGCCTGGCGTGTTCTTTGACCACGACAAGGGCAAGACCCATTCGTCGGGCAAGCTGCTGTTTGCCGGCCGTATCATTCCCTACCGCGGCAGCTGGCTCGATATCGAGTTCGACGCCAAGGACGTGGTGTTCGCGCGTATCGATCGTCGCCGCAAGATCCCTGTGACCAGCCTGCTCAAGGCGCTGGGCATGGATACCGAAGAGATCCTGTCGACCTATTACAATACCCTGACCTATACCAAGACGAAGTCGGGCTGGCAGAAGCCCTACGACGCCGAGAAGATGAAGAATGCCAAGCCAAGCCATGACCTGATCGACGCCAAGACCGGCGACGTCGTGCATGAAGCCGGCAAGAAGCTCTCGGCCCGCCAGGCCAAGAAGCTGGCTGATGACGGCCTGACGCACCTGCTGGCGGTCGATGAAGACCTCTATGGCATGTATGTCGCCGAGGATCTGATCAACATGCAGACCGGCGAGGTCTATATGGAAGCAGGCGACGAGCTCGACGAGAAGAACCTCGAAATGCTCGTTGGTCTCGGCTTTGACGAGCTGCCGATCCTCGACATCGATCACATCAGCATTGGCGGCTATATCCGCAACACGCTGGCCGTGGACAAGAACGAGTCGCGTGAAGATGCGCTGTTCGACATCTATCGCGTCATGCGCCCCGGTGAGCCGCCGACCGTCGATACTGCCGAAGCCATGTTCCAGTCGCTGTTCTTTGACAGCGAGCGCTATGACCTGTCCGCCGTGGGCCGCGTTAAGATGAACATGCGCCTCGAGCTCGACGCTCCTGACACCATGCGCACCCTGCGCAAGGAAGACATTGTCGAAGTCGTCCGCACGCTGGTCGACCTGCGCGATGGTCGCGGCGAAATCGACGACATCGACAACCTCGGCAACCGTCGCGTTCGCTCCGTTGGCGAATTGATGGAAAACTCCTATCGCCTTGGCCTGCTCCGCATGGAACGCGCCATCAAGGAGCGCATGAGCTCGGTCGAAATCGACACGGTCATGCCGCAGGATCTGATCAACGCCAAGCCGGCTGCTGCCGCAGTGCGTGAGTTCTTTGGCTCGAGCCAGCTCAGCCAGTTCATGGACCAGACCAATCCGCTGTCGGAAATCACCCACAAGCGCCGTCTGTCGGCGCTTGGGCCTGGTGGTCTGACCCGTGAACGCGCCGGTTTTGAAGTGCGCGACGTGCATCCGACCCATTACGGCCGGATTTGCCCGATTGAGACCCCGGAAGGTCCCAACATTGGTCTGATCAACTCGCTGTCGACCTTTGCCCGCGTCAACAAGTACGGTTTCATCGAGACCCCGTACCGCAAGATCGTCAACGGCAAGCTGACCGACGACGTGGTCTACCTCTCCGCCATGGAAGAGGCCAAGCACTACGTCGCCCAGGCCAACGTGACCTTCAACGACAAGCTTGAGCTCGAGCATGATCTGGTGGTGGCTCGCCACGCCGGTGACAACGGCCTGACGCCCAAGGAAAACGTCGATCTGATGGACGTTTCGCCCAAGCAGATGGTGTCGGTTGCTGCCTCGCTGATCCCGTTTCTTGAAAACGACGACGCCAACCGCGCCCTGATGGGCTCGAACATGCAGCGTCAGGCCGTGCCACTGCTGCGCGCCCATGCGCCGTTTGTCGGCACCGGCATGGAAGCCATCGTGGCCCGTGACTCCGGCGCCGCCATCGTGGCCAAGCGCAAGGGCATCGTCGATCAGGTTGACGCCACGCGTATCGTTATTCGGGCGACCGAAGAAACCGATGCATCCAAGTCGGGCGTGGACATCTACAACCTGATGAAGTTCCAGCGTTCGAACCAGTCCACCTGCATCAACCAGCGTCCGCTGGTGGTTGTCGGTGACCACATCAACCAGGGCGACATCATTGCCGACGGTCCCTCGACCGAACTGGGCGATCTGGCGCTCGGCCGCAACGTGCTCGTCGCGTTCATGCCCTGGAATGGCTACAACTTCGAAGATTCGATCCTGCTCTCTGAAAAGATTGCCATGAACGACGTCTTCACCTCGATCCATATCGAGGAATATGAAGTCATGGCTCGCGACACCAAGCTTGGTCCTGAGGAAATCACCCGCGACATTCCGAACGTCTCGGAAGAAGCGCTCAAGAACCTCGACGAAGCCGGTATCGTGCACATCGGTGCCGAAGTCGCTCCTGGCGACATCCTTGTCGGCAAGATCACCCCCAAGGGTGAATCGCCGATGACTCCGGAAGAAAAGCTGCTCCGCGCCATCTTCGGCGAGAAGGCAAGCGACGTTCGTGACACCTCCCTGCGCGTGCCGCCGGGCGATGCTGGTACTGTTGTTGAAGTGCGCGTGTTCAATCGCCACGGCATCGACAAGGACGAGCGCGCCATGGCCATCGAGCGCGAGGAAATCGAGCGTCTCGCCAAGGACCGTGACGACGAACAGTCGATCCTCGACCGTAACGTCTATGCGCGTCTCAAGGAAATGCTGTTCGGCAAGGCAGCAACGGCCGGCCCCAAGGGCTATGTCGTCGGCACCAAGCTCAATGACCAGATGTTCGAGGCGCAGCCCCGTTCGAAGTGGTGGCAGTTCGCGGTCGATGACGACAAGGTCATGACCGAGATGGAAGCCCTTCATGCGCAGTATGAAGAAAGCCGTCGTCTGCTTGAGCAGCGCTTCATCGACAAGGTGGACAAGCTGCAGCGCGGTGACGAGCTGCCTCCAGGCGTGATGAAGATGGTCAAGGTCTTCATCGCGACCAAGCGCAAGATCCAGCCAGGCGACAAGATGGCTGGCCGTCACGGCAACAAGGGCGTGGTTTCGCGCATCGTGCCTATCGAAGACATGCCCTATCTCGAAGACGGCACTTCGGTTGACATCGTGCTGAACCCGCTGGGCGTGCCATCGCGCATGAATGTGGGCCAGATCCTCGAGACGCATCTGGGCTGGGCCTGTGCCGGCATGGGTCGCAAGATCGACGAGATGGTTCGCGCCTATCATCGCAATGGCGACCTCAAGCCACTGCGCCTGGAAATCCAGGACCTGTTTGCCGGTGATGAATCCATCACCGACCTTGATGACGACGGCATGGTCCGTCTCGGCGAGCACCTCTCCAAGGGTGTCTCGATCGCGACTCCCGTGTTCGACGGCGCCAAGGAAGCCGACATCGTGGTGATGCTGGAGCGGGCAGGGCTGAAGGCTTCGGGTCAGTCGACCGTGTTCGACGGTCGTAGCGGCGAGCAGTTCGATCGTCAGGTGACGGTTGGCTATATCTACATGCTCAAGCTCGACCATCTGGTGGACAACAAGATCCACGCGCGTTCGATCGGTCCCTACTCGCTGGTCACCCAGCAGCCACTGGGCGGCAAGGCGCAGTTCGGCGGTCAGCGCTTCGGCGAGATGGAAGTGTGGGCTCTGGAAGCCTACGGCGCGGCGTATACGCTGCAGGAAATGCTTACCATCAAGTCGGACGACGTTGCCGGTCGTACCAAGGTCTACGAAGCCATCGTGCGTGGCGACGATACGTTCGAAGCGGGCATCCCCGAGAGCTTCAACGTTCTGGTCAAGGAAATCCGTTCGCTCGGTCTCAATGTCGAACTCGACATGCGCGAGATCGAAGACGGCTCCGAACAGGCCGAAGCGGAGCTCGCACCTCCTCAGGAAGCGGCGGAGTAATCCGGCACTTCCTACCCCCATTCATTTTCCGTTCGTGCCCGTGGTCAATCCCGGGCATGGACGGATAGAGGAGAGAATTGATGAACCATCATTCCCACGTCATGGACCCGTTCAACCCGGCGGTTCCCGTGCAGACCTTCGATCAGATGAAGATCTCGATTGCCTCGCCAGAGAAGATCCTTTCCTGGTCCTATGGCGAGATCAAGAAGCCCGAAACGATCAACTATCGCACGTTCAAGCCTGAACGCGATGGCCTGTTCTGCGCGCGCATCTTTGGCCCCGTGAAGGACTATGAGTGCCTGTGCGGCAAGTACAAGCGCATGAAGTTCAAGGGCGTCATCTGCGAGAAGTGCGGCGTCGAAGTCACCCTGAGCCGCGTTCGCCGCGAGCGCATGGGTCACATCGAGCTGGCCGCGCCCGTTGCCCACATCTGGTTCCTGAAGTCCCTGCCGTCGCGTATCGCGCTGCTGCTCGATATGACGCTCAAGGACATCGAGCGCATCCTGTACTTCGAAAACTACGTCGTTCTCGATCCAGGCCTGACGCCCTTCACCCAGCATGAACTGCTGAATGAAGAGCAGTTCCTCGACGCCCAGGACGAATATGGTGCCGACAGCTTCACCGCCAAGATCGGCGCCGAAGCCATTCGCGACATCCTGCTGGCGCTCGATCTGGAAAAGATCGCGGCCAACCTGCGCGTGGAAATCGCCGAGTCGACCACCGAGCTCAAGCCAAAGAAGCTGGCCAAGCGCCTCAAGATCGTCGAGCAGTTCATTGTCTCCGGGAATAAGCCGGAGTGGATGATCATGACCATCATCCCGGTCATTCCGCCCGAGCTGCGCCCGCTGGTGCCGCTGGATGGCGGCCGCTTTGCCACGTCCGATCTGAACGATCTCTACCGTCGCGTGATCAACCGCAACAACCGCCTCAAGCGCCTGATCGAGCTGCGTGCCCCTGACATCATCATCCGCAACGAAAAGCGCATGCTGCAGGAAGCCGTTGACGCGCTGTTCGACAACGGCCGCCGTGGCCGCACCATTACCGGTGCCAACAAGCGTCCGCTCAAGTCGCTGTCCGACATGCTCAAGGGCAAGCAGGGCCGCTTCCGCCAGAACCTGCTCGGCAAGCGCGTCGACTATTCGGGTCGTTCGGTCATCACCGTGGGTCCGAACCTCAAGCTGCACCAGTGCGGCCTGCCCAAGAAGATGGCGCTCGAGCTGTTCAAGCCCTTCATCTATTCGCGCCTCGAAGCCAAGGGCTTCAGCTCGACGGTGAAGCAGGCCAAGAAGCTGGTCGAGAAGGAAAAGCCGGAAGTCTGGGATATCCTCGATGAGGTGATCCGCGAGCATCCGGTGCTGCTCAACCGCGCACCGACCCTGCATCGCCTTGGCATCCAGGCCTTCGAGCCCATCCTGATCGAAGGCAAGGCCATCCGTCTGCATCCGCTCGTCTGCTCGGCCTTGAATGCCGACTTCGACGGTGACCAGATGGCCGTGCACGTTCCGCTGTCGCTCGAAGCGCAGCTGGAAGCGCGCGTGCTGATGATGTCGACGAACAACATCCTGCATCCTGCCAATGGCCAGCCGATCATCGTGCCGAGCCAGGACATCGTGCTGGGTCTCTACTACCTCTCGTTGATGAACGAGAAGGAGCCCGGCGAAGGCATGGCGTTCGGTTCCTATGCCGAGCTCGAGCATGCCATCGACAACAAGGTCGTCACCCTGCACACCAAGATCAAGGGCCGTGTCACGTCCTTTGACGCCGATGGCAAGCAGACCACCGAGATCGTGGAAACGACCCCAGGCCGTATGCTGATCGGGCAGATCCTGCCCAAGAGCGCCAAGGTGCCGTTCTCGACGGCCAACCAGCTGATGACCAAGAAGATGATCTCCAAGATGATCGACACGGTTTACCGTGGCTGCGGTCAGAAAGAGACCGTGATCTTCTGTGACC
>Ga0123337_10006120_pt1 | contig 11601 bp, 10 predicted proteins | sample frozenSSSSmetaG_FD_89792 | JGI IMG/M metagenome (GOLD analysis project Ga0123337, IMG submission 89792) | Glacier valley bacterial and archeal communities from Borup Fiord, Nunavut, Canada, to study Microbial Dark Matter (Phase II) -... | ecosystem: Environmental > Aquatic > Freshwater > Ice >...
ATCCGGTTTAGGTGTACCAATATCACTGAAGATAATCTGCGTACCTTTTTGCTCATTACTTAGGTGGTATAACTCCGAAACTTTTCTTGCACAAACATTTACTTTATGATTAGGATGGTCTTCGTAAATAAACGGATTAATCAGCCGCATATTTGCCGCCATCTTTTTGGCATAGTTGGTTGCAATCAGCATTCTGCCTTTATCTTCTTCTTTAGTTAGTGGAAGCCGGCCAATTAATGCTGCATCGCCGGTTTTAGCAAATGCCATTAGCTTTTTAGTAAACTCCTGTTGGTCTGGTGTGGGTGGAATATTTACTAATTGCTCATACAATTCAGGTTTATCTAAATTAATATGTCGGGCGGTTTTATAATCGGTGATTTCATTGTAAAACAATGCAAGCTCTGGTACTTTAATAAAATGGCGGAACCTTTCTTTGGCAATAATTTCGTTGGTAACAGAAAATTCAAAGTCAAACGTTTTTCTTGCAAACACCATACTGTATCTTCATAATCCACAAAAAGTTCTTTCATTTGTTGGTTCCTCTAAGAGAGGGGTTACCATACATCGGTATACACATTTTGTATTATTAAAATCCTGTTGTTCCCACACGTTCAGCTTTTTTACATCTATTTTCCCAACATATGCAGAAAATTCCATTGCTTGTTTGGCAGCGCCAGTGGCATCACTCGTTACCAATGAATTTTTAATGCCATAATATTTACTAAGCAATGCAGATAGATCAGATTCACTTTTTTGTGCATTAACCGGCATAGCAAGAAAGCTAACAATTGTAACAGTTATTATAACCAATATATTCATTTCCAAAATACTTGTTTTTTTGTAATAAAAAATAAGTATTTTAAATGGTTGTATGAAATTTTCATTTATCCTTAAAATTGGAAAGCCGGATTAAATCGGCTTTCCAATTTATCATGCTAACTCCTGGCTTCAAAAAATTTTCATTTAATAGCCTCTGCTTTAAAGCCTGAAGCTTCTACAGCTTTTATTACTGTATCTGCTGTAAGATGATCGGCAACAATCGTCAATAACTTTTGCGGACTTTGTGTATCTACAGCCCAGTTATCTTCCCCAACGATATCATTTAGAAAGGGGGTTACTTTTGCTTCGCATCCGCTGCATTTGATGTTTGTCTTAAATTTTAATGTTTCCATAATTGTGTTTTTTTATTTTTCTACTTTATATCCCATCTTTTCAATAGCATTGGTTATGTTTTGTATTGAAGTTTTGGAATTATCAATACTGATATCAGCTTTACCGATCTCAATGGCATCTAAACCGGCAACTTCATGTGTTGTGATGATGTTTTTTACAACCATTACACAATGCTGGCTTCCCATAATGCTTTTCCATGTTTTTTATTTTATAGTGTAAAATTAGTTTGAATGCTTTCTTAAACTGTTACAGAATACGCTTGATCTTGTATATAATTTTAGTCTGTCGGTTTGTTGATTTATTTTGGTCGTTTAATCTTCAGAATGGCAATCAACAATCCAAGCCCGGCCAAAGCAGCCGCACCTAAGAATGCAATTTTAAAACCATCATTCAAAGCTTCGGTTTCGGCTACTGCATTTGCAACAGATGTTTTAGTCACATGCGAAGCCAACACAGCCACCAAAGCCAGTCCAATGGCCGATCCTATCTGATAACTGGTATTTACAATGCCTGAAGCAAGCCCGGTTTCCTCCGGCTTAACAGCGGACATGGCTGCCATTGTTGCCGGGATATAAGCCAACGACATGCCTATTGCTCCCAGCAATGAAGCAGGCAATACACTTACTAAAAAAGACCCGTTTGTTGAAACAGTGCTGAACAGCAAAGCAGATGCTGCCAATGATAAAAGTCCTGCAACAAGGTTTGCTTTAAAACCAAACCTGCCTACCAGTTTTCCGGTGTAGCCAACCATGATGATCATGATGGTAATCGTCATAGGTAATAAAGCAAGGCCGCTGTTGAATGCAGTGAACTGTAATATCTGTTGCAGGTATAAATTCAGGAAGAACCATAAAGGCATCCAGGAAGCCGCCATTAGCGCCATTACAATATTGCCTGATGAAAGATTGGGGGTTTTAAAAATATGAAGGGGCAATAAAGGCGATTGCTTTCTTTTTTGCGATGCCAGAAAAAAAATGAACATAAAAACAGACAGCATTAACAGTCCCGTTGTTTGTAACGAAGCCCAACCTGCTGATTCAGCAGAAACAATAGCATACACCAGCAAGGTTAAAGAACCCGTTGCCAATACGGCTCCCCACCAGTCAATTTTTCCGGCAGATCTTTTGCCCGCTGCAAAATAATTTTTACAAAAAGCCAATACTATTAAGGCAATGGGAATATTAATAAAAAATACCCAGCGCCAGTCCATCCATTCGGTGATAACACCACCTAAAAACACACCTGCAGAACCACCTGCCGCAGCTGATGCTCCCCATAAACCAAATGCTTTTCCTAATTCTTTAGGATCGGTGAATGTAGTCATGAGCAAAGTCATGGCTGACGGTGCAATCAATGCAGAACCCAGTCCCTGCAAAGCTCTACCGGTATTTAATACTTCCGGCGACCAAGCCAGGCCGGCCAGTAAAGAAGCCGCAGCGAGTATTGCAAAGCCGGTCATGAATATTTTTCTGGCTCCGAAAAGATCTGATAACCTTCCTCCTAATAAAAGGATACCACCAAAGAAAACAACATAAGCGTTGAATATCCATTGAAGGCCATTCTGACTGTACCGCAGGTCATTTTTAATGGCAGGCAAAGCCACGCCAATGATTGAAGTATCCATTATTACGATGAATTGGGCTGTGCAAATCAAAGCCAGTGCCATCCATCTTTTTTCGTGTATAGATTTTGATACATTTGTTGTAATTGACATAATAGTATTTTTTATGCAGCAAAAGTAATTTTAGAAGTAGCGGATGCGTTTACACTATGGCAGCAATGATGTATAAGATTTTATGAGGGGCCAATTAGTTGGAGCGAAGCAAAACAGGCTACCAGTAAATACAAATAAATGTATAACATTACGATTCATTAAAAAAGGGACTGGGAGAGAAACCAGACCTCATGCGAATTTTGAAACAATTTGCTGAACAATGATAATCACTGATGTCTATATTTTGGAGTTAATAATACCATTACTTTTCTAAAACGAGATTAGAAGATTTCAGCTTTACTAATTTCTCCGAATTTGTCGACAGCTCCCCAAAATATTTTGCACCTCTGATTGGCTTAAGCACGGCAGCGTAACGCCTGCTTTTTTTGTATACGACTAAAAATATTCCTGACACTACAAAGGCCAAACCAAGCAACATGATTGATGTTATTTTTTCGTGCAGGAAAATAGAAGCCCATAAAACACTGAATATCGGAACAAGGATGGTAACAAACGATGCCTGCACCGAACCCGCACTGGCTATCAGTTTAAAATAAAGAATGTATCCACCTGCTGTGCAAATAACGGCCAGCACCAGCAAAGGGATCAATATGCCGGGCGATAACAATACAGGTTGAAAATTAGCAAACATAAAAGGCAGCACCATCACCGATGCCATGATTAATTGTCCGCCGACTGTTTGAACCGGGCTTGAACATTTGAATTTAATGTTTGCATAAACCGAAGACACAGCATAGAAAAAAGATCCCCCCAGACCTGCCAGAACGGCTATCCAAAAATTGGCATGAGCTGCATAAGGGTTGGTTACGATAAATACCACCAGGCCTGCAATGCTGATAAAGATGCCCGTAATTTTATTGAAAGTTATCTTTTCATTCATCCAGTATCTTGCGGCGGCAACAGTAAATAAAGGTGTGGTGGCCCCAAGTATAGCTGCGTATGAAGCATTTAGCTCCATAATGGTATAAGTAACCAATGCAAATGGTATAACGATATTGAAAGCCGCTAGAAACAGGATGCCTTCCACCGCTTTTTAAAATTCGGAAACTGGCCTGTTAAACTGGCTACAAGAATTAAAACAAGAGCTGCAATCAGCAGCCTGGTGCCGATGGTTAAAGATATGCCCGTTACCGGGGCAACAATTCTTAATAGCAGGCCGGATGTACCCCATACCATGGAAAGAAATAACAATAGCAATATATCTGATTTCTTCATTTTAGTAAATTAAATGGTAGTCGTCCACGTTCAATGCCCTGAAGCCTGCCCTGTTAACAGCTTCTTCAACATGTATCTCATTAATGATACTATTTGAAAAAACGGTTAGTTTTTTATCGGTACTTTCTAGGTCCAGTTGCCAGTTGGTTGCCCCAACAACTCTGTTCAAGAATGGCGCAACTTTGTTAAGCGCCCATACGCTTTTGATATTTGTTTTAAAAGAGATGAGTTCCATAAACAATGTTTTTATTGTGGGCAAATTGGTTTTATGTTCTTGATAAAAAATTGAACTGGTACAAAATATTTATGTTGGTTGTTTTTTCCATTTGGCAAGGCATTTTGACATGTATTTTAATTCAACTGTAAAATCCCCATTGCTTTTTTTAATTGTAACTCCAAAATCTTTATTGAATAAACCGATTGTAGGTTATTCATCTTGGCTTTGGTTAATACCAGCTCAGCATCGCTTAACTCCAAACGGGTGCCCATGCCATAGCGGTAACGATCGTTCATCATAGTATAACTGATCTCTGCTGCATCTACATTCTGCTGCTGTATCGCCCACTGGTTATAGGCTTCCTGCAGGTTGGAGTTTATAGAAACCAGTTCCGTTTCCAGATTTGTCTTTAATTCTGTAAGGGCCAGTTCCGATTGTTTGATTCCTAATTCTGTCTGCGCTGTTTTATGCTTTACCCTGCCACCCAAATAAAGTGGTATGCTCAACTTCACACCTGCATATGAAGTACGGGGCAGTGCATAATCCTTCATCCTGAAATTATCGGCCTGCGATTGTAACTGGTATTGGGCTATCATAGCAAGTTGTGGTTTAAAGGATGCTTTTATTTCTTTCAATTGCTCTTTTGTTTCATCAATCTGCAAGAAATGTATTTTAATATCCTTCCTGTTGTTTAAAGCGATTGATAAACCAACGCCTGTTACTTGGAAAACATTTTCCAGTGATGCTGTAATGATGCTGTCAGTAAAAACAAACCGCACCACTTCTTCTATACCCATCAGTTGTTTTAACTGCAGTGAATAAACCTCTATATTATTATCCAGTGCCGAAATTGCTGCCAGTAAATTCTGTACCGAAATAAAATTGCTAAGTGTATCCGTTTTTAAGTTCTTTCCCTGCAGGAATAGTGAACGGGAATCTTTTAATGCCCGCCTGTTTCGTAATAAGCTTTGCTCCAGCAAGTGGTTTTCTTCCTTATGATAAATGATAGTAAGGTACATTTGGCTGATGCTGAGTGCCAGTTGCTCTTCTGTAATTTTCATTTTTTCATTCGTAATGGCTTCATTAATGTCTGCCAGTTTTATTGATGAACGAACTGCAGAATTAAGGATCGGGTAACTCATTGTAACGGCTCCATCAAAAGCAAATCGTCCGCCGAACTGTACATCATTTACTTTGGGAGTTGTTGCTTCGTTCCGTAAATAGATCACGGGCCGCTCTGCATAAATGTTATAGGATGAGGTCAGGTTCACTGTAGGAAGTAAAAAACTTTTTGCTTCCTTAACTACTTCTGCCGCTTTGCGGTTCTCCAGAATCTGCATCTGCAACACCCTGTTTCCTTTAGCAGCAATTTGTAATGCCTGATCCAGGCTCAGCTCTTTTGTCTGGGCCATGATGTTGTTGCCTATTATGATAAACAGCGGCAGCATCCATAGTTTTTGAAAATATTTTTTCATCAGTTGTATATTTTAAATCTTAAATGAATTTTTCTTCGCCTGTTTTCAGAACCGGTACTTCTTCTTCCACCACTTTTTTTCTTTTGCCTGAAGAGAGATACGAATACACAGCAGGAATAATAAACAGCGTCAGTACGCCGGCGAAAATCAATCCACCCGCAATTACAATACCCAGCGACTGACGGCTGTTATTTGTCATGGCTATGGGCAATGCCCCAAATATCATTGCAAGCGACGTCATCAGTATCGGGCGGAAACGCTGCGTGGCTGCAGTGATAGCCGCATCCAGTTTCGATAAGCCGCTTTCTTTTAAATGATTTGCAAATTCAACGATTAGTATTCCATTCTTGGTGATTAATCCGACTAAAGTGATAATACCGATCTGGCTGAATACATTTAAACTCTGCCCAAACCAATGCAGACTGAGCAATGCACCCGTTACCGCCATTGGTACAGTAAGCATGATGATCAATGGATCTCTTAAACTTTCAAATTGTGCTGCCAGGATCAAATAAATAAGTAACAGTGCCAGCATCAAAGTGAAATTTATATTGCCCTGGCTTTCTTGAAAATCTCTTGATTGTCCGGCCAATGTTGTTTTAAAATTTTCGCCCAGTACTACTTTTTTAATACGCTCCATTTCTTCAATACCTTCTGCCAGGCTAACACGGGGTGCAAGTCCTGCAGAAACCGTTGCAGAAGCATACTGGTCATAACGGTAAATGGCAGCCGGGCTGATCCCTTCTTCAATCGTTACCAGGTTATCCAGCGATATCATTTGATTATTTGCAGAACGCACATTGATAGAACGCAGATCGCTGATATCATTCCGGTTTATTCTTTCTACCTGCCCTATCACTTCATACTGCCTGTCGTTTTGCAAATAATATCCATAGCGTTGCCCGGAGAAAGCCAGTTGCATTGCTTTGGCCACTTCCTGTATGGATACACCCATCAGTGCTGCTTTCTTTCTGTCGATATTGATCCGTATTTCAGGCTTGTTAATTTTAAGATCTGCATCTGCAAACATTAGTTTTTTACTTTGTCTTGCTTCGTTGAGGAACTTTGGCAATAACGCTGAGATACTGTCCAGACTTGGCGCCTGTAATACAAACTGCACAGGCATGCCCCCGCCATATCTTGTACCAATAGTTGGTGGCATATAAGGGAATAATAAAATATTCCTGAAATTCATGGAAGCCGCCCCGTATTGATTATATAATTTTTGAACCGTTGACTTCCGCTCCTTGGGATCTTTTAAATAAATAGACTGAATTGCAAAACTGGTGGTTGCCGGTGCAGGAATAAATGAAATAGCAACCATGGAGTAGGTTTGGTACAGTCCTTCTGTAGAATCATTTACATACTTGCCAACCTCCATCATATTCTCTTTCATCTTTTCAAACGAAACACCTTCGGGTGCTATGGCGATCAAAGCCATATTACTACGGTCTTCTACCGGAGCCAGTTCTGATGATAATTTTCTTCCAACAAAATAAATAAGACTTGCTGTGCCTACCAGGAACACCCATGCTAACCATCGTTGTTTCATAAATCCTTTTAATAAAAAAGCATAACCATTATTAAGTTTTACAAAAAATGGTTCGGTAACACGGTATAGCCAGTTTGGTTTGTGTTTTTTCTTTAGCAGGTAAGCACTCAGCATGGGCGTTAGGGTTAAGGCAACAAAAGCCGAAACCATAACCGAACCTGAAACCACGATGGCAAATTCTTTGAACAACTGACCACTGATGCCACCCATAAAAATAATGGGCATAAAAACTGCGGCCAATGTGATAGTAGTAGAAATCACTGCAAAATAAATTTCCTTACTCCCTGCAAACGCCGCCTGCACAGGGCTCATACCTTCTTCCACTTTTTTATAAATATTTTCCAGCACTACGATGGCATCATCCACTACCAAACCAATTGACAGTACTAATCCCAAAAGCGTTAGTACATTTATAGAGAAGCCCGCAACATACATTATGAAGAACGCTGATAATATTGAAACCGGAATTGCCAGCACAGGAATGATGGTTGAGCGCCAGTCACGCAGGAAAAGAAAAATGATAACCACCACCAATCCGAATGCAATGAGCAATGTTTCTTCCACTTCCTTGATGGATTCACGAACCGGTTTGGTAAAATCAAATCCAACGATTAACCTATACTCCGGGGAAATTTCTTTTCTAAGCTGGTCGAGTCTTTTGTAAAATTCATCCACCACCTGTATGGCATTTGCCCCACGCTGTATCTGTATGGCTACACCTACACCAATAGTTTTTGCTCCTTTTGTTTCGTTGATGATGGCATTGCGTTCATTCAATTCTCCCAGTTCTGCAAAACCAATATCTTTTAAACGGATGATGGCATTGCCGGTTTGTTTAATGATCATCTCATTAAATTCCTCTGCAGTGGTAAGGCGGCCCAGCGTACGAATACTCAGTTCACTTGCATCACCTTCTATCCTGCCTGAAGGCAGATCAATATTTTCTTTGGATAAAGCGATCCTGATATCTTCGGGTGTTAGTTGGTATGCCGCCAGTTTAACTGGATCAAAACGTAGGCGCATGGCATATTTATGTTCGCCAACAATGGCGATGTTCTGAATGCCCGGGATAGATTGCATTCTGTCCTTAATAACCGTTGATGCCAGGTGACTTACTTCTTTTATATCTTTTGTATCACTCTCCACTTCAAGAAATGCAACTAAATTATCGGGTGAAGATGCTTTCTCCACAATCGGCGGATCCACATCTGCAGGCAACTGGTTTTTCGATTTTGAAACCTTATCCCGAACATCATTCAAAGCATCTTCAAAGTTTACATCCCTGTTGAACTCTACAGAGATCACACTAACCTGCTCTCTTGATTCGGATGAAATGGTTCTTACACCATTGGCTTCTGCAATGGACTCCTCAACAGGTTTTGTAATTTTTGATGCAATTACATCGGGACTGGCACCCGGATAAAATGTAATTACAGAAATTACTGGTGGCTCTGTCATCGGGAATTCACGAATCCCAAGAAACCGCCAGCCAACTAAACCTGCAATAACGATGATTGCAGAAAATACCGCAGCCAGTACCGGCTTTTTTATACTTAATGATGGTAAACTCATGATCTTATTTTTTTGAATCGGTTATTGATACAATACTTACCGGCGTGCCATCGGCACTGCGAAGGATATTAGATATCATTACAGTGTCTCCATTATTTAATCCCTTGCTGATCCATGCAACTGATTCACTTCGGTTGCTGATGCTCACAGCAGTAATCTTAGCAGTGCCGTTTTTTACTACGAATACACTGTATCCATTTGTGCCGGGTATTAAAGCTTCGGTAGGTATAGTTATGGCTCTTGCTGTATCGCCCGATGTGTTGAAATAAATTTTTGCAGACATCCCTGCCTTTAATTTGTTTCCAGCATTTGATAATGCGGCCTGCACAATGATATTTCTTGACTGTATATCCACAGATGCTTCGGTTGATACAACTGTTGCTGTTAATTTTTCCTCCCTTAAGGCTGTGCTGAATTGTATTTTAGTTCCTGCTTTTACAAGCGACAGGTATTTTTCTGAAACAGTAAATTGTATTTTTAAAGACACCTGTTCCTGCAAACTCACAAGCGGTAAACCAGGGCTCACCAGGGTGCCAGCGAACACTTTGGTTATACCAACCATACCAGAAAACGGCGCCCTTATATTTGTTTTTGAGAGCTCAACCTGCAGAATTTCTTTTGCAGCCTGTAGTGATTGCAGTTTGGCGGAAGCAATATCATATTCTTCCTGACGAACCGTTTCAGTCTTTAGTAATTCACGGAAACGGTTTTCGCTGATGCTGGCCAAGTTAAGCTCAGCCTGTAACTGGCGGAGCTTTGCACGGATATCGGCATCATCGAGCTTATATAAAACTTGTCCCGTACCAACAAAAGCTCCGTCTTTAAAATTTACCGCAGTGATCTTTTTAGAAAGCTCACTCATGATATCAACCGTGCGGTTGGGTAATACTGAACCTGCAACGGTTTCGGTTTGCTCCATGTGTGTTTCCTGTACAACCTGTACATCTACCGGCAGGCCGGGAACATCTTCGGGTGCAGCAGACGATGCTTTTTTATTTTCGGAAGCTTTGGATGAACAGGCTCCTAAAATCAATATCATCAACAGTATTCCGAGTAATGATTTAAGTGTATTGTTTTGCATAACGTGCTTTTTAGTATTATTAAATAAAAAGCAAAAGTAGAAGGAACAAAAGCCTGTCCGTTTACACTAAAGCGGGTTAGAGTTATATTATTGTAACATGCTGTATAAACGAAATCCCTGGTTCGGGCAGGGATTATCATAGTACTTAATAAACTCTATTTGGTTGCAGGTTTCTCATTTTGAATTTCTTACTAATGGATTTCGCAGAATAAAATCAAAAGTGCAAATTGCGCAGTACTTTATCATTTCCTAAATTGATTGGTTGTTATCAGTTATCATTGAAACTGCACTATCAAAATACAATTAATGAAAGGTTATAAAGTGGTTCTGGAATATTATATCCATAATGCCAGATACATTACTTATAAATTTGCAAAAAACAATTACCTACTCAATTTTTAATTTATATGAACCTTTACATAAAAAATATGGTTTGCGACCGCTGCACCCTGGTGGTGAGGCAACAGTTAGATCAACTTCAGATTGGATATAAAAATATTCAACTTGGACATGTTGAACTAACGGAAGAACCAACAACGGAAAAGCTGGATGCTTTCAGAACATCCCTGCTTAAAACAGGCTTTGAACTGCTGGATGACAAAAAAGCCAAACTGGTGGAGCAAATAAAAAATACTATCATTTCGCTGGTGCAGGGATATGGAGAAGAGGAATTCAATAAAAAATTATCGACCATACTTGAAGAAAAACTTCAGTTGGATTACCATTATTTCACCAGCCTCTTCTCGGCCGTGGAAGGCATAACCATTGAGAAGTATGCCATACTGCAACGCATAGAAAAAATAAAAGAGCTGCTAATGTACGATGAACTCAGTCTTAGTGAGATATCTTACCAGTTAGGTTACAGCAGTGTACAACATTTGTCGCAGCAGTTTAAAAGAATAACCGGCCTCACACCTTCACAATTCAAACAACTGAAAGAGAATAACAGAAAATCGCTGGACAAAATCTGAACCAGAAAATTATATACATCAATTCCCCTATTCTATAACAGACATTATTTTATCTGTTCAACCTTTGTTGTACAAAATAATGTGCTATGCAAAAGGTTTATATAAAGGGAATGGTTTGTAGCCGCTGTATCTCCATCGTTAAATCTGAGCTGGAAAGCATCGGTCTGCAGCTCGAAGATATAAACCTGGGGGAAGTAACCTTTTCGGCAGGCTCCCAAATTTCCGATCATCGTTTTATTGAAGCACAATTAAAACCTTTTGGTTTCAGTTTACTGGAAGATAAAAGGCATAAGCTGGTGACCGATGTTAAAAAAATTACGGAAGAAATTTATAGCGGCGAATTTGATTTTCCGGTACGCTTCCGTTTCTCTGTATATATTTCCGAAAAACTCCATAAGGATTATGATCTCATCAGCGCTACTTTTTCTGCTTTGGAACAGATAACACTGGAAAAGTACATCATTGATTATCGGATTGAAAAAATAAAAGAATTTTTATTGTATTCCACGCAAACACTTGCCGATATGGCTTTCCGGCTTGGCTTCAGCAGCGTGGCACACCTCTCACACCAGTTTAAAACAGTTACAGGTTTTAATCCTTCCTGGTACCG
>Ga0123337_10006123_pt1 | contig 11595 bp, 8 predicted proteins | sample frozenSSSSmetaG_FD_89792 | JGI IMG/M metagenome (GOLD analysis project Ga0123337, IMG submission 89792) | Glacier valley bacterial and archeal communities from Borup Fiord, Nunavut, Canada, to study Microbial Dark Matter (Phase II) -... | ecosystem: Environmental > Aquatic > Freshwater > Ice >...
CGCTTGAGAGCCTAAGCGTTAGCGAGGTGACGAGGACGTCTGGGGCTAATGGTCGTCGACGAACGGAGTTGAATTAAGCCATGGATGGATTAATTCTTTCACGAGTACGGCGACACGCTGGCAACAACAAACATGAGTTTGTGAGGTATCGGTTTCCATAAATCTATTGCCGTCTCAAGGAGCAGTTGCATTTCCATATCAGACTGTTTGTCAACCACGATCATCTGGCCAGATACACTTATTACTTGCCCGCCATCGATAAATGCCATTAGCGTTTGATCGAATAAACTGGTCGCATTTAAGAATGCTTTTTTATGTTCTCGATAGCTTTCATCTCGGTTGAATTTAAAATCTATCAACATGAGATCTTTGAGAATTTTTTGTGACAACATTCGTTGCCGACCAGCAATATTAATATTTTCTGACGTAACATCTAATTGGTCTGATATGATGTAATTCATGACCAATAAAGACAGGTCTAATATCAAAATCAGTCCTAATGGAAGGGGAATCAACTTATTTTTTTTAGCTCTATCATTGATAGTTTGTCAGAAAATAATGGCCTACATTCAGGCACAAAAAAGATAACTACACCGAAGCATAATTACCCGTCATCTGACACGGATTTATAAGATATCTCATAAACTGCCAACATCATGTGCCGTGATGTTCAAAGTCACCGACTATATCTATATGACATAGATATAAACTAAAATAAGATTGATCACAAACAAAATACTTGTCACCGCTTTCCAAAATCCTAATGGATTACGCTCTAATAACGGTAATTGCTCTTCCCTTAAAAAAGCAGGATTTGGTTTCCTCAGATCGCTTTCTAATTCAGATAATTTTTCATATCGATTTGCAGGATCTATTTGAACCGCTTTTCTAATCGCTTTATCAACCCAATGCGGTATGTTAGTGACATGATTGCTAATGGGTGTGTACTGCAAACGGCGAAGAGAAACCTGATCCGATACCCGAGAAAGCGCAGTACCATAAGGTAATTCCTCCGTAATCATTTCATATACTATACAGCCGAGTGCAAATAGATCTGACTGTGTTGTACCAGGTTTTTCAATGAGGTATTCAGGTGCGGTATAGTTTTTAGTACCCAACAATTCTTTACGCTCTACCGGCGTTGAAATATCTGCTATGCCTGCAATTTTAGTCGATCCAAAATCGACAATTTTGACTAAACCTTCAGCCGTGATCATGATGTTGCCAGGTTTAAGATCTTGATGAAGCATGTCCATGCGATGGAAAGCACGTATACCTGAAATAGCTTGTGAGACTATGTTTCTAATAGGGGTTAAATCAGGTTCACATCCCCGCCGATCTTCAATCCATTGTTCAAGCGTTTGTCCTTCAATATATTCCATAATGTAATACAGAAAACGGCGTGGACGTTGTTGTTCTATGGTTCTAATAACATGGGGACTATCAATACGTCGTCCAGCCCATTCTTCTAATTGAAAGCGTTCTAAATAGGCGGGATCATCTTCAAAATTAACCGATGGTGTTTTAATCACCACTTTTTCGTTCGTGTCGGTATCAATAGCGAGATATAACTGGCTCGTTGAGCTGGCATGTAACTCACGCGTAATACGATAACCATCTAAAATCACACCTTCATATAATTCTGGTGGAAAAGGCAATTCCGTTAATTGAGAAAAGACTTCATCTGCATCTTGAGATGGTAATGTGGTGATGTGTAATAACTGACAACTAACATTATCCAGACTACCCATTTCGAGTGCTTTGGCCACGATTTTTTCAGCTAAAATCGCTAGATCAGTCTCACCCGAGGTGAGCATTTTTTGAATCATTTTATCCGACAAATAATCGTGAACACCATCTGTTGAAATAAAAAACAAGTCGTCGATCTCAACAGAGAGTGTCTTGTAATCAATATCTAAGCGATAATCCACCCCCATTGCACGGCTAAGATACTCCTTCTCACCTGGCATCTGGATACGATGATCCTGCGTTAATTGCTCAAGATCGTTACCGTGCAATAAATAAATGCGTGAATCACCGACATGAAAAAGATGAGCCGTTGTCGATTTTAGCACTAAGCCACTAAACGTACTGACTAAACCCCGTGAAGCATCGTGAAATTGATTACTTTGGCTATATAACCACGTATTAATAGCCGTCAGTACTTTACCACCTGATTTTTTGACAGACCATGAATCTGGCGTGCTGAAATAATCGCTTAAAAAACCTGTCACACAGGCTTGGCTCGCTTGTTTTGCTTCGGCACTGCTACTAAGGCCATCAGCCAGAACAAAAGCAGCACCTTTAGCCGTTAATAGATTCAGATTATCGGGAATAAAGTGGCCTATCGAATCTTGATTTTCTTCTTTAAGTCCCTTGTCTGAATAACAAGCAACATTCACTTTTAGTTTTGCTGACATGTATCATCCCTAAGAAATAAAAAAATAGCGCACTCTTAAATTAAGAATGCACTATTTAGTTTAACGTAGTCTCTCTAATTATTTAATGCACATCAATCATTTGCACCGTACCATCCGGTAAGATCTCAGCTATTTGACCTTTTGGTTCATCCATAAACTGCACTGCAATCAATGTTACGACCGCTGTTCCTGCAATAACAAGGAAAAATGTTTGTGCTGATACTAATGATAATATCGTTAAGAATGCCACCGCACCAACGTTACCATAAGCGCCTGCCATACCGGCAATTTGTCCCGTTAAACGACGTTGCACTAAAGGTACGACAGCAAAGACAGCACCCTCTCCAGCTTGCACGAAGAAAGAACATGCCATGGTCGCCATCACAGCAAATACAATGGCCCATTCAGGTGTAATTAAACTCATCACAAAATAACCAATGGCAAGTCCAGTAATACAGACTGTTAAGGTACGTTTACGCCCCCAACGGTCACTGAATAAGCCACCAATTGGACGTGAAACTAAGTTCATAAAAGCAAAACCAGATGCCAGTAAACCAGCTTGGACGACGGTCACATCAAATGTATCACTAAAGAACAATGGCAGCATCGAAACCACAGCTAATTCAGAACCAAAGGTTGCAAGATAAGCTAGGTCTAGCACAGCAACTTGTTTAAATTTATAACGATGAATTTCAGGAACAGGTGTCGTAAAAATATGTTGATTTACTTGATAGATATGATAGGTTTGATACACGTACAACAAAGCCAATCCAATATAGATAGCTTGTGAAATGCCTAACGATAATAAACTCGCACCGCTTGGCGATAACTTCCATGTTAACAGTGCCAATGCAGCATAGAGTGGAATATTCATCACTAAATACAAATAGAAATCACCTGCCGTGGTGACTTCCATTCCACCTGATTTTTTAGGTTTGAAATACGTAGATCCTTTTGGCGTATCAGTCACACTATTATAAAAAACAAATGCATAGACAAAGGCAATGGCACCGGTGAGTGCAACGGCATAGCGCCAGCCATCATCACCACCAAACATAAGCGCTATTGTTGGCAAACTCATCGCCGCCGCCGCAGAACCAAAGTTACCCCAACCGCCATAAATGCCTTCCGCCAAACCTACTTGTTTAGCTGGATACCATTCAGAAATTAAGCGAATACCGATAACAAAACCAGCACCCACAAAACCCAACATAAAACGTGCAACTGCTAGTTGTTCAAAACTATCGGCCATCGCAAAGAAAAAACAGATGAAACTAGAAATCCCTAACAATAAGGAATACATGATTTTTGGACCGTACTTGTCCACTAACATGCCCACCACAATACGTGCAGGAATGGTCAAAGCCACGTTCAGAATTAAAATAATCTTTATTTGTTGATCTGTCAGTCCGAGAGAATCTCGAATAGAGATTAATAAAGGCGCATGATTAAACCAAACGACAAAACTAATAAAAAATGCCATCCAACTAAGATGGAGGATGCGAGTATTACCACTAAAGGATAATAACTTCAGTTTTTGTGCAGACATAGAAGCTCTCTAAATAACACTGACCGACATTGGTTGCTTGATGCTGCTGGAATCATGCCAAGTAATAACACTCTGTTTTAACAGTAAATAGCTATTATCCAACAATGGAGCTAGCACTAAAATATAACAATATCCCTGTATTGCGCCCTATAAAGGTGCGTCAGAATTCCTAAGATCGCACGCGCTTTAAATTGTGGCTCTATGTGATTTGTAGTGGGTAATGCGATAATTGCAGCATGAATAGCACTACTTTATTTAGCATGGCTCTTGGCCTGCCATAGCCCTGGCAAGTGAACGACATTTCGCTCTCTGATGATGGCACTACGCACAAAGAACTTCACCTGCATATCGGTTTTGACCGCGGTTCACGCTTCCCTGATGAGACAGGTGCGACCTTTCCAGTGCATGACACAGTGACACGTGAGTGGCAGCATTTAAACTTCTTTGAACACCATTGTTTTTTTTGCATTGTGCTGTGCCGAGGATCAAAATAACCGATGGCAAAGTGGTGACGGTTGATGTGCCATGGTCTCGTCCTAGCAGTGGTTTTACGCTGTTATTTGAGGCATTTGCAATGGCACTGATTGAACGGGAAATGCCGGTAAATCGGGTGGCCTAAGTTCTGGGCGTCAACCTGCAACGCATCACGAGGATAAGACTATTTTTTAAAACTTAACTTGGCCATAAACCCAGAATTTTTCTGTATCAGCTTTTGCTAAATCACCCGCATTGTAGTCGGCATATTTCATGCCTACCGTGTAATGTTTTGCAAAGGTTTTTTCAGTAAGCATATCAAATTCAGAACCCGCATCGATGCCATCTTTATCGGTTTCAAAATCATGATAAACAGCGACTACTTTAGCACCTAAAACCTCGCCAACAACAGTGAAATACATGTCATCTAAACCTTGAGCAGGTGTCGCTAAGAACGTATCAGCCCAGCCTTGAAAAGCATGGTTTGTACCTAAAGGTGTTTTAAAGCTAGATACACCATCACCTTCTTGCATTTCATAGGATACTTTAGCTAACCAACCTTTATATTTACCGCCTAATTCAGCAAGGTAATAATTTTGGTCATCCATGGTGCCATCTTTATAATCATCTTGTTTGGCAATTTCTGCTGTATAGATAACTTTAAAAGCATCATTTACTGCTTGATCGCCTGTTAAACGAATACCTAGCGTCTTAGATGCAGTTATTGGTGTATCTTCATAATCTAAGAAATAACCGTAGCCTTCTAATTTACCAATTGCTAAACCGGTATATTGAATATTCACTAAATGTGAACTCATATCAAGCGTATTACCTTTAATACCTTGAACCTTATTAATATAGGCATAGCTCACTTTTGTGTCTGCTAATGACGAATTGGTGAAGCTAAAGGCATCAAATTCTTGATGATTTTGACGCCATAATACATTACCCACAAAACGATGGAACGGTGCATCACGGTATGTCAGTTCTTGACGACCAAATTTAAATTCAGTATCAAAACCGTTGTATTGCGAATAAGCTTGGTTCATCTCTGTTCCGTCTGGATCTATAACTGGGGAATACGCAGCATCACCATCAACGCCATTATTAAATGAACCATCACCAAGATCAGAGATATCTTCTGCTTCAACAAAACCACTAAAGCCGTGGAAAGCGCCCGTTTTATAGCCCAATGTTGTACGAAGTGTGTAAGCATTAGCATCTTTCAAGCCGTTATCTTGTTTAACTGACTCATAACGAGCACGTGCTGAAAAGCTGACTTTACCACCACTTAAGGCATCAAAGAATGCATCTTCAGCCTGAACAGCTTTAACCGTGACTAATGTACTAATACCCGAAGCAAGTACTGCCAGAGCAATAGGTTTTTTTGTGAATTTCATCTTTTTTCCTTTCTATAAAAAAACAAAAAGCCATATCCAGAAAGACTGAATATAGCTTCATTACTATTAAAAAATGGTATTTGTTATTGCAGCATTTTAATTCTTAAAGGCAATCACCTTGCCAACATTGTAAGCTATTGTTTTTATTTACTTATTAATTCTTAATTATGCTGTCTCCCCAAATCTTTGCACCAAATCCAGACATCCACATCGGTCGCCGCACCAAATCACTTCATGCTCATCAATTATGTAACAACAGCTTCTTCAATTCAGGAATGCATGATCCACAATTCGTCCCCGCTTTAAGCTGTTTGCCAATATCATGAACTGACTTCGCCTTGCCGCAAGCAATCGTCTCTTTAATTGTGTTTTCACCAATACCAAAACATGCACACACCAAGGGACCGACATCAGGCTGGCCTGCTCCTGGCTTGCCTGCTAATAAACTCACTCGCGCCTCATCACTGAGTATTTCTTCCATGAACAGCTGACTTAACCATGAGCGGGCAGGTAAATCATGATTTGGTGCGAAAAACACGACTGTATCGAGTTTGTTTTCGCTTATTTTTCCTGCACGAAAACGCTGTGTACCAGAGTCAGAAAACTCTAGCCATTCACCCTCATTACCCACTAATTCTTTGGCCCATGCAACAGGGTTCTCAATAAGCGTTTCACCAGCCAATTCATAACGCCAGAATTGTTCACCTTTAATTTTGACCCAGTAGGCTGACTGTGAATAAGCAAGATCAATCACTGTACGAGAAAGCATAAATCCATACCAAATAGCCTGATATGGTTTGAGCATTACCGGCGTATGTTTGGATTCTGGCTGACCAGATATCGGATCAACAACAGGGTTCACCAAGGCATCTACACAAGATAAAGAAGCGTACTGTTGATTCCAATGCATCGGAATAAAAATACTCCCAATTCTTTGACCCTCACTAAGTTGAACCCGTGCCAATGCCTTTCCCCATAAGCTCTCTATTTGGGCAAGACTACCAGCCTCTAATTTCCATTTTGCAGCATCCATTGGATGGATTTCAACAATCGGTTCGGGGACATGCCCATTCAATTTTGCACTGCGAGCAGTACGGGTCATGGTGTGCCACTGATCACGGACTCGGCCGGTATTTAATACCAAGGGATAAACATCATCGACAGCATTTTCGGGTGGCCGAGGCGTTATTGCAATAAGACGTGCCTTGCCATTGTCGGTAAAAAATTGATTGTCCGTAAACAGACGTTCACACCCATGTGGATAATGTTCATTAACCGGCCATTGGATGGGTTTAAGTTGGTCGTAATCGTCATTACTTAAGTTGGCTAAACCACTGATATCAAAGTCACGAACACCCTTATTTTCAAAGCCAGACAAAGCGGCATGTTCACGAAAGATAGCTGCACTCGACGGGTAGTTGAACTGCTCTTGCCAGCCCAATCTATGTGCAACTTGGCTGATAATCCACCAGTCTGCTTTAGCGTTGCCTGGCTCCGGTAAAAATGCACGTTGGTGAGAAATACGTCGTTCGGAGTTAGTAACGGTACCGTCTTTTTCGCCCCAAGAAAGTGCAGGTAATAAAATATGAGCATATTGGGTTGTATCTGTCTTAGCTTCACAATCAGAGACTACTACCAATTCACAATTTGCCAGTGCTTTTCGTACTTTATTACTATCTGGCAAACTGACAGCAGGATTAGTCGCCATGATCCAAATAGCTTTTATCTTGCCACTGGCAACATCATTAAACATATCTACTGCTTTTGCGCCGGCTTGTGATGCCAAGTTATCAGTTTGCCAGAAACGAGAAACTAAATCACGATGTTCTGAGTTATCTAAGTCCATGTGTGCAGCAAGTTGATTAGATAAGCCCCCTACTTCACGCCCGCCCATAGCATTAGGTTGGCCGGTAATCGAAAATGGCCCCATCGCGTGCTTGCCAATCCGTCCTGTTGCTAAGTGGCAATTGATTATACTGTTAGATTTATCCGTACCGGATGATGATTGATTCACGCCTTGGGAATACAGCGTGACTACTTTTTCAGTCGCCGCAAAAAGATCAAAAAACGTCGTAATATCATCGCTATTTAATTCGCACTCTTGGGCTACTTCCTCAATATTTCCTGCCGACATCTCTGCAGCAGCAAGTGCATCAGTAAAGCCTTGTGTATGCTGCTCGACAAATTCCTTATTGATGCAATTTTGTTGCTCTAAATAACTCAATAAGCCATTAAATAACGTCACATCTGTACCCGGTTTGAGAGGTAAATGTAAATCAGCAATATCACAAGTGGCTGTTTTACGTGGATCTATCACCACAATTTTTAATTCAGGTCGCTGTTGTTTTGCCTTACTAATTCGCTGATAGACAACAGGATGACACCAAGCCGTATTCGACCCTTCAATAACGATTAAATTGGCTTGTTCTAGATCTTCATAATTACACGGTACGGAATCACTGCCAAACGCACGTTTGTAACCTGCTACAGCTGACGACATACATAGGCGTGAGTTGGTATCGATATTGCCACTGCCAATAAATCCTTTCATCAATTTATTAGCAACATAATAATCTTCAGTCAATAATTGACCAGACACATAAAATGCCACAGCATCAGGGCCGTGTTGTTCAATAATGGCTCTAAAACCATCTGCTACTGCATCTAATGCAGTATCCCAATCCGTTTTCTCACCGTTCATTTCTGGGTAGAGTAAGCGACCTTCTAAAGCGACTGTGTCTGCTAATGCTGAGCCTTTTGAACATAAGCGACCAAAATTTGCTGGGTGTGATTTATCGCCTTTAACTGAACGGGAGCCATTTTGATTCACGGTTGCCAAAATACCACAACCAACACCACAATAGGGGCATGTTGTTGAGCTCATTGCTAACTTAGTCATACGTTTTTAAGCTCGACATAATGTTGGCCAAACAAGATATTGTCACGTATTGCCGAAATATCCTGATTGCTGGCAAACAATGAGAAATACCATCGTCCATCCGTAGTATCACCATACAGTACGGTACCCACTATTTTGTTATTTTTAACAACGATTTTTTTGTAGATATAGTGTGCCGGATCTTTAAATATCAATTCCTCTGTGGTGTCATCACCAATAAAATCACCAGCAGAAAACAGATCAATACCTGTGACTTTTAATTTGGTCGATGTTACGACACTTGTATAACTAGCTATACCCATCTCCGCAAGGTGATTAGCGCATACTTTAGCCTGTTCAAACAATGGGGCTACCAGCCCAAAAGTTTGATTACGATGTTGCACACATTCACCTACAGCATAAATGTTCGGTGAAAATGTTTGTAGTGTATTGTCAACAATAATGCCACGCTCACATTGAATACCAGAGTCTTGTGCCAGCTTAATGTTGGGACGTACGCCAATAGCCATTACAACAAGATCCGCATTGACTTCGGAACCATCTTTAAAACGCACTCTTTCAACACGTTCCTTTCCTATAAACTCAGCAGTATCATGATTCAGTAAAAAGCGCATTCCTTTCGCTTCTAACTCGGCTAACATCAGATCTGAAGCTGTCTGGTCCAGTTGCTGATTCATTAAGGTGCTCCCTCGATGTACAACGGACACCTCCATCCCTTGAACCATTAAACCATTAGCGGCTTCTAAACCAAGCAATCCACCACCAATCACAATAGCATTTTTATGATTTTTAGCCGTCTCGATCATGACATTAACATCATTAATATCACGAAAACTGATTACCCCCTCAAGTTCATTACCAGGAATAGACAACATTACCGGAACAGAACCTGTTGCCAGAATTAAACGATCGTAGTGAGCAGTAATTCCATCTTCGGCAATAACTTCACGCTTGAAACGATCAATTTTGATAACCGATTTACCAATATGTAAGGTGATATCATTATCTTGGTACCATTGCACACTCTGAATAATGATTTCATCCATGGTTTTATCACCTGCTAGAACAGGTGACAACATAATCCGATTGTAATTGCCATGTGGTTCAGCACCAAAAACAGTTATATCGTATTTATCAGGAGCAAGTTTTAACAGTTCATCAACTGTTCGCATACCTGCCATACCATTGCCAATGAGGACTAATTTTTCTTTCATTGTAACGTAAGATTCTTAATCAACAGATTCTGGAATGTGCATTTTCCCTTCGGCAACCAACACTGCTTCACCACCGATCCTTAATACCATTTCGGCTTGTTTTTTATGATCCATTTCAATATTTAATACGCTACGTCTATTTTTATCATCACCACGATCAACAGAAAACGTATGTGTACCTTGCTGAGTAAAGTCGAACGAACACAAATATGAAGCAAAGGCCGGCACTGCACTACCAACAGGCGGATCAGCATGGATGCCAATATTGGGACCTAACAATCGGGCGTTAAAATTTGAATCTATATACGGTGTCTTTGGTGAAAACAACAATATTTCCATTGCGGCTGTTTGTGGTGCAGTCGATTTATTCCATGCCGAATAGTTGAATCTCGCTTTCCTTACAGTCTCGTAATTCCATACAGGCACAACTAAATAAGGGAATCCGCATGACACTAATCGTGCCGAGTACTTTTTAGTGTCAATCTCATCAGGACTGATAGATAAAAACGCTGCCAATTCATTATCTGAAGGTGCATAACGATCAATAATTGATGACACTTTACGAGAAAATTGTACAAATATTGGCTTACCATCTTTTGCAGACAAGTTAACGTCTATCTCACCCGCATTTTGAATGAAGGTAAGTGAGTTCACTCCATCGACAAGTTCAAGCTCGCCACTCGTACCTAATATAAAAGCAGTAGCAATAATAGGATGTCCAGCAAAATCAATTTCAGCGAGTGGTGAAAAAATTCGCATTCTTCGACTTGTAGATTCACCTTTAGGACTTGAAATAAACACGGTTTCAGTCAAGTTAAGTTCACTGGCAATTAATGCCATTTGCGTATCACTTAATTTATCTGCATGTGGAAAAACGGCTATTTGGGCACCAGAAAAAATCTGTTTGGTAAAAACGTCTGCAATATAATAATCAAGTATCATTTGGCTGCTCCATCAAGGTTAACTTCAACTCGACCATCCTTTAAACGAACAGCATACGATGCTACCGCGACATTTTCATCTTCAAAACAGATGCCCGTTTTAAGGTTGAAATGCTGTTTATATAACGGTGACGATACCATGGGTTCACCTTTAATATCACCGATTAATCCACGTGAGAGCACATGCACTTTGCCAAAGGGGTCGTAATTATTAATCGCATAAACAACATCATCTTCTGGCATATAAAAAATAGCCACTTGTTTGTCTTCGACTAAAGCACACACACCAGCGTTGACTTGCAAATCGTTAATACTACACACGTCAATCCATTTGCTCATTATGCGTTCTCCGCGAGTAATAATTCACGTTCTTCAATGTTCGCAGGACGAACCTGACCGCGTTCTTCTACAAAGATAATGTTTTCATCATGTTTGTCGCTGTTCACAAAATGACGGAACATTTTAAGTTTACTTTCATCTTCGATAGTCGTTTTCCATTCACATTGATACGTATCAACGACACGTTGCATTTGAGCTTCCAGCTGTTCGCACAACTTTAATTTGTCATCAATGACAACTGATTTTAAATAATGTAAACCGCCTTCCATATTCTCCATCCATACGGAGGTACGCTGCATTCTATCAGCCGTTTGCACATAAAATGTCAGCACGCGATCAATGTATTTAATTAAGGTTTC
>Ga0123337_10006125_pt1 | contig 11592 bp, 7 predicted proteins | sample frozenSSSSmetaG_FD_89792 | JGI IMG/M metagenome (GOLD analysis project Ga0123337, IMG submission 89792) | Glacier valley bacterial and archeal communities from Borup Fiord, Nunavut, Canada, to study Microbial Dark Matter (Phase II) -... | ecosystem: Environmental > Aquatic > Freshwater > Ice >...
CTGCTCACCGATAATGGCATTTTTGCGTCTACCGAACTGCGGTTGCCCATCGTCCGCATCCCCAACTGGCGCAGTACCCTTTCCCTCGTGCCTTTTCTAGAAGTTGGGCATGGCTGGAACCGCGATCGGGTTGATCCTAGCCCCAACACTTTGCTGGCGACTGGGTTGGGATTACGTTGGCGGATTGGCGATCGCATTCTGGCCCGATTCGATTGGGGACTTCCCCTGATTTCAACGAAGGCTGAAAAACGCACGCTACAAGAAAACGGTTTTTACTTCTCACTCTTATGGAACCCTTTCTAAAGCCTCTTCTCAAATTCTGGCTAGCGTTTGCCCTGGCGTTGTTATTGACGCTGTGGTCAGGCACGTTGACTCAAACGGCGGCATCGACTCACATCTCCTCCAAGGCGCTCAACTCCGCGCCGCCCGAAACCTGGGTGCAGCAGGGCACAACTCTCTATGAAACGGGACAATACCAGGCAGCGGTAGCCGCTTGGAAACAGGCAGCCGAGGCCTATCAACAGCAGGGAGACAGACTCAACCAAGCCGTTGCCCTCAGTAATTTGGCATTGACCTATCACCAGTTGGGCGACTGGACAGCAGCCGATACCGCCATCAGCGCTAGTTTTCAGCGCTTGCCTTCAGACCAGCGATCGCCCACCTATGCCCAAATTCTGGATATTCGGGGTCAGCTTAACTTTGACCGAGGACATCTGCAAGCGGCGCTCACGGATTGGTCAACGGCGGCGGCAATTTATGAAAGGGTCAGCGATCGCGAAAGTTTAAACATCAACCAACTCAATCAAGCCCAGGCTCTGCAACTTTTGGGACTGTTGCCTCAAGCTGAACGGCTACTGCAAACGCTGCAAGCTAACCTGAATCAGCCGACGAATCCCTTGCTAAAAACCAGAACCCTGCGGAGTTTAGGGCAGGTTTATCAGAAGTTGGGCAAATTAGACGAGGCTCAGGCTCTCCTTACAGCCAGCCAACAAACGGCGCAACAGTTGTCTCCACCGCAATTAGCGCGAGAAATCGCCGCCACCTGGCTGAGTTTGGGCAATGTGCAACGAGCGATCGCTGAACGCGATCGAGAAACCGCCGCTGCCACGACCTACACCGAATTCACAGCTTGTCCAGTTTACCCGCCCCGCCGTTCGGCATCGACCGCCTACGAACAAGCAGAACTGGCCTTAACTCAGTATCAAAAAGCTGACCAGGGATTTGGAGATCCGACTTTAGACAATCCGAATCTCATCACTAAACTCCACAGCCAACTCAATCAATTGAGTCTGCTCCGAGAACTTCAGCGAGAATCAGAAGCCCTGAATCGATTGCCCACCATCACTGCGCAGCTAGCGCAAACGCCTCCCAATCGAGCCAGCGTGTTTGCTCGAATTAATTTAGCGCGATCGCTGATGTGCTTTACGACTGCCCCCTCTGATCAAACGATCGCCGCCCAGCTTGCGATCGCCATTCAACAAGCCCGACTCTTGAACGATCAACGCGCTGAATCTTACGCACTGGGCACCCTGGGACACTTATATGAACTGGAAGCAGAACGTCTACAGAAGTCCAAACAAACGACAGCCTCCCAACAGCAATGGTTCTACGCCCGTAAATTAACCGAAAAGGCGTTACTCATCGCGCAAGCGACGAATGCCTCAGAGATTACTTACCAATGGCAGTGGCAACTGGGTCGCATTTTGAAAGAACTACCGGGCGAAACAACTCGCCAGCAAGCCATCAACGTCTATTCAGAAGCGGTCAAAACCCTATCCGTCGTGCGGAGTGAATTGAGCGGCACAAATCCTAGTGTGCAGTTTTCCTTCCGCGATGATGCCGAACCCGTCTATCGAGAACTTGTTGATTTGCTGTTGAGTCCCCAAAACAGTGCGCTACCGGATGCAGCCGCTCTGAGTAAGGCGATCGCTGTGATTGATTCTTTGCAGGTAGCTGAACTAGAAAATTTCTTTCGCTGTGTCTTGTCGCAGCTTGTCCAGGTGGATCGAGTGGTCGAGCAGTCTGATCCCACTGCCGCCATCTTTTATCCGATTATGTTACCCGATCGACTCGAAGTGATTCTGCGCCTACCGGGACAATCAACCCCCATTCACTACAGCAGCCCCGTTGCTCGCAGTCAGGTAGAAAGGACCCTCCAGACGCTACGATCGGGGTTAGTGAATCCTCAAGCGGGATTTGATGAGTATGAACAATCCTCCCGACAAGTTTATGAGTGGCTGATTCGCCCGGCTGAGGCTGCTCTAAAAACCGCTCAGGCAAAAACGCTGGTGTTTATTTTGGATGGCTCTCTGCGGAATATTCCCATGTCTGCCCTATGGGATGGACAGCAGTTTTTAATTGAGCAATACGCGATTGCGATTACGCCAGGGTTTCAATTACTGGGGCCCAAACGATTAGAGCCGCAGCAGTTAAGAGCCTTGATCGCAGGATTAACTTCTCTCGAATCGGGCAAAGTCAGAGTTGCCGGACGCGACTATACCTTCAATCCTCTCAAAAATGTGCAGGCAGAAACCGCTAAAATCAAGGCGGTGTTGCCCAGTTCGATCGAGCTTCTGGGCGATCAATTTCAGTCCAACACCCTGCGCCAGCAGTTGTCTCGGTCTGCCTTTCCCATCCTCCACTTCTCCACCCACGGCAACTTTGGCGCCAATCCCCAGGAAACGTTCATCCTCACCGCAGCGAATCAATATCTAAGTTTGGACGACCTGCAAGGGTTGTTGCGGGCTAACCAAAATCGAACCGCAATCGAGCTGATTGTTTTTAGCGCTTGTGAAACAGCAAAAGGCGATCGTCATGCCGCTCTGGGAATGGCTGGCGCAGCGGTGCGATCGGGAGCCAGCAGTACACTAGCCACGCTCTGGGCTGTAGATGATGCCTCTACCACGGAGTTGATGGGGCAGTTTTATCAGAATTTGAAGACCGTGATTGAAAAACGCCAGGGCACGAAAGCTGCCGCACTCAGACAGTCCCAGTTGTCTTTGCTGAAGAGTGACAACTACAGCAGTCCTTACTATTGGTCACCCTTTATCCTGCTAGGAAATTGGCTTTAATCTGAGTTTGATGAGACTTTTTCCTTCGTTCTTTGCAGACTACAGCGCAGCGATTAACGTATCTGCGTAAACGTTAGGAGCAACCACAGGAGGATGTGAATAAACCTGATGACTCAGACGTAATAAAAGATGTCGGCTTCAGAGAACACCTGATGAGCAGTTCTTAAGCCCCCTGAGTTCAGCGTTTATTAACTAGGTGAATCCAATCATGACTAACATTACTCAGTCCGTTAGGCTTTCTGTTCAGTCCATTCAGCCTCGCAAACGGCAAGCTCTAGTTGCCCTACTCGTCTCCACCAGCACCATCTTGGGACTCCTGCCAGGAACCCTATCAGCGGGCAAAGCCGAAGTGATTGGTCAGGACAATCGCACAACCCCCGCCTACGACTGGCTGACTCGCCCAGGTCAACAACGGTCCGCCTTCGGTCAGCTAGAAATTAAGCAACAAGACAACAACTATAAAAGTTGTAGCTTTGTGGTCGTCGGTCGCAACATTGGGATGACTGCTGCCCACTGCGTCATGGATAAACAAGGAAAACCCGTTGCCCAAATCAAAGCCTATGCTGCACGGCATGGCAACTATCCCGGTACCTATACTCCGCGTTACAAGGCAATGGCCAACGTTGATTGGTTTGCTCGCGGGACTCAGGTTTATCCCAGTACGGTAGAAACCTTTGCTAAAGATTGGGCATTGATCCACTTCTCGACCAACATCGGTGATGTCACGGGTTGGGTTGGCAATGTGAACTATGGCAGTGGTGGTAGCCAACTGAATGGGCAAATGACCAACTATATCGGTTATCCCAGTGATTGGCCCAGTTCAACTCCAGCGATGCACGCAGGCTGTCGATTTACTCGGTTTTCTCAAAAGATGATTTTCCACGACTGTGATACTGCTCCCGGCACATCTGGGGCTGGTATGTACTACAAGCTGACCGACACCGACATTCGCACTCAAGCGGTGAATAACTCTCAGGGATGGCGCTTTACGGATGGTAGCCGCGCGAATGGAGCCGTCCCCCTGGATACCTTCATGCCCACTCTGAAGTACTACAGAGGGTATTAAGGAGTCATTTAGTAGGGTGTTGTGAGTCGTCGCGTTACGTCAAGGAATGTTAATCGCCCCAGTATTGCATTCTCTAATACACCCTACTTCTCATTGTTCCGCGATCGCCCTCCCATACATTCCACCTCGCTGTTTCGTCTAATTGCTCGTCCTAATATTTCTAACGGTGAATCATGTTGAAGAAACTCCTTCCATTAACGGTTGCTACCGTGACAGCGCTTTTTCCCATCAGTATCGCCCTGAGCCAGGATGATCCCCTCTGCTACATGGAACGTGGACAGCAAGGGACGATTGACCTCAGTCGCATTTGTGGAAAGACTTCTATGCCTCAGCCTCAACCTCAGACCCCACAAAATTCATCTCAAGGCAGTGACAGTGGTCAACCGCCTGCCCCGGCCCAACCCCTCGACCCCACTGTAGAACTGGTTCCCAATCAGCGAGTGGAACCCCCCGTCGTTCTCAGAAAAAACCCTTCGCCCTTATGGAACTTGCTGCCGGATCTGCCCCAGCAACCCGTGGAAAAGCCCGTTAAGTAGGGATTGATCGCTTCGGTTCCATATGCAAACCTTCTTGATCCCTTTTAATCCCTTTGTGTTGCCCCAGGAGAAAACTACAATGCAAGCTCTTTCCCGCCCAAGTTCTGTCTTTCAACGCCTCAAATGCCGCGAGATTTCCTCTGAGTCTGCCCTCCAACTCCTGGTCAATCCCCAGGGCTTAATCAATTTTGAGTTACTGGATGTAGAGGTTAATGAGCGCTTCTTTCGGCAACTCAGCGATCGTGCCCTGTTACCGCCTGTAGTTCCCCTGCTGCTCTGGCAAAATTGTTACTATCTGGGTTGTCCGGTGACGCTGGATGCTCAAGCTCTACAGCACCTGCGCGATCGCCTAAGCGCTGAAGTTTGTATCACCCCAATTCATCAAAAAAGCTATAGCGACTGGGTACGCATTCAAAATCTGAGTCCCGGACATCTCACCTTCGCCAATGCGATCGATCCGTTAACGGGTGCCGCCGAGCAGGAAGATATTACCCAAATCACCGAATTTCATCTAGCCCAGTCAGAAAGTCAGGTCGAGCGGATCAAAGCGATCATTAGCGGCGCACTGCGGAATCGCGCCAGTGATATTCATCTAGAACCGACCGCAGCAGGCTTGCGGGTGCGCTATCGAATCGATGGCATTCTGCGTCACATTACAACCTTGCCGCCTGAGGTGAGTCGCAAGGTGATTGTGTCTCTTAAAGTGATGTGTGAGATGGATATTTCAGAAAGCCGTCGCCCCCAGGATGGGCGGATTGGGGAAAAGTACTCCACGGCCCAGCAGCAGGAAGCGGGTCTGGATCTGCGGGTGAGCACGTTGCCCTGTATGAGCGGCAAAAAGGGAGAAGTCGGCGAGAAAGCTGTGTTGCGTCTACTCAGACAGGAAAATTCTTTTTCGACGATCGAGAACCTCGGCTTTTCTGAGGCGACGCGGGCCATTTATCAAAGTTGGTTAGAGCAGCCCCAGGGCATGGTGATTTTGACGGGGCCGACGGGTTCAGGGAAAACCAGCACGCTCTACACCAGTCTGAGAGCCGTCTCCCAAGAGTCTGTAAACATTGTCACGGTGGAAGATCCTGTAGAGTATCTGTTGCCAGAGATTACGCAAACCCAGGTCAATGAATTGGCGGGAATGACCTTTGCTGCCGGGTTACGGGCAATTCTGCGGCAAGATCCGGACATCATCATGCTGGGAGAGATTCGCGATCATGAAACTGCCGAAACTGCTGTGCGAGCCGCCTTAACCGGACACCTCGTGTTTACGACCCTGCACACCAATGATGCGATCGGAGCCATTCCCCGCCTCAAGGACATTGGCCCAGATCCAGGACTAATTAGTGATGCGTTGTTAGGTGTGATGGCACAGCGCCTAGTCCGTCGAGTCTGCCCTCATTGTGCCGAACCTCACTCCCCCAGCGAGGCTGATCTCCGACTCTTGGGACTGAAGCCAGAAACAGCCAATCTATCGGCTTGGCGACGAGGACGAGGCTGCTCTCAGTGTTTCCAGTCGGGGTACTTGGGACGAGAGGCGATTATTGAATTGCTCAACATTGATGATACGGTGCGTCATTTGATTCACGAGGGCACCACGCTACAGTTGCAGCAGTATCTTCAGGCGGGGCAGTTTTACTCATTCCGGCAGGCGGCGATCGAGAAAGTCACCACGGGAGTCACCACGATCGATGAAGTGCGGCGAGTCTTGCCTTACAGTGCTTTATCCCGAACAGAAGTCGCGCCGATCGCCCGTCCAACCGCCCTAGCAATTGCTTAACAACTGCTAATCGCCGATCGTTCTTGTAAACAATCTTGCTCCTGTTTCTTGACGCTAAAGTTCAGTGCTAGGGTAAAAAGCATTGAGAGAAAAGAGGCGATCGCAGATGTGGCGTAAACAGATCCTCTGCTTGAGTCGTTGGATGCTCGGTTGGATGGCGACTGCCCTACCCGCGACTGCCCAAATTGCTGGAGACGGCACTCTAGGAACTCAGGTGAATAAGGCGACGATCGCACCCTGTATTGGTATGTGCACTATCACGGGCGGGGTTGAACAAGGAACTAACCTGTTTCACAGCTTCCAAGAGTTCTCCATTCCCACGGGCGGGCAAGCCTGGTTCAACAATTCTCCTCAGATTCAAAACATCCTGACTCGTGTAACTGGAAACTCTATTTCCAACCTGGATGGACTGATTAAAACCAACGGCACCGCTAACTTTTTCTTCCTGAATCCCAACGGCATTGTGTTTGGTTCCAATGCTCAATTGCAAATTGGCGGCTCCTTTTTTGCCAGCACTGCCAGTAGTTTTAAGTTTGCGGATGGCAGCGAGTTTGGGGCGATCGCTGCTCAGACACCACCATTGCTCGCGGTTCACGTCACCCCCGGACTGCAAACGGGTAGCCTCGCCTCTGGAGCAACTATTATCAATCGGGGTAGCTTGAACCGGACAAGACCTGACCCTGGACTCTAGTCAACTGGATCTGCAAGGGCGGCTCATCGCAGGTCGAGACTTAACCCTGAACGCCCAGAACACTGTGAAAGTTCGGGAGTCTACCGCGACGACACCCTTTGTTGCCCAGTCCGGTCGAGATTTGACCATTCAGGGAAATCAGGGCATTGATATTCTGGCGATGAATCCGCCTCAGTCTGTTTCTGGAGAGAGGGAAGTTGCCTTTCAAAGTGGGCGAAACCTCAGCCTGATCAGCAATGGTCTGATTTCAGGAGATGCCCACTTCAACACTAACGGAGAGTTTCAAATTCGCAGTCTGTCTGGGCAACTGGGCAAGTTCACTAGCCTCTATGACCCAATCATTAGCAGTAGTCGCAACGTTGATATTGCTGCTGCTTACACGGGTGCCTCTCTCTTGATCGAATCTCAAGGCAGTGTGAGAGTTCAAGGAGAGATTACGATCGCAAACCCAGACGTGCGATCGGCGTTTGTCGGATCTGATGCCATTTTACAAACAGAAGCTGGGTTAATCATTCGCTCAGGGCAACCAAATTTAGTCTACGGTGGGCTTCAAAATCCTTCTCCTGCCTACACATCAGCAACTGTTCCTCAGGGCATCACTCTGCTGGGTAATGTCGATACTGCGGGTGCCGTCATTTTGAATGCTGGAACTGGGAATGTAGAGATTCAAGGACTCACGACCAATGGCGGAAAAATTGAGATCACCAGTGCTGGAGCCATTACGACCAACAATCAGTCTCTTGATACCAGAAACTTTGAGCAGACCGGGGGAGACATCTTCCTCACCGCCAGGGTGGGCAGCATTTCTACCGGAGAGTTAGCCTCCTACTCATCGTCATTCCCTGAGAGTAACAGCGCCAATGGGGGAAAGATCGTTCTGTCCGCAACCAATGGCAATATTACAACTGGCAACTTGTATTCCTACTCGTTCGGATACTCTGATTTGTCCAGGGTTGATGGTAGCAGCGGTAATGGCGGAGATATCTCCCTTTCAGTGGTTAATGGAAATATTACGACAGGCTTTCTGACCAGTGCTGCGATCGCCCTCGCAAACTCGCGTTTTTCATCAGGCAATACCACCAGTGGAAATGGAGGTAACATCTCGCTCTCAGCCCTGAATGGCAATATCAAGACTGAGGCTTTAACAACAATTTCGGATTCTTCCTCTGTTTCCGTCTCTGCGTCGGCGGGCCGCAGCACCAGTAGAAATGGGGGCAGGATTGCAGTTAGAGCAGTCAATGGCATGATTACAACGGGTGATCTGGATGCGTTTTCTTCCTCTAGTTCATTATCAGGATCATTCTTCTCTGCTTTTCCCGGCATTAGTACGAGTGGCACTGGCGGAGAAATTTTTCTTGAAACCACCCATGGCAATATCACGACGGGGGGAATGCGATCGCGATCGTCTGCATTCAGCTTCTCCGGCAATAGCACGAGCGGCAATGGAGAAAAAATCTCGCTTTCAACCAGCAAGGGCAATATTACGACTAGCAAGATAGAGTCATATTCCTTATCCAGTAGCCTCTCAGAATCTCGCCTGTTTCCGAGTGACAGCACCAGTCGCAACGGCGGAAAGATATCACTTTCAACCGCTGATGGCAGTATTCAGACCGGTGATTTAAGCTCATTCACCTTTGCAAGCTCATTCCTGGGTCGTACCCTTGGTAGCAACGCAGGCGAGATCTCCTTGACTGCCGACAAAGGCAATTTAGAGGCTGGCACTCTGGGTTCTTATGCTGTCTCAGAGCGCGGACTTGTCGGAAATGGGGGAAATGTGACTCTAGCGGCAAAAAATCAGGTGGCAGGTTTGGAAATATTGACCCTTTCTTCTGGTGCAAGCGCCGGAAATTTTGACTTAAAGGGGTTGGGAGATTTGTCCGTGACAGATGCTCGAATCTTGACCAGTAAACAAGTCACCCTCAACACAGTCATCGGCGAAATTACAATTCCTGTGGGCGGACAAGGGCAATCTGGAAACGTTGCGGTGAGTAGTCTGGGCAATCTTACCTTTAACAACACCTCGATTGAGAGTGACACCAAAGGCAGTGATCCAGCAGGCAATGTCACTCTGACCAGTCCCGGTTTGATCACCTTCAAAAACAGCCAGATTATTAGTAATACCGTCAGTAGTGGACAAGCGGGCAGTATTGTAATGAATGCTGGTCAGGGCATTACCTTTAACGATAATAGTCAGCTATCCGCGACCACCAGCAGCGCCGGCAAAGCAGGCAACATTACCCTCAGTGCCCCACAGCTCATCCTGCAACAGGGCGCTCAAATTTCTACGACAGCCACGCCCACGGCGACAAACTCAGCAGGCGGTAGTATCTCCCTGAATGCGTCTGATATGTATCTGGCAGGAACCGTTGGTGTGTTTGCCGAAACCCAGGGTCAAACTCCAGCGGGAACCCTGCGGCTAAATCCCGATGCCGATCGCCCCGATCTCCGCGTTACTTTGACTCCCAACGCCAGAATTTCTGCGTCTACTTCCGGTAGCGGCAAGGGGGGTGACTTGATTCTCACAGCTCCTCGATCGCTAACCCTGATGGGTGCCGGAAAATTAGCTGTAGAAACCAGTGGCACAGGCAACGCTGGAAATATCCAGATTACGGCTCAACAAATTAACTTGACCGATAAAGTCAACTTGTCTGCTTCTACTTCTAGCAACGGAAAAGCAGGGGATATTCAGATCTCCGCCCAAACTTTAAACCTGAATCAGAGCGCCACGATCGCCACCAATACTGCTGGCATTGGGCAGGCAGGCAACATCACCCTGGATGTCACTGACCAATTTACCCTCGCTGGCAGTGAGACAGGTTTGTTTGCGACTACAACGCCGGGTTCTATCGGTAAGGGTGGCAACATCACGCTGGCTCCAAGAGCGGTACTGATTCAGAAGGGTGCCAGCATTGCTGTCAATAGCCAGGGCAGTGGAGTCGGAGGTAGCATTGGCATTCAGGCAGGGCGGTTGGAGTTGCGCGATCGCGGGTCGATTACGGCAGAAACTGCCAGCGCTCAGGGTGGCAACATCATGCTTGATGCGAGAGACTTGCTTCTATTGCGACAAAATAGCTTGATTTCTGCTACGGCGGGACTCGATCAAGCGATCGGCAGCGGCAAGGGCGGCAACATTATGGTGACCACCCCGTTGCTCGTCGCAGTTCCCCGTGAAAACAGTGATATTACTGCGAATGCTGCCAAAGGGAACGGCGGACAGGTAACGATTCAAGCGAATCTAATTGGCATTCAACCCCGGCCGCGATTAACTGAGTTCAGTGATATTACTGCGAGTTCTGACAGTGGGATTGAAGGGACGATCGCCATTAACACCCCAGACGTTGATCCCAATCGGGGGCTTGTCCAACTGTCGGTATCTCCCACCGATCCCTCCAGTCGGATTGATCAAAGCTGTGCCGCCAGTGCGCCCGCCGCGAGTCGATTCACCATGATTGGTCGAGGAGGGTTGCCCAGCCACCCAGACGAATTTCTGACTGCTAACAATACGCTGTCTCGCCTTGCCCAGATGCCAAAGGCTCGTGAACTCCAATCGCCTCAAAGCGCCATCCCGGCTCCAATCCGCGTGATTGTAGAAGCTCAAGGCGCAGTTTGGTTGCACAGTGGCAAAATTCGCTTCGCTGCTCAAGCGTCTGTCCCTCAGTCTTCTTCTATTGGGTTAAGCTGTCAGGCTCAATCAACTGTGCCGCAGTGATGGCCATTACGGGATTGTGCAACAGGGTACGATCGGCTGTTGTTGCAACTCCGGCAATCCCAGGGTTTGTAATAGCGTTTGCCAATCTTGCCGAACGGCTAGATCTCGGGTCTGAGCATCCGCTAACGTCGCGACTGCATCCAACCACAACCCTTCTCTAGCGTACACAGCCGCTTTTTCTCGCAGCGAATGCGTATTGCCCAGTTGTTTGATTAAGCGGGGGCTGGCTGGTCTTACAATCACCGTTCCGCGCAAATCTAAGCTTTTCTCTGAACCGCAGGTAATTTGAAATAACCATTGGTAAGGCTGGTTTTTTTCTAGCGACTTAGGAACCTTTACCTTGATAATTCCTGGGGTGCCTGCGATCGCCAGTTCTAGCGGTGCGGCCACATTGCGATTGTTGACTTGTAATCGAAACACTGCTTTTAACGAATCGTGAGGCGCTTCTGGAATCAAGAACAACAGCGTGGGTGAATCACTCACGGTCAAATCATCTCCGGTTTCAGGAACAATGGCGGTCAGTTCTCCCGGCAACGGAGACCCCAGACAACCCCCCTTTTTGGCACCCGGTTTTCGATGCTTAGGTCGTCCCAAACTGGCAAATTGAGCGCGGGCGATCGCGGGGTGACTCAGATCGGGCAGCAAAGCACCCATGCCTAAACTACTGATTGTCCATAGGATGGATGAGAGTAACTGAATTGACTTTAACGGTTTCATAACTTATAGTCCTGATTGTCGATTAGGAGGC
>Ga0123337_10006128_pt1 | contig 11591 bp, 9 predicted proteins | sample frozenSSSSmetaG_FD_89792 | JGI IMG/M metagenome (GOLD analysis project Ga0123337, IMG submission 89792) | Glacier valley bacterial and archeal communities from Borup Fiord, Nunavut, Canada, to study Microbial Dark Matter (Phase II) -... | ecosystem: Environmental > Aquatic > Freshwater > Ice >...
CCGGCTGCCGCCTTGGCAATGCTCGACCGCACCACAGGATCCGCCATGCACCACCTCGCCCTTAAGTGCCCAGTAAGTGCAAATTCTAACTTGCGGGTGCGTAAAACAGCGCGCAACGGCACAAACCCGGTCGGAGATTCACGGGTGAAAGCGGCTTTTTGAGAGGTGGGGCGTAAGTGCACGATTCGCCCTTACAAGGCGTAGGTCGGGGGTTCAAGCCCCTCAGCACCCACCATCTCACACCCTTCTAGAGGCTGTTGCGGACCTCTGGCGCATCACCCACCGGCCCACTCCCCACGAGCCACGCCGGCCGCCGATGCCGAACCCCGAACACACTGTCTGGATAGATACCGACCTGGGCTTCGATGACCTGGCGGCGGTGTTGACGGTGCAGCACGCCAACGGCTTTGCCATCGACGGGATGTCGCTGGTCGCAGGCAACGCGCCGCTCGATGTCGTGGTCGACAACGCGTTGCGGTCCGCCGCGTGTTTCGATTGGCACTTCCCCCTGCACGCCGGCCGCGCTGCGCCGTTGTTCGGTGAACTGGTCACGGCGCAGAACATCCTCGGTGCCGACGCCATGGCCTCGGCCGGCCGCAGCCTGCCGCTGCGCTGCGGCCCGCTGGCCACTGCTGATGCGGTCGCCGCGCTCGCGGCCTACCTGGCCGGCCGCGCCGCGCCCGCCACCGTGTTGGCACTCGGCCCGCTGACCAACATGGCCGTGTTGCTGCAACAGCACCCCGACCTCGCGGCGCGCATTGGCCGTCTGGTTTGGATGGGCGGCAGTGCCGGGCCGGGCAACCACACGGCTGCGGCCGAGTTCAACGCCGCCGCCGATCCCGAGGCGATCAACATCGTGCTCGCATCGGGTGTGCCCTTGCAGATGATCGGGCTCGATGCCTGCCGGCAAGTGCGCCTGCACGCCGCAGATGCACAGCTGCTCCGCGAGGTCGGCGGCCACAAGGCCGAGTTGCTGGCCGACCTTCTGCTCGGCTACGTGCGCATCGCAAGCGCCGACGGCAGCCTGCCGATGTCGCTGTATGACCCGACTGCCGCTGCCGCACTGGTCGCGCCCGAGTCGATCACGTACCAGGCTGCCCACGTGGTGGCCGAATGCCAGGGCGAGCACACGCGCGGCATGACCGTCGTCGAATGGCGCGTGCCGCGGCGCGCGGTGGCGAACGCGCTGGTCGCACGCCAGATCGACGAGGCTGGCGTGCGACGGGTGGTGCTCTGCGCACTCGCGGCCGCAGCGCGCGATCGGTGACAGTGTCGATGGCTGCTTCGATGACGCCAAGCCTCACCGGCTTCTGCCACACCATCCCCAAGGTCGAGCTGCATTGCCACCTGCTGGGGACCGTTCGCCACGCCACCTTCAAGGCGCTGGCGCGGCAAGCGAACGCGGCCATGACCGGCGACGAGATCGATGCGTTCTACGTTCGCGGCGAGAAGCCGGTGGGTGTGCTGAAAGCCTTGCGCGCGCTCGACACGCAGATGATCAAGCAGCCCGACGACCTGCACCGCCTGACCTACGAGTACCTGCAAGACGCCGCTGCCCACAACGTGCGCTACGCCGAGTTCTTCTGGAACCCGACCGGCACCGCACTGCAATCGGGCATCGCTTACCCGCTGGCCCTGCAGGCCATCGTGCGGGCCATTGCCGATGCGGCGCGCGACCACGGCATCACCGGCAGGCTGATCCCCGCCGTCGACCGTGAAGCTTCAAAGGCCGCAGCGCTGGAGATGGTGCAGTGGGTCACGGCGCAACCCTGCGAAGAAGTCGTTGGCATCGGCATCGACTACAGCGAAGTCGACCACCCGCCGGAACTGTTCATCGAAGCGTACGCGGCAGCGCGCGCGGCCGGCCTGAAGACCACGGCGCACGCCGGCGAGTTCGGCATGCCGTGGACGAACGTTCGCACGGCCATGGACGTACTGAAGGTCGACCGCATCGACCACGGCTACACCGTGATCGACAACCCCGCGTTTGCGCACGAGTGCGCCGAGCGCGGCATCGTGTTCACCGTCGTGCCCACCAACTCGTACTACTTGCGCACGCTGCCACCCGAGCGTTGGGCACTTGACCACCCGATCCGCCAGATGCCGGCCCTCGGCCTGCGCATTCACCCCAACACCGACGACCCGACCTTGCACCGCGTCACGCCCACTCAGGCGTGGCAGAAGATGATCGACGACTTCGGGTTCAGCGTGGTCGACCTGCGCGGCTTCATGCTGAACGGGCTGGATGCGGCGTGGGTCGATGACTCGACCCGGCGCACCTGGCGCGAAGGCTTCACGCGCGAGTTCGACGCGGCGGCGGTGACGGCTGCATCGCAGGTCAGTCCCGCAGCACCCAGCCCTCGGGCACCGCCCTGAGCAGCGGGCTGTCGAACACGCCCACCACGTTGGCTGCGCGCGCCGCCCCCAGCGCATCGGCCCAGCGCGTGCCCTGGCGCATGGCCACGCCACAAGCGACCACGTCGATGCCCAGCGAGGTGATCAACTCCCAGGCCGCAAGCAGGGTGCTGCCGGTGCTCACCGCGTCATCGACGATCACGACGCGCTTGCCTTCCAACAGCACCAGCTGGTTCGGGTCGAGGTAGATGCGTTTGCCCGGCGTCGGCGAGGTGATGGACTGCACCGGCACCGACGGCGCTTCGTCGTACCAGAACTTGCGCGAGTAGCCCATCGGCACAAAGCGCGTGTGGCCGAGCGCGCGGGCCACCAGCGGCGCCAGCGTGAGCCCGAGCGTGGGCAGCCCGAGCACCACTTCGGGTGCGTGCGGCCGAAGCTGCTCAGCCAGCATCCGGCCGAGCGTGTCGGCCACGTCGAGTGCGGCCTGGTTCAGGATCAGCGACGCGACCGCATGCGTGGGGTCGTTTGCCAGAGGGCGTATCGGCAGCATCAGCACCCAGCCATCCGGTAGCCGCGCGGGGTAGCCGAAGCGCCACGGGCCGGCATCGCTTGCCGGGGCCGCACGGTCGGCATCGGCATCCGCATCGGCATCGGCATCGACATCGACGATCCGCTGCCAGTAGCCGGTCGTCGCTTCGGTGAAGTGCGGTGCGCTCGTCATCGCTGCTGCCGCGACGGGTCGGGCACAGGCGTGGCGGCGAGCAGCTGGCGCGTGTAGGCGTGGGCGGGCGTGTTCAGCACCGTGTCGGCAGCGCCGGTTTCCACCACGCGGCCCTGGTGCATCACCATCACGCGGTCGGCCATCGCGCGCACCACACCCAGGTCGTGGGTGATGAACAGGTAAGCAAGCTGCTTCTCGCGGTGCAGCTCGAACATGAGCTTCAGGATCTGCGCACGCACCGACACGTCGAGCGCCGACACCGGCTCGTCGGCAATGATGACCGAGGGCTTCGAGGCCAGCGCCCGCGCAATGCCCACGCGCTGGCGCTGCCCGCCCGACAACTCGTGCGGCAAGCGGCTGCGAAAGTGGGCCGGCGGCAGGCCGACCTGGTCGAGCAGCGCATCGACTTCGCGCATCGAAGTTCGCTCATCGAGCCCGAGGTTGTGGCGCAGTGGCAAGGCCACGCTCTGGCCGATCGGGCGGCGCGGGTTGAGCGAACCCCCGGTGTCCTGGAACACGACCTGCACCTCGCGCCGGAACGTGCGCGCCGCGTCGCCTGCGCGCGCTGCAATGTCCTGCCCCTTGTACAGAACCGCGCCTTCGCTCGGGGCCGTGAGACCAAGCAGCATGCGGCCCAACGTCGTCTTGCCGCTGCCGCTTTCACCGACGAGCGCGAGCACCTCGCCGGGGTGGATGGCGACCGACACCTGATCGACTGCGCGCTGCATCTGCTTCGCGCGGAACAAACCGCCGCTGCCACGCACCGGGAACAGCCGGCTCACAGCGCGCGCTTCGAGCAAGGGCACACGGGCGTCGGTCATGACATCGCTCGTGGCATCGTTCATGGCCTCGTTCCAGACCGCGCTTCCGTGCGCCACGCATCAGCAGCCACGGCCTCGCCGCCAAGGTGGCAACGATCGGCGCCGCTGCCCCGTGCAACCAGTTCCGGCGCGAGCACATCGCACACACCGGGCCGTGCAATCGGGCAGCGCGGGTGGAAGCGGCAGCCGCTCGGCCACTGCCCGGCGATGGGCACGCCACCCGGGATCGAGAACAACGAATGCGCCCGCGAGGCCGGGCTCAGGATGCTCGCGAGCAGGCCCTGCGTGTACGGGTGGCGGGGGGCTTTGAAGAGCGGCCCGACCGCATCGGCCTCGATGATCTGGCCCGCATACATCACGTTCACGCGCTGGCAGGTTTCGGCCACCACCGCCAGGTCGTGCGTGATCAGCAGAATGCCGAGTTGCAGTTCCCGGCGCAGCTTGGTGAGCAGCTTCAGGATGCCGGCCTGCACCGTGACGTCGAGCGCGGTGGTGGGCTCGTCTGCGATCAGCAGCGCCGGCTTCATGGCCAACGCCGCCGCGATCAAAATGCGTTGCCGCATGCCGCCGGACAACTCGTGCGGGTACTTGCGCGCAACCGCCACAGCCTGCGGCAACTCCATCAGGTCAAGCAGTTCCAGCACACGCGCGTCGATGCCGTCGGTGCGGCCATGCGCGCGCAGCGGCTCGGCAATCTGGCGCCCGACCGGCATCAAGGGGTCGAGGTAACTCGTGGGGTCCTGGAACACCATGCCGACCTGCGCGCCGCGCACCCGCCGCAGCGCGTCAGCGGGCAGAGAGGTCAGGTCTTGTCCATTCAAGACGACCTGGCCTGCAGCCACCCGCGCGAGCGGTGACGGGAAGAGGTTCATCACCGCGAACGCCGTCATCGACTTGCCCGAGCCGGACTCGCCGACCAGCCCCACTGCCTCGCCCGGCTCGACGGTGAGCGACACATCGTTGACCACACGCAGGGCACGCCGGCCTCGGGCGATGTCGACCGAGAGCTTGCGAATGTCGAGGAGGGTGGCAGTCATGGGTCGGTCATTGAACACGCGCCGACGGGCTCAGCGGGCCGCCCCGCGAGGGTTCAGCGCATCGTTCAGCGCGTCGCCGAGCAGGTTGAACGCCAGCACCGTCAGGGCGATGGCCAGGCCCGGGAAGACCGACATCCACCACGCGCTGCGCAGGTACTGCTGCGCGTCGTTCAGCATCGCGCCCCACGACACGTGGTTCGCGTCGCCGAGGCCGAAGAAGCTCAAGCTGGCTTCGATCAGGATGGCCATCGCGATGTCGAGCGAGCCCAGCACGATGATCGGCGCCGCCGCGTTCGGCAGGATCTCGCGCGCGATGATGGCCGCATGGCCCATGCCCGCCACGCGCGCCGCATCGACGAACTGCGACTGCGCAAGCGTGGCCACCGAGGCGCGCACCACGCGCGCCAACTGCGGCCACGAAATTGCGGCGATGACGACGATCATCTTCAGCACGCTGGTGCCGAAGAGGGCAATCACGATCAGCGCCACCACGAAGCGGGGCAGGGTCTGGAAGAACTCCGCCACGCGCATCAGCAGCGCGTCGATCCAGCCGCCGAAGTAGCCCGCAAGCGCCCCGATGACCACGCCGACGACCACCGCGAACAAGGCGCTGGCGATGCCAATCGTGAGCGAGATGCGCGCGCCGAACACCACGCGGGCCCACACGTCGCGCCCCAGGTCGTCGGTGCCGAGCCAATGGCCTGCTGCCAGCGGCGCGAGCAGCGCGTCGTTGCCGCCGCGCAGCGGATCGTGGGCGACGACCCACGGCGCAAGCACGGCCGCGAGCACGAGGGCCGCGATGAAGGCGAGCGCCGCCCACGTCGACCCCTTGCGCAGCAGCAGCTTCAGGAACGGCGCGCGCTGGAACGGCGTACCAACGGTTGCTGCCACGTTCATCAGGCGCGCTCGATTCGGGGGTCGATCATGCGATGGACGATGTCGGTCACGAGGTTCGCGATCACCACGGTCGCCGAGACCATCAGCAGGATCGCCAGCATCACCGGGTAGTCGCGCTTCGAGATCGATTCGAACAACAGCCGGCCGATGCCGGGCCACGCGAACACGGCTTCGATGAGCGCCGAGCCGGCGAGCACGAAGCCGACGTTGTAGCCGATCACCGCGAGCACCGGTGCGGCCGCGTTGCGCAGGGCGTGCACCACCAACACCGTCCATTCGCTGGCCCCGCGCGCGCGTGCCGCAAGGATGTAGTCGGCCCCCATCACTTCGAGCATGGCGGCGCGCGTGATGCGGGTAATGAGCGTGAGGTAGCGCAGAGACAGCGCGAATGCGGGCAGCACGAGGTAAGGCAGGTGCGCAACCCAGCCGGCCCAGCCGGGCGCCGAGCCGCGCACCGGCGCGTTGCCCTGCGAAGGTAGCCAGCCCAAGCCGATGGCGAACACCAGGATCAAGATCTGGCCGAGCCAGAAGTCGGGCACCGCGTAGCCGGCGGAAGCTGCGCCCTGGATCACCGAGTCGGCCACGCCGTGCCTTCGGGCCGAGGCCGAGCGCGCAGCGATCACACCGAACGCGATGCCCACGACGCTTGCGAACAGCAAGGCCGTGAGCGTGAGCTCCAGCGTGGCGCCGAGCCGGTCGAAGATCAATGCCGCAACCGGCTGCTGGTTCGCGAACGAGAAGCCGAAATCGCCCACCGCCACCTTGCCGAGGTAGCGCAGCAACTGCACCCACAGCGGCTGGTCCAGGCCGTACTCGCGGCGCATCTGCGCCAGATACTCGGGCGGGGCAGGGAAGTCGCCGACAAGCAAGGTGATCGGGTCTCCTGGGGTGAACGCGATCAGCAGGAAGTTGAGCACCACCACCGCCAGCAGCAGCGGCACGGCGTGCAGCAGGCGGCGCAGGATGAAGGCGGTCATGAGGGCGGTGATGGAGACGGCGATGACTGCAGCGATGACGGCGACGAGTCAGCGTTGCACAAAGCGCATCAATCGAGCCGCTTCACGCCGGCCCACTGGTCGCGCGCATCGAGCGCCGGAAACATGCCGCTGAGCTTCTTGCTGGCAGTGTCGACGGTCTCTTCATCGAACAGCACGAGCGTGGGCAGGTCTTCGTTGAGGATCAACTGCAGCTGCTTGTACAGGTCGGCGCGCACCGCGCGGTCCACCGCCGTGGCGGCTTGCGTGAGCAACTCGTCGACCTTGGGGTTCGCGTAGCCGCTGGCATTGGTGTTGGGCGAGGTGCCAGTGTAGGTGTTGTAAAGGCGGGTGTAGCCGATGGCCGGGTCGCCGGCCGAGAAGTACGAGCCGAGCATCAAGTCGAAGTCGCGTTTGGCGAACACGCGGTCGTAGTAGACCGAGCGCTCGAGGGGCTCGAGCTTCACCTCGAGGCCGACCTGGCGCAGGTTGTCCTGGATGATCTGCGACTGCGCGCGCATCTGCGCCCGGCTCACGTCGAAGGGCATGCGCAGCGTGGTGGTGCCGCCTCTGATGCCGGCTTTCTCGAGTATGGCCTTGGCGCGCGCCGGGTCGAATGGGTACTTCTTAGCGTAGGCGACCTCGTCGTTGAACAGCCACTTGAAGCCGTCGCCGAACGCACCTGCACCCGGCCGCGCAATGCCGTTCATCGCCTGTTTCACGAGGCGCGGCCGGTCGATCGCGAAGGCCAGTGCATGGCGCACGTCCTTCTTCGCCATCAATGGCGACTGGGTGTTGAACATCATGAAGTAGATGGCCGGGATGTTGACGCTGCGCCGCGGCGCCAGCGCCTTGTCGGCCAGGATGCGCGGCACCTCGGGCTTGGGCGTGTAGAAGTCGAGCAGCTCGTCGATCTCGCCAGCCTGCAGCGCAAACACGCGGTTGGCCGCCTGCGGGATCACCTGGAAGATGATGGCTTCGAGGAAGGGCTTGTCGCCGTCCCAGTAAGCATCGTTGCGCACGAGCTTGATGCTGGCGCCGCGCTTCCACTCGGCCAGCTTGAACGGGCCGGTGCCGACCGGCTTCTGGTTCGCCGGGTTGGTGCCGATGTTCGTGCCTTCGTACAGGTGGCGCGGCAGCATCGGCGCGTCGAACACCGTCATCTGCGACAGGAACGGCGCATACGCCTTCTGCAGTTTCACGACCACCGTGGTGGCATCGGGTGTGTCGACTTCCAGGCCCAGTGTCTTGAACACCGGCGCGGCGCGGGGGTGCAGCTTGCCAATCACCTCCATCAACGAGAACTTCACGTCAGCGCTGCTGAAGTCGCGCCCGTCGTGCCACTTCACGCCCTTGCGGAGCGTGAAGCGCCAGGTCTTGCCGTCGGGCGACACGCTCCAGGCCGTGGCGAGCGATGGCCGAGCGTTGTACTGCGGGTCGAGCCAGATCAGGCCTTCGAGGATCTTCGCGGACACGTCGCCGGCGGCGAAGTCGGTGGTGGTTCCCAGGTTCAGCGTGGGCGGGTCGGCATCGATGCCGAGAACGGCCGTGCCCTTGCCAGTGGCGGCGCCACCGATGCGCGGTACGGCCAGCCCCGTAGCAAGCGCCAGAGCGCCGAGGTTGATCTGGCGGCGGCTGGGTCGCAGACGTGAGCGGGTGTCGGTCATCTGTTCTCGAGTTTTCTCGCGTGGTCTCGTGGGTGCGGGCCGCAGCCGGGCCACTAAGATGGGCCATCGATGCAGAAAGTGTACCCAGCGATAGCCGCAGGTTCCCCGCCTGCACCGCCGCTTCACAAGGCCCCGACATGATCGACGCACCCATCCACCCCGGCATTCGCGCCGCGACCCACGAGATGGTCAGCCTACGCCGGCAGATCCACGCGAACCCGGAGCTGGGCTACCAGGAGTTCGAGACCTCCGATCTGGTGGCCGACAGGCTTGCGCGCTGGGGCTATGCCGTGCATCGCGGTCTGGGCGGCACCGGTGTGGTGGGCACGCTGAAGGTGGGCGATGGACCGCTGCGCCTGGGCCTGCGCGCCGACATGGACGCACTGCCCATGACTGAAACCACCGGCCTGCCTTATGCCAGCCGCCGCATCGGCCGCATGCACGCCTGCGGGCACGATGGCCACACCGCTACGCTGCTCGCGGCGGCACAGCTTCTGGCCACGAGCAAGGCCTTCAACGGCACCTTGAACCTGATCTTCCAACCCGCCGAAGAAGGCCTGATGGGCGCGCACAAGATGGTCGAGGAAGGCCTGTTCGTGCGCTTCCCGTGCGACGTGATCTACGCCTTCCACAACGAGCCCGGCTTTCCTGCGGGGCAGTTCGGGTTTCTTGCGGGTGTGATCTACAGCTCGTCCGACACCGCCGTGATCACCATCGAAGGCAAGGGAGGCCACGGCGCCATGCCGCACACCACCGTCGACCCGATCATGGTGGCCGCGCACCTCATCATCGCGCTGCAAACGCTGGTGTCGCGCGAAGTCGACCCGAACGACATGGCCGTGGTCACCGTGGGCGCCGTGCATGCAGGCAACGCGCCCAATGTGATCCCCGCGCAGGCCGAGCTGAAGCTGTCGGTGCGGGCGCGCCGGCCCGAGGTGCGGGCCTTCCTGCGTGACCGGATCGCGGCCATGGCGCAGGCGCAGGCGGCTGTGCATGGGGCGACAGTGGCGGTCGACTACCAATGGAAGACACCCCCGTGCATCAACGACGCGGGTGCCACGGCCTTCGCGCAGCGGGTGGCCTTGCAGGCGATGGGCGCGCAGGCGTTGGTTCAGAACATGGCGCCCTTGCAAGCCAGCGACGACTTCGCCTTCATGCTGAACGCCGTGCCCGGCAGCTACTTCATCGTCGGCAATGGCGACGGCCGCCCCGGCACGGGGCCGGGCTGCATGGTGCACAACACCGGCTACGACTTCAACGACGAGATCCTGCCGACGACGGCGAGCTTCTGGGTGACGCTGGCGCAGGCGTATCTGGCCTGAAGCTCATGGCCTGACGCGGCCTGCGCGTCGACTAGAATCAACAGCCGTAGCAGCCAAAGGCGAACCAAGGTTCGCCTTTGTCGTTTGAGCCCTTGCAGCCGCTGCGGCGCAGGCGAACCGTTGACCGAGGCTTCCGATGTTCGATTTCTTCCGCAAGCACACGCGCATCTTGCAGTTCCTGTTGGTGCTGGTGATCTTCCCGTCGTTCGTGTTTGTCGGCATCCAGGGCTACAGCGGCTTCAACAACGACCAGAACGCCATCGTCGCAACTGTCGATGGCCGCAAGATCACCCGCCCCGAATGGGACAACGCGCAACGCGACCAGATCGAACGCGCGCGCCGGCAGATGCCCAACCTCGACGCGAAGGTGTTCGACACGCCCGAGATGAAGCGGCAGTCGCTCGACGCCGTGGTGCGCGAGCGTGTGATGCTCGCAGCCGTCGACAAGCTGCACCTCGTGACCACCGACGACCGCCTGACGCGCCTGTTCGCCACCGACCCGCAGTTCGCGTTCCTGCGCAATCCCGACGGCAGCGTCAACAAGGAAGCGCTCGCGGCGCAGGGCATGTCGTCGGAAGTGTTCGCACAGCGCCTGCGGCAAGACCTGTCGCTGCGCCAGGTGGTGGTGGGGCTGGGCGGAAGCGTCATTGCACCGGTCAGCGCCACGGCCTCGGCGCTCGACGCGATGTTCCAGCAGCGCGAAGTGCAGGTGCAACGCTTCGCCACCAAAGACATGCTCGACAAGGTCAACCCGACCGACGCCGACATCGACAAGTTCTACAAGGACCCGGCCAACGCGAAGCAGTTCGAGGCGCCCGAACTGGCCAGCATCGAATACGTCGTGCTCGACCTCGCCGCGCTCAAAGGCGGCGTGACCGTGTCCGACAAGGACCTGCGTGACTACTACGCGGTCAACGAGAAGCGCTACACCTCGCCCGAAGAGCGGCGCGCCAGCCACATCCTCATCAAGGCCGAGAAAGATGCGCCCGCGGCCGACCGCGCCAAGGCGAAGGCCAAGGCCGAGGCGCTGCTCGCCGAAGTGAAGAAGAACCCGGCGGCGTTTGCAGACCTGGCGCGCAAGAACTCGGAAGACCCGGGTTCGGCAGAGAAGGGCGGCGACCTCGACTTCTTCGGTCGCGGCGCGATGGTCAAGCAGTTTGAAGACGCGGCGTTCGGCCTCAAGCCCGACGAGAGCAGCGGTGTCGTCGAGAGCGACTTCGGCTTCCATATCATCAAAGTCACCGCCGTGCGCGGTGGCGAAAAGCGCCCGTTCGAGGCCGTGCGCGGCGAGATCGAGAACGAAGTCAAGACGCAGCTCGCTCAAAAGCGCTTCTCCGAAGTCGCGGTCGAGTTCACCAACATGGTGTACGAGCAGCCCGACAGCCTGAAGCCCGTGGTCGACAAGTTCAAGCTCGAACTGCGCACGGCGCAGAACGTCACGCGAAGCGGCGTGCCGGGCGGCGCCGGCGCGTTGGCGAATCCGAAGTTCATCGAAGCCCTGTTCGGCAACGATGCGCTGCGCAACAAGCGCAACACCGAAGCCGTTGAAGTGGCACCCAGCACGATGGTGTCGGGCCGTATCGTCAAGTACGAAGCCGCCCACCAGCTGCCTCTGACCGACGTGAAGGCACGCGTGCGCGAGCGCCTTGTCACCGTGCAAGCCGCTGCGATGGCACGCAAGCTGGGCGAAGCGCGCCTGGCCGAACTGCGCGCGGCGCCAGCCACGGTGTTGGCAGACGCGGCGCAGACCGTGTCGCGCGTGCAGCCGAAGGACCTGAACGGCCCGTTGCTCGACGC
>Ga0123337_10006129_pt1 | contig 11590 bp, 9 predicted proteins | sample frozenSSSSmetaG_FD_89792 | JGI IMG/M metagenome (GOLD analysis project Ga0123337, IMG submission 89792) | Glacier valley bacterial and archeal communities from Borup Fiord, Nunavut, Canada, to study Microbial Dark Matter (Phase II) -... | ecosystem: Environmental > Aquatic > Freshwater > Ice >...
CTGCGTTTCATGGACGATCTGATCTGGAGCGTTTCGCCCAAGCCTGGTATCGATGATCGTCTGCGTTTGAAAATGCTGTTGCCGAGCCTGGAAAGCACGCTGCGAAATGGCTTGACGACGGTGGCATATCACGAGAGCGATATGCGCCGCGTGATTGAAGATTTGCGCAAGCTGCATGCCCGTGCGCTCATCGCCAAGCCTGTCGTAGAAAGTGGATCGCTTCAGACGATCGATCCGCACGAATTTTCGAGCCAACGCAACGCTGTTGTCTCGCACGCGGATTCTGCTGCGGTGCAAAATTCGGGCGAAGATTTTTCCGAAGACGGCGTGCCCGAAGAATTCCCGTTGCCGCAGATGGACGCAACGCTCGCCGCCGCCATCAGCAGCGTCGAGAATCGCGCCGAAACGGCGTCCGATAACGAATTCACGCAACGCGTGCGCAGCATGAAAGTAGGCACGTGGCTGCAGTTCGAAGACGCCGAAACGGGGAACCAGGAACGCGCGAAACTTTCGTGGATCAGTCCGATCAGCGGTCGTTATCTGTTCGTCAACAATAAAGGCCTGAAAGTGGCCGACAAGACAGCCGATATTCTCGCTCGCGAGCTAGAATCGGGCGATGCCACGCTGATGGACGATGTGCCATTGTTCGATCGCGCGCTGGGTGCCATCGCCGAGCGACTCAAGGCAGTATCCCCGCCCATATCTGCCTGATTTCCCGACAACCAATATCAGACGATATCAGAAGCGCAGCGGCATATTGGGCCCGCGGTATGTGTGTCCCCGATTGCAGATCTCGCTTGAAGCGCGATAAATTTTGTTCGTGAAAGCAACGATGTCCGACAAAACCGAACTGCCTCTCCCTCCGATTGAATTGATCCAGCGCGATGTATTGCACGCGCTTGCCGAAGATATCGGCAGCGGCGATGCAACTGCCGAGCTGCTGCCGACGGAGCTGATGGCGGATGCGTTTGTGATTACGCGTGAGGCCGCCGTAATCGCCGGATGTGCATGGTTCGAGGCATGTTTTACTGCGCTCGATCCGGCGGTAACGATCCACTGGCTCATTCACGACGGCATGAGCGTGGAAAAAAATACCCGCGTCTGCACGATTCGCGGCAAGGCGCGCGCGCTGGTCAGCGCGGAACGTTGCGCATTGAATTTTTTGCAGACCTTGTCCGGCACCGCAACCACCACAGCGCAATATGTAGCGGCGGTCAGCGGCACGCGCACCACGCTGCTGGATACCCGCAAGACCCTGCCCGGCCTGCGTTTGGCGCAGAAATATGCGGTGCACTGCGGTGGCGCGAGCAATCATCGTATCGGTTTGTACGACGCGATGCTGATCAAGGAAAATCACATCGCCGCAGCGGGTTCGCTCAACGCGGCAGTGCGTCAGGCGCGTGCCACACATCCAGCGTTGATGCTCGAAGTCGAGGTCGAGTCACTCGATGAACTGGATCAGGCGCTGCATGCGAATGTGGATCGCATCATGCTCGACGAATTCAGCGCAGACGATTTGCGCGAGGCGGTAAAACGCGTCGCTGGTCACGTGCCGCTGGAAGTTTCCGGCAGCGTTGATCTGACCCGACTACGCGCGATTGCAGAGACCGGGGTGGACTTCATCTCGATCGGCGCGCTGACCAAACATCTGCGCGCGATTGATCTCTCGATGCGTATCGAGTTTCAACTTCCGTAGTCAAATCTTGCGCGCACTTGAATCAGCGTTATCGAACGTCCGACGATGAAACGCGGATCAAGCCATTGCCGAACGGCTCAGAGCACACCGGCTTGGCGCAGTACCAGGAATATTCCAATACCCACCACCACGGCGCCCGCAATAATCCAGATGACGGAATTTGATTTGGTTGCAACCGGTTTTACCGCCACGACCGATGCGGTCGAAGACGTCGTATGTGCATCCTGCAATTGAAAGCGCACCGTATCCAGACGCAGCTCGTCGCCGGCTTGCATCGGCACGCTGCCTTGCACCGGTTTGTCGTTGATATAGGTGCCGTTGGCCGAACCCAGATCTTCCACCAGCACACCGGCCGGCGTCAGCTGCAAGCGCGCATGATGGCGTGAAATCGCGTCGCTGGTGATGCAGATATCACAATCAGCCTGACGTCCCATGGTCATGCTGCCGGATACCGGAAATGTCTTGCCGAAGGTCGGGCCGGAAACACCGCGCAGCATCAATTTCGGCAATGCCAAACGCACGCGCGTGTGGCCGGTATCGTCGACGGAATCGCGCGGCGCGGCGTGCACGGGCGCGGCATCCTGCCCCATCACGCGACACGCGATTTTCGAGAACTGCAGCAGATCACCTTGTTTCAGCGCATTCGCCTTGCTCAGCGGCTGACCGTTGATCAAGGTCACGGCGCTCGCATCGGCGGGCACGATTTGCACTTCAGCGGCGTGCATATGGATTTCGCAATGTCTTGCCGCAATACCGATGCCGCTCAACCGCAATTGACACGCGACATCGCTGCCGACCAGAGTAACGCCTTGCGCAAGATTCAGCGAAGCATGTTCGCCGTTGGGAAATATCAGCTTCATTACCGTTCCCTCAAAAAAGCTGCAGTAGTCATCGGCAGCATACCGATCAATTGCGTTCGTGCACATCGCGCACGGCTGAATTCTCGGGAATTCTGCCATAGCTGATGGGCATTCGCGAAACTCCCACGTCGTGCGTGCGTGCATCGACGAACAACATCATTGCAAAATGTTCGACGCTTCGCATCATTATGCTTTCGTAGCGGCTCCTGCTCGCAGGCGCAAAAGATTATAGTTCGAAACACGCGTGCTTGAGTTCGCCATCCGTTATCCCGAAACCCAGGATCATGCTCGATTCCCTGATTCCATTACTCATCCTCGGTTTGGTCGCTGCATTCTGGCTCGATGCGCTGAAGGCGCATGAACGCGCGCGCGCGTTTTGCCAGCAATTATGCGAGCGCGGCAACGTGCAGTTGCTCGACCAGACCGTCGCGCTGCATCGCATGGCAATCCGCCGTGGTGAATCCGGCTGGCTGGCGTTGCGGCGTAGTTACAACTTCGAGCTCAGCACGGATGGCGCAGACCGACGTCAGGGGCGCCTGACCCTGCTTGGACAGCGTCTGGATTCCTACAGTCTACCGGTGGCGCACGCCGTGCCAGACGCCTTGCACTGAGACAAACGCAGGCTATTTCACCACACGCAAGCTCGGGCCTTTTTTTGCTGGCGGCGGCTCGGTTGCCGGAATCGGGGGCGGAGTGGAGCCATCCTCCGCGGGAAACATCATGCCTTGCCCGTTTTCCTGCGCATAGATCGCCAGCAGCGCGCCCATCGGCACTTCAACGACCTGGCTCACGCCGCCGAAACGCGCAAGGAAACGCACATATTCGCGACCGAGATCCAGCTGAGTAACGGCACGGGCGGCGACATTCAGCACCACTCGGCCATCCTTGACCACGCCACGCGGCACTTTCACGGCAGCAGCATTGGCATCGACCAGCAAGTACGGCGTGAGTCCGTTGTCGCTGATCCATTCGTACATTGCGCGCAGCAAATACGAGCGATTGGAACTCATTGCAGATTCGGACATGGAAAACTCGGACTGATGGATTTTTGCGTGAGCCCGCGACATTCGCTTGCGTCGCGCTCAGTGCTCTGCGTGCGAGTCTACCGCAGGAGCCATCGTGCGGTTCAACGGGAACGCTGCGCAACCATCCGCGCGCCACGGATCACGCCGGACGCAACGCTTTTTCTTCGACAGTCAGGCTGCGCGTAAAACCGGGATTGCGAAAAATGCGATCGCCGTATTCGTTGATCACCTGCGCCTCGCGTGGCAATACCACGCCCAAATCCGGCAGTCGCCAGATTAGCGGCGCCAGGGTGCAATCGGTCAGGCTCATTTCCGCACTCAAAAAGAATTTCGCTGCCTTGAACAACGGCACGCTGGCGATCAGCGCTTCCCGCAAGCGTTTGCGCGCGGAATCGGCAGGGCGTCCGCCCGCCTTGATCTGGGCAACGTGGATCAGCCAGTCGCGCTCGATGCGCACAATCGCAAGTCGTAACCGCGCGCGCGCGAGGGGATCCACAGCCATCAACGGCGGATGCGGATAACGCTCATCCAGATACTCGCAAATCACACCGGTGTCGTACAAAACGAGGTCGCGATCGACCAAGGTCGGCACGGAGTTGTACGGATTCAGGTCGAGCAGATCTTCGGGCGGACTCAGCGGATTGACCGCAACGAGATCATAGATAACGCCTTTCGCGGCAAGCACCAGGCGAACACGGTGGCAATAGACACAATCGCGCGAGGAATACAGCGTGAGTACGGTGCGTGAACGTTGACTTACAGCCATGGGCAGATCCTCTGCGTCCCCGTCGCGGTCGCCGGAAAGCCGCGCGATTGCTGCTTCCTGCCTCGCGAATCTACTACGCAAACGCCGGTAACCCATAGCCTACAGCAAACATCGGGCGAGCAGGCGATTGCAGGCCGTACATCCGCACATGCGGGATGCCGGAAATTCCCATCCCGAAAACGACAAAACCCCTGCAGTGATGCAAGGGTTTGTCGAGGAATTACGATGCGGCTTTGTTTATTAATCGCTCAATCGCGGATAAGGCTCGCGTCCATTGCACTCAATGCACATCTTTCCAGTATTCGGTCTTCAGCAGCCAGGCGATGAAGGTGAAAAACGCGAGGAACAGCACCACCCACACACCGACCGCCTCCCGCTTCAGCGCCGCCGGCTCGCCGACATACTGCAGGAACGAGGACAGATCGCGGATCGTTTCGTCGTATTGCTGCGGCGAAAGTTTGCCGGGTTTCGACAGCACGAGTTTTTCGATATGCGCATCTTCGCCGGGCTTGGCCGCTGCTAACTCGGCGGTCTGCACACCCTGCAACTCCCACAACACGTTCGGCATCGAGGCGCCGGGGAACAACGTATTGTTCCAGCCGACCGGACGCGACGGATCGACGTAGAACGATTTCAGATAGGTATAAATCCAGTCCGGGCTTTTCGCGCGCGCTTCCAGCGACAGATCCGGCGGTGCCTTGCCGAACCAGTTCTCTGCGTCCTTGGCCTTGATCGTGGCCAACGCAGTTTCGCCAATCTTGGCGTCGGTGAAGATCAGGTTTTTCGTCACCATCTCTTCCGACAGATTGAGGTCTTCGGCAATGCGCGAATAACGCATGTACTTCAGCGAGTGACAGCCTGAGCAGTAGTTGAAGAAGGTCTGCGCGCCGCGTTGCAGGCCGGCGATATTGCCGACACTGGAATTCGATGCGAGCAATCCTTCGCCTTCTTCCGCAGACGCAGTACCCACCGCGAGCGCCGCAGTCAGAACAATCAGACCGAACTTGGTCATGGTGTGCTTAATCATGCGTGGTCACCCGATCCGGAACCGGCTTGGTCGCATCGATGCGCGAATAAATCGGCATGAGCACGAACACTCCGTAATAAAGAATAGTCAGAAGTCGTCCGATGATGACTTCGCTCGGATCCGTGCCCGGGCCCGAACCGATCTTCGCTAGCCAGACAAAACAGACCACAAGAACCGCCAGCGCCGTGCGTGTCATCCAGCCGCGATAACGGATCGACTTGACCGGGCTCTTGTCCAGCCAGGGCACGAGGAACAGCATCACGATCGCGCCGAACATCACCAGCACGCCCCATATGGCCGTGCCGAAATACGACGGCACGACGCGCAACATCGCGTAATACGGCGTGAAGTACCAGACCGGTTTGATGTGCTCCGGCGTGACCAGGCGATTGGCTTCGATAAAGTTGTCGTGCTCGAGGAAAATACCGCCGACGGTCGGTTCGAAGAACAGGAAGAACGCGCAGATCATCAGGAAAAATCCGGCGCCGAACAGATCCTTCACCGTGTAATAAGGATGAAACGGGATGCCATCGATCGGCAGACCATTCGCATCTTTCCTGGCCTTGATGTCGACACCGTCCGGATTGTTCGAGCCGACTTCGTGCAACGCCGCCAGATGCAATACCACCAGCAGCAGCAAGACCAGCGGTAGCGCGATCACGTGCAGAGCAAAAAAGCGATTGACCGTGGCATCGCCTGGAATGTAATCGCCCATGATCCACTGCACGAGATGATCGCCGATGAACGGAATCGTGCCGAACAGCGAGATGATCACCTTGGCGCCCCAGAACGACATCTGGCCCCACGGCAACACATAACCCATGAACGCCTCGGCCATCAGCGTGAGGTAGATCAGCATGCCGAGAATCCACACCAGCTCGCGTGGTTTCTTGAACGAGCCGTACATCAGGCCGCGGAACATGTGCAGGTAGACGACGATGAAGAACATCGAGGCGCCGATCTCGTGCATGTAGCGGATCAGCCAGCCCCAGTCGACGTCGCGCATGATGAACTCGACCGAGTCGAACGCGGTGGCCGCGCCCGGCTTGTAGTTCATCGTGAGGAAGATGCCGGTGAGAATCTGGTTGACCAGCACGAGCAACGCGAGCGAGCCGAAGTAATACCAGAGATTGAAATTTTTCGGCGCGTAATAACCGCTCGTGTGCGAGGACAGGAAACCACCGATCGGCAGACGGTCTTCAACCCACGCCAGCACCTTGTTGCTCGGCTTGTACGGAGTTTGGGGGATACCGGCCATTACGCAGCTCCTTCAGGATTTACGCCAATGACGATCTGCGTGTCGCTGACCACACGATACGGCGGCACCGGCAGGTTGGCCGGCGCCGGCACGCCCTGGAAAACACGGCCGGACATGTCATAGCGCGACTTGTGGCACGGGCAGAAAAATCCGCCCTTCCAGTTCGGATCGAACGGCTCGGGGGTGAGTTCACCGACGTATTTCGGCGAACAACCCAGATGGGTGCAGACGCCGACCAGCACCAGCAACTCGGGGTGTTCCTTGTGCGAACGGAATTCGTTCTGCGCAAACGCCGGTTGCTGCGCGGTGTTTTCCGACTTCGGATCGCGCAACTGCGCGTCCAGACTGGGCAACACCGCAAGTTGTTCCTTGGTACGGCGCACGATGAAAATCGGCGAGCCGCGCCATTCCGTGATGAGCATCTGGCCCATTTCCAGTTTGGAAATATCCTGTGTCACCGGTGCACCGGCCAGTTTGGCCTTTGCGCTTGGCTCCCAGTACTTGAGAAAAGGCACAGCCGCAGTAATCGCTCCAACGCCACCAACGACCGCAGTCGTGGCAGTAAGGAAGCGGCGACGGCCATGATTCACGCCTTCGTTCGCCATCCGGCTCTCCGCATGATCAACATTGAGAAAAAGGAACGGGAGTGAACCCCCGAAAAATCGTGATAGTTTAACGAAGCGCACCGCGACGCACAACGAATTATGATGCGCGCTCGGACTTGCGCTGCAGACCTGCGGCGAAACAGGCGTACGCGTTCGCTACTATGCGCCCGCCATGACCGCAGAGATATCGTCACTCGAGAGTTCAATGAAAGCACCCGTTCGTACCGTCCTGTTTCTGCTGCAATTCATCGTCCTCGGACTCGCGCTGGCGTATGTGGTCAACCAGTTCTGGCCGGGGGCCGCCGAGCAAGTTCGCGGGCGACTGGGCACAAATGCAGCGACCTCGGCGCTATCGACAAATATCGCCGCCGCGACATCTGCGCAGACCGAGGCAACGCGGGCGCACAACAGCAGGAGTTCGCAGTCATCCGCAGCTGATGGTGGGCGCGCTTCTTATGCCGATGCCGTCAGCCATGCGGCGCCGAGCGTGGTGAATATTTATGCGAACAAAGTGGTTCCGATCCGGCGCGGTTACACCAGTCCGCTGATCCAGCGTTTTTTTGGCGGCAGCGTGGTTGGTCCGATCGAGAAAGGCCGCCAGCGCAGCCTGGGGTCCGGCGTGATCTTCCGCGCCGACGGTTATGTACTGACCAACAATCATGTCATCGCTGGCGCCGATGACATCCAGGTGTTGCTGTACGACGGACGCGTTGCCCAGGCGCAGGTGATCGGCACAGATACCGATACCGATCTCGCCGTACTGAAAATCGATGCCGCGAATCTGCCGGCGATCGTGGTTGCGGATCAGGCGCCTGCCAACGTCGGCGACGTCGCCCTGGCGATCGGCAATCCATTCGGCTTCGGCAAGACCGTGACGATGGGAATCGTCAGCGCGACGGGTCGCCAGCTCGTGCAGAATCCGTACGAGGATTTCATCCAGACCGACGCTGCAATCAACAGCGGCAATTCCGGCGGCGCGCTGGTGAATGCCTACGGAGAACTGATCGGCATCAATACCGCCGTATTCCGCCAGAGCGGCGGCGCCGAAGGTTTCGGTTTTGCCATCCCCGTGACGACAGCAAAATGGGTACTCGACCAGATCATCGCCAATGGCCAGGTAATCCGCGGTTGGCTCGGCATCGAATACGACGACGTAAAAGTGCCGATCAATAGCGGCCTGCCGGCAGCAGCGAGCGGTGTCGATGTGGTCGACATGTATGCCGACGGCCCGGCGGTCAAAGCCGGCCTGCGCGTGCACGACATCCTGCTCAAGCTCAACGATGAGCCGATCGTCGGCCAGAATGAACTGCGCAATCGCGAAGCGCATCTTGCCCCCGGCAGCAAGATCAAGATCGAGGGCCTGCATGAAGGCGGCATTCCATTCAGTACCGAAGTCACGCTGATGCAACGTCCGGCGATGAGTGCACCTGCGGGCGGATGATCCAACGCCAGGCTGCCGTCGCTGCAGCCCGCGCAAAAAACTTCTTCACTGGTTCTGCGCAGCACGCGTCCCGGCGTGAGCGCAACTCTATGTGCACAGCGAATACAGCGCCTTCAATACTGCCAAGCAATCTGCCACATCAGTTATTGAATCGCTTGACGCGACCGCTCGAAATATTACGTTTCGCTGGTCGGTATCCCATTCGTCGCAAGAATGCTCAATCCTTCACACAGTCACGTTGCGATGCGATGTGATGCGATTCCAGCATGAGCATCAGCCCGATTCGCCGCCCGCTTTTTTCGATGGAAGTTCGTGCATCACAAGTCGTGACGCGCGCGCTCGTTTTGCTGGATCAGTCTCGATATTGGCGCCGGGGAAATCAACTTGAAGATCGAAACATCCACCATGTTATTAATCAAACAAAATATTTAAATGCGCGACACATAACTCAGCGCTTTTTTTGCTTGAATCAGATACGCATAATGTAAATAAAATCGGCCTGAAAAGCCGTGTGCAAATGCACGCACATTTCTTATTGCGGGAAGTTGGAGAGCACAAATTACCGCAATCTTCGTAGTATTTTTCCTCTTTGAATCAGCATCCTGATCCGTACCCGCTCGAATGGTTTCACACGAAACGGATTATTTTTATCGCCGAGTCTTAAATTAAATTAATGATGCATCGCAATATATCGCGAAAAGTATCAATGACTTATGGCACTTGCTCGCTTGACCACCAGAAAAACCGCTGTTACGCTCCGCCGCGCTCCGAGTTAAAGCGGGTTCAAGCTTAGCTCAAAGTGTATAAGCAGCGCCGATTGATTGCTTGTGCGAATCCCGCACCGCAGGCAGCAGCTACCGCAATTACGAATGATGCGCTCGCCCTTTGGGGAAAGGCTGAGCGTGCAACAGTGCAAGCGAAACAGGGGAAAACTAGAAATACAGAAATAAAACACTGGAACCGCATACGCGGCATCCCATTTACACCAACTCGTTGGAGGTAATTTCGTGTCGATTTCAAAACTCGCAATATTACGCCGCAAGGCGACTGTACTGACTCAATCCATCCTTGTATCCACCGTGATCGCTGCGCTAGCCGCTTCTTCGGCAAGCGCCAGTGACAACGGCCTCGCCTCGCTGGGTAGCAACAGCGTCGCAACCGTCGCCAGCGCCACGTCGCTGCGCAACGGCGATGTCGTTGACGGGCTGTTGCCATTCACCGCACCGATGCACATCGAAGTCGCGCTGAAAGTACGCAACCGCGCCGCACTCGACACCTTCGTCGCAGCCGCTACACATCCGAACCGTTTGCTGACGCAACCCAACGTGATGAGCAGCGAAGAATTCGTTGCCAAGCACGCACCGGCCGAAGACAAGATTCAGCAAGTCGTGGACTTCCTCGCGAGCTCCGGTTTCAAGAATATTGTGGTTGCACCGAATCGCCTGCTGGTCTCGGCAGACGGCAGCGCCGACATTGCCCAGACCGCGTTTTCGACCTCGTTCGCCCGCGTACGCACCGCCGATGGCCGTGACGCATTTGCCAATACCGATGCCGTGCATATTCCGGCAGCATTGCAGGACACCGTCCTCGCCGTGCTTGGTTTGCAGACTGTGCATCAGGCGCACACCATGATGAAGGTTCTGCCGGGACCGCAGCCACTCTCCGTGACCGGTCACTTCCCGACCGAATTCTCGGCAATCTACGGCGGCACTGGTGTGGCAACGGCAGCCGGTGTCACCGTCGGCATCATCACCCAGGGCAAGATCACCCAGACCATTACCGACCTGAACACCTTCACGTCGAACAATGGCCTGGCCACGGTCACAACGCAGACGATCAACACCAATGGCACCAGCACGGACGTCAGCGGCCTTGGCGAATGGAGCCTGGATAGCCAGGACATCGTTGGCATGGCTGGCGGTCAGGTTGGCAAGATCATTTTCTACAACATCCCCACCTTGTCGAACGCCAACCTCACCGCCGATTTCAATACGGTCGTGTCGGCCAACGTCGCCAAGATCATCAACGTATCACTCGGCGAATGCGAAACCTCCGCGCAGAGCGATGGTTCGGCAGCAGCCGACGATCAGTTGTTTGCACAGGGCGTGGCCCAGGGCCAGACCTTCTCGGTCTCGACCGGCGACTCCGGTGCTGACGAGTGCGCCAACGGTGGCACAACACCCAGCAGCCCGGCCAACTCGCAGTATGTGATCGCGGCAGCAGGCACAACCCTGAATGCATCGACCTCCACCTGGAGCAGCGAAACCGTCTGGAGTGGTAGCGGTGGCAGCCAGAGCACTTACGAACCCAAGCCAAGCTGGCAGACGTTGTGGTCCGGTCCGCGTCGTGGCGTGGCCGACATCGCATTCGATGCTGATCCGAACTCCGGTTCGAAGGTCATCGTCAGCGGCGCTACCCAGCAAATCGGCGGTACCAGTCTTTCCGCACCGATCTTTGCCGGCATGTGGGCACGCGTTATTGCAGTCAAGGGCACGGCGGTGGGTTTTGCTGGCCCGTTGATCTATAACCTGCCAGCGTCGGATTTCCATGACGTTACCTCGGGCAACAACGGCGGTTCCACTGCAGGCGTAGGTTATGACCTTGCCAGCGGTCGTGGCAGCATCATCTTGAACACGGCGATCAACCACATCGGTGGCACCGCAACGCCGGACTTCACGCTGTCCGATGCTCCCGGCAGCGCCAGCGTAACCCAGGGTGGCAGCGCCACCAGCACGATCAGCGTGACCGATTCCGGTGGGTTCACCGGTAGTGTGGCTCTGAGCGCTTCGGGCCTGCCTTCGGGCGTGACCGCTTCGTTCAGCCCGGCCAGCACCACCAGCGCCAGCACGCTGACCTTGACCGCCAGCGCCAGCGCCACCACGGGCCCGGCCACGATCACCATTACCGGTACA
>Ga0123337_10006131_pt1 | contig 11588 bp, 16 predicted proteins | sample frozenSSSSmetaG_FD_89792 | JGI IMG/M metagenome (GOLD analysis project Ga0123337, IMG submission 89792) | Glacier valley bacterial and archeal communities from Borup Fiord, Nunavut, Canada, to study Microbial Dark Matter (Phase II) -... | ecosystem: Environmental > Aquatic > Freshwater > Ice >...
ACCAAAAGCACAATCAGACGAAACAAAAAAGCAGAAAAAAGACCCCAAGAAATATGACTAGCTGGGCTTTGCGCGATCGGCTACTCGATCGACTACAAATAATGGATACGTCTGATTTGTTATCTCAATGAATCGCTATTTGTTGCCACCTTCGGCTTAATCACGGGTTTAGGCACAGGCTTTGACGCAGCTTTACTATGAGGTTTTGGCTGTATCGCTTTACGCGCTTTCATGTTTACCCGCGCAGCTTCTGCTTTATCAGTTTTGGAAACCTTGAGGAAGCGTGGTGCTTTGTCTTGGGGAAGTGCCGTCATTGAGCCAAATTCAAAGAGATCGCTACGTGGATTAAACTTAGCTTTGATAGAAACAAAATAAGTTTTAGCTTGCTGCTCCTTTTCCAACGTAGGATTGAACCTAAACGGCGGAACCACTGCATCTTTCCAAATCAAGGGAATATGCGATGCTTTCATGTAACGTGCTTTTTTAGACGCGTCATCCTGTTTTTTGATGTATTCTTTACGTTCAGTAGAGTAATTTTTAAAAACCGAGATGCAAGGAATTCGGCTGACAGGAATGAACTGCCATAGTCCACTGAGTTTAAACTCAAACGGTTCCAATTCTTGAGATACCGACGAATCATTTTCGGAATTGCCAGCAAAAGCAACTAGCTGGAAGGAAACCTGATGCAGCTTAGTTCTATCGGGCAAGTGAATAAGGCGGGGGTAAACTACTATTTTTTGTTGCTCCCCAGTACGCTCAACCTCCATCTTCAATGCATCAAAAGCTTTACGTAGACGGGGTGCGTAGAATAATGGGTAATCTTTGCTATCGATGGTGATCACTGCGGTTTTACCCTCATCTCCAAATTTAACCGCGCCAACAATAACACCTACTGCCTGAAATATGCCTGCAACTTCGGACGGTGCCTGCTCATTTGGTTCGTTTGGCTGCTCGTCTAGTTCGAATAGCGATCGCATGTCTTGGTCTAGCCGTTCTTCCTCTACTAAGCGTTCGTCCGATTGCTGTAGTTGGCCGTCTAGTTCAGTTAGCGATCGCATGTTTTGTTCTAGGTGCTCTTGTAACAGTGATTGCTCGTCCGATTGCTGCGCCTGTTCCGGTTCTGCAATACACGGTTCTTCCAAAACTGGCAGTTCTGGTTCTGTGACAAAGCGCTGAGTTACCTCTAGAACTTGTGGCTTAAGAGGTGCAGCAACATTGGACGGCGATCGCTTCTTTTTCTTCTTAGACATAGTTCAAGTTGGTGATTAGTTCGATGTTTAAACCAGGAGGTCTCCCCCCTGACTTAGGCATCCAGCTAGTATTCGCCATTGTATTCGATATAACTGGTCTCTTTGAATCGTCGGACATGGTATGGAATATATGTCTTGCTACTTCGTGGTAAAAGCTTCTCTACAAAGTCAATTGCACTATCTACGGCTGCCTCTGAGAATACCGATTCATCTAGAAAACCGCTAAGTAGTGCGCTGCTCTGTCCTTTAAACTTCAGACAAATCACACCATAGCCTGGTTGGACAATGACCAAATTGCAGATCTGCTCTTCGTTATGCTCTCTAGAGCTATCGTAGAACCGCACCAAGAGATCGTCCCCATTCGTAAATACATCCACATCACAACTGAAATCTTCGTGCTGAAACTTGATTGCATTCATAGAAGAACGACCATGCGAACGTGTTCCGATACTTTGACGTTTTTAATTGTACATAATGATGTATGTATTACTTATCGAAGGCTCACACGTAGAGGGTGCTTGCTGGTGTCTAGACGTTTATGGGAAAGAAACCCCCAGACAAATTATCTTCCTGCTTACAGACTCGTCCACATTTTTGTTCAACCGTTATTAGATAGATAAGATATGGGATGGTCATAGTTATCCTTTGCCCACTGCCGATGGCTGTTGCTGTTAAGTAGTAGTTCGCGTTGCGTCACAAAAGTTGCTTTTGCACCAGCTTTACAAAACAAGGCTATTAAGGCAAGAGCAGACGAAGTGCTTGCGGCACCAGAGACAAGGCTGTCATCAAAACAAATTTTAATATTTCTTCCGGCCGTCGCAAATAGTTCTAATTCAGGAATTAGTGTATTGTTTCGGATACCTGAATCTACCCCCGGAATGGTGATTGCCGCATAGCCAGCAGACAACAAACGCATTCCCTTTGTTGGTGTTTCGCAAATGACAATAGGAATCTGTTTCTCTATTACCCACTTCCAAAAATGGCTTTGCTCAAGAGTGAATCGACTAATCGTTCTGTTGTATCTAGATGCCACCATCTTCCAACACTCGTTACCTCCCTCAAAAAAGAAAGCTCTTGTAGGCACTCCTGAAGGATACTCATAATCGCTTGCTAGTGCTTCCTTTATTTTTCCACTAGCTGTTTTCTCAAAGTATTTTTTCCCTGGCTGATTTCTCAAGAAAGCAAACCATTCCATCTTCTGATACCCGTTAAACGGGTCAATTCCCTGAATTAATACTCCGGCTGATTTTTTCTTCAATCTATTTTACTCAACTTTTTCGGCAAAGAAAATCAATTAGTACAAATGTAGCAAAACAAAAAACTCAACTGCTATCTCCTCACTTTCGGAAGAGCGGAAAATCAGTCTAGATCGCATTTCGTTTTTAACGCGCAATTCTTCTCAACACCGAATCAGAGATTATGGTGTGAGCCTCCTTGCTGAAACAGGTGGCACGCTTCTTGAGTGACTTGCACAATAATCTCACTAAACCAAAAACAAGATCCTTTCCTCTAATCGCAACAGGAGCGCTCTTTTCTAAGGTTTTTGCCTTGAAAAGTGCATCAACGCCAACACCAATTGTTTTTATGCTGAATATCCCAAACGCGAGCAGCCTCACGGCTACAATCACCCTTGTGATAATGCTTGGAGTTGTCATCATGCATCTCGCAAAATGGAAAGCTTTTGACTTTAATCAGACCGTAGGTAACATGAGAGCTTTGAATTGGTTGTTTGCAATAATCACAAATCATTTTGAGGTCAATCCTAATTGCAAGATTTCTATTTTAGTTAACATGATGCACTCTGACGCCCGATACACTCCGTAAACTAGAGTTCCCGCTGGTTGCCCGTCGAGAATCACTCTGTCAGTGACATCAGGATAATGCTTGATTACTTGGGCAACTTTTCCATCTACTCGCACCCAGGAGCCAACAGGTGGAAGTTCCGGTTGGACTCGATTTAATTCTTGTACTGACTCACTTGGTTGACTGTCTGACTCTGTAGAAGAAATAGTAGATATCCACTCCCCCCCTTTTAAGCTGCATTTGTTATCTACACCCGAAACGTTAACATCATCAATGCTTTCAACGTCTAACTCTAGAGTTAACACATCTAATTTGTCGTCTATTAATTGTACGTTGTTACCTACACTGTTAGATGTTTGTATGTCTTGTTGTGAAAGGTTTTCAGCTTCAGATATAACAATTGGCTCGCATTTTGTCGGGGGGAGTACGCTTAACTCAGTTGTTGGCAAAGAATAGATAGTGTACCGATTGTTTCCTGGTGCTGGTTTAGACGTAATTAACTTCTTGTTAACCATCCGATTGAGTTCTGTATAGATGCCCTTGTCAGCTGCCAGTAGCTCAATCATCTCTTTACCACCCAGAGAGCCACCATTTAGTTGAAGAATGTTTAAGATGCGTTGTCTCATGGTTTGCTGTTCAACAAAAACCTCCTCATCTAGCCGCCCCCAACTGTTGTTTTCGGGATCAAATTCAATCTTCAGGGTTTGACCTTTGGTATCGCGAACAAAGACGGTTAGCGATCGCGTCGGGTCTTCCGGGTCAATCATGAGTTTTTTGCGATTCTTTGGGTCTGGTTTGGGAATGTGCTCCAATTGCCAAGTCCCCCATACAGCACCGGCGATCGCGCTCGATCCCCGTAGCTTGTCTATTCCCATCGCCTCTGAATTTTTATTGGAGTGGTGGATGAGGATGCCCGATGCCCCGTATCTGGCTATTGTCTCCTTGAGGGTGTAGATGTTATCAGCAAATTCGGCTGAGTTTTCGCTAATCGCAGAACCGTGGTTAATCCGCCGCAGGGAATCCACGATAACGACATCAGGACGAAAATCCTCTAACTGCGCCTCTAGCACATTCATTTGGTCTATAGTCCACGATGGGAGTACGCGCACGTTAGGGCTATCTCGATGGCGAAACCCGCGCTTGAGTAGCTTGTTCCTGGTACTCATCAACGATTCATCTACACTAATCAACAATACTTTTCCGGGAATTACTGATTCACCCAAAAAACTACTTTCCCCCGTTGCGATCGCAAACGCAGCATCAACGGCCAGTAGTGATTTACCAGCCTTAGGCGAACCAGCAAGAATAATGGTTTCTCCTTTGGGCAGTAGTTCGGGGATAAGCCACTGCAATCCTTGAGATTCCATGCTTAGCAAATTGTCAAGGCTGTAAACTTTTGTTTCTGACTGGTTATTACCGCGCTCCAAATATCTACATAAATGCTCTACATCCGCCGATTTAATCCGATAGTGACTGCAGATTTCCGAACGCTTGCGTAACCGCTTAACTGGATCTGTTTCCTTACTCAAAGTTAATAATTCCAGTCTTAGTCGTTCATCCGGGTCACTACTCGCTGATTTCACTTGACGCCGCTGTAATTCTTCCGCAAATTCTTTCTCTAAACTCTTGACCACATTCCCCCAATCCCAACTGCTCTGATCGCTACGTTGCCGTAACTGAGCCAATTCTACTAATTTTTGGGATTCGTTCAGAAGTGCGATCGCCACCTTAGCAATGTCAGCCGCTTCTCTTGGAGAAAGTTTTTGGGTTTCTTTCCACACTGCCCAATCGTCTAAAGACTGAGCATATTCAAATATTTGAAGTGTCAGCTCTTTCGCTGTTACCACGTCGTCTTTAAGCAAATGCTCTAGCGGCTGATAAGCACCATATATTAGACAGTGAGCACCGGAGGCACGAATTTTGTAGGCTATGGCTTTTACGTGAGCTTCTGGCGTATCTTTTTGGGCAAATATATAGTGGTCGCCGTCTGTGGACAAATCTGTCGTTTCCTTAAAGCTTCTGATCTGAAACATTCTTGACAGGTTGTAGGCAGGCAGTACATCTTCTACCCACAGAGTTGGTAATGCTAAAGCGCTGATATGCTTCTGGATTGTTTGCTGTGTCATAATTGAGACTCGTTATTTTTTGAGTGCGGGAAGTTTGTTAGAAGCAAACCCCGCTTTTTTTACGGACAGGTATTAACTATTGCGCTGTTAAGAAAGCGTGTTTTAATTTCCCGTTGTTAGCAAGCCATCTTCTGCTAATAGATCTCCTGGTTTGCAACCTAAAGCATCGCAAAATCTGGCAGCAGCGTCTAAAGTGAGTGACTTCGCCTTGTTCTGCTCGATTTTCTGAATGAACTGCGAGCTGTAGCCAGTTTTTCTCGCCAAATCGTTCTGCGACATTCCCGTAGCTTCTCTCAGTTGTTTTAACGGAATACAGACAATCATTTTTTGCCTCTCCAACTTTTTATGTTGGCAACACATCTATTACAGAAATCATGAGTGCTAATAAACTCGCCTCCTTACTATTGATACGGGACTTTTTAGCTTTGCTGAGTGGGAGTATGTTTTGCCAGCTTCCTTTGATGGGTGCGATCGCACACCTTACCAGACACAGCACTTGCTTTGTTTTTACTCTCACTTAAACTCATGGTAGCTGAAATTATTGTCATTTGCAACCAAAGGTAGCTTATCATATGAGTAGTATTAAGAGAGAAACCAGGATGCTAATCGGTATTCAAGAGGTTCCATACGTATATTGGAATGAAGTTAGAGGTAAAAGGCTGAAAATGGCTTTGGGCAAGAATTCTAGCTATGAAGTTTCTGTAAAAATGCAAGCCTTAGGACATAACTGTTCTCGTCAGTATGTGGACAAAATAGTTAAAGGAAACTCCCAGTCCATAAGCACCATGCTCCTTTTGAGTATCTGTAAAACTTTTAACATAGATGCTACTGATGTCATCCCAGTTCAGATCGAAACTGAGACTAAAGAAGTTGATACAGAAAGTACAAAAGAGGGTTGACATAGCAACTCTTAGTTGCTAAACTTAGTGTCATGAGGTCAGAAAACACATCAAACTTAGCGAGGATTGGGCAACTCGATTATTAAATATCTGCCCGATGTCTGACCAAATCTTAAAAACTACTACTCCAACGCGAGAAATCGTCATGTACAACATTTCCACCACCCTGGCCAACCAAGTTATCAGCAAGACCACAGTTTGGGCGTGTTTAGTGTTACTGGGCAAAGTCGATGGTCCTTTGACTAAGTTTGATAGCGATCGCATGACAGTGAACGGCTGGGCAGTTGGGGTACGGGTGGTGATGAAACGGGCGTACAAGGGCATCGAAGTTTTCAAGGGATTGTCTACGATCATTTCCCCGTTAAAAATTGCCATGCAGATTATGGAGCAAGAAGGCTGCAAGTCTAGGGGGTTAAAAGCACTGCGTAGAAGCGACAGAACGTTTTTAGTAGATTCTCGGCAAGACAAGCGCAAAAAGCACACTGTAACCGCTCACAGCGACGGCTTAACCTGCAGTTGCATGAAGTTCCAAATCTTGCAAGAACGCATGATGGATGAGGCTCCGAAGTTAGTAGAAGCTTTGGGTAAAGTTGCTTTGCTTGATGGTTCTAAAGTTGCTTATACCGAATATTACGATCCTGATACACGTTCTCTCGTCGGTAAAGTACATCTGCAGTGCCATCACATTCGGGCGGTGATACGCCAGCACTTTGACGCCTACACTTTGCAGGAGTACTTGTGGAATTGGAAAAAGGTCATCAGTGCGTATAACCAGGAACAGCACATCGTCAAGACTAGTGTGGAAAAGCCTCCAAATTCGGTACTATTTTCGGTTGGTGATTGGGGCGAGTTCCGGCGAAAGACTAGCTAACTAGTTTGGGTCCTGGGGAATGACGTTAAAAGCCTCAGATTTTTAAAGCTGCCGCTTTTCCCGACCAAGAGCAAGCGGCAGCACCACTCATAGCAACAAGAGGTTTACCTATCATGACACAAGAGCAAACACCGCGTATTTTCGTAGTCTGTTTGAGCACGTACAGTAACGGCAAATTACACAATACTTTAATTGAGTGCGATCGCACTGATGACGGCATTTGGGTAAAATTTAACGCCATGCTTGCTAAAGCATCAAAACCACGCGTCGAAGAATGGGCGATTCCTGATTTTGAGAATTTGCTTTTGCTCAAGACCGACGACTACGATCCGATAGAACAAATTGCGGAGTTGGCGCGGACAGTTAAAGAACGGGGCAAGGCTTTCGCGGTGTATTGTCACTACTACGGCGATGCTGCAACTCCTGAGAAATTTCAGGCACATTACTTGGGCAAGTTTAAAAGTGACGAAGATTTTGTTTACCAGCAATTTTCCAAGAGCGGCAAACTTGCAGAGTTGGAAGAATTAGGGATTGTGGAGGACTATATCAATTTTCAAGCGATCACGAACGATTGGTTCGTCAACTCGCATATTGCCATCGATGTCGGCTACGAAGAAACCTACGTTTTCAGCTGCCAGTAAATTTAGGAGAATGTGCGTAGGCGGTTAGACGCTCAATTTATACAAGCTGCCGCTCCATTCCGACCAAGAAACTCGCGGCAGCACTCACCATCGTTTTACGAGGCAACTTTAATGTACAACACTATTTCCGATATCGACCGAGAGATTGCAGAGCTACAGTGTGAACGCTCTAGCACAGTTCTTTACTGGTTTGAGATGGGCGAAGCTGATCGAGATTCTGGTTTGGAACCACAGCACTCAGATAATCCGTGGTACTTGAGCGGTTATGAGGATCGCAGCTACCAGCTTGAAATCGGCTTTAATGCTCAGACAGTTTTCGCCCCATTCTAAAACCAGTAGCCCCCAGTCATGTAACTGGGGAATCTATCAATCATGTTTAAAATCGGTAGTTACGTTATCAACGAGACAGCAATCGCCTACATCAATCTCAACGCTAAGAAAAGCACTCCTAAGCAAGACATCGAGGGTGTAGAAATCCGCTTTTTGGCTTCAAATCATACCGATTACACAAATGGTCAGTGTGGAACTGTACCAGATTGCTTGTTTTTCTCGGGAACAGAAGCTGCGGCAATCCGCAAGTATTACCAATTTTTGAACACCTTAGATTCAACTACTTTGTAGTCAACTTTTTTGGAGGTAAAATTATGGCACGTAATAAGTTTTTCTCATCCACGCCTAAAAACACCGGCTTGGTTATCCCCGACATGGCTGTTTTTCTCAAGAACGACTGCAAAGAAGGAAAGTTCATGATTGGTGAGAGCGATTACGGCTCTAAGTTAGAATTCCTTGTCGTTCACTTTTCCCGGCGGGTGGCTGAGTACATGGACGGGCGTATTGCCCAGGGGCAGGTATGGCTGACTCCAATCAGTGGCGAGGTGCCAAAAGGAATCGTCTACTATACTTTGATCAAGAACTCTAAATCTGGTCGCAGCGGTTCGTTAAAGAATTTTGGGTGTCAGGTTGCGATCGCTCAATCCCAGGGCTACGATCCGCGTGAGTTAGTTTGGATTCCCAAGTTCGTCAAGAAATCGGGTGCGATCGCTGACGAGAATGGGGTGATGCAGAACGCTACTTGGTATGTTTTGGACTGGGCTTGGCGCGAGTGCAACGCTGAAGAAGAAAATATTTTGGAAAATACGGTTGCAATCATCCAAGATTCTGAGCGGATGTCTATGTTGTTTGACATGGATTTGGAGTCAACTTCCATTTGCGTAGATGGTATGAACCAGAAGCAAATTTTGGAGTTATTGAATCCAGCAAGTTCTTTGGTATTACCCGCTGCTAGTGCTTAAATAACGTAGCTTTTTCGCCAGCATCAATTAACGGTGCTGGCAATGATCTGATTTTTCACTACATTTATCAAGGAGCGATCGTGATGGAAGACAGTAGATACTCTTTGCCCGCATATTTAACTTCACCAAAAGCAAGATTGTTATCGGTAATCGATTTGCTATCTGCTCATGATGTGGATGATACAGTATTTTTGCTACTGGGTGCGATCGCTCAAAGCATACTTTGGTCAGAAGAATCAAACAAACTTTTCATTGACCTAGGATTTTCGGCAGCGATTGAGATTTACGATTCGGCAATGCAAAATGCTGACTTTGACAAGGTTCAGACAGATCCTCAAAATCCTCGAAATTGGACAGGTTATGCGAAACATTTAAGCGAGTAGCAATTGCTTAGTCTAGCAGCTGCACACTTAGCGGCTGCTACTTTGCCCAAGTCATTTTGTTTGTCATAAATTGCATGTTTGCACTCTTGCTTTATCATCTTGAATGAAACAAATATAACTTGGATATAAAATATGCTTTTTTCTATCGAAGTATAGTGATTGCAAAATACCAATTGCATGATAGAAACTTGCTTCAAAAGGATAAGAAAAATATGTTAATAATTGTTAAATGTATATAGCATTTATCTTGTAATATATTTAAAGTATCTGTGGTTTGAGGTAGTAATTTGATTTTAATTATTCGAGAACGAGCTACTCATCAACAGCTAAAAGAGATGTTAAAACAGTGGTTCGTTTTAATCAAAATAGTTGTTGATATAGAAAGAGAGATTTTAGCAGGAGGTAGTGAAAAACATCATGAGTGTGAAGAAGAATTGCTCCTTGATGGAAGTAGACAAAGGGATTTATGGGGAGGAGATTGGAACCCATATACACAAAAAATAGCTTTTGAGTCTATAATAAATATTCGACCTAGCCAAAATAACCGCAGTATGGAGATACAGTCTTCAGAAATCCGAGAGCGAGTTACCCAAGTCACTGTGCGATTACTAGGAGGATTAAATGCCTAACTGGAGTTCTATCAAAACAGGATTTTTAAAGCAAAGCTATCCTAGGCAGTTAGGAGAATTGGCGTCTTGTTTAGCACGTATAAAAGCCTGGTGTTCCGATATTGAATCGGCAAAGCTTTGTGTCCCAGTTATAATCAGCGAGAGTCTATTCTATTTGTCACTATTGATAGAAGCTGATGGGCAGACTCCAGAATTTATTCAGTTGCAGCAATTATTGCTTTCGTGGCAACAAGATTGGTCAGCAATTATCACTCAGCCAACAGAAGTTGCTATTGTCCGCACAACAAGCGCAAGTTGGAGCGATCGCATACTTGATATGTCTGGTTTGTTAACTATAGAGACTGAATATGCCTCATAATGTTGTTCTATCATAAGTTGGCTTGTAGTATATAAGCATACTTGTCAGTGTTTGATGAGGTAGTTTTTATTTTAACTATCGACCATCCACTTGAGAATACCTAAAATCCGCTCGACTGGCATAACTGGATACTCATTAGCATCAATCGTCACATCTTGTCCTTCGAGTTTGAGAAATTGCCATGATTTACCACTGGTGACACTGCCGTAGATTGCCGGAATTAGTTTATCTTCACTTTCATTGAATAATTGTGCTGCAACCATCTCTGCCACACACTGACCCAAACCTATATTTAATTCACCTTTCTTCGCCTCCACAAGCATGATGACAGGAGCTTCGATAATATAAGCAATGGTCGATTTACTTAAGAGGAAATCACAAAAACCATTTAGACCTCGTGAAGAATCAACAGTGAACTCCTCACCGGAAAATAATTGAACTTGTTCATGGGCTAATCTTTTAACCTCAGTTAAGATTGGGCTAACTAAAAGTTCAGATTTAGCTTTTTCAGACTTAGCTCTTTGTGCCAACGGCAACCACTGCTGAAAGATTGTCAGGAATTCTGGTTGTGGATCTGCTGTGGGTAAGGATTCGCAGAATGGAACGTCGAGTAAATTTAATCCAAATTGATGTTTAACGCTTTCGAGGGTGAAATTATTGTAAGCCATCGATTGATACGTCCATGAGACACTGTTCAATTTTAACAGCGTTTGTTTATTGCTACCAACTCCTTAATAAAATCCATCTGTTTTTCCACTTATCCAAATGGAAAAACGTTTTCCAGTTTAATATTCCAATTGGACTAATGAATTTTCCAAACCATAAGTCTGGTTTTCCAATTGGACAATATATGTTATTTGCGAATCACAAATAATCGTATTTTTACTGATTGCAACATCAATGAAAATTTTGTATTCCTATTAATTAAGACACTTATTCAATCGCTCAGGTATGAAAACTCTAAAAAGACTGTTTGCTGGTGCCGGGATAACTGCTATTGCTCTCTCTAGTCTCCCAGCACAAGCTGCCCCACCGCCATCAGTATTCAAAGATAGTCTCGGCAATGTATACGTGATTAGTGGCGTCAATTACGGCGATAAAGTCAAAGTTGAACTAGCCGGAGTGCCTTTGCAAAAGAAAGTTAGGGCAGGCGCTTGCGGACAAATTTCGATTCATACTTCTGTTTCTATGCCTAGCGTCGGAACTCATGTTACGGTTGCAGGCAAAGCAATCGATCTCACAACGATCGCAGCAGGTGCTGGAACTGAAAAATGCACCACCACAACTGGCGCGTTTACACCACCTGTTACCCAAAGCTATAAAGACACCAAAGGTA